>Ga0315298_1000572_pt1 | contig 71513 bp, 76 predicted proteins | sample WHS_1_MG_FD_203077 | JGI IMG/M metagenome (GOLD analysis project Ga0315298, IMG submission 203077) | Extremophilic microbial mat communities from Washburn Hot Springs, YNP, Wyoming, USA - WHS_1_MG | ecosystem: Environmental > Aquatic > Thermal springs > Hot (42-90C) | place: USA: Wyoming...
ATATATCTCTTATGATGACTATCGTATTTTTTATACTGGTCTTTATATTTGGGAATAAAGCATTTAAATCTGAATAAGTCTAATCCATTTTGCTATATCTTCTACTACTTCTTGGGCTACATTCCCTTAAATATTTTTTCTACTTCTTTAAAGATATCCTCTAAAGTTGGTTCGTCGCATTTTAAGTGATTATTCGGGTCTTCAAAAGGATGCTTATGCCATCCTTTCAGATTATCATAGCCAAAAATCCTTTTGCCATCCTTTATAAGAGCATAGGAATACTTTCTAGTAGAAGCATTATAAAAGACATTAACAAAAATATTTTCGTTAACTATAGCCCTTACCTTTAGGATAGGCTCATCTAATAATAGAATTTCTACAGACGTGATAAAAGAATAATTAACACAAACATCAATAACAAGTTTCAAGAATTCAAAAGCATTCATTTAAGCTGTTTTAAAATATCGGTATATTTTCTTAAACGGGTAACAAGACCTTCCCACTCAAAGTAGTCCATTTCTATTTCATAACTATAAGAACTTTCTATTTCATCCTTTTCAAATTTTTCTCTAAACTCTTCAAAAGACATACTATATTTCTTTTCATAAATTCTTATTTCTCCTTCTATCTTCTCAATCCTATGTTCTACAGCATCTTTTAATATTTCCATAATCGCAGGCTCTAATTTTGGCTCTCCCGTTATATCCATTAATATCTTTGTTATACTTGTAGCTATAGACATTTTAAATCCTCCCTCCGGATATCTTTACTCTTGGTTTATTATATCACAAGAAAATCCTCTTCTTAATCTTATTTCCTAATCCAGTTTGCTATATCTTCTACTACTTCTTGGGCTACATTCCCTGGCTTGTAGTATTCATCGGGGTTTGGTTTACCCTCTCCAAAGATAAAGAGATGGTTAAGTTTTTCGTAGAGCTTAAATTCTATATTAGGTTTATCTTTTAATTCTTTCTGCCATAAGTTGAAATCCTCTACAGAGACCTGATAATCTCTATCTCCCTGAAGAATCAAAATGGGAATGCTAAGTTTTTTGATTGCTTCTATAGGGTTATAATTTATTAAGTCTAACCAGTATGATCCAGGAGCCCCTAAAATAATTTCGTTCTTTCCTACTTTTAGAGACTTTATATAAGCTATCTGTTTTTCTAGCTCTTCTATTTCTTTCGCTTCCTCTTCAGTAATTTTATCGTCTAAAGATGCTAGATATCTTGCCTGCTTAGGCATAAGTTCTAATAAATCCTTAACAGTTCCCGCTAGAATAATGATACCTTTTATCTTATCTGTTCTTTCTGCTATCCTAGGTGATAACATTCCACCTAAACTGTGTCCCAAGAGAAATATCTTATTTTTATCTATCTCTTTTCTCTGATAGAGAAGTTCTATTGCACTGACCGCATCATCTATTGTTTCCTCATCTACAGTAAATCCCTCTATTAGAGATTTCTCGCCATATTGTTTTGTCCGTTTTTCATACCTTAAAACTGCAATCCCCTTAGAAGCTAACCCCCAAGCTAAATCTTTAAAAGGTTTATTTGGTCCTATCGTTTCATCCCTATCCTGAGGTCCGGAACCATGGACCAGGACTACAGCAGGACAAGGCTTATCAGTTTTAGGAAGAGTTAATGTCGCTGGCAGTTTCCATCCCGCTGTATCTATTGTAAGTTCTATCTCTATAAAATTATTTGGATCTGCATAAGAAGGTGGTGTATAGAGAGCCTTAAGTTGGGGCTGTAAGAAATATAAGCCAGCAATCTTTGCATCTTTATTAAAAGTTATCTGTATTCTTAATGTGCCAAGCTCAAAGTCACAAGTAACAATAACTACTCTGTATTCTCCATACTCTGTAGCCTTTATATCTATTATACTGTTAAACCTACCTAGAGTAGCTGTGACATTTCCCCATACCGATTCCAGTGCATTATCAGGTAAAGCTTTTGCTACTTCTTCAGTAAAGAACTTTTCCGCCTCGGTAAAATTCTTGTTTACCAACAAGTTCACAAAATTCCTACCCATATCTTCAACAGTTGAGCTCTTTGAATAAGAGACACTTCCTAGTGCAATAGATATAATAACGATAGGCAGAATAACTATAGAATTTTTCATAAAGCCTCCTTATTTATTTTTAGTTCCGACTGCTATACTCCACGAGTCATACCACTGCATAAAATCATTATATAGCCTATCATAATTCTTGCGGAGTAAATTGTAAAGCTTTGCATTTTCTATAGCTATCGCAGCAGAACTTGCTAGGGCAGTCAAAAATTCTATCTCTGTCTGGGTAAAGTTATGTATGTTTGATGATTTTAATATATCATAAAACAAGATAGTCTTCAATAGGATAAAGTTAGAAAACTTGTAGTGTGTCTAGATATATACAGCCTTGATTCTTTCTCTCCTCTTTTAGTTCTACCATATAGATCTGGAGCAATTCTAGAGGAGGAGTTATCTTTTGGCTTTTATCTCCACTTAAAACTTCTAAAGAGGAAAGGTCTAATTCTAAATACTTCCACCCTTCCCAGTATATTCCTTTAGGAGCATCTGTAAAATTCCCTACCCAGATATTACCCTGACTATCTCTAAACATTGCCCTTAGCCAGTGTCCCATTTTATCTCCATAGACCCAGATTCCAAGTTTCTTACTATTTCTAGGAAGAGGATAATTAAAACCTATGTAAATATAACTTGGCATTCCCGTAAGGAGAGAATAGTCTAGTTTTAGAGAAGTCTTTCCCCTCACATAGTTGGAGTTAGAAAATGACAATTTGGTCTTTTCTAAATCAAAACCAGAGCCAGACAGAGATATAACTGGATTATTCTCAAAGTCTTCAAGTATAGTTTGATTTTGCTTGTTTGGAGCGATATTTATTTCTAGTTCTGCCTTAAGATTATCTAATTGGGCTTTTATCTTTCCATTTCCAGAAGATAGAGGGTAAAAAATTCCATCGCTATTTAACACTCCATTTACTCCATCTAATGCCCACTTTATCTTGTCTAGGTCCACTGGGAAAGTATTTCCATACATATCTTGTAGCATTGGAGTGATCTTGAGATTTTCTCCCTCCTTTATAGTAGCCTTCTTAGGATGGATAGAAAATAATACTGGTTTATCATTGGGTAGGCTTGCCTTTAATATTATAGCATTACCTATGGGTCTTTCCCTTCCATCAGATGGACTATTTACTATATTATTTTTAACTATCATTTCACTAGACCCACCACCATCTAATGTGATAGCTTCTTTCATACCTAGATTTTTTAAATAGTTTGCAACCTCTATGTATGTCATCCCCTTACTTTGCTGACTTCTTCCATCTATCACTATCATATCTATTTTCCCAGTCCCATCTAATGCTATTATAGTAAGAGGATTTTGCTTCTGGGTGACTTCTGGAGGAAGTGGATCTTCCCCAGTCTTCCCAAAGACTATATCCCCATCCTTTAGAAGAATGGCACCTCCACCTACTGCTTGTACTATATTCAGGGATGGATTTAGCTGAGTAGTTATTCTTACTGTATCACCTTGCTTTATATATGGAAAATAAGAGATGGCTTTTCCTCCAAGAGATAAGATCCCTCCGTTTTCTGGTATAGGAGAACTAAGAGCACCATAATAGATATTCCCTACTGTAGCAGTGATACTACCGTTTGGAGGTAAGGGGTTAGAAAAATTTAGAAGCTCTATGTCTATACCTGCGAATGCCTTGCTAGATATAATAGTATTTTCCCCAAACACTTTGGTAAATAATATTGCGTCATCTCCTCCTCTAGATGTATTTAACCCTGTTAATGGGATATTCCCTAGAGAGGTATTTATAGTAATACTACAGGTAAATTGTGATATTATTGGCTTATTATCTCTGGTGATGGCAAATACTCCTCGATTAATAGGAAATTTAATAAGCTCTCCATTTCTTACCATAAGATTTACTATAATTCCGGTAGGGGGGGCAAAGAAGTCTCCGTTTATACCTGCTATAGCATTTGTCCTGTTTACCATAGAGCTTAATACTTCCCTGCCAAAGAGGGAATCACCAGCTAGTACAGTTCCTATTAGGATATATGGAGAGGTTGGGTCTAACTCTAAGGTATGAATAATTATTGGACTTGAATCCTTGTAAATGGAATAATTTAATCCTGGAGCTATTAAAATTTGGTCGTATATCTCTTGAGAATATGCAATAGAAGAGCCAAGTAATAAGAGGTCTATAAATATAATATAAAGTAGTTTTGATAAACTAGACCTATCTTTCATAACTACTACTTGTTGTTTCTCACCTTATATATCTTTAGATAGCTCCAATATTTTTATAGAATAGAGGGTAGGCTTTGCATAATTCCACTACTCTATCTCTTAAAGATTCTTGAGTTTCTTCTCTTCTAAGACATTTGGATATTATATTTCCAATCTCCTTCATCTCTTGTTCTTTCATCCCTCTAGTTGTTACTGCTGGGGTTCCAATCCTTATTCCACTTGTAACTGTTGGAGGTTGGGGGTCAAATGGGATGGCATTTTTGTTAACAGTGATGCCTATCTCTTCTAACATTTTTTCTGCTTCCTTACCAGTAATTCCCAATTGCCTGAGGTCTACCAACATTAGATGATTATCTGTCCCACCAGATACAAGCCTAAAGCCATTTTCTGCCAATGTCTCAGACAAGGTTTTGGCATTTTTTACTATCTGTAGCTGATAATCTCTAAAATCTTGAGTCATCGCTTCTTTCAATGCCACTGCTTTAGCAGCTATTATATGCATAAGAGGTCCACCCTGGGTCCCAGGAAATATAGCTTTATCTATGGCTTTGGCATAATCAGCTTTACATAGTATAAGACCACTCCTTGGGCCTCTAAGTGTCTTGTGTGTGGTTGTAGTTACAAACTCTGCCCACAGCACCGGACTTGGGTGGAGTCCAGCTGCTACTAATCCTGCTATATGTGCCATATCCACCATTAATAGTGCATTTACTTCTTTTGCTATTCTAGAAAACTTCTCGAAATCTATCACTCTGGGATAAGCACTCGCCCCTGTAACTATGAGTTTTGGCTTATGTTCTTTTGCTAACTCCATAACCTGCTCGTAGTCTATAGTTTCTGTATCTGGACTTACCCCGTAAGAGACAAAGTTAAAGTATTTACCTGATATGTTTACTGGACTTCCATGGGTTAGGTGCCCTCCATGTGCGAGATTCATTCCGAGGACGGTATCTCCTGGATTTAGCACTGCAAAATAAACTGCCATATTAGCCTGTGAACCAGAATGAGGCTGAACGTTGGCGTGTTCCGCTTTGAAGAGCTCCTTTGCCCTGTCTATTGCCAACTGCTCCACTACATCTACCCATTTGCATCCCCCATAATATCTCTTCTTAGGATAACCTTCTGCATACTTATTTGTAAGCAGAGATCCTTGAGCTTCAAGAACGGCTAAACTTGTAAAATTTTCACTGGCGATCAATTCTAAAGTAAACTCTTCTCTTTCTCTCTCTCCCCTTATAGCATTGTATATCTCTGGATCTACAACTTCAAGATACATTATATCCCCTCCATTTCTTTTATTTTATCTACCCTTCTTTGATGTCTTCCTCCTAGGAATGGTGTTTCTATAAATATCTTTACTGCCTCTTTGGCTACCTCTATTCCTATTATCCTTGCTCCTAAGGTAAGTATATTAGCGTTGTTATGCTCTCTTGCCAATCTTACAGAAAGGAGTTCATTTCCTACTGCAGCTCTTATCCCTCTAATTTTATTAGCTGCTATACTCATTCCTATGCCTGTTCCACATATAAGGATTCCTTTCTCGAAGTCTCCTTTTGCTACACTAAGAGAAACCTCTTTAGCTATGTCAGGATAGTCACAGGAATCTTCCGAATAACATCCAAAATCTCTGACCTCTATCCCTAAGGAAGATATAAAATCTCTCAAATCTTCCTTTAACCTAAACCCTGCATGATCACTTCCAATAGCTAATTTCATCTTACCTCCATCTTTCCTTAATGGATATCTTTTCTATTATATCTTCTATGGTTTTTTTGTCTACAGGACCTTCTCTTAGAATCTCTATCTTCTTATCAGAAATATTCACTACCGTAGATGGTTTACCTATAGGGACAGTTCCTCCATCGAGGATACCATCTATCTTTTCCCCTATCATATCTATCACATCTTGAATTGCTCTAGCTTCTGGCCATCCTGAGATATTAGCACTAGTAGCTACTATAGGGATATCTGCCTTCTTTAGAAGCTCTTGAGTGATCTTTAGGGAAGGAAATCGGACCCCGATAGTATCTTCTTTACCAATCCATTGAGGCATTGTATCCTTCTTTTTTAATATTATATTTATCGGTCCAGGAAAAAGTTGAAGGATGACTTTTAACTCGAATGATGTTATCTCTACAAGGTCTTCTAATCCTTTAAGTGTCCCTATATGTAAACTTAAAGCCTTCTCTCTTTCTCTTTCTTTTACTCTGTATATCCTCTCTACAGCCTCTTTATTCAGTGCGTTGGCGCCTATTCCATATACAGTCTCTGTGGGAAAGGCAACTATCCCTCCTTCTTTTAGAATCTTTATAAGGATATTGATCTCTTCTAAAGACCTTACAATAATTGGCTTCATTTCTTCCACCCCCACACTATTCGTGGTATCCCTGCCAGGTCATAGGTGATATTTGGAGAGAAATCTTTAAATATCTCTTTTACTTTGAGAACCTGCTCCTCTCCTCCAATTTCTACTGCAAATAATCCTCCGTATATCAAATTCTTCTTTATTATTGAGGCTATTATAGGATAAAATCTTAATCCGTCCTCTCCACCCAGAAGGGCATTTTGAGGTTCATTTTTTATCTCTATAGGGAGTCTTTCCCACTCTTGGTCCGGAATATAAGGTGGATTTGCCACTATAATGTCAAACATATCATCTATTGAGATATTTCTTATGTCTCCCAGGATAAATTTTGCCCTATTCTTTAAACCTAATATCTTAGCATTTTCCTTTGCAAGTTCTATACTTATTGGTGAAACGTCTATGCCTGTAAATACCTCACATCTATCTTTATAGAGGATACTAAGGGCTATAACTCCAATCCCGCAGAATAAGTCTAAACCCTTATTAAATGGTCCTTCCTTTAACACTAATTCTACTAATATTTCTGTTTCTGGCCTGGGGATGAATACCCCATAATCCAAAAGAAATCTTATTCCAAAGAATTCTTTCTCTTTAGAAAGATATGCGTATGGTATTCCTGAAACTCTTTTTTTAACTAATTCTTTTATTGTGGTCAAAACATTATCTTCTATATCTAATTCAGGATGTGAAATTATATATTCCTTGTCTTTCCCCAGGACTAAACTGAGAATAAGAATAGCTTCTAAATGACTGTTATAAATTCCAGCTTCGTTAAATACCCTAATAATCTCTCTATTTATCTTGCCAAGGTTCATCTATTAGTAACAGTAATATTTTTTAATTGTTCTACCTGTTGTTCTCTAATAAGGGCATCTATTATTTCGTCTATATCTCCATCTAGGATCTCTTGAAGATTATAAAGAGTAAGTCCAATCCTATGGTCAGTCACACGATTCTGGGGGAAGTTATATGTTCTTATCTTTTCGCTCCTTTCCCCAGTTCCAACCTGACTTCTTCTTAATTGTGCTTCTTCTTTTTCCTTTTCTCTTTCTTTAATCTCTAGAAGATGCGCTCTTAAGATTCTCAGTGCTTTTTCTCTATTTTGATACTGTGATCGTTCATCCTGACAACTGACAACTATTCCAGTAGGGATATGAGTAACCCTTACTGCTGATTCTACTTTATTCACATTCTGTCCCCCATGGCCTCCTGCACGGAAGGTGTCTATCTTTAGGTCTTCAGGACGTATATCTATTTCTACCTCGGTAGCTTCAGGAAGTATCGCTACAGTAGCAGTTGAAGTATGGATTCTTCCACTTGCCTCTGTCTCTGGTACCCTCTGGACCCTGTGAACCCCGCTTTCAAACTTTAGTCTACTATATACTCCTTTACCTTGAATAGAGACGATAACCTCTTTATATCCTCCAAGATCTGTAGGATTACTACTCATAATTTCTGTCTTCCATCCCTTCCGCTCAGCATATCTTAAATACATCCGCAGTAGGTCTCCAGCAAAAAGGGCTGCTTCTTCTCCCCCTGTTCCTGCCCTTATTTCCAATATTACATTTCGTTCGTCTCTATAATCTTTAGGTAGTAACTTGATTGTTAAATCTTCCTCAAGTTTTTTCTTCTGTTCTTCTAATTTTTCAAGCTCTTCCTCTGCAATAGGACCTATATCTGGATCGTTAAGGAGGGATTCTAGTTCTACTATCTCCTTTTCCGTTTCCTTATATTTTCTATATATATTTACAATCTCTCCGAGTTCACTATAAGTTTTAGCTAGGTTCTGAAATAGCTCCTGGTTGGACAATACTTCGGGCTTTGCGAGAGAAGCCTCTATCTCCATATATTCTCTTTCTAAATCTGCTAATTTATCCCACATAAGGAGCACCTTCTAGATTTAATACTGTTTTTACCGCTTCTAATGCTACCTCTACCTGGTCTGGGGATGGTTCTCTAGTAGTAAGATATTGAAGAGCTAACCCAGGCCATATTATACTACGGGTAAACCTTGAATCTTCGTGTTTAGATGCCCATCGTATTATCTCATAGGAGATACCTGCTACAACAGGTATAAGAATAATCCTAGAAATTATCCTTGCCAGTAGTGTCTGTCTTCCAAGTAAAGAAAATACCAGTATACTTACAACCATTACTACAAGTAGGAAGTTCGTCCCACACCTTGGATGTAATCTGCTGTTCTTCATAGCATTATCTACAGTTAATGGCTCACCCTTTTCGTATGTAAAGATTGACTTATGCTCAGCACCATGGTATTCAAATACCCTCTTAATATCTGGGATAAAAGAAAAAGAGTATAGGTACAATAGAAATACTCCTATCCTTACAAGTCCCTCCAATATATTTACCAAGAATGGGGAGGATATACTGTTCTGAATTATTCGAGCGATAAAAGCAGGAAACACTATAAAGAGTAATACTCCCAATCCTATACCCATAGCCATAGCCAGAAATATATCCCAGTTTGAAAGTTTTACATCTTCTCCACCAAATTCTCCTGCCGAGATATTTAAGGCTTTTATCCCCAGGATTAGACTTTCTACAAGTACGATAAAGCCTCTTATGATAGGAATCTTTCCCCATCTAGAAGATATAGGACTATTTATATTGAACTTATGAATCTTTACTGTATTGTCCTGAGACCTTACTGCCACGCTAAAGCTTTTAGGCCCCCTCATCATAACACCTTCTATTACTGCCTGACCACCTATTTGCATCAATCTTATTTCCTCCTTCTTACTATATGATGAGCCCTGCATCTAGCTTCATATACATCTTCTGCTCCAATAAGGATAATTGGATCGTCATAGTATGCTGGTTCGCCATTTATTAATCTCTGGGTCCTGCTGGCAGGTTCTCCGCATACCATACATATTGCTTGAAGTTTATCCACCTTTTCCGCTATGGAGAGAAGTTTTGGCATAGGCCCAAAGGGTTCCCCTCTAAAATCCTGGTCTAAGCCTGCCACTATAACCCTCTTTCCTTTATCTGCTAGCTTCTGGCATACCTCTACTATCTCTTCGTCGAAGAATTGCCCTTCATCTATAGCTACGACCTGTGTATCAGGTGAGACTATATTTAGTATATCTTTTGCCTTCTCTACAATATAAGCAGAAACTTTATTCCCATCATGAGAGACTACTTCTTTGGCAGCATAGCGAATATCAACTGAAGGTTTAAAGGTCATTACCTTCTGACGAGCAATCTCTGCCCTCCTTACCCTCCTTATAAGTTCCTCACTTTTACCGCTAAACATACTTCCACATATTACTTCTATCCATCCTGTCATCATAAAATTATTATATCATAAAATCTTTATCCTGTCTCTTCTTCTTTGTGGTTTGTATTTAGAGTTTTATATAAGAGGTATTTTTACTGTTTTGTGGATAAGTCTAATAATTTTGCTCCACTAATACTGCCTGTGGAAAATATTAAGATTTTTATTCCACTTAAATACAGAAGATACCAATATATACATACAGAATGGCTAATGGAGAGTGGATTTTAGAATTGTATATATGTATGGTATAATTAAAGCGAAAAATCTAACAAGGAGATGTCTAGATGGAAGAAATGGTAAAAGAGGCGGTAGAGTTTTTAAATACAAGACATCCATTTGCTGAGAGTATAGCAATTATGCTAGGCTCAGGACTTTCAATCTTTGAAAATAATATAATCTTTAGCATAGATTATAACAATATCCCTAATATGCCTAAGACTACAGTTCCTGGGCATAGAGGTAAATTAGAGGTGGTAAACATAGAAGGGGAAGATGTTATACTTTTAAGGGGGAGGTTTCATCTTTACGAAGGTTATTCAGCAAAAGATGTGGCTTTTCCAGTTGAAGTGGTAGGAAATTTAGGAGTGAAATTATTAATAATTACAAATGCAAGCGGTGGCATAAATCGAGATTTTTCTCCGGGGGATATAATGCTTATATCAGACCATATAAATCTTATGAACGATAATCCCCTGATAGGTAACCCATATTTTGTGGATATGAAGAATGCTTATTCTCTCAGAGAAAGAAGAATTTTAAAAGAAATAGGAAGGGATATGTCTTTAGGTTTAAAAGAAGGGGTATATATAGGGGTAAGAGGACCAAGCTATGAGACTCCTGCAGAGATAAATTTTTTCAGAAGTATTGGAGGAGATGCAGTTGGGATGTCTACTATCCCGGAGGTAATTATGGCAAAAAAAATGGGTATAGAGGTGATAGGAATTTCCTGTATAACTAATGTTCATAAGGATGATGATATAGAGGTGACCCATGAAGAGGTTTTGAGGATGGGAGAAGAAATTAGTAGGAACTTGGAGAGATTATTAAGAGAGTATATTAAAAGGAGAAAAGGATGAATCCTATAGATATTATAGTTAAGAAGAGAGATGGCAACTTATTGAGCAAGGAAGAGATAGATTTTTTTATTAGGAATTTCTATATAAAGAATATCCCTGATTATCAAATGAGTGCTTGGCTTATGGCAAGTTTCCTAAGAGGATTATCAAAAGATGAAACTATCAGTTTGATAGAGGCTATTATTTCTACTGGGGATAGAATAGAGTGGGATTTCCCGGTATTAGATAAGCATTCTACTGGAGGAGTTGGTGATAAGGTTAGTCTTGTAGTTGTTCCTCTTTTAGCTTCTATAGGATTTAAGGTAGCTAAGCTTTCTGGAAGAGGTCTCGGTCATACAGGAGGCACCATAGATAAGCTTGAATCTATCCCTGGCTTTAATACAAATCTATCAGTGGAAGAATTTAAAAGGTTGGTCAAGGAGGTTGGTTGTAGTATTATAAGTCAAGTAGAAGGATTGGTTCCGGTAGAGAAAGAGATATATTCCTTGAGGGATGTTACTGGAACAGTAGAGAGTATACCTCTTATTACGAGTAGTATATTGAGTAAGAAGATAGCTGGAGGAGCTCAGACTATCCTGTTTGATGTAAAGGTAGGTTCAGGAGCATTTATGAAAAGTATAGAGGAGGCAGAAACTCTAGCTCAATGGCTAAAGGAGATAGGGGAATCATTTGGAAGAAATATAAAAATAGTAATATCAAATATGAATGAACCATTGGGATATGCCATTGGTAATGTCCTTGAGGTAGAGGAGGCTATAGACGCATTAAGGGGAAAAGGACCTAAAGACCTAGAAACCTTGGCTATAGAGATAGCTAAGTTAGTAAGTGATGAGAAGACTATTAGAAGTGCTATCTCAAGTGGCAAAGCTTTTGGAAAGTTCAAAGAGATGGTAGAAGCACAGGGGGGAGATATAGATAAACTCTCTCTGAAAAGTAGAAGATACAATTTTAAATCTAGAACTAAAGGGTATATAAGACATATAGATGCACTTCTCCTTGGAGAAGGAGCTAGACTCTTAGGGGCTGGGAGGATAAAAAAGGAAGATCAGATAGATACTAATGTTGGATTTCTTCTTAGAAAGAAGATAGGGGATTATGTAGAGAAGGGAGAAACCGTCCTGGAGGTTTACTACAATGATGAAAAAAGATTGGAACTTTGTATTCCGTTTATTGAAAAGGCTATATCTATAGGTAGTGATAAGGTTGAAAAACCATTACTTATCTATTCTATCTATTCCTGAAATTAGGGTCTGTATAGATAAAGCTTATGAACATGGTCTTTCTATTTATGTAGTGGGTGGTACACTTAGAGATATATTCTTAGGATTTGAAATAAAGGATATAGATATTGTTATTGAAGCCCTTCCAGAAGAATTTATCAGATATATTTCTAGCTTAGGGATTAGGGGAAGATTTTTAAAAAGATTCTATACCTACAAGATAGACCTATCAGATGATGGAATGACTCATATAGACGTAGCAATGGCAAGAAAAGAAGTATATCCAAGGCCTGGAATGTTACCTAATGTAAGTCCTGGCAGTATTCAAGAGGACCTTTTGAGGAGAGATTTTACTATAAACGCTTTAGCCTCCCCCCTTTCTTTAACTGGCAAGATAGAAGAAATAATAGACCCCCTTCACGGATTAGAAGATTTAAAATCTAAAATAATTAGAGTGCTCCATGACAAGAGCTTTATAGATGACCCTACCCGTATATTTAGAGCGATAAGATTTAAGGTAAGGCTTAATTTCCAAATAGAACCCCATACTCAAGCACTTATGGAAGAGGCTATAAGGTTAGGTGTAATTTCTACAATAAGTACAGCTAGAATTAACAAGGAAATAGAATTATGTTCTAAAGAAAATAGATATAAGGAGATCTTAGAAGAATTAATTAAGCTAGGAGCACTCTAGTTTAGGTTATAATACCTGGAAGTTAAATTTCTTCTCTTCTCCTCTATTTCCGTCATTGTCTACAGGATATATAGAGACAAGATATGTTCCAGGAGGTGCTCCGTAAGGAACCTGCATAGTTAATCTAAAGATGTCTCCCTCTTTCTGGAATTGAACCAGGTATCCATACTCTGGAATTCTACCATATACAGACTTTACATCTGGAGTAGTGTGGACTACTACTGTAACTGTATCTCCCTGTCTTCCAGAGGTTGGCGTTACCTCAAAACTCTTAATCTCAGCCATAATTTTACCTCCTTGTAGTTAATTTTCTCTCATTATATTACCACTCTAGAGAGGATAAAGTCAACTATCCACAATTATTCTTGAATACCTAATCTATGGGGGTGAGGATAACCTTAAGTCCCCTTTTAGTTTCTATAAGGTCAAATCCTTCCTTCCACTCATCTATAGGGAGTTCATGTGTTATTAGCCTTTCCAAGTTTATTAATTTTTTATCCATAAGGACTAGACACTTTTCCCATACATCCCAGTTATGACTAAAGGTAAAATTTACAGTGACAGCTTTTGATATCAGTGGATCAAGAGAATAACCAAATGGTTCTGGCCCCCAGCCTATCTTATTAATTTGACCGTTAGGTCTTACTATATCTATTGCCAGTTTGAATGCTTCTGAAACGCCAGCAGTATCTACAACTATATCAGCACCATAGCCATCTCTGAGACTCATAATTATGCTCCTTATGTCTTCTTTAGAACTGTCTAAGACCATAGTTGCTCCAAATTCCTTTGCTATTTCGAGTCTTTTTTCATCACCCTTAGTTCCAATTACTATAATTTCACCTGCTCCTATAATACTTGCCATCTTAGCACAGAGGATTCCAATAGGACCTGGTCCTATAATTACTACCAGATCCCCTGGGGTTATATTGGAGTGTTTCACCAAAGAGCTGTATGCAACACAGAATGGTTCTGTTAATGCTGCCTCTCTAAGATTTACATTTTCTGGTAGTTTATGGAGTATTCTAGTCGGCACCCTCACGTATTTAGCAAATGCTCCATCTACATGAAATCCATACCCCTTTCTTTCCCTGCAGAGATGATAGTTGTTAGTCCTACACAGTTCACACCTTCCACAATAATCTGCATGGGTCTCTGCTGTAACCTTATCTCCTATTTTAAAATCGGTTACATTCTCTCCAACCCTTTCTATAATCCCTGAGAACTCATGGCCTAAGATGATAGGCACATTTATCTTATAACTGACTCTATTATGATGTATATGGGGATCGCTACCGCATATACCTGCATAGGCTACCCTTACTAATACATCCTCAGGTCCTATCTCTGGGATGGGCACTTCACGTAATTCAGTTGCTCCATCTTTATTATCATACTTTACCACTGCCTTCATATTCAGGTTTACCTCCTATTTTTTCTATAAATATATATCATTATAAAGGAAAAGTAAAATCTAAATCTGTCTTGCGTTCACTCTAAATGAGTCTTATAATTTATACTAATTTCTTTAAGGAAGGAGATGGCTATTTTGGATAGAGATTATGCAGTTTCTCTACTTTCAGAGTATGTTAAGGGGGATAATTTGAAAAAACATATGCTCGCTACAGAGGCTATAATGAGGTCTCTAGCTAGGAGGTTTGGACAGAATGAAGATATATGGGGTATGGCTGGACTTTTGCATGATATAGATTATGAACTCTGCGGGGAAGATACTGAAAAACATGGAGCTTTAGGAGCAGAGATGTTAAGAGAAAAAGGATATCCAACAGAAATAATAGAGGCTGTAAAGGCTCACAAAAAGGGAGTTGAGGTAGATGATAATATTATGCACATAGCTTTATGTGCTGCCGATGCGGTAAATGGTCTAATTACTGCTAGTGCTCTTATAAAGCCAGAAAAGAGTCTATTAGCTATAGATACTAAATTTATTATGAAGAGATTCAAAGAAAAGGCATTTGCTAGAGGAGCAAATAGAGATGAGATAAAATTATGTGAGAAGTTAGGACTTACTTTAGAGGAATTTATTACCCTTTCTCTCTTTGCAATGCAAGAAATCCATAATGAATTAGGGCTTTAAGGAGGTTAATATGGAGGCAAATAGAGAATGGTATAGAGAACAATTACTTCAGAGGGTAGTAGAGAATTTAAAATCTAGGGACTTTGAAGCTTTCTGGCTTAGGACTAAGGAAGAGGCAAAAGAGAAAGTTCTTGAACTTATCCCTAAGGAAGCAAAGATAGGTATAGGGGGTTCAATCTCCATTAGAGAATTGGGGATTATAGAAGATCTAACCGCAAGAGGAAACACCGTTATACATCATTGGAAGACAGAATTAGACCCTGAAGCAGATTTCTATACTAGAAGGGAGGAGTTAATTACAGATGTATTTTTGGCAAGTAGTAATGCCGTTACTGTAGATGGCATATTGGTGAATACTGACGGAGTAGGAAATAGGGTTGCAGGAATGATTTTCGGTCCCAAGAGGGTAATATTGGTTATTGGGATAAATAAGATAGTAAAAGATAGAGAAGAGGCATTCTGGAGGATAAAAAATGTTGCTGCTCCTATTAATGCTCATAGATTAGGGCTTACTACTCCCTGTGCAAAGAGTGGATATTGCTCTAACTGTAACGGACTAAGCAATATATGTAGAGTAACAACTATCATAGAGAGAAAGCCTTCTAAGACAGGGTTTACGGTAATACTTGTCGGCGAAGAATTGGGATACTAATGGATGAAAAAGAATAGTTTCTTTATAAGGGCATTTTTCTTTTTCTACTATGTGGCTTGGACATTTATGTTTTCTTTTATCCCTGTATATCTGAGAAATAGAGGATTTTCCATAGGAGAGATTGGTTCCCTTACTGGTATATCAGCTTTAGTAGGAGCGCTTATTCAGCTCTCGGTTGGTCATCTCTCAGACAGGCTGAGAAGAAGAAAACCATTTATTATTTTAGGGCTATTGTTAGGAGCTTTCATTTATCTGTTTGTTTTTCCAAATGTAAGGAATTACAGGGATTTTATACTATTGTACTCAATTATAGGACTTTGTATCTATACCATCTTAACTATCGCTAGTGTTCTTGTTATAGACCTAAGTCTATCTGGGCAAGTAGGTAGAGATTATGCTTCCACGAGGATGTGGGGAAGTATTGGCTTTCTAGTCTGTATTTTAACAACCGGAATATTCCCAATCCTAACAGACCCTAAGTATATGTTTCTTATAATAGGAATAGCATTTATTGTATCTACCATATTTGTCTTTCTTATTGAGGAGCCTAATATAAAGACAAGTGTTCTAACCCCACAGATTAAAAACATTAAGAGACTTATAGGTGATAGCAATATATTAAAGGTCCTCCTTTTCTATTTCTTCTATTATACCGCTCTCACAGCAGCTTCGTCAAATGTGAATCTATTGGTAAAGTCTCTAGGTGGAACTAATAGAATGATAAGCTTTTCTTATGCAGCTAGTTCTGGAGTAGAGATTCCATTTATGCTTATTATGGGAATCCTCTCAGATAGAATAGGAAGGAGACCTCTTCTTTTTATTGCATCTTTAGCATTACCAATTCGTATGTTACTGTATAGTCTTGCCAGATCTCCCCTTGCTATCATAGGAATTCAGACTATGCATAGTGTTACTTTTGCTATTATAGCAGTAATACCTATTGTATACATTAATGACTTGGTCTCTAAGGAAGAGAGAGGAACTGCACAGGGTATGCTTAATATGACTACCGCATTTTCCTCTGCCTTTGGGCCATTTTTAGCTGGATACATTGCAGATAGAGTAGGAATCTCTAAGATGTTTCTTTTTCTTATGCTTATAGCGTTATTTGCCACTATCATAGTTGTCATCTTTTTAGAAGAATCAAAACAGGACGTGGCATCTTCTAATAAAATATTTGTTAGACCACTTTATAGAAAAAACAAATGATTATGATATAATATTATAGCTATGATTAAGCTACTTGTGACAGACCTAGACGGGACTATTCTATTTAACGATAGTTTCCCTGATATGGTAATAAATGGAATAGAGAAGCTCCTAGAAAATGGTGTTAACATTGTTATAGCAAGTGGAAGGATGCTTCATTCTATAGTTTATTATCAGAAGTTACTAAAACTTACCTCTCCTATCATTGCTTACAATGGGGCTATGATAGGTACTTTAGATTTTAAGATACTTTATCATTCTCCAATTCCTTATCCTATGTGGAAGGATATAGTCAGTTATCTGATGGAAGAGCATTTACAGATAAATCTCTATTTCAATGATACACTTTATATAGTAGGGAGGAGTGAATATGGAGAAAATTATCCTAAGCAAAATAAGGTTGATGCTCTATTGGTAGAGGATTTAAGAGAGTTACCAGAGCTTCCAACCACCAAGGTACTAGGGATAGGTGATGCGGAAAGAATAAAGAAGATAATTAGTCCTATGAGAGCCAGTTCTGATGGTATACTATATATAACTACTAGTAGCCCTACCTATTTAGAGATTATGAAAAGTGGTGTTTCAAAAGGAGAGGCGGTTAAATATTTAGCAAGAATATTAGATATATCCTGTGAAGAAATTGCGGGGTTAGGAGATAGTTTCAATGATATAGAGCTTTTAAAGGAGGTAGGTCTTGGTATTACCTTTAGAAATGCCCCAGAGGAAGTAAAATTGGCTGCCAATTACATTACTAGCGAGGAGAGTCTATTTGGATTTGAAGAGGTGGTGGACTATATAATATGGAAGAATCACTCTTAAATCTTATTATTATCACTGGGTTTTCAGGAGCAGGTAAGTCCTTAGCTATAAGATGTTATGAGGATATGGGATATTTCTGTATCGACAATCTTCCCATTACTCTATTACCCAAGCTTGCTGAATTGTGCATCCAATCAGAGGGGAAGATTAGAAATGTAGCTGTGGTAGTTGATATAAGAGGTAAGGAATTCTTTGATTCTTTGAAGAATTCCTTAGAAGGGCTTCATAGAATGGGGATAAAAGAAAAGATAGTCTTCTTAGAGGCCACTGACGAGACATTGGTAAGAAGATTCAAAGAAACGCGACGTCCGCATCCTTTGACTGGATTTGGTTCTCTTTTAGAAAGTATAAAGGAAGAGCGTAGGATATTAGAACCAATAAGGGAGATAGCGGATTATATTATAGATACTTCTAGGACAAATCCATCATTATTAAAAGAAGAACTACAGAAACTTTCTATGTTCGGTGGAAAAGATAACATTCTATTTAACTTGGAATCATTTGGCTATAAGTTTGGTCTCCCTATAGATGCTGATTTGTTATTAGACGTGAGGTTTTTACCGAATCCATTCTATGAACCTGATTTGAGGCTTAAGACTGGATTAGATAAAGAGGTTAAGGATTTTGTAATGAAAGATTCCTCAGCAATAGAATTTATAGAGAGGTTAGAGGACTTTATAAATTTCCTTATTCCTCAGTATGTGAAATTGGGAAAGTTCCAGATCACTATAGCTATAGGTTGTACTGGTGGAAGGCACCGGTCTCCTGCTATAGTAGAGGTACTTAAGGAAAAATTAGAAAAGAAGGGATATAAGGTAGTAACGCATCATAGAGATATAGAAGCAGAGTAAAAATGGAAGGATACTCTAAATTTTTAATATTTGAGCTCTGTAAAAAAATTCCTCAAAGCCTCCAAGAGGCTTTTACTGAATTACAGGGAATTATTGGAGCTAGACTTTCAGGGGATAAAGAATTTATCTATATAGATAGGATGAATGTAACAAATAGGATTACTATCCTTTGGAAAAGGGTTTTTAGAAAGCCTATTAACGTAGAGATAAAAAAGTGTAGGAATCATTATAGATTCTATTTTAGAATAGATAGGAGTTATCATAAACTTTTACAATGGAATGGAGATTTTCCTCAGTCTTTCTTAAGAGGTGTTCTTATCTCCTGTGGATTTATTTCAAATCCAGAAAGATATTATAGGATAGAACTTATACCGATTGATAGGTCGTTTTCTAGAAAGATTGAAGGGGCTCTGAATCTCCTAAAGATAGGATATAAAATATATGATAAAAGAGTAATAATAATTGGACTTGCAGATATAGAAAGGTTTTTAAGTTCTATAGGGGTAAAGGAGGGACTCATAAGAGTAGAAGAGATTAGAGCTTCTAAGCTTGCAGCTGAAGATACAAATAGGAGGATAAACTTCCAACAGTCCAATATAGAGAGAACTTTAAATGCTGCAGATAGAGAGATAAAGGCTATAAATAAGCTTATAGAAATGGGTGGTTTGTCAGGGAACTATTTAAAGATAGCTAGCCTTCGACTTCGATACCCTCAGGCAACATTAGAAGAACTTGCTCAGCTAGCACAGCCTCCTGTAAGTAAGAGTACAATTTCATATTATATGAAAAGGTTAGAGAGATTAGCCAGTGTTAGCATTAAAGATAAATCCTGATGCTTACTCTTATGTTATGTCTAATTTTGAGAAGTTTCCTCTATCTAAGACGTATATAGTATTGGGAGGAGTAGATGTTGGGAAGACGTCCTTTTCCATCGCCTTATCTTTCCACCTCCTCCAAAAAGGTTATAATGTGTTCTTTTTAGACCTTGATTTGGGACAGTCTACAATTGGCTTACCTATGACTATTGCTCTTGGGAGATTAACTTCTAGTTTTGAGGAAGGCTCTGTAGGTGTGGATGGTATAAATCTAGAATTCATAGGTAGCACTACTCCAAGTGGATTTGAACCGTTGTTATTAACTAGGATGTATAAACTTTTGTCACTTGTTCCTGAAGATTCAAGGCTTGTAATAGATACCTGTGGTTTTATACACTCTTCTAGGGCGCTAGGTTATAAGAGGATGATAACTGAGATACTGCCAGATGTTCTGTCAATAGTTATCTCTAAAGAATTATGGACTAAAAGATTATTTCCTTATATCCCTGGGAAGAAGACCCTGGCCTATCGCCTTCCTGAGGCAAAGCAAAGGGACCCTCAGGTAAGAAAGGAAAGGAGAGAATCCCTCCTAAGAGGATATTTTTCTCAAAACCTGACCCTGTTTATGGCTTCCTCTGATATATGTTATTTCCCATACCCCTTTTTATCACTAAGGGAATGTTTGACGGATGAAAATAATATGTTAAAATATATTAGAAAAGTTGATGAACTCTTAGGAGTAATTGTAGGATTAAGGGATGAAGGTAATAGATTTATGGGGTTAGGAAGGATAGTAGATATCAGAGATTTTGAGTTGGTTATAGAAGCTCCTATTAGTTCTAGTAAGGAAATTTCTTTAGTTGAGTTGTCACGTATTAGGTTAGACGATCAATATAGAGAACTTGGCAAAATATCAATTTTAGAAAAGGAGGAATAGAGATGAAAGTAGGTATTAACGGATTTGGAAGAGTAGGGAGACAGGTATTTAAGGCGTTACTCGAGAGGTATCCAGACATAGATGTGGTAGCTATCAATGATATTACAGATGTAAAAACGAATGCGCATCTTCTTAAATATGATTCTAACTATGGAAGATTTCAGGGAGAGGTAAGTGTAGATGGAAATGATATAATTGTTAATTCTAAAAGGGTAAAGGTCCTAGCAGAGAAAGACCCAGCTAACTTGCCTTGGAAAGACTTAGGAGTAGAATTAGTAGTAGAATCTACTGGGCTATTTACAGATGCGAGTAAGGCTTCTAGTCATATAAAGGCTGGAGCCAAAAAGGTCATTATCACTGCTCCAGCAACTGGAGAAGACATTACAATAGTTCTAGGAGTAAATCAAGACCTCTATGATCCCGCAAAGCATAATATAATCTCCAATGCTTCCTGTACCACCAATAGTCTTGCTCCGATATCTAAAGTCCTCAATGATAAATTCACAATTATAAGAGGTTTAATGACTACTACCCATTCTTATACGAATGATCAGCGTATTCTCGATCTACCACATAAAGACTTGAGGAGAGCAAGGGCTGCAGCATTAAATATTATTCCTACTACTACAGGTGCTGCAAAAGCTATTGGAAGAGTTATTTCTGAATTGAACGGTAAGATGAACGGAATAGCCTTAAGAATTCCCACTCCTACTGTCTCTATTACCGATCTTGTATGTATAGTAGGTAGAGATGTAACAGTAGAAGAAGTAAATAAGGCATTTGAAGAAGCGGCTAACGGGTCTATGAAGGGTATATTAGATATCACCTATGAGCCTTTGGTCTCTATGGATTTTAAAGGTATGACTTATTCTACAGTGGTAGATGGACTTTCTACTATGGTAACAGGAAATCTGGTGAAGGTATTAGCGTGGTATGATAATGAGTGGGGTTATTCCTGCAGAGTAGCCGACCTAGTAGCTTTTGTAAGAGATAAAGGAATATAGAGGTCTATTGTTATGAATAAGCTTACTATAAGAGACATAGAGTTAAAAGGAAAACGAGTATTGGTAAGGGTAGATTTTAATGTGCCTCTAGAGGAAGGGAGAGTTGCTGATGATACCCGTATAAGAGCAGCTTTACCCACAATTAATTATCTTAGAGAAAGAGGTGCTAAGGTCATTCTTGTAACTCATCTTGGTAGGCCTAAGGGTGTTACTGAAACTCTAAGGCTTGACCCTGTAGCTAAGAGACTTGAAGAATTAAATATACCTGTAAAAAAGCTTAATGATTGTATTGGAGATGACGTAAAGTCGGTAGTAAACAGTATGAGGGAAGGAGAGGTTGTTCTTTTAGAAAATGTTCGTTTCTATCCTGAAGAAGAGAAGAACGACCCTAAATTTGCAGAGGCTTTGGCAAGTCTAGCTGATATTTATGTAAATGACGCTTTTGGAACTGCCCATAGAGCTCACGCTTCTACCGAAGGTGTAGCTAGGATACTTCCTGCAGTTGCTGGATTCCTTATGGAAAAGGAGATAAGTTTCTTCTCCAAGGTCTTAGAGAATCCAGAAAGGCCATTTATAGCTGTGCTAGGAGGAGCTAAGGTCTCTGATAAGATTGGAGTGATAAAAAACCTTCTTAACAAGGTAGACTGTCTTCTCATAGGTGGAGGAATGGCTTATACCTTTCTGAAAGCTTTGGGATATGAGGTTGGAAGGTCTATATGTGAAGAGGATAAGATTTCTTTAGCAAAGGAACTTATAGCTCTAGCTAAAGAAAAGAATGTAGATTTTGTTCTTCCTATGGACGTAGTTATTGCGGATAGATTTGCTCCAGATGCTAATACCAGGATAGTTTCTGTTTCACAGATTCCATCTGACTGGGAAGGGTTAGATATAGGGCCAGAGACAGTAAAGACATTCTCGGAGAAGGTTTTAATGGCAAAGACTATAGTATGGAATGGTCCTCTTGGGGTCTTTGAGATGGATGCGTTTAGTAGTGGAACAAGGAAAGTAGGAGAGGCTATAGCTAGTACTGATGCATTGAAGGTGGTAGGAGGAGGAGAAACAGCCGAGGCTGTAGAAAAATTTGGATTAACTGATAAGATGACCCATGTCTCTACCGGGGGAGGAGCAAGTCTAGAATTTTTAGAAGGTAAGGTTCTGCCTGGAGTAGCTATACTAGACGATGGTGAGAGTATAAAGAGGAAGCTTAGATGAAAAGAAGACTTATTGCTGGTAATTGGAAGATGAATGGCACTGTATCAGAGGCAATTCCTCTGGTACAGCGCCTTAAGGTATTAATCTCTGATGTTCAGGATAGAGACATAGCTATATGTCCTCCCTTCACTATACTCGATACTGTTTCAAGAATGATAGTAGATTCTAGAATATACCTGGGGGCTCAAGATATGTTTTGGGAGGAAAAAGGGGCTTTTACGGGCGAGATATCCCCATTAATGTTGAAGGAATTTAATTGTACATTTGTAATCCTTGGGCATTCTGAAAGACGATGGATTATAAAAGAAACCGATGAGGTAATAGCAAAAAAGGTCAAGTCAGCAATTGATAATAGTCTAACCCCTATATTATGCATAGGCGAAAGATTAGAAGATAGGGAGTGTAATAGGACAGAAGAAGTAATTATTTCTCAACTTGAGGGGAGTCTTTCCTTGATATCTGAGCCTGATAGCATAGTTATAGCCTATGAACCGGTATGGGCTATAGGAACAGGAAAGCCAGCATATCCCTCTGATGCAGTAGAAGTAATTTCTCTCATAAAAGAATGGTATAATAAGAAATTTGGAGAGGAAAGAGCAAAACTATTGCGTGTTCTCTATGGTGGAAGTGTTACTCCGTCTAATATAGATGATTTTATGAGGGAAGAAGAGATAGATGGAGCACTTGTAGGAGGGGCTAGTCTCAATGCTGAAAGTTTTGCTAGGATTATAAAGTATTTAAAATAGAGTGGAGGAAATAATGAAGAACTCATTGATGATTGTTCAACTTATAGTAGCTTTAGGTCTATGCGTGATTATCCTTCTAGAACCTCCTAGAGGTGAAGGTTTAGGGGCTATAGGAGGGACAGCAAGACTTTTCCATGTAGGTAAGGAAAAGGAACGTAGATTAGATAGGGCTATAGGAATAATAGGAGGAGTCTTTTTTATCCTGGCTGGGATATTGGCCTGGACATTAAAGTAAAGGGGACGTAAGAGATACGCCCCCTAACTAATCAACCCAAGTTGATAAAAACTTGCGTAATCATTATGATTTTTGCCAATAATTATATGATCTAGAACCTTTATCCCTACAAATTTACAAGCTTCTATAACAAGATTGGTAGTATTGATATCTTCTTTAGAGGGATCAGGTTCGCCTGAAGGATGATTGTGAACAAGAATGAGTGACGATGCAGACTTAAGGGTGGCTTCTCTTATTATATCTTTTACATCTACTATGCTTGAAGTAAGATTACCTTTACTCATCTCAATATTTTCTATCACCTTATTTCTATTATCTAATAATATAACATTAAATACTTCCTTATTGAGGTCTCTAAGATAAGGAGAATAATATTCCATTACATAATTTATTACATCTTGAGGACTTCTTATCTTTATCATCTTTTCTGCCTCTTCTTTATAAAGCCTTTTTCCAAGTTCAAATGCCGCTTTTATCTGAGCAGCCTTAGCTATTCCAATTCCGGAGATAGAACATAATTCTTCAATGCTAGCTTTGTCTAAGGATCTTAGGGTTTTAAACTTATTTATGAGCGCCCTCCCTAATTCCTCAGCACTTATAGAATCGCTTCCAGTTCTTAATATTATAGCTAGTAACTTTGATAAAGGAAGTTTATCTGCACCATACTTTAATAACATCTCTCTTGGCCTTTCTTCTTCTATCCATTCTTTTATAGGTCTGTTTCTTTTAGTTTCTTTTAGTTTTCTTCTTATGATCTCTCTCAGCTCTTTACAGCCATGATGGTCCTTTAATCCTAGCTCTAGGATGAGTCTCTGTTCTTCTTCTTTAGATAAGGGAAAAGAAGACCTTTTTAATAGAAAAATCTTTCCTTTCTTACTACACATAGGGTATATTCTATTAGTAACAAGGTATTCAATAATCTCCTCTCTTTTCATAATCTTTATTATAGCATAGATAAGAATTCTATGATAAAATAGAATTATTATAGAAATCTAAAATATAAGGAGGAAGTTATGGAAAATAAGCCACTTGATAGATTTTCTCAGGCGGTAAGTTCAGCTGCTCAAAGGTTTGGAGAAAGCCTAGGGCAATTTGCACAGAGATTAGGTAAAGAAACAGAAAAACTTGCCCGTATAGCATCTCTAAAGACAGAGATTTTTAAGTTACAGAATGAAAGAAGAAGTAAATTAGAATCTCTTGGAGAGAGGATTCTTACCCTTTTTAAGGGAAATAATCTTACTCCTGATAGTGTTAAGAGCTGTAATGATGTTATAAATCAGATACTTAGTATAGAGGAAGAGATATCAAAGAAGAATGCTGAAATCAAGAAGATACAAGAAGAAGAAAAGATAACTGATGAAGAAGTAGCAGAGATCCCTATGGATGAAAAGGATTCTACTGTTGACAAATAGGTAATTCTTCTGTAGAATATAGGACAAATTTAAAATGTGGAGGTGATATTTTTGAAGAGATTTGTTTCTCTCATAGTGGTAGTAGGTTTACTTTTGACAGGAGTCCTTCCTGTATATGGAGCTGAAACGATAAAGGTAGGACTTATCGCACCACTTACTGGAAACATTGCCACGTTTGGTCAGTCTGTTGACAAGGCAGCAAGAATGGCAGTAGATGAGATTAATGAAAAGGGTGGGGTATTAGGAGCAAAGATTGAGCTCATAGTGGAAGATAACCAGGGGAAGCCAGATGAATCGGCAAATATAGCACGTAAATTTATAGAGCAGAACAAGGTATTAGCCATTATAGGTCCTGTAATTTCCAGCAATGTGCTGGCAGTTGCTCCTATAGCTCAGCAGAGTAAGGTGCCACTTATTACTCCTACTGGGACTAACCCAAGGATTACTCAGGTAGGAAACTATATCTTTAGAGCCTGCTTTATAGATGATTTCCAAGGAACTGTAATGGCAAGGTTTGCAAGAAGTGGACTTCCTAAGAGGGCAAATACTGCAGCTATTCTTTATGAAAAAACAAGTGATTATAGTATTGGACTTGCTAAATACTTTAAGGAGAGCTTTCAGAGTCTTGGAGGAAAGATAGTAGCAGAAGAATCATTCAGTAGCGGGGATCAGGATTTTAGTGCGCAACTTACAAAGATAAAAGGTAAGAATCCTGATGTTCTCTATGTACCATCTTATTATGATACCGCCGGTCTTATAATAAAGCAGGCACGAGAGTTAGGTATTATGATACCTATTCTTGGTGGAGATGGTTTTGATTCTCCTCAATTGGCTGAATTGGCTGGGAAAGAAAATCTAAAGGATTGTTACTTTAGTGGTCACTTCTTCTCCGGGTCGTCTGCTCCTGAAGTGAAGAGATTTGTTGCCAATTATAAGAAGAGATATAACGCTGTACCTGATATGTTAGGGGCATTAGGATACGATGCTGTGTATATGCTTGCAGATGCTATAAAGAGAGCAGGGAAGATAGATAGAGATGCTATAAGAGATGCCTTAGCTGCTACGAAAGGATTAAAGCTCGTAACAGGAACTATTACTCTTGATGAGAATAGAAACCCTATAAAGAGTGCAGTAATAGTTGGCTTTGATAGTAATGGAAATCAGGTATATAAGACTACTGTAAGTCCACCTAAGAAGTAGAGATATAAGTAAGGTAGGAGAGTTCATTAGGGAACTCTTCTATCTTACTCTTGAGATAGAGATAGGGAAATGATATCAGAGATCTTACAACAACTTATAAATGGGATAGCTTTAGGAAGTATATATGCCTTAATAGCATTAGGTTATACCATGGTATATGGAATATTGAAACTTATAAATTTTGCCCATGGCGATGTTTATATGGTAGGAGCTTTTGCCGGATATTTCGCAGTTACCTCTTTCCATTGGGGAATTATGCCAGCATTCCTTTTTGCTATGGTAGTTTGTGCGATCTTAGGGGTCTCTATTGAAAGGTTTGCCTATAGACCTTTAAGAATGGCTCCTCGTATTGCTGCATTGACTACAGCTATTGGGGTGTCATTTCTTTTGGAAAATCTAGGGGTTATTATTTGGAGTCCAACTCCTAGAGCTTTTCCTCAAGTTTTACCTCTAAAGATATATGAAGGTATCTATCAAAGATTTGGAGTAATAGTTAATAATAGACAGCTCGTAATTCTTTCAGTTTCTATCGGACTTATGATTCTGTTACAGTTTATAGTAAATAGAACAAAAATTGGGATGGCAATGAGGGCAGTTTCCTTTGATAGAGAGACTGCCTGGATGATGGGTGTAAATATAGATTATGTAATATCATTTACGTTTGCTATAGGTTCAATGTTGGCTGCAGCAGGAGGAGTACTTGTTGGGATATATTTTAATAGGATAGATCCACTTATGGGTGTTATGCCTGGAGTAAAGGCATTTGTTGCTGCAGTATTGGGAGGAATAGGAAGTATTCCTGGTGCAATGGCAGGAGGTTTTATCTTGGGTATAGCTGAGATCCTAGTATCAGCATTTATTGCTTCTACTTATCGTGATGCAATAGCTTTTGCTATTCTTATTATTATTCTTTTGGTTAAACCCTCTGGAATCTTTGGTACTCTAACTAGAGAGAAAGTATAAGCTATGCTAGATAGACTAGGGAAATTCCAATATCCGTTTTTAATAATCTGTATAGTTTTTATCTATGGAATAAACCTTCTTTCCTCATATATAAATCCATACTATCTTCAGATAATAATATTTTCAGGTATAAATATAATCTTAGCTGTAAGTTTGAATGTGATAAATGGGCTATGCGGACAGTTCTCTTTAGGACATGCAGGTTTTATGGCAGTTGGAGCTTACCTCTCTGCTTTCCTTACATATTACTATAAGGTCCCATTCCCTATAGCTCTTATTGCTGGTGGACTGGCTTCTGGAATAATAGGTATTGGAGTGGGTATTCCTACTTTAAGATTAAGAGGAGATTATTTGGCAATTGCCACATTAGGAATGGGAGAGATTATAAGGGTAGTTCTTTTTAATCTCGATATAGTCGGTGGAGCCAGAGGATTTCCTGGCATTCCTAAGTATACAGACTTCTTCTGGGTATACCTGATAGTTATGCTTGTCCTTTTAAGTTCTTATAATCTATTGAAGAGTCCTCAAGGTAGAGCTATCCTTTCTATAAGAGAGGATGAGATAGCAGCTGAGGCGATGGGTGTAGATACTACTAGGTTCAAGATATTTGCCTTTGTTTTTGGTTCCTTTTGGGCTGGGGTAGCAGGTGGATTATGGGCGCATTATCTCCAATTCCTACATCCCAGCTCGTTTACATTTATGAAATCTGTAGAGATACTGGTTATGATAGTTCTTGGAGGTTTAGGAAGCATAGGAGGGTCAGCTGTTTCTGCCGTGTTTTTAACCTTCCTTCCCGAGGCGTTGAGGTATATAAAGGTGATATTTAATACCACTGTCGATCCTAGGATGGTAATCTACTCATTATTACTTATCTTAACAATGTTATTAAGGCCTCAGGGTCTTATAGGAGGATATAGAAGAAAGGTTAGAGATCAATGAGTCTACTAAACTTAGATAAGATTTCTGTTGCTTTTGGAGGATTACTAGCAGTATCTGATTTTACCTTTTCTATGGAAGATAGAGAACTTGTAGGACTTATAGGTCCTAATGGTGCAGGTAAAACGACGGTATTTAATGTAATAACCGGTTATCATATTCCTATATCGGGTAAGGTAACCTTTGCTGGGAGAGATATTACTGGTAGACCCCCAAATTATATAGCAAAATTAGGTATTTCAAGAACCTTCCAGAATATAAGATTATTTTCTAATCTTACTGTATTAGAGAATGTAATGATAGCTTCACAGATGCATAGCTATCCCTCTTATCTCCATTCTCTTTTGAGAACTTCTTATTTTTATAGGGAGGAAGATACTATAGAAAAGAGGGCTATAAAGGCTTTAGAAGTAGTAGGTCTTAGTAAATTGAAAGATGAGATTTCTAAAAATCTTCCATATGGAGATCAACGTAAGCTGGAAATAGCAAGGGCAATAGCTACTGAGCCACTCTTAATACTTCTTGATGAACCTGCTGCAGGGATGAATCCCAGAGAAACAGAAGAGCTCATTGGTATAATAAGAATATTAAGAGACGATCTTGGCTTGACTATTTTCCTTATAGAGCATGATATGCATGTAGTAATGAATATCTGTGAAAGAATAGTAGTACTAAATTACGGAGAAATTATAGCAGAAGGCACTCCTGACGAGATTAAAACTAAACCTGAAGTTCTAGAAGCTTATCTAGGAAGTGCAACTATAGGATAAGGAGGTGTATAAGTGAATAGAAATGTCAAATATTTCAATGCAGAATCAGTAACGGAAGGACATCCTGATAAAGTGGCAGATCAAATATCTGATGCCATATTAGATAGTTATTTAGAAAAAGACGCAGAGGCTAGAGTGGCATGTGAAACTTTAACTACTCTTGGACTTGTTCATATTACTGGTGAAATCTCTAGCAAGGTTAATATAGATATAAATAGGGTTGTTAGAGATACTATAAGAGAAATAGGATATACAGATGCGTCATACGGTTTTGATGCTGAGAGTTGTGGAATTCTTGTCTCACTCAAGGAGCAATCTCCAGATATTGCCATAGGGGTTATAAAGGGTGATAAGGAGATAGGAGCAGGAGACCAAGGGTTGATGTTTGGTTATGCTACTAATGAGGCTATGGGCGTTATGAAAGATGCTGAATTTATGCCGACTCCAATCATACTAGCTCATAGATTGGCCTATAGATTAGCTGAAGTTAGAAAGAAAGGTGTACTTCCATATCTACGTCCAGACGGTAAAACCCAGGTAACAGTAGTGTATGAAGACGAAAGACCTATTAAAGTAGACAGAGTAGTAATAGCTGCCCAGCATAATCCTGATGTCTCTATGGATAGATTAAGGGAAGAGATTACTGAATATGTGATCAGATATGTGATACCTAATGAATGGATTGATAATGAGACAAAGTATTATATTAATGCCACAGGGAGGTTCGTTGTAGGTGGTCCTGCAGGGGATGCAGGACTTACAGGAAGAAAGATTATAGTAGATACATATGGTGGAATGGCTAGGCATGGGGGAGGTTGTTTCTCTGGGAAGGACCCTACAAAGGTAGACCGTTCAGCCTCTTATATGGCAAGATACGTGGCAAAGAATATAGTAGCAAGTGGATTAGCAGATAAATGTGAGATCCAGGTAGCCTATGTAATAGGGGTAAGCGAACCAATCTCTTTAAATATAGAAACATTCAATACAGAAAAGGTAGATCCAAACAGGTTAGTCAAGGTGGTAAAAGAACTCTTTGATTTTAGACCTGGAAGTATAATAGAATATTTTGATCTTAGAAGGCCGATATATAAGAAGACGGCATCCTATGGTCATTTTGGAAGGATAGATGTAAATTTACCTTGGGAGAGGCTAGATAAGATAAAAGAGTTGAGGAATGCCTTCAACCTGGAAGATACTGATAGATAGAGATGCTCCTAAGGACCTATCTTTTACATATTCCTCTGAAGAAGAACTATCTATAGGGGATTATGTTGCAGTCTTACTGAGAGGGCGTATTGCTAAAGGATATGTAATAGAAAGAGATAATTCTTCAATATCTGCAAAGATCCAGAAGGTTCTTGGTAAGATATTTAATCTCTCTTTAATTCCCTCATATTTGATGAACCTTTCTTTTTGGTTTTCAGAATATTATATGACTAATTTAAGCCATTCGTTATCTATTATTATTCCTCCTGAGGTAAGAGACGTAAAGGTTTCCTATGGAGAAGAAGGAATAAAGGTGGATGTTCCTAAAGAGAGGAGAGAAAGGGGGAAGATTTTTTATTTTGATTATAGATTTTCTCTTGACCAAGAACCAGTTCAATGTCCTTTGGATACCGATATATTACTGAAATTTCCTATAGAAAAGAGAATTGCTACGTACATAAAGATAATAGAGGGAGAGGTTAATAATAATAGGGGAGTAATTGTTCTATTTCCTGAGGTTGATATGGTCCTTTCTCTAGAAGAGAATTTTAGAAAGCTATTTGGTGATAGAGTGGCGGTATTACATAGTAGACAGAAACCAACCCATAAGAGTAAAGAATGGTGGAGGATAAGGAATGGGGAGGCAATCGTAGTACTTGGCACTAGAGCCTCAATATTTTCTCCAGTAAAAAACTTGAGTAAGATTATTATAGATGAAGAAGGAGATGAAAGTTATAAGGACGAGCATAGGCCATTCTATGATGCAAGAGAAGTAGCAGTTAAGCTGAAAGAGATAACCAGATGCGAACTGATTTGGGGAAGTAGTGCTCCTAGTTTAGAGCGGTATAGTAAGGGATTAGAGGGAGCAACCAAAATTATAGAGGAAGAAAAGTCAGAAGAACTTCCGAAGGCATCATTGGTGAATATGAGATCTAAAAGGGGAATCATAAGTAATGAATTAATCCATAGTTGTAAGGTGAATCTGGCTCGTAAAAAACAGACTCTTATTTTGATAAATAGAAAAGGATACTTTACATTTGAAATGTGTAAAGAATGTGGTTATATCTCCAGATGTCCTCATTGTGGCGTTTCTTTAGTCTATCATAAAGAGGAAGGACTTATATGCCACTACTGTGGATATAAACAGAATGTAAACCCTATATGTCCAAAGTGTGGACATAAGACTTCTCTTTTAGGGTACGGAACAGAGAGGGTAGAGGATGTCCTAAAGAGAATATTTTCTAATGTTAGAATTTCCAGGATAGATTCAGATATCCCTGAAAAAGAAATTAACAGAATATGGAAGGAGTTTTTAGAGAAGAGAATAGATATTCTAGTTGGAACCCAAATAATTCTTAAGGCCTTTTATCTTCCAGATGTAACTTTGATTGGTGTAATTTCTACTGAGACGGGATTATATCTACCTGATTTTAGAGTGAGTGAACGGATATTTAGGCTAGTATATAAGATATCAGAGAGGTGTACTAAGGGTAAAAGGGCTGTTGTACAGACGCTAATTCCGGATTACTATGCAATAAAATATGCTGTAAGATTAGATTACAAGGATTTTTATAGATATGAGTCTCAGGTAAGAAAACCACTTGGATATCCTCCATGGACAAAATTAGTAAGAATAGTAGTACAAAGCAGAGAAGAAGAGAAGGCAAAGATTGTAGCAGAATCTATAGCGAAGGATATTGAGCGGAAATTAAATATTGAGTATTCTGGGCCAGCAAAAGCTCCTATCTATAATATAAAGGGAGTATTTCGATGGCATATCGTGTTAAAATTTAAAAAGATTGATAGAGAAATATGTAGGGTTGTAAAAGAATTTATAGAATCGTATAATTATAAAGGCGTAAATATTATTACTGATGTAGATCCTGTATCTACATTGTAATTGTAGGAGGATTTAATTAATGAGCCATTTAGCAATAAGGGTATATGGAGATCCTATTTTAAGGCAGAAAGCTAGTCCTATAAAGGAGATAGATAGAAGAATAAAGAGGTTGGCTAGATATATGGAAGAAGCTATGGAAAAAGCCAATGGTGTTGGGCTTGCTGCTCCTCAGGTTGGAGTAAGTGAGAGAATTATTGTAGTAAAGATAAAGGATTCCATTGTGTTAGTGAATCCTGTTATTACATATATGGAAGGAGAAGTATTAGAAGAAGAGGGATGCCTAAGTATACCTAATATTGTAGGTGATGTTACAAGAGCGTCGAGGATTAGAGTAAGCGGAATTGATATAACTGGTAAGGAGATAGATCTGGAAGCTACAGACCTAGCTGCAAGGGCTTTTCAGCATGAAATAGACCACCTTGATGGAATATTATTTATAGACAGAGCCATAAATGTAAGGAGGGCGGAGAAATCAGGATAGTATTTCTGGGAACACCGGAATTTGCTATCCCTTCTTTAGAGAAGTTAAAGGAAGAGATAGTATTAGTAATTACAAAGCCAGACAAGCCTCAGGGGAGAGGATTAAAATCTTCTCCATCTCCGATCAAAAAAAAAGCTAAAGAGATTGGCCTTCCAGTTATTTCCCCTGAGAGACTCTCTGATGTAAAGAATGAATTGAAGGGTTTAGATCTAGGTGTGTTAGTAGCCTATGGACTATTCATTCCCAAGTCTATAAGGGAAGCTTTTAAATATGGAATAATAAACCTGCATCCATCACTCTTACCGAAATATAGAGGTGCTGCACCTATTCAGTGGGTTCTCCTTAACGGAGAAAAAGAGACCGGGGTAAGTATAATCTATCTTACTGAAGAACTGGATGCTGGAAATGTAATACTTCAAGAAAGGATAGAGGTCCTACCTCAAGATGATGCTGAAACCTTATCATATAAATTGAGCATACTGGGGTCGGAAGCTATGAAGACTGCAGTAGAGATTTTAAAAGAGAAGGGTAAGGTTGAGGGTACCCCTCAGGTCCTTTTGGGGGAACCTTCTTATGCACCGAAGATTGACCCTGAATTGGGAAGGATAGATTGGAATAACAGTGCTATAGATATCTTTAATAAGGTAAGAGCATTGAAGATTTGGCCTAAGGCTTATTTCTATATGGGCAAGGTAAGGGTTAATATTTTAGAATCAGAACCTTCTGAAGAGGAAGGAACTCCAGGTAAGGTGATAAAATTAGATAGTGATAAGGGTATACTGGTTGGAACAGGGAAGGGTAGCCTGTGGCTTAAGAATGTCCAGCCTGAAAGTAGGAGGGCTATGAGTGGAATAGATTTTTCGAATGGATATAGAATAAAGATTGGAGGAGTATTAGGCAGTTGATATTTATCCTTGTATTTTTCTTAATACTTTTTGGTTTCTGGATATTTTTTCTACCTATCCAGCTTTTCCTCTACTATATTTCTATCCTTTTTTCTGCTCCCATCCAACTATGGAAGATTTTTTCAAGTAAAACTCTTAAGAGAAATCATGCTCTAGAGCATGCCACTATTAATGTTTTAGAGGAAAGGTATGGTATCAGAAACTTAAGTGGACTTGCGGTAGAAGACGGATTCTATATATCTTGGCCATATGACCCTATGTATGTATTAGATGCTGTAAGGGAAGGTCAGTATCTTCTCAGTAAAGGGCATAGAGAACTTGCAATACATAAGCGATGTGGAACAATGGTCTTAGGAACGAATATTGTAGCGGTTATATCTTTTGTTATTTTCCTTATCATATGGGGTTTTAATCTCTTTACGTTAATACTTCCTATGTTTATAGGAATATTTATAGGGAATCCAATGGGTATCTTCCTCCAGAGGTATCTTACCACTGACACTAACGTAAAGGATGCAGAGATACTTGGAATAGAGCCAAAATATATGCCTGGGAGTGGTTTATTTAAGACCCCTGGTGTACTAGTATATACAAAGATGTATGAATAATATCTTAGAAGCAAAGTTGGCTGCTTTCGATATTATTAAAGCAGTAGAAAAAAGAAGGGCATTTGCTCATATACTACTTAGGAGTAGACTTTCCTCTTTCCCTTTAGAGATTCATTCTTCTATAACAGAGTTTGTGTATGGTACTTTAAGATTTCAGAACACTATAGACTGGTATATTTCCAATTATGTTGATATAGATAAACTTCCACTGGAGATAAAGATTATATTAAGAATGGCTACCTACCAACTCTTATATCATAGGGTACTAAAGCCTCTGGTTGTAAATGAGGCTGTAGAGATGGCAAAGATTCTTACTTCAAAAAAGGCAGCAGGACTTGTAAATGCAGTACTGAGAAGGATAGCTATTACCAGTCTACAGCCTAATGAGCTTTCTATCATTTATTCTCATCCTGATTGGCTTATAGAAAAATGGAAGAGGGAACTGGGAGAAGAAGAAGCTATCCTATTATGTAAAAGGAATAATCAGCCTATGCCTACAAGCTTTAGAATAAATCAACTTAAGACTACTATAGAAGAAGTAGAGGGAACTTTAAATGAGAAGGGTGTAAGAATAGAAAGGGGTAACTTGAGTAGAAGCTGTCTTATCCTAAAGGAAGGAGATATAAAACCTGTTATTTCTCTAGAAGAGGAAGGAAAGGTTTATATACAGTCTGAATCATCAATGTTAGTAGTAGAAATAATGGATTGTAAACCAGGAATGAAGGTACTTGATGGATGTGCAGGGTATGGAGGAAAGACTACCTATATAGCAGAACTGATGAGGAATAAAGGGACGATTATTGCAGTAGATAGACTGGCTAATAAACTAAATATATTAAAGAATGAGGCATTAAAAAGAGGGATTAGTATAATTAGTTGCATAGAGTCTCCCATAGAAGATCTTCCATTGAGTTTTATTGGAGAGGCGGATAGAGTTTTATTAGATGTACCTTGCTCAGGATTAGGGACGCTTTCAAGGAAACCTGAAATAAAGTGGCGTGTTACTCCTAGTTCAATAGGAAAACTTATTTCAATCCAGAAGAATATACTCAAGAGGGGAAGAAATTTCGTAAAACCAGGGGGGATACTCGTATATAGTGCCTGTACAATCTCTAGAGATGAAACTTATGATATAATAAAATCGTTTCTAGAAGAAAATAGAGATTTTATTTTGGTAGAAGAGAGGCAGATTTTGCCACACGTAAATGATACTGAAGGTTTTTATATGGCAAAATTAAAGAGGGAAGATGCGTAGTATTTTAGAACTAACTCCAAAAGAGATAGAAGGTTTTATAGCAAAAAGTGGATATGAGCCATATAGGAGTAGACAGGTATTAGAATGGATCTACGATAAAGCAATAATAGACTTTAATCAAATGAGCTCAGTTCCAAGAGGACTTCGAGAGGAGTTGTCTAGAACCTTTTGTATCATTCCCTTTCAGCTTATCGACAAGTTAGAAGGAGATGGGGCAATTAAACTTCTATTTGTTACTCCGGATAATTTAAGTTTTGAATCAGTTATAATCACTCATCCAGAGAGGTCTACTCTCTGTGTTTCTACCCAGATAGGCTGTCCAGTAGGATGTAGATTCTGTGCTACTGGAGAAACTTTCAATAGAAATCTAAGGTCTGAAGAAATTGTAGCAGAATATATTTTTGCTCAAAATATTATTGGAAGACGTATTTCAGGTATAGTGTTTATGGGAATGGGAGAACCTCTTTTAAATGAAGAAGAGGTTTATAAAGCTATCAGCAAATTTATAGATGATTTTAGGATCTCTCCAAGACACATCACTATTTCTACATCTGGAATCCCGAAAGGGATTGTAAATCTAGCTAAAAATTTTCCCAAGGTAAAGCTTGCTTTTTCATTATGGTCAGCTGACCCTGAGGTAAGAAAAGAGTTGGTTCCTACCAGTAAAATATATCCTCTAGAAGAGGTTATAAGAAGTATAGGGGAATATGTAGAAATTACTCATAATAGGGTTTCTATTGAGTATACGGTTATTAAAGGAGTAAACGACTCTATTGAGGACGCTTATAAGCTTATAGATCTTTTTAAGGGATTTCCTGTATTTTTCAATATCATTCTTTATAATCCTAAAGATACCAAAACAGAGGAACTTGTTCCTGAGATGAAGGATGTAATGAGATTTATGTCTGTAATAAAGAGATTTAAAAGAGAGGTCCATCTGAGAGATAGCAAGGGGGTAAAGATATCAGCAGCCTGTGGACAGTTGAGAGGGATTTATGAAAGAACTAAGTGAGAGATTTATCCTGTTAGATGCTATACGGAACGATAAGGTAAGGGCATATGACAAGTTACTCGCCAAGTTTGTTATTCTAAGACAGATAAAATCTCCGGTAGGGGTAAGTAGACTCATTCCATTACTTGATCATCTCACTAGATTAGAGGGTGATTTCTTAAAGATATTAGGATACGAAGTCTTAGAAGATGGGAATATCTATACAATTGAAGAGGTTCCCCCCCAAGAGAGAGCAGACATAGGGAACCTAGATGGTTTACTGAAGTTTACCCGCTATATAGGAAGCACCCTAGAGATTATCACTAATTTGGGGCTAAGAGCTAAAGTCCCTCCTATAGGAGAGGTTTATGTGGATGAGAATGGAAGATACCTGGTCTCTCCAATAGTAATGATAGACTTAGCAAACTGGGATAAGGCTCTAGATAAGAAGGAATTGCTGAATCTTTTGGCAAACTTCTTTACCTCTTTTGCTCCTACAAGGCTGAAAGAATCGATAGAGGCACTTTTAGAAAGAAATATTATCTCTAAACTTGATAATGTAGATGCATTGGTTAATATGTTGAAGACTCTTATCCTACAGGAGGAACGAATGAGGATAAAGCCGGTGGCTAGTCAGAAACCTAATATAGAGAAGGGAAAGAAGAGAGTGAATCCGTGGATTATAGCGATAATAATCCTCTTATCAATAGCTATAGTAAGTGTAGTATTACTTTATACCGTGGGGGAAAGGTTTATTTTCCCAGAGGGGACGGTTCCAGAGGTCATAGTTCCAGATGTAACTAACAAGCCTATTAATGAGGCTTTTAATATCTTGAGAAATACTGGACTTAATATAGATATTAAGGGGATAGAATATAATAATGCTATCCCTTCCTGTAATGTAATATCTCAGGACCCGGTTGGAGGGATGAGGGTAAAGGCGGGAAGGAATGTTTCTCTGGTAATAAGCAAGGGGATAGAACTTATCAGTGTACCTAATGTGATAGGTCAAGACCTCGGGAATGCTAGAAAAATTCTGGAAACAGCAGGATTAAGAGTTGGGGATATTCAAGAGAGTTATAGTAGAACCTCCCCAGATGGAATAGTTGTATCTCAAAATCCAAAGTATGGGAGCATTACTAATAAAAACGCTCTGGTGTCATTAGAAATCACCAGACACCTGCAAAATACGATGCCTAATTTTATCGGGAAAAACTTGGATGAGGTTCAGAAGATACTAGAGTCTCTAGGTCCCTTTAAATTAACAGTAAGGGAAGTGGAGAGTGATACGCCAGGGCTTGTACTATCTCAGAATCCCTCTCCTAATACACCCCTCATTCAGGAGATACCCACTATAGAATTAACCGTTGGTATTGCTCAGAAAGTTCCTCCAGTAACACCAGCTCCAACTCAACCTGAATCAGGATTAGAAGGAAATACTCCTCAGCCTTCCTCTCAAACTGTTCCTGAGGGGGTGACTACTACTCCTTAAAGAGGATGAAGACTGTAGATACATTAGAGATCGCTGAGAGTATAGAATATCTCTGTAGAGAAGCCAATTATACTATAAATCCGAGAGTATTAGCGCTTATTGAAGAGTCTTCAAGGAAGGAGACTTCTGTTATAGGGAAAAAGATTTTTTCTCAGATTATTCAAAATGCTACTATCTCTAGGGAAAAGATGATCCCTCTCTGTCAGGATACAGGGATCGTAATAGTATTTATAGAAATAGGTCAAGGAGTTGTCTTAAAAGGGCTCCCTTTGGAGGATGCAGTTAACCTAGGGGTAAGAAGGGCTTATACCTCTTCCTTTTTCAGGAGTTCTATAGTAAAAGACCCAGTTGAGAAGAGGATAAATACCTTTGATAATACTCCTTCTATCATACATACTAAGATTGTACCTGGAGAAAAGGTAAGTATTTCGGTAATGATAAAAGGATTCGGTAGTGAAAATGCTACTACTCTAAGGATGTTTCCTCCTACTATTGAAAGAAAAGAGATAGAGGAATTCCTATTATCTACAGTAAAGGAGAAAGGAATAAATGCCTGCCCACCACTTTTTATTGGAATAGGTATAGGGGGGACAGCAGATTATGCCCTTCAACTCTCAAAAGAAGCACTTCTTCGCCTAGAACCTATGGACGATTGGGAAAGGTCTCTCTTGGATAGTGTAAACAGGCTTAAGATAGGTCCAGCAGGATTGGGTGGAGACGTGACTAGTGTATATCTAAAGATAAAAAGTTTTCCAACCCATATAGCAGGGTTACCTGTAGCAATAAATATAAACTGCCATATACTTAGGGTAGGAGGTCTAGAGATTGAATAGTTACTATTTAGAGCTTCCTCTAACAGAAGGGATGATGGATACATTAAAGGTTGGAGATGAGGTATTTGTTTCAGGTAAGGTTTATGGAATGAGGGATCAAGCACATAAGAAGATTGTAGAGATAATAGAAAGTGGATCAAGACCCCCTATAGTTCTATCTGAGAGTTCTATATTCTATGTAGGTCCTACACCTCCTAAACCAGGGGAAAAGGTTGGTGCTATAGGACCTACTACTAGCATCAGAATGGACCCCTTTACCCCTTTACTTATTTCAATGGGAGTAAAAGTTATGATAGGTAAGGGTAAAAGGAGTACTGATGTTATAGAAGCTATAAAAAAATATAAGGCCATCTATCTGGTAACTCCTGGGGGGATCTCTGCATATTTATCCCAGTTTATAGAGGAGATAAAATTGATTGCATTTCCAGAATTAGGACCTGAAGCTATATATGAGTTGACGCTAAGAGAGTTTCCTACCTTTGTAGGTATTGATACAGGAGGTAATAGTATATGAGTTTCAATAGAATATTTCATCCTCTTATAGAACATAAGCTTACTATTCTAAGAGATAAGACTACAAGTACAAAGGAATCACGGGAGTTAGTAATTGAGATCTCGATGTTGCTGGCTTATGAAGCTACCAGATATCTTCCTTTAGAAGAGGTAAATGTAGAGACCCCAATAACTTTAACTAGGGCATATATGATCAAGGGGAAAAAGTTAAGTATAGTACCTATCCTAAGGGCAGGATTAATAATGGCTGAAGGTATTCTTAATCTTGTTCCATCTGCTAGGGTAGGACATATAGGGTTATATAGAGACCCCGACACCTTAAAACCTATACCATACTATTGCAAACTCCCAAATGATATTAAAGAAAGAGATGTCTTTGTTGTTGACCCTATGCTTGCAACAGGAGGCTCAGCTAATGCTGCTATAGACATTTTAAAGAAAGAAGGATGTAAGAATATAATCTTCATAAGCCTTATTGCCGCTCCAGAAGGAAGAGACTTCGTGATTAGTAGGCATCCAGATGTGAATTTTTTTGTTGCCAGCGTAGATGAAAGACTTAACGACCATGGATATATAGTTCCTGGATTAGGAGACGCAGGTGACAGATTATTCGGGACAAAGTAAAAAGAAATTAATGTTTGTATTTGGAACAAGGCCAGAGGTTTCTAAGCTTGCCCCAGTTATATTTGAAGCTAGAAAGAATCCATCTTTTGATGTAATATTAGTATCCACCGGGCAGCATAGGGAGATGCTCGACCAGATGTTGAAGGTATTCAATATAATACCTGACATAGACCTTCAGATAATGGAAGAGAAACAGTCTCTTAGTACTATTACTTCTAAGGGGATAAAAGAGATTGAACCGGTTATAGTTCGATATAAGCCTGATATGGTAATAGTTCAAGGGGATACAGCTACTGCATTCCTGTCAGGCCTTGTAGCTTTTTATAATTTTATCCCTATAGCTCATATAGAGGCAGGATTAAGAAGTTACGATATATACAACCCCTTTCCTGAAGAAGTCTACCGGAGGTTTATTTCAGTAATCGCTACTGTAAATTTTGCTCCAACTCAAAGGGCAAAGGGAAATCTGATAAGAGAAGGAGTTAAAGAAGATACTATAATAGTTACCGGGAATACCATAGTAGACGCGGTAGAATGGATTTCCAGAGATATCCCTATTTTTAACTCAGACAAGAAGGTTATATTAGTTACTGCCCATAGGAGAGAGAACTGGGGTGCTCCTATAGAAGAATTAGTGCTGGCGATAAAAGATTTAATAAGTAGATTCCCTGATATAAAGTTTATAATTCCTCTTCATAAAAATCCAATAGTGAGAGCTCCATTTATAAAAACTTTTTCTAAAGAACCTCAGGTAGAACTTGTAGAACCTTTGGATTATCCGTCTCTTATAGGTGTAATGAAGAACTCCTATATAGTTCTTACAGATTCCGGGGGAATTCAGGAGGAGGCTCCAACCTTTGGAAAGCCAGTTTTGGTATTAAGAGAGACCACAGAAAGACCTGAAGGAATAGAAAGAGGCGTAGCCAAACTAATAGGTATGAATAGGGAGAACATTATACTAAATGTAACAAGGTTACTCACAGATGAATCTTACTATTTATCTATGAGTAAGGCTGGGAATCCTTACGGAGATGGGAGAGCAGCACAAAGAATAATAAAGGGTATTCAGTACTTTTTTAAACTCGGGGAGAAGCCTGATGAGTTCACCTAGAAGGAATAAAACATGGTGGTATATAGGGATTGCTTTTTCTATAGGATTTACAATAGTTTCCTCCATACTAGTTGGACTATATTTAGGGAAATTTCTTGATGAAAGGTTATTTACCGGATATTCCTTTAGACTCTTACTTATGTTTCTGGGAGCTTATGTAGGGTTAAAAAGTATATATGACCAACTTAAGAAATGAATAGGATATTTTTGACTTTAATCGAAACCTATATTATCTCTGCTTTACCTTTAGGGATTCTTTTTACACTAAGAAAAGGATATCTTTTAGGGTATCTTATGGGTATCCTTATTGGAATATTAGATCTGTCACTTATCTTTATAATACTAAGAAGGAAGGAAGATTCTCTAAACTCCCTTAGTATTACTACAGGTATAATTATTAGAGTGGCAATTATTATTGGAGCAGTATCAATATTTATATTTTGTGGTATAATAAATAGGTTAAATATATTGGGCTTATTGATAGGACTAGCTATATATCCTCTGGTACTTTTAATAGGAGGTTTGAAGATTTTAAGATGCAAGAAATAGCACCAAGAATAGTATTTTGGGTTTTAGGAATACCTATAACAGATTCTGTTACTACCACATGGGTAGTAATGGGGATAATATTTGTTCTTAGTTGGGCTCTTACTCGAAGTCTCTCTGAATATCCTAGTAAGGTTCAATCTTTATTTGAAACCCTCATCGAATTTTATGATAATATAGCAGTACAGGTAATGGGAGAGAAGGGAAGGCAGTTTGTCCCCCTAGCTCTTTCTATAGGCATATTTATTCTCCTCTCTAATTGGATAGAGATCATCCCTGGATTTAATGCCCCTACTAGAGATCTAAGTACTACAGTGGCTCTGGCTATAGTTGCGGTAGTTTCTACTTATGTGGCAGGTATTAGAGAGAAAGGATGGCGTTTCTTTAAAAAATATATCGAGCCAAACCCAATCCTTTTGCCTTTGAATATATTGGAGGAATTAGTTAGACCTGTGTCTTTGTCATTTCGTCTTTTTGGAAATATAATAGGGGAGGAAATTGTGATAGCCCTTCTTGTTATGCTTGTTCCCCTTATACTTCCTATTCCTATGATGTTATTAGGACTTTTTACTGGCCTTATACAGGCATTTATATTTTCTCTTCTTACCCTTCTATATATAGCAGGTGCTATAGAGGAGGAATAAACAATTGGAGGTGACCTTTTATGTTGACCAGTAAGGCATTAGTAATTATGGCTTCTGTACTTGCAGCAGGCTGGGGTATGGGTATAGCGGTATTAGGAGGGGCACTAGGAGAAGGTAATGCCGTTTCTAAAGCTATGGAGGCTTTGGGGAGGCAACCAGAAGCGCAAGGGTCAATTATGACTATCTTACTTTTGGGCCTTGCGTTTATAGAATCCCTGGTCATATTTATGCTAGTAGTAGCATTGGTTCTTCTATTTGTTAATCCATTTGTGGGGATGGTACAGTAGTGATAAAGTTTACCTTTCCTACATTTATATTTCAGATTATAAACTTTATCATTACTCTTTATCTTATATATAGGTTTGCCTATAAGCCTTTGGCTTCTTATATAGATAAGAGACAGAAGAAGATCCAGAGTGGTCTAGAAGAGATTGAAAAAGAAAAGGCAAATCTAGAATCCCTTAAAGCCCAATATGAAGCACAGTTGAAGGATGCTCAAGCCCAGGCTGGAGAAATTATAGAGAAGGCTAAACAACAAGCTGAGGTAGAGAGAAACAGAATTTTAGATTCAGCACACAGAGAAGCTCAATCTCTTCTAGAGAAGGCTCAAAATGAGATAGCATTAGAGAGAAAGCATACTATAGAGAAGTTTAAAGAAGAAATAGTAGAGATTATTCTAGATGCTACTACTAAAATAGTAAAGGATGAGATTTTGAGTCAAGAAGATTTAAAAGAAAAGGTTTTAGAAAAGTATCTTAAGGATGTGAGTTCTATTAATGAATGAGGTATTAGTTTTAAATAATGTAGAAAGCCTCAGTGAAGAGTTATTACGATTAGCATTAGAAGATGAGGCTATAGAAGTATATAGGGAATCCTTAAGGATCTTTATAGAAGACATTACTCATAATTATGATTTGAACAAGGTATTCTTTGATAAGAATTTAAGTCCTGAATTAAAGAAGCGGACTATTAGGGAGAGATTTACTGGTATATTACCATCTAGGGTTCTGGAATATATCTCCAGGATAATAGAGAGTAGGGGGGAAGAACTTATAGAACAAATATATACGAGATTTATTGACCTGGTAGAGACAAGTCTTCCCTTAAAGGCCAGATTGAAACTGCCTTTTAGCATTCCAGAGGATAAAATCAGAGAGATAGAGAACTTTCTCTCTGAAGCTCTAAATAAAAAGGTGGTAAGTATCACGGAAATAGACCCTGATATAATAAATGGGGTAAAAATAGAGCTTCAGGATGAGACTATAGACGTGTCTCTAAAGACTCAATTAGATGTCATTCGAGATGAGTTATCTCGTGTAGAGGCCAAGGATTCTTTTCAGGGAGTAATAAGAGATTTAAAAGATAAAGTTAAAGAGTTCCTGCCAAAACCATTGAGACTCTCTACAGGGAGAGTAAAGAGTATAAGGGACTGTGTAGTAATTGCCTCTGGATTAAGGAACAGTCAATATGGAGAGATGGTTTTATTTTCTAATAATATTCCCGGTATGGTGATGAGTCTAGAAGAGGAGGAAACAGGAATAATACTCCTAGGTTCTCCGGATGAGATCCCAGAGGGAGATATAATTAGAAGTACACAAAGGATGTTAACTGTACCAGTAGGGGAAGAACTGATAGGAAGAGTAATCGACCCCTTAGGAAGACCCCTTGATGGAGGGCCACCCATTACTGCTAATAGGTACAGAAGGATAGAGGCATTAGCGCCAAACGTGGTAGAAAGAGAGCCGGTAAATACCCCACTTCAGACAGGTTTGAAGGTAATAGATGCTCTTATTCCTATAGGAAGAGGACAGAGAGAACTTATCATAGGGGATAGACAGACAGGGAAGACGGCAATAGCAATTGATACTATCCTCAATCAGAAGAATGAAAATGTTATATGTATATATGTAGCAATTGGACAAAAGGCGACTACTGTTGTAGATATAGTTAGGGTACTAAAAGAGCGAGGAGCTTTAGATTATACTATTATTATCTCTGCTACTGCAAATGAACCTGCCTCTCTTCTTTATATAGCTCCTTATTCGGGATGCGCTATAGGAGAAGAGTTTATGTATCAAGGAAAGGATGTACTCATAATATATGATGACCTTTCTAAACATGCTAAAGCTTATAGAGAGATATCACTTCTTTTAAGACGTCCCCCTGGAAGAGAGGCTTATCCAGGAGATATATTCTATCTCCATTCTAGACTTCTGGAAAGGTCTGCAAAATTGAACAGCCATTTAGGGGGTGGGTCTCTTACTGCGCTTCCTATAGTAGAAACCCAATTAGGAGATATATCTGCCTATATTCCTACCAACCTCATCTCTATTACTGATGGTCAGATATATCTAGATTCAGCCCTCTTTTATGAAGGAATAAGACCAGCTGTAGATGTAGGTCTCTCTGTTTCTAGAGTTGGAGGAAACGCTCAGATAAAGGCTATGAGAGATATCTCAGGTAGGTTAAGATTAGACCTGGCACAGTATAGAGAGGTAGAAACCTTTGCTCAGGTATCTACTGATATAGATTCAGCTACAAAAAACCAGATAGAAAGAGGAATTAGAATTAGAGAGATCTTAAAGCAACCTCAATACAGCCCTATAGATGTTATAGACCAGGTAATTATACTCTTTGCTGTAACTAAGGGTTATATAGATGAGATAGCTTTAGATGAGATACCTTATTTCCAGAATGAACTTATTAAATTTATAAATCAGAACTATAAGGATTTAAAGAAAGAGATAAAGGATAAAGGGTTTACTGATGAGAATAGTAAAAATTTATCTAATGCTATATTTGATTTTAAGAGGACGTTTTCTAGCGAATAATGCAATCTCAACAGAAACTTAAGAGACATATAAGTAATATAAGTCATATCTCTGAAATAATACGTTCTACTGAACTTATAGCTGCTTCTCGACTGAGAAAAAGCCAGATCCGACTTAGAACTATTACTCCTTACAGTGACTTCCTTATGAATCTAATAATGGACCTAGTTGCTGGTATTAGTAGTGAAGAGAGACAGTCCTTCCCTCTTCTGCAAACTTCAGGAGGAGCCACAAGAAATCTACTCATAGTGGTAGGCGGAGAAAGAGGACTATGTGGCGGTTATATAGGAAATATGATTAGAAAGGTCCAAGAGTATATCAAGGCTTCACAGAATACAGAGATCATTGTATATGGTTCAAGGGTAGGTAAAACCCTTTCTAATAGGGGTTACAATGTGATAGAAGTGAATTCTATAAGCCCTCTAGTAAGTTTTGATACTGTACGTAATATTTCAAGTAAGATCCAAGAAGATTTTACTACTGGTAGATATAAAGAGGTCTCTATAATCTATGCCTTATTCAAAAATGCCTTTTTATATATACCAGTAGATTTTACGTTGATGCCGATTCAATTTGAAGAAGTAAAAGGGATAAGTAGATCTGAAAGTTATATATTTGAGCCCTCTATAGAAGATATTTTGAAAGAATTGCTTCCCCTTTTTGTAGGTGTAACACTTTATAGAATATTTTTAGAAGCTATAACGAGTGAATATGCGGCAAGAAGGGTTGCTATGCATCAGGCATATGAAAATGGAAATGATTTATTAAAATCACTTTATAGAACCTATCAGAGATTAAGACAAACCTCTATAACTACAGAGATTATAGAGGTATCTTCAAGTAAGGTAGCGATGGAGAGGGAAGAATAAGATGAATATAGGTCGTGTAGTACAGGTCTTAGGATCTGTTATAGATGTAGAATTTCCAGTTGGGGTTACTCCTAAGGTAAAAGATATGCTGGTTCTTAATAGAAAGGATGGACCACCTCTATTTATTGAAACAGAGATTCTTCTTGGAGGAGGAAAGGTTAGAGGAATAGCTTTAGGGCCCTCAGAAGGAATCTCTAGAGGTATGGAGGTGGTAAATACAAATGAACCCCTTAAAATCCCAGTGGGAGATAAACTGTTGGGGAGGATTTTGAATATATTTGGTGAACCGATAGATAGTCTCGGAGAGATAGAAACAGAAGAAAGATGGAGTATTTATACTGAACCTCCTTCTTTCGAGAGAATTATACCTCCTAATAAGGTCTTTGAGACTGGGATAAAGGCTATAGACCTTATTGCTCCCTATCCAAGGGGTGGAAAGATAGGTCTATTCGGTGGAGCTGGTGTTGGAAAGACTGTTCTTATTATGGAACTTATCCATAATGTGGCGGTAAAACATGGAGGAATCTCTGTCTTTGCCGGAGTAGGTGAACGTACAAGAGAGGGAAATGACCTCTGGTTAGAGATGCAACGTTCTGGGGTAATAAAGAATGCGGTACTTATATTTGGACAGATGGATGAACCACCTGGGGTAAGATTTAGAGTCCCTCACACTGCTCTTACTGTAGCGGAGTATTTTAGAGAGAGGAAATCTAGTGAGGTCTTACTCTTTATAGATAATATATTTAGATTTATTCAGGCTGGAAGTGAGGTATCTGCCCTTCTAGGTAGATTACCTTCCGCAGTAGGTTATCAACCTACTCTTGCTACAGAGGTTGGAGAACTAGAAGAAAGAATTGTCTCCACGACAAAAGGTTCAATAACATCTGTTCAAGCAGTCTATGTACCTGCAGATGACCCTACTGATCCTGCTCCTGCTACTACCTTTGCCCATCTCGATGCTACCATAATGTTATCTAGGGAGATCGCTGAAATGGGGATATATCCTGCTATAGACCCACTGAATTCTTCCTCCCATCTTTTAAATCCTTATTATATCGGGGAAAGACATTATCGAGTAGCTAGAGAAGTACAAAGGGTTATCGAACATTATAATAGACTTAAGGATATAATTGCCATCTTGGGGGTGGAAGAATTGTCTGATGAAGAAAGAGGTATAGTGGCAAGAGCTAGGCGTATTCAAAGATTTCTGTCACAACCGATGTTTGTAGCAGAACCGTTTACTGGCATTCCAGGGAGATATCTTCCTCTGGAGGAAACTATAGAGAGTTTCGAAGAATTAGTAAGTGGTAATTTAGATAACCTGCCTGAACAGGCATTCTATATGGTAGGGAATATTGAAGAAGCAAAAGAGAAGGCTAGGAGGCTAAGGTGAAGCTTACGGTTACTTTGGCTACACCTGAGAAATTGGTTTACAGTGGAGAGGCAGATAGCCTAGTTATTCCAGGGCAGGATGGATATTTTGGTGTATTGCCAAACCATGCCTCTATGGTATCAGCTCTAAGTATAGGAGAGTTGAAGATTAGAAATAATAATCAAGAATATTATTATGCTATAGATGGAGGATTTTGCGAGATTGCCAGGAATAAGGTTATTATACTTACTTCTTCTGCTCAGAGTGCGGATGAGATCGATGATAATACTGTCAAGGATATCCTTCAAAAGTCTATGGAAAAGCTTCATTCAAAATTAGAAGATAAAGAACTTTTACAGGCGCATATCGCGATAAGAAAGGCTACTGTACAATTAGAGGTATCGAGACATAAGGTAAGGAGATGAAAATGAGATTAAAGATAGAGGGTGGAATTAGATTAAAGGGAGAAGTAGAAATTACTGGGGCTAAAAATGCTGCCTTACCTATAATGGCTGCAACGTTACTTACAGATGGGACTAATGTAATTTATAATATTCCGAATCTAAAGGATGTCCATACAATGATGAGTATGCTAGAGAGTCTTGGAGCGAAGATAGAATTTAAAGGGTCTACTCTTCAGATTACTATAAAGGACCTATTACCTGTAGACCCACCTGAGGAACAGGTAAAACAGATGCGGGCATCTTTTCTTGTTGCTGGACCTCTTCTTGCTAGACTAGGAAAGGTAAGAATCCCATTACCAGGGGGATGCCAGATAGGTTCGAGACCTGTTGACTTGCACCTAAAGGGCTTTCAAGCCCTTGGAGCAAAGGTATCTAGTGAACATGGGTATGTAGAATTAGAGTGTAAGAATCTAAAAGGTGCTTCCATATATCTTGATCTGCCAACTGTAACTGGAACCGAAAACATAATAATGGCATCAGTATTAGCTAAAGGCAAAACTGAGATTATTAATGCAGCAAAAGAACCAGAGGTAGTAGACCTGGTAAATATGCTAAATAAGATGGGTGCAAAGATAAACGGGGCTGGTACAGATAAGATAGAGATAGAAGGGGTGGATTTTCTTTCTCCTATAGAATATGCCATTATTCCAGATAGGATAGAGGCAGGAACATTTTTAGCCGTTGGTGCAATCTCTGGTGGCGAAGTTACTGTTAAAAAAGTAAGAAAGGAACATCTTGGTGCGGTTATCGGAAAATTAGAAGAAATGGGGCATAAGATAGAGATAGAAGAGGATAATATAACAATTATATCTAAGGGAACAGGTAAAGCCTGTGATATTACTACGGCACCATACCCTGGTTTTCCTACTGATATGCAGGCCCTCTTTGCTAGCTTATTAGGAGTGGCAAAAGGAACGAGTATTATAACGGAGACTATATTTGATCGCCGTTTTGGATTTGTAGATGAACTGACTAGAATGGGTGGAAATATGAAGGTGCAGGGTAACTCTCTAATTATAGTAGGAATTAAACGATATTCTGGTGCTAGTGTTATAGCAGGTGATTTAAGAGCTGGTGCCGCTCTTATCTTAGCAGGGCTTAACGCAGAAGGGATTACAGAAATCTCAGGGATAGAACATATAGAACGTGGATATGAATCCATTGATAAGAAGCTTTTATCCATAGGAGCTAAGATTTCTCTCGAACCTTAGGAATAGAAATTGCATATACCTATTACAAAACGTACAAGGAGGTGTAATTTTGCTTAAAAAGGTACTATTGATAGATATAATGATAGCGATATTGTTTTTTACAGTCGTGCCATTTGCATCTTCAGAGAATAAGGTTCATATTACCAGAATTGATGTTTTGGGAAATGTAAATATAAGCAGGGATGAAATACTTAAGGTCTTAGATATTGGTAATGAGATAGACAAAGATGTGTTGAAAGCTGGTTTACAGCGACTTTTGGATACTGGATGGTTTTCTAATGTAGATGGGAATGTCAATGTAGAAGGAAATAATTATATATTAGTTATAAATGTAAAGGAAAATCCAGTGATAAAGTCGATAGAGTTGACTGGTAATAAGGAGATAAAACTAGATGAGATAAAAGGTTTAATAACCTTGAAAGAAGGAGAAGTACTGAATCTTAATACCTTAAAGAAAGATATAGAGAATATAGCAAAGCTATATAGAGAAAAGGGATATGCGGCAGCTAGTTTCCAGTTTAATATGTCTAGCGACGGGGTATTGAATATAATTATAACAGAAGGTCCTATAGTATCAGGATTCAATTTTACGGGAAATTCAGTAATAGATTCTTCTACCCTTAGTCAAGAATTAAGTGGATATAAAGGAAGAGTGGTCTCAAATAATCTTCTAAAAGAGATTGCTCTAAAGATTCAGGATATATATAAAGAGAAAGGGTATGTAGCAGCTATAGTGCTTAATGCATCTGTAGATAATAAAGGAGTATTGACCTTTGAGATAGGAGAAGGAAAGATTGCCAGTATAGAGGTAAAAGGTAATCAAAAAACAAAGGACTATGTAATTTTGAGAGAGATGAAGCTGAAGGTTGGAGATATATTAAATGTAGATGTTTTACAGAAGGACCTTCAGAGAATATATAATTTGGGTTACTTTTCTGACCTCAATGTAAGTCTTAAAAATGCTGAGACCCCTGGAGATATAATATTAATAGTAAATGTAATAGAACAGCCTACAGGTCAGCTTAGTGGTTCTCTTACTTATTCTACTACTGAGGGATTCTCTATAGCCTTCGGTCTGAGTGATTCTAACCTCATGGGGACAGGAAGAAAACTTGGCTTGTCTTTAAACCTTGGTTTGAGTCTATCTACAGAGGGACTCTCATTGAATTATACGGAGCCTTATCTGGCTAATACCAATACTACATTAAATAGCAGCTTAGTATGGAAGAAAGGAAGTTATACGGAGACGATAAATGAGGAGACGGTTGGCTATAATGAAGATATAAAGAGCTTTGATGTAAATCTTAATAAATTATTAGGAGAGAATTTATATGGAATAGTGGGGATTTCCTTTAATAATTTCCAATACCAACCTCAAGAAGGATACACCTTACCAGGCTTTATAAGCTCTGGAACATCAAATTCTATTACCTTAGGTGTCTCTAAAGATACTAGAGATATTATCTTTAGTCCCCAGAATGGGGATTATCATACTGTTAGTGTAGAAGAGGGGGGTGGTATTTTAGGAGGTGATTTTAACTTTACTAAGATAAGTGCAGATTTTCGATGGTATGAACCTATATCTAAGGATGAAGTTTTAGCGGTAAACTATATGTGGGGGATAGGGTTGGGAGAGATTCCATATATAGAGAAGTATACTGTTGGAGGTTTTAATTCTATAAGAGGATTACCTGAGAATTGGAAAAAGTCTGATATTACAGAGTTGATAAGTTTTGAATATAGATGGAAGTATGACCAGAACCTGGTGGGAGTTATATTTTGGGACTTTGGAAATGGATGGAGTAATAATGAGACGGTAGCACCTGCTGATCTCAAAATGGGGGTAGGATTGGGATTGAGAGTAATAGTTCCTCCAATGGGGGTTATAAGGATGGATTATGGTTGGGGGAGTACAGATTGGCAGGGAAGATTTTATTTTAGTATAGGAGAAAAATTTTAGATAGGAGTGAGATTGATAAATGAAGACAAGAACTATAGTAATTCTAATTTCAATTATTGGTATAGTGGGGATATCTCTTTGGTTATTGAATCTGCCTAGAAGTGGATTTGCCCTGGATACATTTAAGATAGGATATATAGACCTGAATAAAGTTCTAGAGGCTCATCCTAATATAGACAAGGCAAGGAGTGACCTCAATAGTTTTGCATTGAAGACTAAAGATGATTATCAGAAACAACTTGATGCAGCGATAAAGGATAAAAATGCTAATGAGGCACAGCAACTTAAAGCTGATTATGAGGCAAAGCTAAATGCTGCAGTAGCAAAGAAATGGCAGGAACTTCTTTCTCCACTACTTAATGACATTGAAGAGGCGGCAAAGAGTGTGGCTAAAGCTAAAGGGATTAATATAGTACTGAAAAGTGACTCCATAGTCTATGGTGGGATTGATATCACTGATGATGTAATAAAGGCTATTAAAAAATGAGTTATAGGTTAAAAGAGATAGCCAAAGAGATTGATGGAAAACTTTTTGGCCCTCCGGAACTTGAAGTCTTTGGGATTAATACACCAACTCTAGCAAAGAATACAGATATATGTATAGTATTTACAGAAGACTTACTAGAACCAGCAGAAAAGGGAGATGCCTGCGCTATTGTCCTAAAAGAGGGTTTAATAGCTCATAAACCATATATCTTGGTAAAAGATCCACGGGCAATAATGCCGAGGTTACTCAAACTGTTTGAAAAGAAAAGAGAATACGCAGGGGTACATAAGACAGCTGTAATTGGGGAAAATACTTTTATCCCCGGTAGTTGTTACATTGGTCCATATGTAATAATAGGGAATAACGTAAGACTTGGAGAAGAGGTAATAATTATGGCTGGCTCAAAGATTGGAGATGACGTAACTATTGGAGACAACTCTATCTTAGGATATAATGTAGTAATAGAGGACAATACTATTATAGGCAAAAGAGTAAAGGTTCATGCTGGCTCAGTGATAGGTAAAGAAGGTTTCGGATTTTATAAGGATATAAATCGTTATATACGTATCCCACATCTTGGAAATGTTATTATAGAGGATGATGTAGAGGTTGGTGCCAATTGTGTTATAGATAGAGCTACACTAGGTTCTACTATAATAAAGAGGGGAACAAAGATTGATAGCTTGGTTCTTATAGCACATAATGTAAGGATAGGGGAAGATGTGGCAATAGCTGGACAGACAGGAATAGCTGGAAGTGTAGAGATAGGTGATAGATGTATGTTTGGAGGACAGGTAGGGATAGCTGACCATATAAAGGTTGGAGAGGGGACTGTTGCTATGGCTCAGACTGGGGTAATAGGAGATATACCTCCCAGGTCTATCATATCTGGAACCCCAGCTAGACCACATAGAGAATGGTTAAAGGCTCAGGCAGCCTTATTAAAACTCCCTGAATTAATAAGGAGATTAAAGAAAGATGAGGCAGACAACTCTTAAAAGAGCTGTAGAAATTAGTGGGATAGGTCTTCATACTGGAAAAGAAAGCAAGATTGTGATCTCTCCTGCTGATGCTAATAGTGGAATAATATTTAATTTCAATAATAAAGAGATTATAAAGGCACAAGTGGAATTAGTTACTTCAACGAATAGAGGTACTATACTTGGTTTTAATGGGCATTCTATCTATACAGTGGAGCATATCCTCTCTACTCTTAACGGGATGGAGGTAGATAATGCTGAAATATTAGTAGAAGGGCAAGAGATTCCTTCCTGTGATGGAAGTGCCAAGGTCTTTGTAGAGAAGATAGAAGAAGCCGGTATAAAATATCTAGATATTGAAAGGAATACGATAGACCTTCCTGAACCCATATGGATATTAAATGGTGAGAAAAGCATTATAGCTATTCCTGATAATAATCTTTCTATCTACTATACTGTAGAATTTCCCCATATAGGTAAGCAGTGGTTCCTATATGAACATAATAGGTCTACCTATAAGAACGAGATTGCTCCTGCTAGAACCTTCGGGTTTGAACAGGAGATAGAGGCGTTACTTGCTTCGGGTTTAGCCAAAGGGGGCAGCTCTGAGAATTCTATAGTGATAGGAAGTAATGGATACTCTGTTCCGCTGCGTTATCATAATGAACTAGTAAGGCATAAACTCCTTGACCTTATGGGGGATCTCTACTTATTAGGAATAAGAATTAATGCTACAATAATAGTAGTGAAAGGTGGGCATAATCTCCATATAGAATTAGTAAGAAAGATAAAAGAGGTGATAAATGGTAAAGAAAGAGATTACTGAATTGAATATATATGATCTTTTAAAGATACTTCCTCACCGCTATCCGTTCCTCCTTGTAGATAAGATAACTGAGTATGAGAGCGGTAAGAGAGTGAAGGGAATAAAGAATATAACCTTTAATGAACCCTATTTTGTAGGCCATTTTCCTGAGCTTCCAATTATGCCAGGGGTGATAATTATTGAGGCTATGGCACAGGTAGGAGGAATTATATTACTTGAGGATGCAAAGGATAAGAACGAGATCGCAATTTTGATAGGAGTAGATAAGGTTAGGTTCAGGAGGATGGTAAAACCAGGGGACCAGATGGTTATAGAGGCAGAATTAGTGCAGAAGAAAGCTAATTTTTGTAGATTAAAGTGTAATACATATGTAGAGAATCAGCTTATAGCAGAAGGAGAATTACTTATAGGTCTTTATAAGGAGGAATTTGTCCGTGACTTACATACATCCAACGGCGATAATAGATGAATCAGTAAAATTAGGTAATGATGTAGAGATAGGTCCCTATGTAGTTATAAAGCATAATACTGTAATTGGAAATAATACAAAGATAGATGCTCATTGCGTGATAGGACCATGGGTTACTATAGGAGGTAAGTGCGAACTATACAGTGGATGTTCTATAGGGGCACCACCTCAGGATGTCAGATATAGTGGAGAAAGAAGTTTCGTTATAATAGGTAGTAATAATATCTTCAGGGAGAACGTCACAGTCCATAGGGCGACAGGAAAGGATAAGGCTACTATAATAGGGGATAATAATTTCTTTATGGCTTACTCCCATGTGGCACATAACTGTAAGATTGGTAATGGTGTTACTATGGCTAATTCTACAAACCTCGCTGGATATGTAGAGGTTTTAGATAAAGCGGTTATAGGTGGTTTAGTAGGGGTTCATCAGTTTGTAAGAATAGGTAGATTAGCAATGATAGGGGCTTGTTCTAAGGTAGTACAAGATGCTATTCCCTTTTCACTGGTGGATGGACACCCTGCTAGGGCTTATGGAATAAATATCGTTGGTCTAAGAAGGGCTGGATATTCGCCTGAGATTAGAAACCTAATTCAGAGGGCGTTTAGATTGTTGTATTTTTCGCATCCTAATAGACAGAAAGCTATTACTATTCTAGAAGAAGAGCTCAGTGATATTCCAGAGATAGAGGAGGTCGTTCAGTTTATCAAAAATAGCAAGAGAGGAATAATGAAGGCAGCTAGAGAGGCTCTTCAGTGGGACGTTCAGACTTTTCTAGAAAACATGTAAAACTCGCCATCTTGGCGGGAGAGGTTTCAGGTGATATTCAAGGGGCATCATTGGCATCTGAACTTTTGAATAATGGATACAATATAGGTGTTTCACTATATGGAATAGGTGGAGAATATATGAGAAGGAAGGGGGTCAGACTGTGGGATGAATCTACAAGATATGGTTCGGTAGGTTTCTTAGAACCGTTAAGGTTTTTACCTGGGTGGCTTTCATTATACAAAAAGTTAAAGGAAATCTTAATGAAGGAACACTTCGATGGAATTATTTTTATTGATAACCAGGGCTTTAATATGGAAATAGCAAGATTTATAAAGAATAGGGGACTTAACATCCCTATGTTTTATTATTTTTCTCCTCAGGCATGGTTATGGGGGAAGAAGATAGTGGAAGAGGTAAAAAGATTAGGTATAAAGGTTATAGCTGTATTCTCTAAAGAGTTTGAGGTATACAAGGAAAGTGGAGCAGAAGTTTATTTTGCTGGTCACCCTCTTTTAGATATAGTAATACCCACTATAGCTCCTGAAAAGATAAGACAAGATCTAGGTATAAAGGATGATTTCCCTCTAGTGGGGTTATTCCCTGGAAGTAGATACCAAGAGGTACAGGTTCTATTGCCTATTATGTTTGATGCTATCGCACCTATGATTAATAGAGAAGCATATTTTTATGTAGCTAGCGCTTCAGATTTTACTTATAGATGGATAACAGAGATTCTAGAGAGATATAATCTCTACATTCCTATAATAAGGGATGGAAGATATGATTATATGAATGCATCTAGGCTTTTAGTAATGGCTTCAGGGACAGCTGTGTTAGAGGCTGCCATCTTAGGAATTCCAGTTATAGCCCTTTACAGGCTTTCTTGGCTTTCTTGGGTTATAGCTAAGAGAATCGTCCATTACCCATATGCGACTATGCCAAATATCCTATTAGGTAAGCCAGTAGTAAAGGAGCTTATTCAGGATAATGCGAAACCGGAAAAATTAAGAGAAAGTATCAGGGTATTAATTGAAAGCCGAGAGGAAAGAGATAGAATTAGATGGGAACTACTCTCTGTGAGGGGACTACTAGGAGAAAGAGGAGCTATTAAAAGAGTAGTAGACTATATCTTCAAGGAGCTGAACTGTATTGAGTAAGCTAATAATGCTTACTAATAGTCCTGGAGAGATTGGAGGATGGTTTATCCCATTAGCTAGACATATAAAAACGCTTTATCCTGAGATTGAAATTATTGCTGTACTTCTTCCTTGTCAATATGCAAGTGGAACAGAGGCTAGGGTATTAGAAGAAACTAGACTGTTCTCGACGGTTATAGACAGAAGAGATATACTGAAATTTATTGTAAACCCACTTATAGAGGATAAAAGAAGGCTTATTCTTCAATTAGGAGGGGACCCTTATTGGGGAACATTATTAAAAGTTAGACTAAATTCTAAGCTCTTTATATACTCAGATGGTATGACCCATATAAATAGATGGGTAGACAAGGTCCTTTTAGGTAATAGAAATGCCTATTATAAAGAAGAGAATAGGATTATATATGTGGGGAATCTGGTAGCAGATAGTGTCCCTTCTGAGGTCTCAGGTAAGAAGGATGGATCAGATATTGCATTTTTGCCTGGAAGTAGACCTCACATATTAGAGGTAATATTACCTCTAATGTTAGAAACAGCTGATATATTAAGCAACTTTACTGGTAGTATAATCAAATTTATAATATCCCCATTTATTTCTATGGATGAACTAAAAAGATGTATTCCTAATTATTATGAGATAATGAAAGATAGAATTGTATCCGGTTCTGGCCATATATTTTATCTAGAGAGAGGAGAAAACTGGGAATGGGTAAGAGAGGTACAACTGGCTATAAATATACCTGGAACTAATACGCTTCAGTTAGCTCTATTGAAGATTCCACAGATCACTATTCTTCCTTTACAGTGGGCAGGATATATTCCCCTAGAAGGAATTTTAGAATGGATAAGCAGGGTGCCTTTGATAGGAAGAGAGATAAAGCGTAGAGTAGTATCCAGGATTGTCTCGAATATTAAATTTGTAGCTCTTCCTAATATAATCTCTAAAGAAAGGATTACTGAGGAACTGATAGGTGAATTAACTCCGGAATTTATAGCTCAAACAATCTTAAATCTAATAATAGATAAGAAAAGATTAACTTCTATGAGAGAAAAATTGAAGCAGATAGAATTTCAAAGAGGGGCGAGCCAAAAGATAGCTACCCTTATAGGTGAGGAATTGTATGGTTAGTCTTGATTGGAGACTTATAGGTTTTTTGATTGTCATAAGTGGTGTTATTGCATTTATTGGGAATTATGTTGGGAGAAGGGTAGGGAAGAGAAGGGTATCGATTATAGGGATAAGACCTTATTATACGTCTATGATTATCACCATAATCACTGGTATGGTTATTACTACTATTACAATCTTTGTCTTGGTTAGCGTATCTGAAGAGATGAGAGGAGCTTTAGAGAATAAAGTAAAGCTTCAAGAGTCGATCGATCTGCTAACTAAACAGTTAAACTCTACGAAGTCTGAACTTAACATTAGAGCTAGTGAATTGGCAGCTGCAGTGGCGTATCAGGATAAATTGAAAGAAACTATTGAAGCTCAGAGTAATAAGGTTATTCAATTAGAAAAGCAGCGAGATTTTCTGGAAAAACAGCTAAAGGCTAGAGAATTAGCATTTAAAGAGAGCGAAAAGAGATTAAAAGAATTAGAGATTCAAAGAAACGAGTTAGACTCTAAGATAGCTAAGCTTAATGAAGAAAGGGTATCTTTAGAGAAAGAGATGAAAGATCTAAGGCTTAGATTAGAAAATGATGAAAAAGAGATAGAAAGGTTAGACGTTCAGAGAAAGCTTCTGTCCCAACAGGTAGATGAAGATAGATCGGAGTTAGAGGAATATAAAGAGCAGATAAATGCCTACAAAAGGCAGGAAGAGACTTTGAGAAAGGAGATAAGTGATAGGGAGGAGAAATTAGCGCTCCTTAGACGTCAACGTATATTATTTCAAGGTGGTGAAGTACTGGTAGCTGAAACTATAAATGGTCCTAAAAATGAAGAAGATGCAAAGGAAGTTATCCAAGACCTTATAAAAAAGTCAGAAGACATTATAAGATCAAGATATGAGCAGATCAATGAGCCTCCCCCTAAGATTGATTCCTTAGTTGCTTATAATGTTAAGGATGTAGATTTTGCTATTAGGTCATTAAAAGAACCCCAGAGATTGATTCGAATAAGAATAGCAGATAATACCTTAACCGGCGAAGAAGTAAAACTTATAATAGAGTCTCTAAAAAGTAAGTTGATCTTTAGCAAAAATGAAGTAATATCCTTTAAATTTATATCGTCAAAACTTTCAAGGGATAAAATTATAGATGAAATAAATCTACTTTTAGAACAGGTAAGAAAAGAAGCCATAAGAAGAGGTATGTTGCCAGACCCTATCACCGGTTCTATTGGAAATGTCTCATATGAGACCATATTGAATCTTGCTGTAAGGATTAAGGTTCTATATTCAAAGGTAGGAAGTGCATTAGTGGTAGCTAAGAGTAATAAAGATGTCTATACTGCTGGACCTATTGATATAAAATTCGAGTTAAGATGATTAATACTTAACGTCGGATAATATATCTTATGTAAAGTAAAAATTACTTCTAATATCTCCTTCTTTTAATAAATTAATAAATTATCTTTTTCTTGATATCTTCTTGATATAAGGATTTTATTTTTACTTTATTGAAAAGGGAAACCTAAAAACAAAATGGCTCCCCGGGTAGGACTCGAACCTACAACCAACCGGTTAACAGCCGGCCGCTCTGCCTGTTGAGCTACCGAGGAACTCGATAATATTATAAACTATTTTATAAATTAGTCAATACTCACTATAGTCTTTATTATCTCAGTCACCCCTTTACTTATAGGTTGTGAAGCTATATATCCTCCATTCCTTCTTACGGCCTCCATTACCCTAGCTTCTGCGTTTGCAACAGTAGCAGGATAAAATCCAAATCTACCATCAAGCATATCTAAGTCATTACCGGCATCACCGATAACAAGGACCTCTTCAGGAGATATGCCAAGATATCTTGCCAAACTATAAATAGTCATTCCCTTCCCTGCTATCTTAGGTAATATCTGTACCAATCTGTAATTTCTATTACACCATAATCCATTCCTGTTATTTAGAAGCTTCTTACTAAGATATTCTTCAAACGTCCTGGCGAGTTCTACCTCCTCAAATCTTATTCCTACCAGATTTCTTTCAATTGCTTCTTCATCTATTATGTATAACTGGGCATTGACTCCTTCTTTTTTAAGCCTTTCAGACTCTTCGATAGCTATAGTTCTTGCCTCTGGGTATACCTTTAGCCACTCTTGATGAACATATTCATTCCAAAACTTAAGTGGAACATAGTCTCCTCTATTTAGTGTATATATCTTCGATTCATCTACAACAAGGAAATGTGGCCAGTCCTCAAAGTTCCATATCTTATTCCTCTCTAAAATCATACACTGGTCGTCTAATTTCCTTCCACTAGCAGTAGAGATTTTTATCCCCTGATTAGCTATCTCCTCCAGCATTGTCTTTGTGTAGTCTGGTATTACTAATCCTTCTTCAAGTATTGTCCCATCAAAATCAAAAGCAATAAGTTTTATCCTAATCATTATTGTAATCACCTCTAAAAGTATTATAATAAGAAAATAGAACCTTAGATTATTTTACCATATTAAAAGGTTGGAGGCATAGGTGTTATATAGAGAAGACTGGAATAGCATAAAAGAGGTGTACAGGGCATGGTGGAATAAATTACTGGATTATCCTTTACTTCAGGTAGCCAGTCCAAAAGAAGGGATAAAAAATTTTAAAGGAATTGATGGGTGGGGATTCCTCAGGTATAAATGTTGTCCAGAGAGATATATAGAACTCTTTGAAGATGGATGTAGAGAAATATACTTTGGAGGAGAGGCATTCCCAAATCTTTGGTTAAATTTAGGCCCAGGCTCTTTAGCCTCTTATTTTACTGGTTTCTTAAGATTTGATGGGGATACAGATACCGCATGGTTTGAATATCCCCTACCTTGGGACAGGGTAGAGAGGCTTGAATTTAGAGAAGATAATGATTGGTGGCAATATACAAAGTATATTGCTAAATTATCTGTAGCAAGAGGGAAGGACAAGTTTATTATAGGTACCACTGATATCGGAGGGGTCCTTGATGTCCTAGCCTCTTTTAGAGGGGCTCAAAATCTTCTTGTGGATTTGATAGAAGAGCCAGAGAAGGTATTGTATATGAATGATAAGATTCTAGATGCATGGTTTAAGGTTTACGAGGATCTCTACAGTATAATAAAGGGTGCCCAGGAAGGAACATCTGCATGGATGGGCCTCTGGTGTCCTGAGAGGTGGTACCCGTTACAATGCGACTTTTCATATATGATATCTCCTAAGATGTTTGAAAAATTTGTAGCACCTCATTTAGAAAAACAATGTAGATGGCTCGATTACAGCATATATCATCTGGATGGTCCTGGGGAGATTCCCCATCTAGATATCCTTCTGGATATTCCTGATTTAGATGGTATTCAGTGGGTTCCAGGAGAAGGTAATCCTCAGTGTGATTCTCCGAAGTGGTTTCCTATGTATAAGAAGATTCTCTCGCATAACAAGTTATTAGTATTACAATCTTTTGATGATAGAAGAAATATTCCTAAAATATTAGAGGAGATTACAGGTAGAGGGATACTTATATCTACTTGGTTTGAAAAAGAACCGGAAGCAAAAGATTTTATAAAAATGATAAGGAGATTTAATTGATATTTTGAAATTTTTCTGTTACACTATTTAGTGTAATAGAATAGAGGTGATTTGTATGATAGAAGTAAAGATAAAGGCAGTAGGTATGGATATAAACTCTATGTCACCTGTAATAATCCTGACAGATGCTAAGGAAGAAAATTTTATGCCAATATATATAGGGCTTCCCGAGGCACAATCAATAGCAATGCAGATGCAACAGACCATCGCTCCTAGACCACTTACCCATGACCTTATGGTAAGTATTCTCAAGGAGCTGAATATTAGTATAAAAAATGTATCTATAGTAGACCTTCATGATGGCGTATATTATGCCAATATAGAACTGCTCAATGATGGTAAGATATATAATATAGACGCCAGACCTAGTGATGCCATCGCTCTAGCTGTAAGGACGAATTCCCCTATCTTTGTAGAGGAGAAGGTGGCGCAAGAGGCATTTATACCTAGTCAAAATGTCCAAGAAAACAATGAAGAAGATCAGGAATTCCGCCAATTCTTAGATAATCTCAAGTTAGACGACCTAGACAAGTATCTGTAGAATATTCCATAGCTTCTAAGGTCCTTAGGTGAATGCCTAAGGACCTTAAATCTAGCTATTATTTTTCTTATCCACACTCCTAGTGGCTATGATCTTGATACTATCCATTTCATAGATAGTATCTCCAATATGTATTGGGGCCTTTACTGAGACCCTTGAAATTTCTTTTACTACCTCCCTTAATCTTTCTTTTGGGATAGGAGCTGAAGATTTTACTGGTAAGACCTTTACTATCCCATCTTCTATTTTTACTGTAGTAGTAAGTATCCTTTGTGGACTCAGTAATTCTCTCTTTACAAAATTTATCCCTCTATCACATCTTGCCCCATTAATATTTCCATTTTCATCTACCTTTATCTTGCAGCCTATAGGACATACTATACAGGTGAGAATCTTCATATTCTTTCACCTTCTAGACTTACCTTTATATCAGAACTACCGTTTAAAACTTCCTTTTTGAGCCTGAGTTTTATCATTTCCCCAGGTCTAGCATACTCGGTCCTACCAAGTAAATATACCTTTCCATCACTCTCTCCTACTATCTCGCAATCTGCAAGTGGTTCTAATGGTCTAAAGTATATATAAGGAGGTTTATCTAAAGGTAAGGAGATCCTTTGGGGAACTATATATCTTATATTAGCCCCGGGTTTTACCTCTACTGTCCTTTCCTCTTTCTTTTCCCCAGTGATATATTTTATTGCCCCTTCAGCAGCTATATAACTTTCTCTAGTGACCTCGTCTACTAGATCATGTACCTGGAGGACATTTCCACAGGCAAATACCCCTGATATATTAGTTTCTCGATCCTGAGTCACTATAGGTCCTCCTGTCTTCGGGTCTAATATTACTCCCATCTTTTTAGAAAGTTCATTCTCAGGTATAAGTCCTACAGAAAGGAGTATGGTATCTACATCAAAAGAAAACTTCTTCCTATTTACAAGGTCTTCAGCTATTACCCCTTCTACCCTATACTTTCCCTTTATCTCTACTATCGTATGGTTGAGATATAATGGTATGCTAAAGTCTTCTAGACATTGGACTACATTTCTTGTGAGACCTCCAGGATAGGGCAATTTTTCCAGGACTCCAAGAACCTCCGCACCCTCCAATACAAATCTTCTTGCCATAATCATTCCTATATCTCCTGAACCAAGGATGACAGCCCTTTTTCCTGGCATAAGTCCTTCTATATTTATAAGTCTTTGAGCAGAGCCTGCAGTATAGATCCCTGCAGGTCTTTCTCCAGGTATCCCTAAGGCTCCTCTAGTTCTTTCTCTACATCCCATAGAAAGGATGATTGCCTTTGGTTTTATCCTTATAGGACCGTCGTATCTATTTACTCCGTAGATAGTTTTATCCTGAATATCTATCACCATAGTAGATAGTAATATCTTTATATTATTTAATGTATATACCTTTTCGATAAACCTTTCTGCATATTCTGGTCCTGTAAGTTCAATGCCAAAAAGGCTCAATCCAAAACCTGTATGGATACACTGATTCAATATTCCACCAAGTTCAAAATCTCTCTCTATTAGAATAACATTTGCTCCTAGTTCCCCTGCCCTTATAGCTGCTGCTAAACCTGCTGGTCCACCTCCAATCACTGCTATATCGGTATTAATAGTCTTCATTCTTTTGTCTCTCCTACAACTAAGTTTGAATCTTTACCCTTTTTAGTGATCTCCTCTACTGGAACCTCAAGAAGTTGAGCTAACAATGGAATCAGCCTAGGTCCACAAAATCCACCTTGACATCTACCAGAACCTGCTCTTACTCTGAACTTTATCCCATCTAAGGTATTTGCTCCACGTTTTATAGCCTCTATCACTTCTCCTAGTGTTACATGTTCACATCTACAGATAAGTTCTCCATAGTTTGGGTCTTTCTCAATAAGGCGTTCTCTCTCTTCCCATGAAAGATTAGAAAATCTTGGGATAGATCTCCTTTCAGGATTAAAATCTAGTTTTGGAGAAAGTTCAAGTCCTTCTTCTTTTAATATTTCCAATACATATCTAGCTATACCTGGTGTTGAACTCAGCCCAGGAGACTGAATCCCTCCCACATTTATCAGATTTCTAACCGCTTGAGATGGCTCTATAACAAAGTCTCCCCTATCCAGAGCCTTAGCTCTTAATCCAGCGAAAACTGTGATTATCATATTTAAAGGTAAACTGGGACATTCCTTTTTGGCAAAGTTTAGAACTTCTTCCAGTCCCTCCTGAGTAACCTCAGTATCATCTTCTGTTGTTATATGTTCGTTTGGTCCAACTAAAAGGTTCCCATCCACAGTAGGAATAATAAGTATGCCCTTTGTCGTTTCTGTGGGAAGAGGGAAGATTATATGATTTACCAGATTGCCTACTTCCTTATCAAATAGTGCATATTCTCCCTTTACTGGGGTTATAGTAAATGAATTATCACCAGCAAGTCTTGCAATTTTATCAGAAAAAACTCCAGCAGCATTTATTATCCACTTTGTCCTGAAAGAAGATTTATCAGTCTTTACTTCTACTATTCTCTCATCTTCTATTTCAAATCCTGTTACCTTATTATTGAAGATAAATCTTACACCATTTTTTTCAGCATTCTCCCTAAATGCTATAGCAAGTTCAACTGGCGACGTAATTGCTGTATCCTTTACCCAAAGGGCTCCTTTTATGTCTCTTGAAAGATTTGGTTCCATCTCTAACAATTTTTGCTGGGTGATTATTTCCAGATTGGTAACTCCATTTATTTTCCCTCTCTCTTTTAATTCTTCTAATTTTTTAAATCCTTCATTATGTGGAGTAAGAACTAACGAACCTATCTTTTTATATGGAACATCTAACTCTTCACAGATAGAAGGGAATAATCTTGCTCCCTCTACGTTCAATCTGGCCATTAAACTTTCTGGTTTTGGATCATAACCTGTATGAACAATGGCGCTATTTGCCTTTGTAGTCCCCCATCCTACATCAGATTCTTTCTCTATAAGAGCTATATCAAGTTCGTACTTAGAGAGCTCTCTTGCTATAGCTGTACCAATAACTCCTCCACCAATAATAACGATATCTAACTCTTTATCCATCCTAAACTACGACTTACTGCCTCCTTCCAATTATTATAAAGATACTTCATCTCATTTATATCTCTTTCTGGTTGAAAGACTCTATCTACCTTCCACACACTCTTAGCCTCTTCTAAGTCCTTAAAGTTACCTATACCTATAGAGGCAAGGATAAATGCTCCAAGGGAAGTAGTTTCTATATTCTTAGGTCTAACTACTGGAATCCCTAGGAGGTCACTCTGAAATTGCAAGAGAAAGTTATTACTGGCTGCTCCACCATCAACTCTTAGTTCTGTAATCTTCTCTCCTATAGCATCTTCCATAGCAATGACCAGGTCTTTTATCTGATAGGCTATTCCTTCAAGGGCTGCCCTCACTATATGTTCTCTTCTGGTAGCCCTTGTAATCCCTATTATCATTCCTCTTGCATACATATCCCAGTAAGGGGCGCCTAAACCAGATAATGCAGGGACAAAGTATACCCCACCAGTATTATCTACAGCCCTGGCAAAGACCTCAGAACTTGCAGCATCAGGAATGACTCCTAGATTATCTCTAAGCCACTGAATTACTGCTCCCCCAGTGAATACGCTTCCCTCTACTGCATACTTTATCTTCTTATCTATACTCCAGGCTATAGTAGAAAGCATTCCCTTATCTGAAAGTAGGAATCTATCTATTGGGTCTAGGAGAAAACATCCAGTGCCATAAGTGACCTTTAATGTATTTGAAGAGAAACAGCACTGGCCAATCAGAGCAGATTGCTGGTCTCCTACTATCCCTGCTATAGGTATATTCTTCTCAGGAAAACTTTCAGTATAGCCAACTATTCTTGAAGAATCTACTACTTCAGGAAGGATACTCTTAGGGATAGAAAATATCTCTAAAAGTTCTTCATCCCATAGATTTGCCCTTATATTGAAAAGCATAGTTCTAGACGCATTAGTTGTATCAGTAGCATGGATTTTCCCTCCAGTAAGGTTCCAAAGAATCCAACTATCTACTGTTCCAAAACATACCTTATTATTATAGACCGCATCTCTTATCTCTGGGATATTCCTTAATAGCCAGACAATCTTAGTACTGGAGAAATAGGCATCACATAGAAGTCCTGTTTTTTCTCTTATTAGAGGTTCAAATCCTTTTTCTTTCAGTTCTCCACAGATATCAGCACTCCTTCTGCATTGCCATACTATGGCATTATATAGGGGTCTTCCTGTAGCCCTATCCCATAGGATAGTAGTTTCTCTCTGATTTGTTATACCTATCCCTGATATATCTTTAGACTCTATTCCAGATATTTTTATAGCCTCTAAAATCGCTTCTTGAGTAGTTCTCCATATATCATTTGGATCTTGTTCTACCCACCCTGGTCTGGGAAATATTTGAGGGAGTTCTCTCTTTCCACTTCCTACCTGTACACCTGCCTCATTGAAAATAATAGCCCTGCTATTTGTAGTACCCTGATCAATTACCAGTATAAAACCCATAAAATTCTCCTATTTATAATAGAAGCTACGCAACAATAGCGTAGCCATTATTTTTCTTAATGGTGGGCGAAACAGGACTTGAACCTGTGACCCCCTGCGTGTGAAGCAGGTGCTCTAACCGCTGAGCTAACAAACCCAGTCCACAAGCCAATTTTCCATTTTTAAACAACATAAAAGAGCGCCTGCCTAGGGTTTTTTGGTCTTTTGGGACTGAATAATCTAGGCAGGAAGACACTTCCTTAAAAACGCAGTGTTTATGAGCCTTCATTTCGACCTCCTCTTAGAGCTTCTATACATTTTATTAATTCCCTGTCTGTCTTACTTTTCATTATTTTCTGTGCCTGTTTTATACTTATACTTTTATTTTTTGTTATGCACCTAATAATATATAACCTTTTTGCATATTCTGTCAATTTTTCATTCGCTTTACCCTTTATAAGCTTTTCTAACCATCCTGTGTCTAGGTCAAGGGTATTTATTACAGAATATATAATATAGAACCCCTTCATAAATTTCCTTAATTCCTCATCTGTCTTACCTTTTATTATTTTCCGTGCCTGCCTTAGGGTTATGCTTTTCTTTTCTGCTATATACTTAACAAAATAAGCCCTTGCTTCTCCTTTCTGGCTCTGTTCTCTCTGCTCCTTTGCTAGTCTTTTTAATTCTTCTAACCCTTTCGGGGTCACAAGGTAACTTCCTGTTAAGTATTTTATGTTATTTGGCACTAAAAACTCTTTTTCTAGCTTAATCACCTTTGCATCATCAGGTAGTTCAGCGCCTTTTCTCCACCGAAACACCTTTACCTTGCCCCTCTTAATTACATCGTATACCCAATCCATCCAATATGTAAGTGTTTCCTGAAAGTAGCTGAATTCAAGGTCTAACAGTTCGGCGACCAAGCCAATAGACATAGAGTTCTCGTAGTGAGGTGGAAAAGGCGTAACGCTCTTCCTGTAAAGAGATTTCTTCTTTTCTCTATTGTCTTCCTCTATAGACCACCACTCTTCCTCTCCTCTAATGTTTATTTTCTTAAAGTGCTTCCTTCTGTTAAATACCTCCACCTCCTGAAGAAATGCTTCTGTCTTCTCAAGTAGTGTTTTCCATCTCTCCTTAAACATCGTTAATAGCATTTCAGCCCTTGCCCCACCTTTTTCTTCCACATCCTGACAAAACAGTTTTATGATTGCATCTAGCGTTTCTGGCTCTCTGCTGAGCTCTTCCTCTTCTACATCGGGCTTTTCCTCTATGTCGGGTTCTTCCCATATTACTAAAGATGCTTCAGCTTCCGCATCGGGTTCTTCCTCTACTTCCTCCGCTTCCTCTATGCCTGTTTCTTCCTTCACTTTCCCTATGAGACTTTCTAGGCTTACCCATCTTGGTTTTCCTGAACCTTCCGTTGGAGACCCCAAAGACATTGCAGTCTTACTCCCCTTTCTAAGACGGATTTGGAGACCTTCAGGAGAGGCTGTGCCTCGAAAGTTCCACAAGGTTTCCACAAACTTTAGGTTGTCAATTTTTATATTGAGCTTTTGCTTTATAAAGTAAAGTTCGTTTTTCTCCTCCTCTGAGAGCTTGCGCTCTTGAAATAAGTAAATTCCGACGAGCAATTGAAACAAAAGAAGTTTTTCTTCAGTTTCTGTCTCTTCTTCTGAAAAGAAAATTACTTTCGAATGTGGAGGAGGGAAAAGAACTTGCCCTTGTTTAAACTTTACGGTGCGGGTGTATTGTCCTTCCCCTGTTTTCTTCCATAAGAACGTAAACTTGGGCGGTTTGAATGTTGGATTTTCGACCCCGATGGCGTCGTAGAAACCCTTAAGCTTTTCTTTGTATTCGGGTAGCAGTTCACAAGCTTCCTTAAACAAATCGTCCACTGTAGGCTCGGAAAAAATATTGTTAGCAATTTCCTTTTCCATATTCCAAAGGTCCAGTATTTCACGGGCGTTATTACTTAGTTCTTCCTTTTCTGTCCCTTGAGCCATCTCTCCTAGAAAAGTAGAAAATTCCCCTCTTTCGTAGGCGGTAATTGCAGGCGAAATAAGCGACGGTTCTTCTCTATGAAGGTAAATTAGGAAGTCACAAAAGAGGCAAAACCTGTCCCTTTCTTTGAGGTTGCCTAAAGCTGAACTCAACTCTGGAGTATTCCAAGCGTAACCACGAAGAAAAAGAAAGTTTACCCCCCTGTATTTACATAGGAAAACTGGTTTGTCCCAGCCAGTTTGCTGGACATAACGTTTCTCGAGGACAAAGGCATCGCTAGTAGCCTCCACCCCCTCTTTGAGGCGTTCGTATATAAGCTCCGTTTCTCTCAAAAAAGTTCCCATATGCCAAGCTTAACATAATGAGACACTGAAAATCAAGTACCTGTAAAAATCTACTCTAAGGAAGGAGGTATTAAAAAGTTCCCATATGCCAAGCTTCTGTATATGAGAGGCTTCTGTATTTGACAAAGCTTAAATTCTTGTTTTGGAAGGAGGTGAAAAGATGAACAAACTACAATTAAAACGAAGGGTTCTTGGGTTGCGCGCAATGCAAATGGCTAACCAACTCGGTATTTCTCAAACTTACTATACCAACATTGAGACTGGCTTTGCTAGACCCAAGAACCCAGAGATTTACAGGCGCATAGCGTCTGTGGTTGGCTTGAAACCCGAAGAATTATTCGAGGAAATAAAGCCAGAAGACATTGGCTAGGTATTAAACCTAGCCTTTTTTTTATTTTCAAAATTTCATTACGAAAGGACGGCTAGAAATGAGTAAAACTAGTTACATTTCGCAAAAGGGTGACAGAATAACCCTTGTGAGAATACCAAAGCCCGAACATAAGCTCCAGAAACCAGTGGGATGGGCGTGGAATGTTGAATTAATTGAGGAGTATAAGAGGCAAGGTGTTACTGACCTTATGGTCATAGCACCCTGGGAGAATAGACGTTATAGTGCTACTTTCGAGCTATTCCTCCAGAAAGCCTTCAAAATTGACAGGGGCTACGGCGACCAACTGGTTCTTCCAGAGAAATACTGGAATGTTGAACCCATTGACCCTAATAAGGAGGTGGAAAGAACTTGTCAAAAGAAATCCAAACATACCCCGACACTTTTCTAGCTATTTACTCACAGTTTTTAGACCTGAAACCATCGGGCAAAGAGTATATGGCTCTTTGCCCGTTCCACGACGACCACCACCCCAGTCTTTCCGTGAACCCTGAGACAGGACTTTTCCATTGCCACGCTTGTGGTGCGTCAGGGAACGTGTGGCAGTTCATCGAGAGGTATTGGGATGTAGATTTTAAGACGGCGGTTCAATATACGAGTCGTTATGGCGTTGTCCCTAGAAACTACACCTTTAATACATATTCAGACAGGGGCGGTAAACCGGAAAAGGCAACGAGAAACGAAATAATCGACATAATAGCTAAAGAGAGAGGTGAGGAGGTGGTAGCTGGACTTAGACAGGAACAGAAACCAAAACGCTCATTAGTGGTAGTAGACAAGTTCTACCCAAGACCCTTTACCCAGGAGATTACGTCTACATATTCTTTTTGGTATGAAGGCGGTAATAACGACTTTTACTACTTTGACAAGCAAGCTGGGGTCTGGAGGGACAACGCAGAGGACTTTATTCGAAACTATTTTAGAACTGCAACAGACAGTATACAAGACACACAAAAAAGAACCTATATTCTAAATGAGATTGTTAATGACGTCAGGGACTGTTCTTGGAAGGGTCAGAGATTACCAGAACCTAGAACAAGTTTAATTCCTTTCCTGAACGGGGCATTCGACCTTGACACTGGAGAGTTCAGGAACTTTAGAGAGGAAGACTACTTTACTTGGACATTACCACACCGTTATAACCCTGACGCACAATGTCCTTTCCTTTACGAGTTAATTAACTCGCTGTTGCCAGAGGAACAGGTAATTTCTCTCTGGGAGCTAATGGGGTATTGTTTATGGAGGAGCTACCCCAATTCAAAGCTGTTCTTTCTTTTTGGTCGAGGTTCCAACGGTAAGACAACATTCGCTAGAATTTTGGAGACTATGTTGGGTAGCGACAATGTTAGTCACGCTTCACTAAAAGACCTGCAGGAGAACAGGTTTGCAAAGGCGCAATTGTATAGGAAGCTAGCAAACATTGCTGGTGAGCTGGAATATGCTGAGCTAAAAAATACTAGCGTTCTAAAGCAATTGTGCGGAGGAGACAACATAGACATAGAACGCAAGTATAAAGACCCCTTTAAGTATAGAAACTATGCAAAGCTAATATTCCTGACCAACGAAATAAACAAGACCAGAGACACCACGGAGGCGTTTTACCGTCGAGTTTTTCTACTAGAGTTTCCTAAAAAGTTTCAGAACAACCCTGAATTGGACTACAGACTGTTGACCTTGCCAGAGGAGGAATACGAGGGTTTACTTCTTGTGGTGCTTGACCAATTACAAAAGCTACTTAGGCGTGGTTTTCATTTTACATTCGAACTTGACGACGAGGAGGCAAAAGAAGCATACAACAGGCTTTCTTCGCCACTGAACCAATTTATAGAGGAAAACTGCGTGGTTACATATGACAGGTCAGACTTTATTTTCAAATTTGAGTTCCTGCAACGGTTTAAAGACTGGTTAACTGAGAAGGGTAGGACAGCATATACGGACAGTAGGTTAAAACAGGAGATGAAAGAATTAGGTCTTGACGAGGGAAGAAGAGGAGAGAAGAACTATTCCTGTTGGGTTGGTATTAATTGGAAAAACAAGACAAATCAGGAAGTAGAAACGGTTATACTAGAGGAAGGGTAGGTTCACTACACAAACTACACGGACTACACGACTTTTGAAACAATTTCTATATAGGGCGAAAAAATTGTTGTAAAAACCGTGTAGTTTATGTAGTTTGTGTAGTCACGGCTCTGCGACTTGATTTGTTAATGGTCCACTGTTCGCATAACTTTTTTATGCACCCAGACATAACTCGCCTTTTTGGTGTGGCATAGCTAAAATACCCCTCAAATTTCGGGCGCTGTGGCTCGAAATAGACCTTGGGTATATGTTTTACCTTCTGAGACGAAATCTCTTAATAGCGGGCGTTTTAAGACTATTTTATTACGTGGAGGTAACTAGAATGGGTAAGAAATTCACCTTGCCAGTGAAACAGGAAAAAGCAATTCTATTGTTACTACAGAACAAAACAATAGAAGAAATTGCAAGTCAATTGCGTATAAGCAAAAGAACAGTCTATAAATGGCTACAGAGGGAAGACTTTAAGCAGAGGTTTGCTGAGGTAAGACAAGAGCTGTTCGCTGAAGCACTAGAACAACTTAAAGTTTTAACCAAAGAAGCCATAAACACCCTTGAAGACATACTAAAAAATGGCACAAAAGAGACTAGTAGAGTAACAGCAAGCAAGACTGTTCTTGAGCTTGCCTTACGGCTTAAAGAAGTAGAGGAGCTGGAGAAGAGAGTAGAGAAGTTAGAAAAAATAGTCGGGGAGGCGACATAATGAACTTGGAAAATCGGGTAAAGAGGCTAGAAGACAAGATTAAACCACCAGAAGACATACCTATAATAGCATCAGGGGCTACTGTAAAGGAGCTAACCCAGAATGTGCTAAACGCAATTAGGAAGGCACAAATGAATAACCAGTATTTCAGTTGGATTATAGTCTTTCATCCTCCTGGGCTGGACACAACCCCGGTAAAAAAAGCCATTAAAGATGTTCTGGGTATAGAACCAAGAGAAATAATTTAGCCTATAAGAAATACCCATAGCTAAAGAGACTAGCAACTGAAGTCAACTTAAGGGTAGGAACAGGTAACTTGTCCCTACCCTTTCTTCTAGTATATTCTTTTACTATTCCTGACCTGTTCCTGTGGTAATAGTAGTTAAGCCAAATCCTACCCTTTTTTTATACCTTTATGCAAACGTTTTAGTTAAATAAAAAGCAAGTAGCATAAATAAACAGAAAGTTGGAATGTATAAAAAACGTTTGCATAAGCATAAAGAAGTAGGAACTTGTGCTGTTCTAATTTAAATACTCTACAGGAACAGGTATAGCTAGAAGAAAGGGTTACAAGAAAGGGTTAAGAAAAGGGGTAAAAGAAAGGGACAGGGTAACCTGTCCCCTACAAGGACAATGCCTTTTTAATATACTTGCCTTCAAATTTCTGTAGTCTCACCTGTTCTCCTCCAGATTGTCCACTGGACTAAACCGTAGCATTGCTTCCTGTAGCTGTCTTCCCCCCATATGAACATAAATCATACAGGTTTCTATACTTGCGTGACCCAAAATTCTCTGGAGGCTGAACACGTCCCCACCGTTTCTTATAAAGTTAGTTGCAAAAGTATGGCGTAAAGTATGAGGAGAAACACGAACCCCAGTAAGTCCAGCCTTCTTAGCTAACCTTTCTAGAATAGTTTCAAGGTGTCTCTTTTTTAAGGGCTCACCCTGTC
>Ga0315298_1000573_pt1 | contig 71486 bp, 64 predicted proteins | sample WHS_1_MG_FD_203077 | JGI IMG/M metagenome (GOLD analysis project Ga0315298, IMG submission 203077) | Extremophilic microbial mat communities from Washburn Hot Springs, YNP, Wyoming, USA - WHS_1_MG | ecosystem: Environmental > Aquatic > Thermal springs > Hot (42-90C) | place: USA: Wyoming...
GTCCAGTCCATTTCGGAGACGTGCACCAGACCCTCGATACCCGGCTCGATCTCGACGAACGCGCCGTATTCGGCGATGTTGGTCACTTTGCCGAACAGACGGGTACCGGCGGGGTAGCGGCGGGCCACACCATGCCACGGATCGTCGCCCATTTGCTTCAGGCCCAGCGAGACGCGGCCCTTTTCGGCGTCGAACTTGAGCACCTTGGCAGTGACTTCCTGCCCGGGCTGCACGACTTCGCTGGGGTGGCGTACACGGCGCCAGGCCAGATCGGTGATGTGCAGCAGGCCGTCGATGCCGCCCAGGTCGACGAACGCACCGTAATCGGTGATGTTCTTCACCACGCCGGTGACCAGAGCGCCTTCCTGCAGGTTTTCCAGCAGCTTGGCGCGTTCCTCCCCCTGGCTGGCCTCGACCACGGCACGACGCGACAGCACCACGTTGTTGCGCTTGCGGTCGAGCTTGATGACCTTGAACTCCATGGTCTTGTTCTCGTACGGCGTGGTGTCCTTGACCGGCCGGGTGTCGAGCAGCGAACCGGGGAGGAAGGCACGGATGCCGTTGACCATCACCGTCAGCCCACCCTTGACCTTGCCGGTGGTCGTACCTTCGACGAATTCGCCGGTTTCCAGCGCCTTTTCCAGCGCCAGCCAGGACGCCAGACGTTTGGCCTTGTCGCGCGACAGCACGGTGTCGCCGCGGCCGTTTTCCAGTGCCTCCACGGCAACGGAGACAAAATCGCCGACGTGCACGTCGGCTTCGCCCTGGTCGTTGTAGAACTCTTCGATCGGGATGTAGGCGTCGGATTTCAGCCCGGCGTTGACGACGACAAAGTTCTGGTCGACGGCGACGACTTCGGCGGTGATGACTTCACCGGCGCGCAGGTCGCGCGATTGCAGGGATTCTTCGAACAGTGCGGCAAACGACTCGTTGGACGCAGCACTTGGGGAGGCAGAGGACATTGAGAAAGACCTTCGAACCACGGTACACCGTGGGGTTGGAGTGGAACAACCTGACACGCGAATCCCGCGGTCAGACGGTTTGGGTTTGGCGCCACCACTGCATCACAGCATCCACCGTCTGCTCCAGGCTCAGATGGGTGCTGTCGAGCAGCTTGGCGTCGGCAGCGGGCTTGAGCGCAGCCACCGCGCGTTGCGTATCGCGTGCGTCGCGTTGCTCCAGTTCCGCCAAAACCTTTTCTAGTGTAACAGGAATCCCTTGAGAAATCAATTGCTTATACCGGCGCTCGGCGCGACTGGCGGCACTGGCGGTGAGAAAGACCTTGAGCGCCGCGTCCGGAAACACCACGGTGCCCATGTCGCGGCCGTCGGCCACCAGACCGGGGGCGCGGCGCAGGCTGCGCTGCAGGGCGAACAGCGCGTCGCGCACCGCCGGCAGCGCCGCCACGGCGGAGGCCGCCTGGCTCACCTCCTCGGTACGCAACACGGCCGGGTCGAGCCGTTGCCCGCGCAGCAGCATGCCCTGCGGCGTGAAACGCACGTCCAGCGCGGCAGCCAGCGTCGCCAGCGCCGCGGCATCGTCCAGCGGCACCGCCTGCTGCAGCGCCAGCCACGCGGTGAGCCGGTACAGCACGCCCGAATCGAGCAAATGAAATCCCAGGGCCTGTGCCATCTGCGCGGCGACGCTGCCCTTGCCCGACGCCGTCGGGCCGTCGATGGCGAGGACCGGCACGGCGCGAGTCACGCGGGCGAAATCGGCAAAGTAATCCGGGTAGGTCTTGGCGACGCAGCCGGGGTCGAGGATGCGGATGTCGGTGTCACCAAAGCTCGCCAGCGAAAAACACATCGCCATACGGTGGTCATCGTACGTGGCGATGTGGGCGCGGCTGGCCCACTGCCCAGGTGGTAGCGGATGCACGCGCAGCCAGTCTGCGCCCGACTCCACCGTTGCGCCCAGCTTGGCCAGCTCGGTAGTCATGGCGTGGATGCGGTCGGTTTCCTTCACCCGCCAGCTGCCGATGCCGGTCAGCGTCGTCGGCGTCTGGGCAAAAAGCGCGGTCATCGCCAGGGTCATCGCCGCATCGGGGATGGCCAGACAGTCGATGTCGCCGCCGCGCAGCGCGCGCAGCCCGGGCTGCAAACCGCAGGTCTCGATGTAATCGTCGCCCCAGCGCACTTCGGCACCCAGGCGTTGCAACACGCGGGCGAATTCCACGTCGCCCTGGATGCTGTCGCGACCGACGCCCTGCACGCGCAACGGCCGACCCTGACCGTGCAGCTGCCCGAGCACGCCGGCGGCGAGAAAGTACGATGCCGACGACGCATCTCCCTCGACGGCGATGCGACCCGGGCTGTGCAGCCGGCTGCCCGCAGGGATGACGAAGCGTTGCCAGCCTTCACGCTGCACGCTCACACCAAACCGCTGCAGCAGTTTGAGCGTGATCTCGATGTACGGCTTGGAAATCAGTTCGCCCTGCACCGAGACGGCAATGTCCTGCTGCGCGGCCTTGAGCGGCAGCGCCAGCAGCAGCGCGGTGAGAAACTGGCTGGAGACGTCGCCGCGCACCGCGACATCGCCGCGCAGCACAAACCCGCTCTCACCGATGTGCAAGGGGGGATAGCCGGGGTTGCCGAGGTAGTCGACGCGGCAGCCGAACTGCCGCAGCGCATCGACCAGGTCACCGATCGGCCGCTCGTGCATGCGCGGCACGCCGCGCAGGGTGTAGTCACCACCGAGCAGCGCCAGCGCCGCGGTCAATGGCCGGATGGCCGTGCCGGCATTGCCGAGAAACAAATCGGCGTGTCGGGCAGGAAACCGGCCGGCGCTGCCGTGCACGCGCGCCTTGGTGCCGTCGCGCTCGACGGCGATGCCCAGGGCATGCAGCGCGGTGAGCATCACCCGCGTGTCATCGGAATCGAGCAGGCCGCTGATCTCGGTCTGCCCTTCGGCCAGCGCGGCGAGCAGCAGCACGCGGTTGGAAATACTCTTGGAGCCGGGCAGCTGCAGCGTGCCGCCGGCGCCGATCAACGGCGGCAGGTCGATGAAATCAGACATCGTCGTCCGCCGCCGAAGGAGCGTCCCAACCCTGGCGCACCTGGCTGGCGCGGCGGATCAACGATTCCACCGCAGCCCAGTTGCCCTGGCGCATCTGCGCCTCGAACCCGGCCAGCGCCTGTTTGTAGAGATGGAGCTGATGCAGCACGTCGTCGCGGTTGGCTTGCAGGATGTCGCGCCACATCTGCGCATCGCCGCCGGCGATGCGGCTGAAATCGCGAAAACCCGGGCCGGCGAGCTGCAGGAACGCGCTGCCCTGCGGCTGGCTCGACAGGGCATAGACGTAGCTGAACGCGAGCAAATGCGGCAGATGGCTGACCGCGGCGAACGCTGCGTCGTGCTCCTGTGGCGACATGATCGACACCACACCGCCGATCGCCTCCCAGGCCTGCGTGGCGATGTCCACCAGGCTGTCGCTGTTGGCTGGCAGCGGCGTGAGCACGACGCGCTTGCCGTCGAACAGGCCGGCCTCGGCGTGCAGCACGCCGCTTTTTTCCTTGCCGGCGATCGGGTGGCAGGGCACGAACTGGCTTTGCCGCGCGCCAAGCTGCGCCTGCGCCGCGGCAACGACGTTGCCCTTGGTGCTGCCCACGTCCATGACCAGCGCGTGCGGCTCCAGCCCGTGACGCAGCTGTTTGAGCAGATCGGCGGTCGACGCCACCGGCACGGCGAGCAAGACCAGATCGGCGCCATGCACCGCGCGCAGCGCCGAATCGGCCTCTTCGTCGATGACCCCGCGCTCCAGCGCCGTGCGCGTGGTGGTGGGCGATTTGCTGTAGCCGACGATGTGCCGTGCCAGCCGGGCGCGGCGCGCCGCCAGCGCGAACGATCCACCCAGCAGCCCCACACCCAGGATGGCCAGGCGTTCGAACTGCACCGCGGCGTCATCGCCGTCGATGCCGATGACCGTGTCCATACCGCTCAACCTCCCGTGAAATGCGCGCGCAATGCGGCAATGCACGCCGCGTTTTCCGCCTCGGTGCCGATGGAAATGCGCAGCCACTGCGGCAGTCCATAGTTGTCCACCGGCCGGGCAATCACCCCGCGTTGCAACAGCGCAAGGTTGACCCGCGCTCCGGCCGCGTCGTCGTCGCCGACGCGCACCAGGATGAAGTTGCCCTGCGACGGGATGTAGCGCAGCCCGAGCGCGTCGAACGCGGCGGCGAGCTGCGCATGCCCGGCACGGTTGACGGCGTAGGCCTGGTCGATGAACTCCTGGTCGGCGAGCGCAGCCAGCGCCGCCGCCTGGGCAACGGTGCTGGTGTTGAACGCCGAACGCACGCGGTTGAGCACGTCGGTCAGCGGCGGCTGCGCCACGCCGTAGCCGATGCGCAGACCGGCCAGGCCGTAAGCCTTGGAAAACGTGCGCGAGACGATCAGGTTGGGATACTGCCGCACCCACGCCATGCTGTCGTAACGCAACGCCGGTTCGATGTATTCGACGTAGGCCTCGTCGAGTACCACGGCGATGTGCGCCGGCACCTGACGCAAAAAGTCCTCGATCTGCTCTGCGGGCAAGAACGTGCCCGTCGGATTGTTCGGGTTGGCCAGATAGATCAGCCTGGTTCGCGCCGTGATGGCCGCACGCATCGCCGCCAGGTCATGACCGAAGTCGGCATCGGCAACGACTTGGTGCACCGCCCCGACACCCTGCACCGCCTGGGTGTAGACGATGAAACTGTAGCGCGCGTACATCCCGGCGTCGGCATCGGTGAGCAGCGCGCGTGCGGCCATTTCGAGCAGGTCGCTCGATCCGTGGCCCAGGGTGATCCACGACGGCGGAACGTCCAGGTGCCGCGCCAATGCCTGCTTGAGCGCGTAACCGTCGTTGTCCGGGTAGCGCTGGCTGTCGCCCAGCGCCTGGAGCACGGCTTCGCGCGCGCGCGGCGACATGCCCAGCGGATTTTCGTTGGACGCCAGCTTGACGATGCGCTCGGGCTGCAAGCCGAACTGGCGGGCGACTTCGGCAATCGGTTTGCCGCCAATGTAAGGCGAAATCGCCTGGACGTAGTCGGCGCCCCAGCGGGTTTGTGCGGTGTCGGTGTGTTGCATGGAGTGGCTTTCAGCCGCGGCGCGGCGTGGTCAGCGTTCGCGCGGCGTGCGGTCGATCGGGTAAGAACCCAGGCATTTGTACATGGCGCAGACCGACTGCAATTCGCGCAGCGCGCTGGCCACGTCCGGATCGTCCTGGTGGCCTTCGATGTCGATGTAAAACGCGTATTCCCATTGCCCGGAACGCGCCGGGCGCGATTCGAACCGCGTCATGCTCACGCCGTGCTGTGCCAGCGGTTTGAGCAACTCGTAAACCGCGCCGGCGCGGTTGGGTACGGACAGGATCAGACTGGTGCGATCGTCCCCGGTCGGCTGCGGCTGCGCTGCGCCGAGCACGACGAAGCGGGTGGTGTTCTGCGCCTCGTCCTGGATGGCGCGGGCGGCGATGTGCAGGCCATACAGCGCCGCGGTCTGCTCCGCGGCGATCGCGGCGATCCGTGGGTCTGCTGCGGCCAGCCGGGCGCCTTCGGCATTGCTTGCCACTGGGCGCAGCTCGGCGTGCGGCAGGTGGCTGCGCAGCCAGCCGGCGCATTGTGCCAAAGCCTGCGCATGCGCGGCGACGACGTCGATGCCCTGCAGTCCGGGAGTCTGATGCAGCAAAAAATGCCGTATCGGCAGGCTGACCTCGCCACACAGATGCACCGGGTACGCCAGCAGCAAATCCATGCTGCGCGCCACCGCGCCCTCGGTGCTGTTCTCCACCGGCACGATGGCGAATTCGCTCTCGCCGCCGAGATGGCTGCGGAACACATCGTCGATGCTGGCACAGGCGACGCCCTGCACACTGCTGCCGAAAAACCGCCTTGCCGCCTGCTCGCTGAACGTGCCTGCCGGACCGAGGTACGCCACGCGCAGCGGCGCTTCGAGCGCGCGGCAGGCCGACATGATTTCACGCCAGATCGCGCTGATCCCCGCGTTGCGAAGCGGCCCGGCATTGTGCGCCTGCAGGGTGTCGATCACCTGCCGCTCGCGCTCGGGGCGGAACACCGGTAGGCCCAGGCGCTGTTTGATGTGTCCGATCTGCTGCGCCGCCTGCGCACGCTCGTTGAGCAGCGCAAGGATCTGGCGATCGATGGCGTCGATGCGCTCGCGCCAGACAGTCAGCTCGTCGCCGGAGCCGGTGGGCAACTGGTCAGCCATGACGTCGCTCAAAGTCCTGCAAATACGCCACCAGCGCCTGCACGCCTTCGAGCGGCATGGCGTTGTAGATCGACGCGCGCATGCCGCCGACCGATTTGTGCCCTTTGAGCTGCAGCAGCCCGGCCTGCTCAGCACCCTGCAAAAACGCCGCGTCGAGCTCCGGCTCGCGCAGATGAAACGGCACGTTCATGCGCGAGCGGCAGTCGCGCGCCACGCGGGTTTCGAACAACTGCGAGGCGTCGAGCGCGTCGTAGAGCAGATGCGCCTTGGCGATGTTGCGCGCCTCCACGGCATCGAGCCCCTGCAGACCGTCGTAGCGCTGGCGTTTGATCCATTGCAGCACCAGTCCGGCGATGTAAATGGCGTACGTCGGCGGCGTGTTGAACATCGACCGGTTGGCGGCGACGATGGCGTAGTCGAACGCACTGGGGCAATGCGGCAGGGCATGGCCGAGCAGATCGCGGCGCACGATGACCAGGGTCAGCCCCGCCGGGCCGATGTTTTTCTGCGCCCCGGCGTAGATGCAGGCGTAGCGCGTGACGTCGATGCGCCGCGACAGGATGTGCGAGGACATGTCGGCCACCAACGGTACGCCGTGGCTGTCGGGCACGAAGTGGAACTCCACGCCGTCGATGGTCTCGTTGGTGCAGATGTGCAGGTACTGCGCGTCAGGCCGGATGCTCCACGCAGCGGGATCGGGAATGACGCCATACCCCTGATCGTCGTGCGCGCTGGCGCTGACGTGGACGTCGCAATACTTGCGCGCCTCGATCTGGCTTTTCTGCGACCACGACCCGGTGACGACGTAATCGGCTTTGCGACCGCGCGACAGATTCAGCGGCACGATGGCATTTTGCGCAATCGCCCCGCCCTGCATGAACAGCACGGCGTAGTCGTCGGGAACGCCCAGCAGTTCGCGCAAGTCGGATTCGGCCTGATGGAGGATGGACTCGAACTGCGGGCCGCGATGGCTCATTTCCATCACGCTCATGCCGCTGCCGTGCCAGTCGAGCATTTCGGCCGCAGCCTGTTGCAGCACCTCTTCAGGAATGGCCGCGGGGCCGGCAGAAAAATTGTAGGGACGTGTCATGTTCTGCCTGATTCATTCGGCGTTGGGCGCGGCACCGTCCGCATCCGTGTCGTCCGGCGCCTCCTCGTCGGCGTTTTCCGCCTCGATCACCGGCTGCACCGCGATCAGCTGCGCCCCTTCATCGAGGGCGATCAGCGTCACTCCCTGGGTCGCGCGGCCCATTTCGCGGATTTCGGCCACGCGGGTGCGCACCAGCACGCCCTTGTCGGTGATCAGCATGATTTCGTCGCTCTCGCGCACCAGGCAGGCGGCGACGACCTTGCCGTTGCGCTCGGAAGTCTGGATCGCGATCATGCCCTTGGTTCCGCGACCGTGGCGGGTGTATTCGGCAATCGGCGTGCGCTTGCCGTAACCGTTGACCGTCGCGGTGAGCACGCTCTGCGATTCGTCCTCGGCGACCAGCAAGGCAATGACGCTCTGTCCGTCTTCGAGCTGCATGCCGCGCACCCCGCGCGCCTCGCGGCCCATCGGCCGCACGTCGGCCTCGTCGAAACGGACGGCCTTGCCGGCATCGGAAAACAGCATCACGTCGTGCCGGCCGTCGGTGATCGCCGCGCCGATCAGGTAGTCGTCATCGTCCAGGCCGACGGCGATGATGCCGGCGGTGCGGCGGTTGGCAAACGCCGACAGCGGCGTTTTCTTCACCGTGCCGCGGGCGGTGGCCATGAACACGAAATGCTCCTCGTCGAACGCCTTGACCGGCAGCACCGTGGTGATCTTCTCGCCCGCCTGCAGCGGGAACAGGTTGACCAGCGGCTTGCCGCGCGAGCCACGCCCGCCCATCGGCGCCTCGAACACCTTCATCCAGTACACTCGGCCGCGATTGGAAAAGCACAGCAGCATGTCGTGGGTGTTGGCGACGAACAGCTGCTCGATCCAGTCGTCTTCCTTGATGCTGGTGGCGAGCTTGCCGCGGCCGCCACGGCGCTGCGCGCGGTATTCGACCAGCGGCTGACTCTTGATGTAGCCGGCGTGGGAAATGGTCACCACCAGATCCTGCGGGGTGATGAGGTCTTCGATGTCGATGTCCTGCGCGTTGGGCTCGATCTGCGAGCGGCGGGCATCGCCGAACTCTTCGCGCAGCGCGGACAGTTCCGCCGCGATGATCTCGGTCATGCGCTCGGGCTTGGCCAGGATGTCGAGCAGATCGGCAATCTGCGCCATCACCTCCTTGTATTCGCCGACGATCTTGTCCTGCTCCAGGCCGGTCAGGCGCTGCAGCCGCATCTGCAGGATTTCCTGCGCCTGCACTTCGCTGAGGTAATAGCCGTCGGGCTTGAGGCCATAGCGCGGGTCGAGGTCTTCCGGCTGGAACTGGGTGAGGTCACCCTCGACACGCGAGAGCATCGCCCTCGCCTCGCCCGGCTCCCAAGCCTGCGCCATCAGCCGCTCTTTGGCGATCGGCGGGGTCGGCGCGGCCTTGATGAGCTCGATCATGCGGTCGACGTTGGCCAGCGCCACCGCCAAACCCTCCAGCACATGGCCGCGCTCGCGCGCCTTGCGCAAGTCGAAAATGGTGCGACGGGTGACGATCTCGCGGCGGTGCGACAGGAACGCTTCGAGCATTTGCTGCAGGTTGAGCAGCCGCGGCTGGCCGTCGACCAGCGCGACCATGTTGACGCCGAAGGTGTCCTGCAGCTGGGTGTGCTTGTAGAGGTTGTTGAGCACCACCTCCGGCACTTCGCCGCGCTTGAGCTCGATGACCACCCGCATCCCGGATTTGTCCGACTCATCCTGGATGTGGCTGATGCCCTCGATCTTCTTTTCCTGCACCAGCTCGGCGATGCGCTCGAGCAGCGTGCGTTTGTTCACCTGGTAGGGAATCTCGTCGACGATGATGGCCTGCCGCTGCCCTTTGTCCAGATCCTCGAAATGGCAGCGCGCGCGCATCACCACCCGGCCGCGTCCGGTGCGATACGCCTCACGCACCCCCGACAGGCCGTAGATGATGCCGGCAGTGGGAAAGTCCGGCGCCGGCACGCGCTCGATGAGCTCGTCGATGCTCGCCTCCGGGTGGCGCAGAAGGTGCAGGCAGGCGTCGAGCACTTCGCCGAGGTTGTGCGGCGGAATATTGGTGGCCATGCCAACGGCAATCCCCGCCGAGCCGTTGATCAGCAGGTTGGGCAGGCGCGCCGGCAGCAGCAGCGGCTCCTGCTCCGAGCCGTCGTAGTTCGGGCCGAAATCGACCGTTTCCTTATCGATGTCGGCCAGCATTTCATGCGCGATCTTCGCCAGGCGAATTTCGGTGTAGCGCATCGCCGCGGCGTTGTCGCCATCGACCGAGCCGAAGTTGCCCTGCCCGTCGACCAGCATGTAGCGCAGAGAAAAATCCTGCGCCATGCGCACGATGGTGTCGTACACCGACTGGTCGCCGTGCGGGTGGTACTTACCGATCACGTCACCGACGATGCGGGCCGATTTTTTGTACGGCCGGTTCCAGGCATTGCCCAGCTCGTGCATCGCGTAGAGCACGCGGCGGTGCACCGGCTTGAGTCCGTCGCGCACGTCCGGCAGCGCCCGGCCGACGATCACGCTCATCGCGTAATCGAGGTACGAGCGGCGCATTTCCGCTTCGAGGCTGACGGGCAGGGTTTCTTTGGCGAACAGGGACATGAGGGCGGACTGCGCAGCAGGAAAAATCCATCGCCCTGCCGGTTCACACGGGCGCCAGCGGCAGTTCCGGCCGCCAACGCATCCGGCAGAGTCAAGCGATCGATGTTAGCAGCCCGCGTCCGCCGGCCCGCCATCTTCCCGATGCTCCGGGGATGCATGCCGCCCCGGCCCATCTCCTTGATTCGTTGCGTTGCAGCAACATTCAGGCGGCGACGCGTTCGCAGATCGTCAAGCCTGGAAAACAGTCAATTCACCGTCACCAGCGCTGTGGCACAATTGTTCGCAGATACACGTTTGGCAGTTTGCTGTGTTGCGGGCTCACCAAAGGAGAAGGCCGATACAAATCTCCGCTTTTTTCCGGCGCGCCTGCGCTTATCATCCGCTTACGCAGTTCGAGCTGCGATGAACGACCAACGACCGAGAGGAAAAAACATGATCCACACCCAGAAAATCGCTAAATTGTTCGCAGCTGCGGTCATCGCAACGTCGTCGCTGACGGCTGCCCATGCCGCGGAAAGCCGCAGCATCAACAACTGGCAAGACCCCTACGGCCTGACCTGGATGAACGGCGACAACAAGCTGTGCTGGCAGGACGGCTTCTGGACCCCGGCGACCGCCTCCAGCGAAGCGTGCGGCCTGCCCGTGGTTGCCAAGCCCGCTCCGGCTCCGGCCCCCGCTCCGGCTCCGGCCCCTGCGCCTGAAGCACCCAAGCCGGCCCCGGCCCCTGTTCCGGTGAGCGAAAAAGTCACGTACTCGGCCGACACCTTCTTCCAGTTCAACAAGGCCGTCCTGCTGCCCGCCGGCAAAGAAGCCCTGGATCAACTGGCCGACAAAATCAAGGCCATCAACCTGGAAGTCGTGATCTCCACCGGCTACACCGACAGCTTCGGCTCGGTGGCCTACAACCAGAAGCTCTCGGTGCGCCGTGCCGAGGCCGTCAAGGCCTATCTGGTGAGCAAGGGCATCCCGGCTGACAAGATCTACGTCGAAGGCAAAGGCAAAACCGACTTCCGTGTCGATCCGAAGAGCTGCAAGGGCACGTTCAAGCAGCAGGTCGAATGCCAGGCGCCCAACCGCCGTGCGGTGGTCGAAGTCGTCGGCACGCACATGGTGACCAAGTAAGCGACCAGGTCAGTGCGCAGGTCATCACTGCGCTTCGAGTCGGTTCCAGCCCCGCACTGCGGGGCTTTTTCATTTCCAGCGTCCCCAGCCAGCATCCGGCCCATCCCGGCCACGCCTGCAGCCCCCGCGACAAATCGCCGGGCCTTGAGGCTATAGTTGCAACCACCGACGCCTCACCGCTTACTGGAGAATTCTGATGGATCAAGCCGAATTGCACCGTTCAGGTGCCGCTGCCGGACTGCCTGAAATGGAGCAGCTGTGGATGCCGTTCACGGCAAACCGCCAGTTCAAGGCGGCGCCTCGTCTGCTGGTCGGCGCGCAAGGCATGTACTACCGGGCGCACGACGGCCGGCAGATTCTCGACGGTACCGCTGGGCTGTGGTGTGTCAACGCCGGCCATGGCCGCGCGGAGATCAGCGCTGCCATCGCGCGCCAGGCGCAGGAAATGGATTACGCGCCGCCGTTCCAAATGGGCCATCCGCTGCAGTTCGAAGCGGCGAATCTGCTCGCTGCCATCGCTCCGGGAGATCTGAAAACCGTGTTTTTCACCAACTCCGGATCGGAGTCGGTCGATTCGGCGCTGAAAATCGCCCTTGCCTATCACCGTGCCCGCGGCGACGGCACGCGCACGCTGTTCATCGGCCGCGAGCGCGGCTACCACGGCGTGGGGTTTGGCGGCATCTCGGTGGGTGGGATGGTGGCCAACCGCAAGGTCTTTCGCGGCTCGCTGCTGCCCAACGTCGATCACCTGCCGCATACGTATTCGGCACAACACCAGGCGTTTTCCCGCGGCCAGCCCGAGTGGGGCGCGCATCTGGCCGATGAGCTCGAACGCCTGGTCGCGCTACACGACGCCAGCAATATCGCCGCGGTCATCGTCGAGCCCGTTGCCGGATCGACCGGGGTTCTCGTTCCGCCCAAAGGCTATTTGCAACGACTGCGCAGCATTTGCGACAAATACGGCATTTTGCTGATTTTCGACGAGGTCATCACGGGTTACGGCAGGCTTGGCGCACCGTTTGCCGCGCAATACTTCAACGTCACTCCGGACATTCTCACCACGGCCAAGGCGGTGAACAACGCAGCCGTGCCGATGGGCGCAGTGTTCGTGCGCAACGGCATCTACGACACCGTGGTGCACGGTGCACCGGAGGGTGCAGTGGAGTTTTTTCACGGCTACACCTATTCGGGTCATCCGTTGGCGATGGCCGCGGCAGTGGCCACGCAGCACATCTACCAACGCGACAAACTGCTCTCCCGGGTCGCCGACGAAGGCATCGCCACGTATTGGGAAAACGCGCTGCACGATCTCAGTGATGCGCGTCACGTGCAGGATTTGCGCAATATCGGTCTGATCGGCGGCATCGAGCTGCAGCCGCGTCCCGGCGCGCCGGGCAAGCGCGCGTACGAGGCGTTTGTCGGCTGCTACGCCCGCGGCGTGCTGGTGCGTTACACCGGAGACACCATCGCGCTGTCGCCGCCGCTGGTCATCGAACGCGGCCAGATCGATCAGATCATGTCCACCGTGCGCGACGTCCTGCGCACCATCGACTGAACGCCGCAGCGGGGGTGGCGGCGGGTTAAAGTGCGGTTTGTCCTGCCCGCCTCTGCCCGCCTGTAGTCGCACCGCCCTGCCCGCCCGATGGATACTTTGCTGCGCTGGTTCATTCCCTGGGAGCTGTCCCCTGCCGCCCTGGCCTTGCTGGCGCTGGGCGCCGTAGTCTATGTGCGCGGCTGCAGGCGGCGGCGCACGCCGGTTTCGCGTCAGATCCGCTTCTGGCTGGGCTGGGTGCTGATGTGGCAGGCATTCCAGAGCCGTTGGGATTACTACGCCGAGCATCAGTTTTTTCTCCACATCACGCAGCAGTTGTCGCTGCACGATTTCGCTCCGCTGCTGATCATGTGGAGCTACCCGCTGAGCACGCTGCGCGCAGGAATTCCGCTGCAGTGGCGCCTGCGCTGGCTACGCCCGATCAACCGCAACCCGGTGGTCAACGGCATCAAGCAAATCCTGTTTCATCCGCTGGTTGCCGCCGTGCTGTTTGGCGGCATGGCCTTGCTTTGGCTGATCCCGGCGTTTCACCCCTTCGTCATGCTCAACGCCCCGACCTATCGCGTGATGAACTGGAGCATGGCTCTGGACGGCTTGCTGTTCTGGTGGCTGGTTCTGGATACCCGCCCCAGTCCTCCTGCGCACCTGACTCCGGGCAAGCGCGTGTTCCTGCCGCTCATCGCCATGCTGCCGACGATGGCCTGGGGCGCCATTCTGGCGCTGAGCATGACCGATTACTACCCGATCTATGCCATCTGCGGCCGCGCGCTGAACCTGGAGCCGCTGACCGACCAGCATCTGGGCGGATTGATCTTGTGGATTCCCGGCTCCTTCGCCATGGTGTTGGGCAGTTTGATTGCGCTGCGCCACTGGATGCGGCTGTCCGAACGCGGCCGGATCCGGCCGAGAACCGTGTCCACGCCGGCTGCCGGCGCCGCATCGAACCGGCCCGCGGCGACCGGCCCATAGTCCGGTTCAGCGTGCGCTGCGCTTGCGTCCTCCGGCAGACTTTCGCCGCTGATCACTTTTGGCCATGCCGCCGGTTTTCGCCTTGGCCTTGCTGCCGGGCTTCGTGCCGGCGGGCGGGGTCAACGCTGCAGCCTGGGCCGCGCGCTGACCGCGCCGCGTCGTCGCCGGCGCACTGCCTGCGGCCGCGCGCGGCCTGGATTTGCGCACTCCCGTGGACGTTTGCGGGTTGAGCGCGAACACATCGTCTTCCAGCCCCTTGATTTCTCCTGCGGTGGGCAGCGGCTTATTCCCCGGGCTGACCTTGGCCCCCTCGCGGACCAGGCGGAAATCGATTTTCCGCCCATCCAGATCGACCCGGCTGACCTGCACCAGCAGGCGATCGCCGAGCGCATAACGCATGCCCGTGCGCTCGCCGCGCAGTTCACCACGGGCCTCGTCATAGCGGAAATAATCGGCGCCGATTTCGGAAACGTGCACCAAGCCTTCGACGAACAGCGCGTCGAGCTGCACAAACAAGCCGAATGCGGTCACTGCGGTGATGGTGCCGACGTATTCCTCACCGAGTTTGTCGCGCATATACCAGCACTTCAACCAGCTCTCGACGTCACGGCTGGCTTCGTCGGCACGACGTTCGTTGGCCGAACAATGCACACCCACCGCCTCCCAGACCGGCATGTCCCTGGCCTGTTCTTTCGTCAGCGGCGCCGCGGGCGCCACGCTCACGGGGCTACGCGGCGGTGCGCGGCGGGCATTCTGTTCGCCGCGGTTCATCTCCACGCGCGGGCTGAAACGCGGCACGTAATGCTCGCGCCGCAAAATCGCCTTGATGGCCCGATGCGTCAGCAGATCCGGATAGCGCCGGATCGGGCTGGTGAAATGGGTGTATGCCGGATAAGCCAGACCGAAGTGACCGCTGTTGTGCGGCGTGTAGATCGCCTGCTGCATGGAGCGCAGCAGCAGCGTCTCGATCTGCAGGGCATCCGGGCGACCTTCGATCGACTTGGCCAGCGCCTGATAGTCGGCAGGCTCGGGCGTGCCTTTGTCTCCCAGCGTCAACCCGAGGTTGCGTAGCAGGGTGCGCAAAGCCTCGAGCTTTTCCGGCGTCGGCCCCTCGTGCACACGGTACAGCGCCAACTGCTTGTTGCGTTCCAGAAAGTCGGCAGCACACACATTGGCTGCCAGCATGCATTCCTCGATCAGTCGGTGCGCATCGTTGCGCTGGCGCGGAACGATGGCCTCGATCTTGCCGGCGGCGTTCACCACGATCTGGGTCTCGGGGATGTCCAGATCAAGCGCGCCGCGCACCTGTCGCGATTGCAGCAGCGCATGAAACACTCCGTGCAGATCGAGCAAATGCGGCAGCAGCGCCGCCCGTTCCTGCGCCTGCCTGCCCGCGGTATTCGACAAAATGTCGGCCACTTCGGTGTACGTCAGCCTTGCATGCGAGCGCATCACCGCCGGATAGAACTGGTACGCCTTGATATCACCCTGCGCCGTCACCAGCATGTCGCAGACCATGCACAGACGATCGACTTGCGGATTGAGCGAACACAGACCGTTGCTCAGTTTTTCCGGCAGCATGGGGATGACGCGGCGCGGAAAATACACCGAAGTCGCGCGCTCCAGTGCATCGGCGTCGAGTTCGCTGCCTTCGCGCACGTAATGCGAGACATCGGCGATGGCCACCAGCAGACGCCACCCCTTGGCCCGGCCGACACGACTCGGCTGGCAATACACGGCATCATCGAAGTCGCGGGCGTCCTCACCGTCGATGGTCACCAGCGGCACATCGCGCAAATCCACACGGTCTGCCAGATCGATCCCACGCACCGCATCCGGCAGGGCCTCGCTTTCCTTCAGGGCCCCCGCAGAAAACAGGTGCGGCACACCATATTTGCGCACAGCGATTTCGATCTCCATGCCTGGATCATCGAGCTCGCCCAACACTTCGAGCACGCGGCCCACCGGCTGCACATTGGGCAACGGCGGCTGCGTGATTTGCACACTCACCACCTGCCCGGCGCGCGCTTTGCCCACGCCATCGGGCGAAATCAAAATGTCCTGCACATAGCGACGATCCTCCGGCGCCAGCAGCCATACCCCACCCTCCTGCAGCAGGCGGCCAATGATCGGGCGGGTGCTGCGTTCCAGAATGGCAACGATTTGCCCCTCAATACGCCCGCGCCGATCTGGTTTGCCCACACGCACACTCACCCGGTCCAGATGGAGCACGGTGCGCATTTGCTGCGGCGACAGATAAATATCGGGCCCGCCGTCATCGGGGGTGACAAACCCATGCCCATCACGATGACCGCGCACGATCCCTTGAACAATCACGAAAAATCCTTTGTCTTGTGTCAAACACCGCAGACCGGTAAGCCAGCCGAGAAACCCGCCCGCTGCGCCGCCGATTGCGGTGCATATCGCATTATCACCCTGTTGATACTTGACGCAGATGCGGGCGCCGGTACTCTTTACAAGCCGGCTCAATGTGCTATGATTTCAAACTTGATTGCCCAGATGGCGGAATTGGTAGACGCACTAGTTTCAGGTACTAGCGCTGAAAGGCGTGGAGGTTCGAGTCCTCTTCTGGGCACCACAATCCGATAGAGGAGTGTCAAAAGCGGATTGCAGCAGTGAAAAGACACGAAAAAACGAGCCGGCGTAAAGCCGGCTTTTTCGTTTCGGGCATCCATGATCCGTGGGAACGCGCCGATGCACTGCGGCGCGCCACAAGGCACACTGCCGCCCGCTGAGAACTGCAGCAATGACCGGGCGTGGCCTGAGTCCGGCAGCCCGACTGCCAGCGAGTTTTGCGCCGCTGCTCAATACCGGCTTGGCGCTGGCTCGCCATTGTGCCGCGAAGAACTGTACGCACCTCCGCTTGCACGACCCGATCAGCCGGGCGTGCGTTCCAGCACCAGCCCGAGCTCGAACTGCGGGCCATCGCCGTGCGCAATCTGCGCGTAGGGCGGCTTGGGCCAACGCCAGTGCGTCGCAGGAAACACGGCGCGCATCGCGTTGATGTCGCAGTGATACGGCGGACCTTCGACCCAGCCCTGCGCCGCGCCGGGTCGCGGCACCTGCATGAACAGCACATGCAGCCAGCCGCCCGGCGCCAGCCAGCGATGCAGTTGCGCGCCATAGCGCGGCCAGTCGTCCGGGTAGAGGGCGCACAGACAGGTCTGCTCCCATACCGCGTCGAACGGCTGCGCGGGCTGCCAGTTGCGCACGTCGGCCTGCACCACTTCGGCGCGCAGCCCGGAAGCCGCGAGCCGGGTGCGAACGCGCTGCACCGCCTCATCGGCGTAGTCCAACGCGGTGACGTCAAAGCCTGCTGTGGCCAGCGCCAGCACCTCGTGTCCGGCGCCGCACCCAGGCACCAGGATGCGACAGGGCTTGAGTGTGCCATCACCCAGCTGCTGCTGCAGCCGGGGATGGACCGCGCCACGATCCCAGCCGGTGGTGCCGGTGCGAAAGCGTTCGTTCCAGAAATCGACGGTCGGGCCGGGCATGGTGTGCTATTCGGGGAGTGGGTGACGCCCGGCATTGTGCCGCTACCTCGGGGCAGCCGGCTGCATTCAAACGCCCCTGCCGGCCGCGATGATGACCTCGTGCTGCTCAAGCCCACCGCCCTCGCCAAATGCTTCTTTGGGCAATGGATTCGGATGTTGGTGTGCGCGCTTGAAATCGTCGCTGCGCACCCAGTTCTGGAACGCCTCGCGGCTTTCCCAGTGCGTCAGCACGACGTATGGAGCTTCCGGATCGACCGGGCGCAGGACTTCCATACGAACAAAGCCGGGTTGCTTTTCCACCTCCCCGGCACGCTGGCGAAAACGCTCTTCGAACGCTGCATGAAATTCTGGACGGACCGGAACGCGATTGGCCACGACGTACTGCATGGGCGTTGCTTTCAGAAACGTCCCTGCAATGGCAGGCTGAGGTGCAAGCCCTCCTGCCCCGCAGGGAAACAAAATGGCATGGACACGAGATGCAAGACGCAGTGCAGACCATTGCCTTGCCCGATGGGGGAACAGTGTACGTCCAGCCCAACGGGATGAAATCGGTTCACTGCGGCGGCGCGGTGCGGCGCCGATCGCCGCCGAGCCATTCCTGCGTGTGCCCCGCGGAGTTGGCCGCCGTCGCTGCCAGGACAGAGAGATTTTTCGTTGCCGTCATAGGTACGGGATGCGTGGGCTGCGCCCGCTGCGCCGTGGACGACAGCACCCACACACAGCCGACAAAAGTGATGCACAAAACGACAAACCAGACGATGTCCGACGTTCTCACCTGAAGACTGCCGGTTTTCAGGGGGATTTTCGGCATGATGGGCATTCGCTTCGGTATGAGGGGATCGACGCAATCATGCGTCATACGGCATAACCCCCGAAACTTGTGCGGAATTCGCAGGAGTCAAACCGTCCGGTTGGATTGCGCGCCGCAGACAGCGCGCACCCTGACTGCGGCCGGCCTTCTGGGGCGGCGATGTATACTTTGCGCTTCGTCGCTGACAGACCACACGCAAGCGACGCACCCTGGCCGGGGTGGCGGAATCGGTAGACGCAGTGGACTCAAAATCCACCGCCCTTAAAAGCGTGCGGGTTCGAGTCCCGCCCCCGGCACCAAAAAATCAAATAAATCAATAGGTTACAGCGCAGGTGTCAGATGATGCCTGGCCTGCATGACCAGCCTCTGGCGCGGCTGCCGTCATCCAGCGGCTGGCGCGCTCGGCAATCATCAGGGTCGGTGCGTTGGTATTGCCAGTGGTGATCTCGGGCATGACCGAAGCGTCGACCACGCGCAGCCCGGTCACACCGTGAACGCGCAGCTGCGCGTCGACTACGCTGTGCGCGTCCCGGCCCATGCGGCAGGTGCCCACCGGGTGATAAACCGTTTCGGCCTTGCGGCGGATGAAGCGTTCAAGTTCGGCCTGCGTCCTGGCATGCTCGCCGGGAAAAATTTCCCCGCCACGCCAACGGGCGAAGGCAGGCTGCGCCAGCAGCTCCCGGGAAATTTTGACGGCCTCGATCATGCGGCTCAAATCGAACCCTTCGGGGTCGCTGAGGTAGTTGGCGTGGATCCGCGGTGCGGCGGCGGGATTGGCGCTGGCGAGCCGCACGCGGCCTCGGCTGCGGGGATGCAGCACACAGGCATGCAGGGTGTAACCATACCCCGGGAGGCGGCCGCGTCCGTGGTCGTCGAGCAGGGCGGGAACGAAGTGGAACTGGATGTCGCAGCGGGCGTCGGTGGCATGACGCGAGCGCAAAAAACCTCCTCCCTCCGCGGCGTTGGACGTGCCGATGCCTTGGCGGGTGAGCCAGAACCGCAGCGCCGTGGTCAAGACGTTCACTTTGTCGTAAGTGACGGGCTGCGTGCAGCGCGTTAGCAGGCAGATGTCCAGATGATCCTGCAGGTCGCCGCCGACACCGGGGAGGTCGCACACCAAAGGAATACCCAGCTCACGCAGATGCGCAGCCGGGCCGATTCCCGACAGCATGAGCAATTGCGGGGAATTGATGGCCCCGCCACACAGCACCACTTCACCCGCGGAAATCCGGCGCACTCCACCGGCGCTGCGCACCTGCACGCCCACCGCCCGCCCCGAGGCGATCAGCACGCGCTCGACCAAGGTGCGCGTCAGCACGCGCAGATTGCCACGGTGGCGCACGGGAGCGAGAAAAGCCGCAGCGCTCGAATGCCGCAAACCCTTGCACTGCGTCACCTGGTACAGCCCAGCGCCCAGCTGCTGCGGCCCGTTGAAGTCTGGATTGTGCGGCAGGCCGTAGCTGCGGGCGGCGTCGATGAACGCCGCGGTCAGGACGTTGTGATGACGCAGGTCGCTGACACACAGTTCACCGCGATCGCCATGAAACCCGTTCGCCCCGCGGCTGTTGCACTCCATTTCGCGGAACAACGGCAGGACGGCCTCCCATCCCCACCCCGGCTCCGCGCAGACCTGCGCCCAGCCGTCATAGTCCTGCGGCGCACCCCGCACGTAGCACATGGCGTTGATCGAGCTCGATCCGCCCAACACCTTGCCGCGTGGCCACCACAGCCTGCGTCCATCGAGTTGCGGCTCGGGCTCGGTCGCGTAGTTCCAGTTGAAGCGGCGCTGACCAGCCAGTTTGGCGATGCCTGCGGGCATGCGGATGAAAGGATGCCAGTCGCCGCCCCCGGCCTCGATGAGCAGCACCCGGCGTGACGGATCGGCACTCAGCCGGTTGGCAAGGACGCAACCCGCTGAACCCGCACCAACGATGACGACGTCAAACTCCATCGCTCCGGTTTTACCAGCGTCGCCGCGGCCTGTCATGCGGCACAACGCGCCTTCAGTCCGGCGGCGCTGACCGGGCAGACGGCGCCTGCAGCCAGGTGTGCGCCGCGAGCAAAAACAGGAACATCAAGGCGTAAACCGACGCCGTACCAAGCACATCCCCTTTGTTGCCGGTAAACCCGGGGCCGTAAGGGCCGCCGAACCCCTCGGCCGTGCTCCACAGCAACAGGCTGTACAGCAAACCGCCCCATAACACGATACGGCGCCAGGCCGTCGGCAACCAAGGCGAAAGGAGCAGACCGGCGGCAAGCGCGGTTTCCGCCAGCGCAGCGAGCACGGCAAACTGCCGCATGCCGATCGCCTGCCCCAAACCGATGAACACGGCGATCCATTCCGCGATCCATCCGGGCTGACCGGCTTGTGCCGACGTCAGATAGCCGGCGAAATGCTGCAAAAAACCGGGCTGCCATTTCCACCAGGCATCGAACGCCCAGAGCGCGCCAAACAACCAGAACGCCGCGATCACGCGCAGCCGCCCCGGCGGGCGCAAGGGTGTGCCCGCCCACGCCGCTCCCTGCCAGCCGCGCAGGAGCAGCAAGAGCGCGAATCCCAGGGCGTAGACGATCGCTGTGCCCGGATCGGTCGCGCCGCTGGTATACGGCCCGCCGAGCCCGCCCACCGTGCTCCACATCACCAGCTCGTAGACCAGGCCGAGCCACGCCAGAGCGGGAAATCCCCAGCCGGTGAGCAGGCCGACCGTCAGCAGGGCTTCGACACCGAACAGCACGGCCATCGCCCGCGGCATGCCGACTGCCCCCATGACGTTCAACACTTCCTGCGCCCAGACGCCCAGCCAGTGCGGCTGTCCCGGCGCCTGGGCGGCTTGCTGGACGTGCACGGCGAACTGCGCGGCATACGGCGGGGCGAAGTGCAGCCCCAGATTGATGGCAAAAAACACGCCAAAGGCGATACGCGCCCAACGCAGCCGGCGCATCGCGACCCGATCCGGTGCCGACGGCTCACCGGATGCCGCTGGCGGCAACGGCAAGGCGACATGCGGCACACCGTCACCCGACACGGTGTGCAACGACGGTTGTTCCAACGACGACATGCTGTGCTCCCGGGACCTCGTGCAGCGCAGGGCCCCAATGGGAGAAATTGTCTGCAGCCGGCCTTAAATCCGTCTTAGGGCGGGTGCAAGCGCAACGCGGCCGCTACCTCCCCCAAAAGGTTTGGGGTCTGGTCACGTTCTCTGCGTGAACAGACCCTAGTCCAACCGCCCCAGCAGCAGGAACTCCATGAGGGCTTTTTGTCCGTGCAGACGGTTTTCCGCCTCATCCCAGACCACGCTTTGCGCGCCGTCGATGACTTCGGCTGCGACCTCTTCGCCACGGTGCGCCGGCAGGCAGTGCATGAACACCGCCTGCGGGTCGGCGCGCGACATCATCCGCGCATCGACCATGAAGCCCTTGAATGCCTGCTCGCGCGCCTGCTTTTCCGCTTCGAAGCCCATACTGGTCCAGACGTCGGTGGTCACCAGATGCGCCCCCTCGCAAGCCAGCAGCGGATCGTCGAACACCCGCAGATGCGCCGCCTGCGCCGCACTCACCGGATAACCCGGACGGGCGAAATCCACTCCATACCCCTTTGGCCCGGCAAAGTGCAACCGGAAATCCAGCACCTCGGCCGCCTGCAGCCAGGTGTAGAACATATTGTTGGCATCGCCGATCCAGGCCACGGTCTTGCCCTGAATCGGGCCGCGATGCTCGATGAAGGTCATCACGTCGGCGAGGATCTGGCAGGGGTGAAACTCGTTGGTCAGGCCATTGATCACCGGCACGCGCGAGTGCGCAGCAAAGCGTTCGACGATGTCCTGACCGTAGGTGCGGATCATCACCAGATCGACCATGCGCGAAAACACCTGCGCCGCGTCCTCGATGGGCTCGCCGCGGCCGAGCTGGCTGTCGCGGGTGTTGATATAGATCGCCGCACCGCCCAACTGGTGCATCCCTGCCTCGAAGCTCAGCCGGGTGCGCGTCGAGTGCTTTTCGAAAATCATCGCCAGCGTGCGGTCGACCAGCGGCTGATGCGGTTCATAGCGTTTGAACTTCGCCTTGATCAGCGCGGCACGGGCAAAGATGTACTCGTACTCCTCGCGGGACAGATCGGTAAATTGCAGGTAATGCCGCAATGGGGTTTTCATCTCGCCTCCTCGTGAGTCAACCTTGCGCCGGAGCCTGCAAAAACCCGCGCACCGCAGGCACGAGTTGCTGCACCAGCAGGTCGGCCTGCTCCGCGGTGAAAATCAGCGGCGGCAGCAGCCGGATCACCCGCTCCTGCGTGACGTTGAGCAACACCCCGCGGTCGAGCAGATGCCGCACCAGTTCGGTGGCAGGACGGTCGAGTTCCACGCCAATCATCAAACCCTGGCCGCGAACCTCGATCACCCCATCGACCCCGGCAAATGCATGGCGCAGGGCATGCAGGATTTGCTGCCCGCGTGCCGCGGCGTTGGCCAGCAGCTCCTCGTCCTCGATGACCGCCAGTGTCTCCAGCGCGGCGCGGCAGGCCAGCGGATTGCCGCCGAAGGTCGTGCCGTGCTGTCCGGGGCCAAACGTCGTCGCCGCGGCGCCTCGCGCCAGAATGGCGCCGATGGGCACGCCCGAAGCCAGCCCCTTGGCCAGCGCGATCACGTCGGGTCTGACGTCGGCCCACTGATGGGCAAACCATTTGCCGGTGCGCCCGGTGCCGCATTGCACTTCGTCGATCATCAGCAGCCAGCCATGACGGTCGCACAGGGCGCGCGCGGCCTGCAGAAAATCGGCGTGGGCCGGCTGAATCCCTCCCTCGCCTTGAATGGCCTCGACGAATACCGCCACGACGTCGGCATGGGTATGCGCCACCTGCTGCAGCGCGGAGGCGTCGTTGAGCGCGATGCGCACGAATCCCTCGACCAAAGGCTCGAAACCTTTTTGCACCTTGGGATTGCCGGTGGCCGACAGCGTCGCCAGCGAGCGCCCATGAAATGCACGCTCGAACACCACGATCTGCGGCCTGGCGATGCCGCGGTGATGGCCGTACAACCGCGCCAGTTTGATCGCCGCCTCGTTGGCCTCCAGCCCGGAATTACAAAAAAACGCCGCGTCCATCCCGCCGAGCGCGCACAGGCGCGCGGCGAGCTGCTCCTGCAGCGGAATTTCGTACAGGTTGGAGGTGTGGATGAGCTTGCCCGCCTGATCGGCAATCGCCGCCACCAGCCGCGGATGCGCGTGACCCAGGGTGTTGACGGCAATGCCTGCCAGCGCATCCAGATAGCGCCGGCCCTGCGTGTCCCACACCCAGGCCCCGTCGCCATGCGACAGCGCAATGGGCAAGCGCGCGTAGGTATTCATCAAATGCGAAGACATCAGCCCATCTCCCTGGCGGAAAAAGCAAACCCGGCGGCAGACACGGCAATCGCGCGACCCCACCGGGGAAAGGCTGGATTATAGGGAGCAGGGGGATGCTGGCCGGCTGCACACACCCTGGGGAGTATTTGTTGCAACTGCAACACAGAATCACCCTTCGGGTTTACCCGGTAATACTGCACTGCAGCATAATTGCGGCACCGCAGCAAAACTGCCTCTTCCCAAGGATTCAGCCATGAGCGCCCTACCCTCCTCCGCACAACTCGTCAAACCCCGGGAAATTTTCATCCGCGGCATCACCGCCGACGGCCGCGTGTTTCGCCCCAGCGACTGGGCCGAGCGCCTGGCCAGTCTGATGGCGCGGTTCCGCCCGGCGGGGCTTTGCCGCAAAGAAGCGCATCTGGGCTACTCGCCGTACTGCCTGCCCACCGTCATCGACGGCGTGCGCTGCCTGGTGGTCAGCGAGTCGCTGCGCGACATCGAGCCGATGGCCTTCGACTTTCTGCTGCATTTCGCCCGCGACAACCAGCTCGACGTGATCGAGGCTTGCCTGCGCCCCGAAGACCCGGCAGAGCCCGCCATTGACAACCTCGATTTGGCGCGCGATGCGCTCAAGACCTTGCTGCAGACGACCTGAAGCGGATCTCGACGCAGGGCGTAGCGGCCCCGGCCGCCCGCGCCGCTGCGGGGCAGGACGCAAAGAAAAAGCCCGCTATCGCCAGCGGGCTTTTTCTTTGGCAGAAGGTTTGCGCCAGAGCGCAAACCGGAGCAGGCAAGCGCTGTTCAGGCGGCCAGCGCCTTGATCGCCGCGTTCAGGCGGCTCTTATGACGCGCGGCAGTGTTCTTGTGGAAAATCTTTTTGTCGGCGATGGAGTCGAGCACGGGAGCGTTGGCCTTGAACGCCTCCATGGCCTTGGCGTGATCGCCGGTGGCGATGGCTTTTCGCACCGCTTTCACCGCGGTGCGAAAACGCGAACGCAGCGCGGTATTCGCGGCGTTGGCTTTGACGGACTGGCGTGCGCGTTTGCGCCCAGACGGGGTGCGAACGCTTTTCTTCTTGGCTGCGGCTTTGGTTGCCATATCGAAAATCCTTCTGTATTGCCTGCTCGAAAAACGAGTCATTATAGACGAAACCCGAAAGCGCAAGACACGGCCGGGCAAAGCCAGGCGGCCGAATCCCTATAATGCGGCGCGGTGAATCTCCTCAAGGCCGCCTCGACCATCTCGCTGCTGACGCTGACGTCGCGCATCACCGGGTTGCTGCGGGAGATCATGGTGGCGTCTTACTTCGGCGCCAGCGGCTGGACCGACGCGTTCAACGTCGCTTTCCGCCTGCCCAACCTGCTGCGCCGGATGTTTGCCGAAGGCGCGTTTTCTCAGGCCTTCGTCCCGCTGCTGTCGCAAACCCGGCAAACCAAGACGGCAGCGCAGACGCAGGAACTGATCGACCAGGTGGCCACCGCGCTGCTGTGGATCCTGGCGGGAATCAGCCTGGCCGGTGTGCTGCTCGCCCCGCTGCTGGTCTGGCTGACCGCATCCGGGCTGCACCCGGCGGCGTTCGACTCCGCGGTGTGGATGACACGGCTGATGTTTCCCTACGCCGGGCTGATCTCGCTCGTCGCCCTGTCTGCGGGCATCCTCAACACCTGGAAGCATTTTGCCGTCCCCGCGGTGACGCCGGCGCTGCTCAATCTGTCGATCATCGGCGCCGCCGTCGCCCTACACCGGCTGGTGCAGCCGTCCATCCACGCCCTGGCCATCGGCGTGATGCTCGGTGGCGTGGCGCAACTCGCCGTGCAGTGGCCGGCGCTGCGCCGCTATGCGGTGGTACCGCGTTTCCGTCTGCACTTTCTCGCCGCCTGGCGCTCCGACGGGGTGCACCGGGTGGTCAAACAGATGCTTCCGGCCAGCCTGTCGGTATCGGTGGCGCAGGTGTCCATCGTCATCAACACGCAAATCGCCTCGCACCTGCACGCGGGCAGCGTGTCGTGGCTGGCGTATGCCGACCGGCTGATGGAATTCCCCACGGCCCTCCTCGGCGTCGCGCTGGGCTCGGTGCTGCTGCCCAGCCTGTCGCGCGCCGTGGCCTGCGACGACGTCGCCAAGTACAGCACCCTGCTCGACTGGGGCCTGCGCCTGACGCTGGTGCTGGCGCTGCCCAGCGCCATCGCGTTGCTGATTTTCGCCCAGCCGCTGGTGTCCATGCTGTTCAACTACGGGCGTTTCGACCACGCCGACGTGCTGGCCACGGCCAGCGCACTGCGAGCCTACGGCATCGGTCTGATCGCGCTCATCGGCATCAAAATCCTCGCTCCGGGGTTTTATGCACGGCAGGATCTGCGCACTCCGGTGAAAATCGCCCTGCTGGTGCTGCTGTGCACCCAGCTGATGAACCTGCTGTTCGTCCCCTGGCTCGGTCACGCCGGACTGGCGCTGGCGATTTCCCTCGGTGCCATGCTCAATGCCAGCCTGCTGCTGCGCGGTTTGCGCCGCCGCGGCCTGTTTCAGCCGCAGCCGGGCTGGCGGCTGTACGCCGGCAAAATCGCCCTGGCGCAACTGCCGCTGGCGGCGCTGCTGCTGTGGGGCGCGAGCACGCTGCACTGGGAGCGCGCGCACGGCGACGCGCTGCGCCTGGGACAAGGCATGGGGGTGCTGCTGGCGGGCGCGCTGGTGTATTTCGCCACGCTGCGGCTGCTCGGTTTTCGCCTGCGACATTTCATGCACAACGAATGATGTGTTGCGCCGGCACAAGCTGCCGCGCCCCCGCCCGGCGCACAATGCGGCATCATTGCGCATCTGAACAGCATTCGAGGAGAACGCCATGCCCCTGTCCCCGGACCTGCGCAACACCCTGCGCGACAAGCTGCTGCAACGCCGCGCCCAGATGGTGGCCGATCTGCAGGACGAATCGGTCAGCGAAGAAGGCACGCTGGCGGTACGCAGCCACCGCGAAGAAACCGACGATGACGCCGTGATCGAGGCCATGGACGCGGTGGAAATCGCCGCCACCGCGCGTGACGCCTCCGAGCTGGCGGCGATCGACCGCGCACTGCAGCGACTGGACACCGCCGAGTTCGGCATCTGCATCGACTGCGGGGCGGAGATCGAGACCGCGCGGCTGCTGGCCGAGCCCACCGTGCTGCGCTGCGCGACCTGCCAGCAACGGTATGAACACCAGCATTTCACCCCGGGCGGTGCCCGGCTGTAGCATCCACGCCATGTCTGCCCGCCCGCCCGACCCGCTGGGCACCCCCGGACTGGAACGGGTGCTCACCCGCTGGCTGCTGCCGGCCTACGCCATCGGCGTGACGCTGCCGTGGGTCGTCGGTGCGTGGATCAAGACCGGCTACCAGCCCGGCCTGGTGCCCGGTGATCCCCAGCCCACCCGCGACCTGATCGACATCGTTTGCATGGGGGTGACGCTGTTCGATGCCACGTTGGTGTTCACCGTGGCCATTGGCTGTCTCGTCGTCACCGTGATGAAAGGGCCGATGCACCGCGGCGACAGTTCGCACGCCACCCAGCATGGACAGGACGATGAGCGGCCGCGCCTCTGACCCACGGCACACCATTTCCCCGGCCGACATCACCGGGCTGATCCTCGCCGGCGGCCGCGGCAGCCGCATGGGCGGCATCGACAAGGGCCTGCAACCCTGGCGCGGCCAGCCCCTGGCGCAACAGGTGCTGCAGCGCCTGCGCCCACAGGTCGGCAGCGTGCTGCTCAACGCCAACCGCAACCTCGACATCTACCGCCAGTGGGGGCTGCCGGTGCTCAGCGACGCGCTGCCGGGCTACCCCGGGCCGCTGGCCGGATTTCTCGCCGGCCTGGACGCCTGCGCCACCCCTTACCTGCTGACCGTGCCATGCGATTCGCCGCTGCTGCCAACCGATCTGGCCGCCCGGCTGGGCGCCGGCCTGCTGGCGCAGCAGGCGCGCATCGCCCTGCCGATTGCCGGCGGCAGGCTGCAGCCGGTGTTTTGCCTGCTCGACGCCACGCTGCGCGACGATCTGCGCGCCTTCGTTCTGTCCGGCGGAAGCAAAATCGACGCGTGGACGGCGCGCCACCCCACGGCCGTCGTGGCGTTCGACGACGCCGCCGCCTTCGAGAACATCAACACCCTGGACGATCTGCAACGCCTGGACGCCTCCGCTGCCCGATCATGACCGTCTCTTTCGACCTCGACCACATCATCTCCTGCGTCAGCGGTTACGACCCCAACGCGCTGCGGGTCGACGCTGCGCTGGCCGTGATCCAGCGCAGCGTGCAGCCTGTGCAGGCCGTTGAATACCTGGCGGTGCGCTCTGCGCTCGGCCGCGTCCTGGCGCGCGACCTGCTTTCGCCCATCGACGTGCCGGCGCACGACAACGCCGCGATGGACGGTTACGCCCTGCGCGGCGCCGACCTGGCGGCGCAGGGCGACACCGTGCTGCGCATCGCCGGGCGCGGCCTGGCCGGACACGCGTTCCGCGGCGAGGTGCCCGCTGGGAGCGCGGTGCGCATCATGACAGGCGCCGTCATGCCCGCGGGATGCGATACCGTCGTGCCGCAGGAACTGTGCCGGGTGGAGGGCGATACCGTCACCATCCCCGCCGGCGTGCTGCGCGCAGGCGACAATCGCCGCCTGCGCGGAGAAGACCTCGCCCGCGGCAAAACCGCCCTGCCCGCGGGCAAGCTGCTGCGCCCGGCCGATCTGGGGCTGATCGCCTCGCTCGGCCTGGCAGAAGTCGCGGTGCGGCGCAGACTGCGGGTGGCGTTTTTTTCCAGCGGGGACGAATTGCGCTCGGTCGGCCAGCCGCTCGACGCGGGTTGCGTGTACGACAGCAACCGCTACACCCTGTGGGGCATGCTGCAGCGCCTGGGCTGCGACGTCGTCGATCTCGGCGTGGTGCCCGACCGCCCCGAAACCCTGGCCGAAGCGCTGCGCACGGCCACCGCCTGCGCCGACGTGGTCATCACGTCCGGCGGCGTCAGCGTGGGTGAGGCCGACTATCTGCGCAGCACGCTGTCGAGTCTGGGCGACGTGGTGTTCTGGCGCATCGCCATGCGTCCGGGCCGGCCGCTGGCGTTCGGCCAGTTGCGCGTCGACGGTCACAGCGCCTGGCTGTTCGGCCTGCCGGGCAATCCGGTGGCCGTGATGGTGACGTTCTACGCCTTCGTCCGCCCAGCGCTGCTGCACGCCATGGGCGCGGCCGCACAGCCGCAGCCCCTGCTGCGCGCCGTCAGCGCGCAGCCACTGCGCAAAAAACCCGGCCGCACCGAATACCAGCGCGGCCTGCTCAGCCTGCTGCCCGACGGCCGCTGGCAGGTCAGCCCCATCGGCAACCAAGGGTCAGGGGTGCTGAGCTCGATGTCGCAGGCGCACGGACTGATCGTGCTGCACCACGACCAGGGCAGCGTGCAAGCCGGAGAGCCGGTGGACGTGCTGCTGTTCGAGGGCTTGGTTTAGCAGGCCGTTGAAAAACCTTTGCAAAACCTTGCATGAGGCCGTCCTCGCACCGGTTTTCCGCCGCCTGCCAGGCCCGATTCAAAACAGTTTGTTGATCAGGTCGTCGCCCAGGCCGAAACCGGCACCCATTTCGATGGCGCGGCCGAATCCCGAGTTGAGAAAGCCGTCGAGCGCGCCCATCAACCCACCCTGCTGCGCTGCCGCGGCGTTTTGCGCCATGCCGGCCGGCAGGTATCCCGGCATCGCTGCCGGCATGGCCTGCAGTTGCTGCGCCTGGTTCTGCCACATGGCGTGAATCGCCTGCAGCACCTGGGTCATCTGCTGCTGCTCGGCCTGGATGCCCAGCGCGACTTCACGCAGATCGAGCAGCCATTCGCGGGCATCGGTATTGCCGCCCTGGGCTGCGGCCTGCAGTTTGCCCGCCAGGGTCTGCAATTGCTGCCCGACCTGCTGCGCTTCGGCCTGGAGTTGCTGATACTGCTGGTCGATGGTCTGAATGTCCATGAAAAACCTCTGCGATGGTGAATTGAAGTCCTGACCCTATTGCACTGCAGCGCGGGCCGCTTGCGGGTCAACGGATGTGACAGTCGCAACAGCGCATGGCGGTCATTCCACGGCGTCGAGCAGTTTGTCGTCTCCCCGCCCCGACGCCGCTCCCCTGCCGAGCAGGGCGTAAAGCAGAATTGCGCCGAAGGTGGCGGTGCCGATGCCGCCGAGCGCAAAACCGCCGAACTTGAGGGTGAAGTCGGCGGTGCCCAGCATCAGAGTGATGGCGACGATGATGAGGTTGCGGCTGTCGGCGAAGTTCACCTTGTTGTCCACCCAGATGCGCGCGCCCGACACCGCGATCAGCCCGAAGATCACGATGGCCACGCCGCGCAGCACCGGCGGCGGGATGAGGTGGATGAGCGCGCCGAACTTGGGGCTGAAGCCGAGCACAATCGCAATCACCGCCGCGGTGGCGAAAATCAGCGTCGAGTAGATGCGGGTGGCAGCCATCACGCCGATGTTTTCGGCGTAGGTCGTCACCCCCGTGCCGCCGGCGGCGCCCGACACCATGGTCGCCAGGCCGTCGCCGAAAAACGCCCGGCCCATGTAACGGTCGAGGTTCTGCCCGGTCATCGCCGTCACCGCCTTGATGTGGCCGAGGTTCTCGGCAATCAGAATCACCACCACCGGCACGATCAGCGCGATCGCATGCGCCTCGAACACCGGCTTGCCAAAAGCCGGCAGGCCGAACCAGGGCGCTGCCGCCAGCGCCGAGAAGTCCATCGGCTTGCCCAGGCCCAGGCCGTTGGTCAGCAGCGCATAGATGATGCTGGCGGCGATGAGCCCGACCAGGATCAGCAGCCGCTGCACCATGCCGCGGGTATAGACCGCCACCAGCCCGACGCAGACGAAGGTGATCACCGCCATCCAGTCGTCGAAGGTCGAGCCGCTGCTGGCCTTGATGGCGATCGGCGCCAGGTTCAGGCCGATGACCGCGACCACCGAGCCGGTGACCACCGGTGGCATGAAGCGCTCGATCCAGCCCACCCCTGCGGCCATCACGATCAAGCCGATTGCCGCGTACACCGCCCCACAGGCGATGATGCCGCCCAGCGCCACACCGAGGTTGGGGTTGGGGCCGCTGCCGCCGTAGGCCGTGGCGGCGATGACCACGCCGATGAACGAAAACGACGAGCCGAGGTAGCTCGGCACCCGACCGCCGACGACCAGAAAAAAAATCAGCGTGCCCACCCCGCTCATCAGAATCGCGATGTTCGGGTCGAAGCCCATGAGCAGCGGGGCGAATACCGTCGAGCCGAACATCGCCACCACGTGCTGCAACCCCATCGCCAGGGTCTGCGGTGCGGACAGGCGCTCGTCGGGGGCGATGACGCCGTCTCGCTTGAATCGCCATCTGGGGAAATAACTCTCGGCCATGGCCATCTCCGTTCGCGGGGTTTGTGGTGCAGCGCTCATTTGGTACCGAAAATGCGATCCCCTGCATCACCAAGACCAGGGACGATGTAGCCGTGCTCGTTGAGCCGCTCGTCGATCGCCGCCAGGGTGATGGGCACGTCGGGGTGGGCGGCGCGCACCGTGCGCACGCCTTCGGGCGCGGCCAGCAGGTTGACCAGCTTGAGCGACGTGGCCCCGGCGCGCTTGAGGTGGGTCAGCGCCGCAGCGGCCGAGTTGCCGGTGGCCAGCATCGGGTCGACGACGATGACCAGCCGCTCGGCCATGTCTTCGGGCACCTTGAAGTAATACTCCACCGGTTCGAGAGTTTCCGGATTGCGGTACAGCCCGATGTGGCCGACGCGGGCGTTGGGCAGCAGGTCGATCATGCCGTCGAGCATGCCGTTGCCCGCGCGCAGGATGGACACGAGGCACAGCTTTTTGCCGGCCAGTATCGGCATGCGGCAGTCGGCCACCGGAGTGCTCACGTCCACCAGCTCGGTGGGCAGGTCGCGCGTGGCCTCATACGCCAGCATCGCGGCGATTTCGCGCACCAGGCGGCGGAAATTGTCGGTGGTGGTGTCCTTGCTGCGCGCGAGCGTCAGCTTGTGCTGCACCAGCGGATGTGAGACGACGTGAACGGCGGGATCGGTCATTGTGGTTTTGCTGTTGAGTCTTCGACAGCCGGCATTTTGCGCCATGCCGGCTGCACTGCCGTGCATCGCAGACACACTCCGCCGCGCAGACACGTCTGGTTGCACTCCCATGCACTTCTTCACCGCTGACAACAAAATCTGGCAAGACAATGCAGCCGGTTCATCCCAAACAGCTCCCCTCGCGCCATGTACGCAGGGTTTTTCTGGAGGCTTCCGTGTCCGTTCACTTCCGCACCCGACATCTGCTCGCCCGCGCCGCAGCCGGACTGGCGCTCGGCGCCGTCGCGCTGGCTGCGCACGCCGCAGCCCCGGCCGAAATCAAAATCGGTACCCTCTACGCCAGCACCGGCCCGTTTGCCGTGGCCTCGCAAGGGCAGTATGAGGGACTGAAGTTCTGGGCCGACGCGATCAACAAGGACGGCGGCGTTTTCGTCAAGGCGTACAACAAAAAAATCCCGGTCAAGATCGTCGCCTACGACGACCAGAGCTCGACCTCGACCGCAACCACCCTCTACAACCAGCTCATCACCCAGGACAAGGTCGACGTGCTGGTCGCCGACTTCGGCTCGGTGCTGACCTCGGTGGCGATTCCGCTGGCGGCCGAGCACCACATGCTGTTGATCGACCCAACCGGATCGGGCGCGAACTTTTTCACCAAGCCCACCAACTATCTGGCCGACGTGAGCATTCCGTCCAGCCAGGTGTGGCCGGTGCCGCTGGCGCAATACCTGATCCAGCAGAAAATCAAGCGTGTGGCGATTCTCTACAGCGCCAACGATTTCGACGCCTCTCAGGCCGCCACCCTCAAGGACGTGCTGGGCAAGGCCGGCATCAAGCCGGTGTACGACCACAGCGTGCCGACCTCGGAGTCCAACTACACCATCCTGCTGCACACCATCGCCGCGACCAAACCGGATGCGGTGCTGGAGTTCGGCTATGCGCCCAACGACATCGCCTTTCTGAAAGCGCTGGATCAGAGCGGGCTGCACTTTCCGATGGTGTTCACGGTGTTCCCGGGCCAGCTTCTCGACCTGATGGTGAAAAACGTCGGCGTCAAGGGGCTCTCCTATACCTACACCTATCCGACCCCGCCGCTGGTCAAGTACGACAAAGTGACCTACGGCATGACCACCCAGCAGTTCGTCGACGCGTTCAAGGCGGCGCAGAAAAAAGAGCCGAACTTCCTCGACTGCGCCGGCTACAACACCGGGCTGATCGTGCAGCACATGCTCGACACCGCGCCGCAGTTCAACCAGACCGACTTCCACACCGCGCTGATGCAGATGTCGGGCAAGACCACCACCCTGATGGGGCCGTTTGAGATCAACGCCAACGGCGCGCAGCTCGGCGAGCCGTTCCCGGTGGCCCAGCTGCAGCCCAAGGCCGGCAAGCTCGACGTGGTCGTGCTCTACCCGGCGGACAAAGCCACCGGCAAGGCCGTCTACCCCGCGCCCAAACCCTGATGGTCTGGCTGCGCGGCAGCGCCTAGACTGCCGCGCAGCCTTCGTTTGAAACAAACGGCTCGTAGCCCGCCGCATCGCCGCTTTGCGGCGGGCCGGGCCACACGGTGACCAGGGAGGATGGGGGTGGAGTTGCTGGAATACGCCATCGTCGGCGGCATTCTGTATGGCATTTTTTTCAGCCTGATCGGCATCGGGCTGAACCTGATTTTCGGCGTCATGCGCATCATCAACCTGGCGCATGGCCAGTTCATCGTGCTCGGCGGCTACCTGGCCTTCGTGCTGGCGCGCGACCTGCACTGGAACCCGCTGTGGGCGCTGCCGCTGTCCATCGTCGCTGCGGCGATCATCGGTTGGCCGCTGTATTACGCGGTGGTGCCGCGGTTGCAAGCCTCGCGCGACCCGGAAATGCTGTCGTTCATCCTGTTTTTCGGTCTGGGCCAGGCGGTCGAGGCGCTGACCGTGCTGGGCTTTGGCACCGACCAGCGCTCGCTGCCCAGCGACGCGATGGGCAGCGGCAATATCGGCGTGCTCGGGCAGGAGTTCCCGGATAGCTGGTGGGTCGCTGCGGCGGTGAGCCTGGCGGCGATCGGCCTGCTGTGGCTGTATTTCTCGCGCACCAAGCTCGGCTACGCCACCCGCGCGGTGATGTCCAACCGCGACGAGGCGCTGGCCACCGGCATCGACGTGCACCGCGTCTCGGCGCTGGCCTTCGTCGCCGGACTGGCGCTGGCGGCGATCGCCGGGGTGTTCGTGCCGTATCTGCTCGGCTCGGTTTCGCCCGACCTCGGCGGCGAACTCACCACCACCTCGTTTGCCATCGTCATCATCGGCTCTCTGGGCAACCCGCTGGGCACGATCATCGGCGGGCTGGTGTTCGGCCTGGGCACGATGCTGATGCAGACCTACTACTCCTCCTGGTCCAACGTCGTGCCGTACGCGCTGCTGCTGGTCATCGTGCTGCTGCGCCCGCAGGGCCTGCTGGCAAAGGCGGCGCGCAATGCCTGAACTCACCCCCGCCGCCACCGCCTCGCCGCTGCGCCGCGCGCGGCCGGCGATCCTCGTTCTCGCCGTGCTGCTGGCGGCGTTCGCATTGCTGCCGCATGTCTACGGCAACCTGTCGCTGCTGTTCACCCTGATGGCCTTCATCACCCTGGCGCAGGGGCTCAACCTGCTCTACGGCTTCACCGGCTACCTGCCGTTCGGCTATGTCGGGTTTTTCGGCTGCGGAGCGTATGCCGCCTCTCTCTTGGTGCTGCACACCGGCTGGCCGATGCTGGTTTGCGTGGGGATCGGCGGCGTGGCCGCAGTGGCGATGGCGCTGATCCTCGGGCCGCTGCTGCGGCTGTCGGGGGCGTATTTTTCCATCGCCAGTCTGGCCGCCTCGCAGATTCTGTATTTCGTCGTGTCCAACACCAACCTGGCCGACGTCACCGGCGGCCCATACGGGCTGAAAATCGAGCGGGTGTTCAGCCCCACCGGCAGCTACTACACCATGCTGGCGATTCTGCTGGCCGCCACGGCGCTGGCGGCGTGGCTGCGGCTGTCGGCCTTCGGCATGGGGCTGCAGGCGATGAAGCAGGACCCGGTCAGCGCGGCAATGGCCGGGGTGCCGGTGGTGCGCATGCGGCTGCTGGCCTGGCTGATTTCGGCCGCGGTGGCCGGGCTGTGCGGCGCGGCGTATGCGTGGAATATTTCGGTGTTCTACCCGGATGCGGTGTTCACCCTGCAGATTTCGGTGTTCGCCATCGTGTTCGCGCTGTTCGGCGGGGTCGGCACGGTGATCGGCCCGATCGTCGGCGCGGTGATCCTCTACAGCCTGTATTCGGCCATTGGCATTTCCACCCCGCAATACTTTCAGTTGATCTACGGCGTGCTCATCGTGCTGCTGGTGCTGTTTCTGCCCGGCGGGGTGCTGTCGCTGTTTGCGCGCAGGGGGATCCGTGTCTTCTGAGCTGCTGCGCCTGGAGCGTGTGAACAAACGCTTTGGCGGCCATGTGGTGCTCGCCGACGTGAGCTTTGCCGTGGCGCCGGGCGAAATCCTCGGCCTGGTCGGCCCCAACGGCTCGGGCAAGACCACGACCATCAACGTCATCTCCGGGCTGTACCGCGCCGATTCGGGGCGCATCACCTTCGACGGCCACCCGGTGCACCACGTGCCGATGCACAAGCTGGCGCATCTGGGCATCAACCGCACGTTTCAGGTTCCCAAAACCTTCCGCGACATGACCGTGCGCCAGAACATCGAAGTCGCCGCGCATTTCGGCCATGCCGGCGCAACAGTCGATGTCGAGGCCATCCTGCGCGACATCGACTTGCACAAACAGGCGGGCAAAATCGCCGGCTCGCTCACCGTCAACCAGCAAAAACTGCTCGATCTGGGCCGCGCGCTGGCCACCGGGCCCAAGCTGCTGCTGGTCGATGAAATCGGTGCCGGCCTCAACCCCGCCGAGCTCGGCGGCATCGCCGACCTGCTGCGCAAGCTGGCACAGCGCGGTATCGCGCTCATCGTGGTCGAGCACCTGATGGCGTTTCTCGGCAGCATCACCTCGCGCGTCATCGTGCTCGGCGCCGGGCGCATGCTGTTCGAGGGCTCGCTCGATGCCGCGTCGCGTCAGCCCGAGGTGGTCGCCGCGTTTTTCGGAGGCGAAGTATGAACACCGCCACATGCGACGCGCTGCTGCAGGTGCGCCAGGTGCAAAGCGGCTATGGCGCGCTGCAGGTGTTGTGGGGCGTGGATCTGGACGTGATGCCGGGCGAGACCGTGCTGCTGCTCGGCGCCAACAGCGCAGGCAAGTCCACGCTGCTGCGCACTCTCATCGGCCTGCTGCCGTGCTGGCGCGGCGACATCCTGTTCGATGGCCAGCGCATCGACTCGCTGCCGCCGCAGCAGCGCATCCGCCGTGGCATGGCGTATATGTCCGAGCTCGGGGTATTCCCCACGCTGTCGATCGACGAAAACCTGGCGCTGGGCGGTTACTTCCTGTCGGACGCACAGGTGCGCCGGCGCAAGGAACAACTGTTCGCCGTATTTCCCGACCTGGCAGCCAAGCGGCGCGACGCCGCGGGGACGCTGTCGGGCGGGCAGCGCAAAATGCTCGGCATCGCCAAGGTGCTGATCGCCGAACCCCGCCTGCTGCTGATGGACGAGCCGTCATCGGGCCTGGCGCCGGTGTTCGTCAAGCAGGTGATCGACGTGCTCAAAACCAGCATCGGCAGCGGCACCGCGCTGCTCATCGCCGAGCAGAACGTCGCGTTTCTCGAACTGGCCGACCGCGGCTACCTGATCGACCACGGCAAAGTCCGGCTGTCGGGCACACGCGAGCAGCTGCAAGCCAGCGACGCAGTGCGCGAAACGTATTTCGGGCTGTGACGCGCAAGCGCGCACGTCCGGCCCACGACCCGGCAGGGCAAAAGCGGTATTCATTCACACAATGCCCCCTGCTGCGGCCTGCGCATGCTTTGATGGCGGCGCAGCTTCGCGTACATTGGGCCAAGAAACCGCTACGCGTCAGCCGATGTCGTCCGCACCCGCCGCAGCCACACCGCCGCAGACCGTCGTCGTCGAGCGGGCCCATCTGCTGCTCGACACCCTGCCGGTCTCGGCGCTGACCAACGCCACGGTCGCGGCCATTGCCGTCGGCCTGCTCGGCGGCGGCAAACCGGGCCATGGCTTGGCCGTCTGGGGCGGGCTGATGCTGGCACTGCAGGGATTGCGGCTGCTGCTCTGGCTGCTGTGGCGCCATACCGGCACAGAGGCGATGGGAGCAGCGGCGCAGCGCCGCCGGCTGGCGCAGCTACGCGCCGCTGCCTGGGCCACTGCCGCGTTTTGGGGGGTGCTGTCGGTCGCGCTGTACCCGGCCGACGCGCTGTCGCAGAGCATTCTCGCTTTCATTCTCGCCGGCATCAGCGGTGCTGCGGTGGCCGGACTGGCGTTCGACGCCTGGACCTCGGCGGTGTTCATCTGCGCCGTGGTGTTGCCGCTGATGCTACGGCTGCTGTTTACCGGCACGGCGGTGTCGCTGGCCATGGGTCTGCTCGTCTGCGTCTACCTGGCTTACCTGCTGGCCGCAGTGCGCCGCGGCCAGAGCCAGTTTCTGCAGCTTCTGGACTGGCGCACCCGCGCCGAGGCGGCCAGCGCCAGCGCCCGGCAGCAGGCACGACAAAACGCCGCGCTGGCCACGGCCAACCAGCTCGGCGCGACTGCCAGCGACCCGGCGACGTTTTTTGCCGCGGTCTGCGCGGCGGCGGTCGAGCAGACCGGGGTGAGCGCCGCCAGCGTGCTGCAACGCGCGCCGTCGCCTGCCACCGGGTTGACCGTCGTGGCGCAGGCCGCAGCCGCGCCGCAGCAGATCGCCGGCGCCGCCGCGCAACTGGCATGGGACGCCGACGCGGCGCAATTCCTTCTCGACGACGGATGTCTGCTCGGTGTGCTGCCGTTGCACAGCCAGGGCGAAGTGGTCGCGCTGCTGCAGGCCAGCGGCCGCCCGCCCGCGGGAGAAGACTGGGCGTTGCGCGACTGGCTGTACAGTCTGGCAGCGAGCCTGGACCGCGGTTTGCAAGGCATCTGGCAGCGCCAGCGCATCGCCCGGTTGCAAAAACTCTATCGTGCGCTGATGAGCGAAGGCGAAGTGGTGCTGCAATCGCGCAGCGCCGAAGACATGGTGGCGCGCACCTGCGAACGTCTGACCCAGGAAGCGCAGTTTCATGCCGCCTGGCTGGCGCGTCCGGACGCGCAGGGTGCTTTCGTCGTCCTCGCCCGCGCCGGTGAAGGCGCCAGCCAGCTCGACCATTTCCGCGTCCACCTGGGCGACACCAACCGTTCGCCGCTGGTGCTGCGGGTGTGGGATACGGCCAAAGTGCAGGTGTGCAACGACCTGCTGCAGGCGCAAACCATGGAACCGTGGCGCCGCTCGCTGGCGCGCTACCGCTGGCACGCGGCACTGGCCGCGCCGGTGCGACGCGGCGACCGGTTGTGGGGCGTGCTGGTGTTCACTTCGGCGCAGGCCCACGACTTCGACGGCCAAACCATCGCGCTGTGCGAACAGGTCGCGGCACTGCTGGGCTATGGCCTGGACGAGCTCGACGCCAAGGAAAGGCTGAGCGCACTGCAACGCGCCGAGGCCCACCGCGCACGGCATGACACCCTCACCGGCCTGCCCAACCGCTACGCGCTCGAACAACACCTGCCAGCGGTCATCGCGCGGGCGAAAAAGCTCGGCAGCGCCTTTGCGCTGTGCATGATCGATCTGGACGGGTTCAAACGCATCAACGACACCTGGGGGCACAGCGCCGGCGACCGCGTGCTGCGCGAGCTCGCGCGCCGGCTGCAGGGGGTGCGACGGCAGCACGACTATCTGGCGCGGCTCGGCGGCGATGAATTCATCGTGGTGATGGAAGACATCAGCCCGCAGGAAGTCCAGGCACGCTTCGCCCACAGCGTGGCCCGGCTGCGGCAGGCCGTGGCCGCGCCGTTCGACGTCGCCCCCGGCGTGCAGCTGCCGATGGACATGAGCCTGGGCGTGGCCAGCTACCCGGTCGACGCGCAGGACGCGCAAACCCTCATGCGGCTGGCCGACAAGGCGATGTACGCGGTCAAATCCGCCAAATCGGCAGCTCACGCCTGCGGCGCACCAAACGGCTGAAGCCAGCGCGGCGAACGCGCCGGCCCCGCGGCTCTCATTTCACCAGCGGCCGCACGTGGCTGAAGCCGCCGTCCACCGGCAGCACGTGGCCGGTGATGCGGCCCGCCGCGTCCGACAGCAGCCAGGCCATGGCCTGCGCCACCTGCTCGGCCGTCTGCACCCCGCCGAGCGGGTACTGGCGGCCCGCGCCCTCGCGCATCGCCGGCAGCTTGAGCAGCCCGGCGGTCAGCGGCGTGTCGGTCATGCCCGGCGCCACGGCGTTGATGCGCAGCCCCTGCGCGGCGTAGGTGGCGGCGGCGCTGCGCACCAAGCCGTCGATGCCGGCCTTGGCCGCGGCGATGGCCTCGTGGTTGGCCACGCCGATTTGCGCCACCACCGAGCTGACCAGCACCGCCGCACCGGAGGCTTGCGCTTCGCGGCGCGACTCGATCCACGCGCCCAGCATGGCCAGCGCGCTCTCCAGGTTGACCCGCAGCACCTCGCGCCACTGCGCGGCGGCGGTGCGGTGCAGCGGCGCGATCAGCGTGTTGCCCACGCAGTGCGCGAGGTGGCTGGGTGCGCCGAGCTGCGCGCTGCATTGCGCCACCGCCTCGGCTGCGCCCTCGGGCGTGGTGGTGTCGGCGGCGATGCGCACGGCAGCGGGCACATCGGCGAGTGGCGCCGCGTCGCGGCCCACCGCGGCCACGCGCCAGCCCTGGGCGTGCAGCCGGGCGCACAGCGCGCGGCCGATGCCGCCGCGCGCGCCGGTGACGAGGACGATGGGAAAAGCCGTGTCAGTCATCGAACAACACTCCTTGCGGTGAGACGCCTTGTGGCGTGTGCCTGAGCACATGCGCCCAGTAGGCGGAAAACGAACGGCAGGCGCGATCGGGCTCGGCCCACGGCGCGCTCGGCAGCGGCAGGCGCAGCACCGCCCAGGCGGGGTCGTCCAGATGCGGGTTGTGCCAGCCGCGCACCTGCGCCGCGGCGCGCAGTGCGGCGACGAGTTCGGCCGCCGGCGCCATCCAGCGCAGCGGGGCGATGGCGCGCAGGCGCGCGGCGACGAAGGCCCAGCGCAGCGCCGACCACGGCCAGCGCGCGTGCCACTCGGCATCAAGCACGGCCACCGGCAACGCCCCTGCGGGCGGGTCGGCCAGCGACCAGGGGTGGACCAGCCAGACGCTGCGCCCGGCCACGGCGGCGGCGTCGGGCGCGGCGAAGCCTCCCTCCGGCGGCGCGGCGAACAGGGGCGGCTCGTCCACCGCGGCGTGGGCACCCGGCTCGGCGCCGTGGTGCTGCGGGCCGTGCGCCAGCGCGTCGAGCGCGTCGTAGGTGGTGTCGATCCCCGTGCCGGGGCTGTGCCAGTCGGGCGGCGCGTAGCGCGCGACGTTGTCCGCGTTGAACAGGTACGGCCTGGCGCTGCTGGTGCCAGCCACCCATTGCCAAGACAGGTGGTTGCTCGCCAGATCGCCGTCGAGCAGGTGGGCGACCATCCAGTCCGCGCCAGCGCGCCAGTGGACTTTGCGCACATGCACGGTGTACGACGCCAGCCACATGCGCGCATGGTTGTGCACATAGCCCGTGGCGTAGAGGGCGCGCACCGCCTGGTCGATCGCCGGCACGCCGGTGGCGCCGCGGCGCAGGTCGGCGGGCAGTTCGCGGGCGTAGGCGGCGCCAGGCAGCGGGCCGGGGTGCAGGTCGTGAAAAATCGCCTCGCCCCGGTGCCGCCAACTGTGCTGGAAGTACGCGCGCCAGCCGAGTTCCTGCACCAGCTTGTGGGTCAGCGGCAGGCGATGGCGCGCGCGCAGGCTGGCCACCGTTTCGGCCAGGTCGAGCAGGCCGTGGGTGAGGTAGGGCGAGAGGCGGGTGACGGCACCGTGCAGGTGGTTGCGGCTGCGCGCGTAGTCCGCCGGGCGCACCGCAGCCAGGCGCGCACGCGCGGCGGCGGGCGTGGGAGGAAAGGCGGCGACTGCGGCGATGTCGTTCATGCCGCCGCCTCGCGCAGCGCCTGCGCCTGGGTGCGGATGGCCTGGCGCTCGGCCTCGTCCACGCGCGAAAGGTTTTTCACCTGCATCACTGTGCGCGGGTTGGCGGCGAGCAGCGCCTCGTGGCGCTGCAGAAAGTCCCAGTACAGCGTGGTGTAGGGGCAGGCGCGCTCGCCGGTGCGCTGGTTGGGGTCGAAACGGCAGGCGGCACAGAAGCGCCCGGCGCTCATGCGTTCGATGTACTTGCCGCTGGCGATGTAGGGCTTGCTGGCCATCACCCCGCCGTCGGCGAACTGACCCATGCCGAAGACGTTGGGCAGCTCGACCCATTCCACCGCGTCGACGTACACGGCAAGGAACCAGTCGCTGATGCGCCGCGGCTGCACGCCCAGCAGCAGCGCGTACAGCCCGATGACCATCAGCCGCTGGATGTGGTGGGCATAGCCCAGGCGCAGGGTCTGCGTCAGCGCGTCGCGCAGGCAGGCCATGTCGGTGTCGCCGTGCCAGAAGAAGGCGGGCAGCGGGGTCTGCGCGTCCAGCGCGTTGGCGTCGGCGTAGCCCGGCATCTGCGTCCAGTAGATGCCGCGCACGTACTCGCGCCAGCCCAGGATCTGGCGGATGAAACCCTCGGCGCTGGCCAGCGGCACACGGCCCGCGCGCCAGGCGGCTTCGGCGGCGGCCACCACTTCGCGCGGGTGGAGCAGCTTGAGGTTGAGCGCGGCCGACAGCCGCGAGTGCCACAGCCAGGGCTGCGCCGGCCACAGCGCGTCCTGCCAGCGGCCGAAATCGGCCAGGCGGTGGGTGATGAAGTCGTCGAGCGCGGCCAGCGCCTGTTCGCGGGTGAGCGGCCAGTCGAAGTCGTCGAGCGCGCCGGGGTGGGTGGCGAAACGCCGGCGCACCAGGGCGATCACCTCCTGCGTGAGGGCGTCGGGGGCGAAGCGCCGCGGCGCGGGCACGGGCGGCGGGCCGGTGCGGGGGTCGAAGGCGTGGCGGTTGTCGGCGTCGAAGTTCCACTGGCCGCCGGCGGGCTGGTCGCCGTCCTCGCCGTCCATCAGCACGCCGTGGCGGCGGCGCATGTCGCGGTAGAAGAACTCCATGCGCAGGCTCTTGCGCCCTTTGGCGTGGGCGGCGAAGTCGCGCACGGTGGCGAAGAAGTGGCGGTCGTCGCGCAGATCGAGCGGCACGCCCAGCGCGCGGGCCTGGCCGCGCAGCGCCTGCAGCACCCGCCAGTCGCCCGGCGCGGTGAGGACGAGCGCCTGCGGACGCAGCGCCTGCACGGCACGGGCAAGCTCGGCGGCGAGCGTGCCGGTGTTGGCCGCATCGTCCAGCCGCGTGTAATGCAAGGCCCAGCCGCGCGCGGACAACCCGGCGGCGAAGTGGCGCATGGCGGCGAGAAACAGCGCGGTGCGCGGCTGCGAGGACCAGACGTGGGTGGATTCCTCCGCCACCTCGGCCATCCACACCGCGTCGTGTGCGGCGTCGAAGCCGTCGAAGGCGCTGGATGCGGCGTCGAGCTGGTCGCCCAGCACCAGCACCAGGTGGCGCAGCGGCCGGGGCACGGGGCGCGGGGATGGGGTCATGCGCCGCCTTCGGGTGGGGCGCCGCGCTGCGCTTTCGCCTGGCGGCGGCAGGCCTCGCAGCAGTAGCGCACCTGCTCCCAGTTCTTGGCCCAGGCGCGGCGCCAGCTCATGGGCCGGCCGCAGACGGCGCAGGGCTTGCTCGGCAGGCTGGCTTTGTTGCCCTTGAAGCCGGGCTGGACGGTGCGCTTCACGTCGCGTGCTCCTGCTATGGTGGTTCTGCGGTGCGCTGGATGATGCCATGCCGCACGCAACCCGGTTCGGTCGCCGCGCGATGTCCCCAGTCAACGCACCGCTGGCACCACCGTCCCGCTGCCGTCCCAGCGAGCCGCAAGCACCCCGCGCACGCTGTTGGCCACGGCCAGGGCCTGCGCACGCAGCAGGTCGTCGCAGGACAATGTGCGCTCGGCCACCGCGCCGGCGTCGAGCAGCACCTGCCGGGCCACGCCGGGCAGCACGCCGCTGTGCAGCGGCGGGGTATACCACTGGCCGTCCAGCCGCAGCAGCAGCGTGCTGCGCGCGCCTTCGCACAGTTCGCCGCGCTGGTTGCAAAACACCTGATCGAACGCGCCCTGCGCCTCGGCGGCGCGCCACGCTGCGTCGTAACGCGCGCGGTGGGTGGTTTTATGCCGCAGGAACAGGTCGGTGGAATCGAGCACGTCCGCGGCCTGCAGCAGCCGCACGGGCTGCGCAGGCGCGGCCGGGGCGGGTTGCACGTCGAGGGTGAACGCGCCGGATTTGCGCAACACCAGCCGGGTGCGCCAGGGCGCGGGGGCCAATGCCGCACACGCCCGCTCCCACGCCGTGGCGCCGTCGGCCTCTCGCATGGGGTCACCGGCGTGAGGCGTCGGTTCGAGGGCGCTGTGCGCCTGCGCCAGCGCGGCGCGCAGCGCGGGCAGATCGCAGGCGAAGCCAAAAAACGCCGCCGAAGCCGCCAGACGCTGCAAATGCCGCTCGATGCGCGCGGTCTGCTGCGGCCACAGCGCGGCGAAGGTTTCGAGCAAGCCGAAACCAGGGTCGTGCGCGGTGAGGAAACGCAGTTTGTCCCAGCATTCCTGCCATTCGGCGGCCGGATCGGAGTCGATGACCACGCCGCTGCCCACCCCCAGACGCACGGCGCGCGTGCCGGCGGCGTCGCCGGTGGTGTGTCTGGCGTCGTCGGCTTGCAGGGTGCGGATGGGCACGCTGAACACCGCGCGCGGCCCCTGCTGCGGCGTGCGCGGATCGATGAAACCGATCGCGCCGGTGTACAGCCCACGCGGCGCGGTCTCCAGCCCGGCGATGCACTGCATGCTCATGCGCTTGGGTGCACCGGTCACCGATCCGCAGGGAAACAGCGCGGCGAATACCTCGGCCCAAGGCCGGGCGGCGACGGTGTCGTCGATGCGCGCGCGCACGCTGGAGGTCATCTGCCACACTGTCGGGTAGGGTTCGACGGTAAAGCGCGCCGGCACGTGCACGCTGCCGGTCACGGCCAGCCGCCCCAGATCGTTGCGCAGCAGGTCGAGGATCATCAGGTTTTCCGCGCGGTTTTTCGCATCGGTGGCCAGACTTTGCGCCGCCTGCGCATCGGCCAGCGGGTCGGCCTGCCGCGGCGCCGTGCCTTTCATCGGCCGGGCGAGCAAATCGGCGCCGTCGCGTTCGAAAAACAGTTCGGGAGAAAAACTCAATACCCAGCGCGGCCCGAGTTTGGCCAGACAGCCGTAGCGCGTGGGCTGCGCCAGGCGCAGCGCGGCGTACAGCGCCAGCGGATGGCCGTACAGCAGGCCGTGCAGCGGCCAGGTGAAATTGATCTGGTAGCTGTCGCCGGCGCGCAGGTGCGCGGCGATGCGCTGTAGCGCCGCGGTGTAGTCCTCCGGGGTGATGCTCGGCTGCAGCCGCGCCACGCCGCAGGGCTGCGTCGCCGCAGCCTCGGGCAGGGCAGCGCGCTGCGCCTGCAGCCACTGCGCCACCCCGGCGGCCGACAGCGGCTGCGCCGCGCTGAACGACAGCATCTGCGCCAGCGGCTCGCCGGCCTCGCGCACGGGCAGCCCGGCGAGCGCGCGCGCCGCCTCGTAGGCCAGAAACACCGCCACCTGCCGTCCCTGCGCCAGTTCGGCCTGCAGCCGGTCGAATGCGGCAAGGACATCGGCATCGGTGTCGGCGCGCCAGTAGGCGTGCGCCGCGGTGAACAGACGGCTCGAAGGCTGCGCCGCGCTGGCCTGCGCGTCGTCGAACAAGACAAAGTCGTGCATCGCAATCGCCCGGGTGAACGCCGGGATCTGGGGAAAACCCCTGTGTACCGGAGCCGACAAATGCGGCGTTTTGTCGCGCATCGTCCAGGGGAGCGGTTTTTAGAGTCACGGCTTGTCGTTTTTGTCACAAACGTTGTCGCAACCCGTCGATTCCACATTGTCCATGCAAACCACGTCGTCCCTGCCGCGACAGCGGCGCCTGACCCCGACCACTCTGTCTCTCGCCCTGGGCTGCGCGTTTGCCGCAGCGGGTGTTTCCTGCGTGCAGGCCGCCGAGCCCACCTTGCCTGCCGTCGTCGTCACCGGCGCACAGACCGGGCCGATGGCCTGGGCGGACTGGGTGCGCGAAAGCGATCTGGCCGCGCGCCGCGCGGCGACCAACGACACCGCCAGCCTGCTGCTGGGGATTCCGGGGCTGTCGGTCAACGGCAACGGCGGGGTGTCGGGGCTGCCGCAGCTCAACGGCCTGGCCGACGACAACCTCAACATCCAGCTCGACGGCATGGGTCTGATCGCCAGTTGCCCCAATCACATGAACCCGGTGCTGTCGTATGCCGCGCCCAGTCAGGTGGCAGACGTCACCGTCTACCCCGGCGTGGTGCCGGTGTCGGTCGGCGGCGACGCCATCGGCGGCGCGATCGAGGTAAAGACGCAGGCGCCGCGGTTTGCCGCGCCGGGCCAGACCCTCGCCGGTGGCGAGGTCAGCGCGGGTTACGGCAGCAACGGCAACGCGCGCAATCTCGGGTTGAACGCGTTTTACGCCACGCCGTCGTTCGCCATCCGCTACGACGGTGCGCAGACCAAGGCCGACGACTACTCCGCCGCCAGCGCGTTCAAGACCACCACGGCCACCGGCCGCCTGGGTGTGACCCTGGGGCGGGACGTCGTCGGCTCCACCGCATACGACGTGCGCAACCACGCGCTGTCGCTGGCGTGGAAGGGCAGCGACGAGCTGCTCGAACTCGGCCTGGGCTACCAGGACGTGCCGTACCAGCTCTACCCCAACCAGCGCATGGACATGCTGGGCAACACCGAAAAGCGGGTCAACCTGCATTGGCTCAAACAGTTCGGCTGGGGCAGTCTGGATGCGCGCGTGTATCACGAATCGGTCGATCACTTCATGGACTTCGGCGCCGACAAGCGCTACTGGTACGGCACGGCCAGCGGCGGCCCCACCGCCGTCAACGGCAGCCCGTGCAGCCCGATTTCCCCGACGTGCGCCGCGGGCATGCCGATGTACACCCAAAGCCATACCACCGGCGTCAAGCTCAAGGCCAGCTACGACCTGACGGCGCAGGACGTGCTGCGCGCCGGGCTGGACTATCAGCGTTACCGCCTGGACGACTGGTGGACGCCGTCGGGGGCGAGTATGTGGCCCGGCAGCTTCATCAACGTCAACGGCGGCCAGCGCGACCGCCTTGGCCTGTGGGGCGAGTGGCAGAAGCAGTTCACGCCGCAATGGCAGACGCTGGCCGGCTTGCGCGTCGAGCAGGTGCGCACCGACGCCGGCACGGTGCACGGCTATGCCAATACCAACGGCATGGGCACGATGGCCACCTACCAGCTGCGCGACTCCACCGCGTTCAACGCGCTGTCGCGCAGCCGTACCGACACCAATCTCGACGCCTCGGTGCTGGCGCGCTACAGCCCCAGCGCAACGCACGACATCGAACTCGGCCTTGGCCACAGCGAGCGCAGCCCCAACCTCTACCAGCGCTACCCCTGGTCCACCTGGGGCATGGCGGCGGTGATGAACAACTTCGTCGGCGACGGCAACGGCTACATCGGCAACCCCGACCTCAAGCCGGAAAAAGCCACGACGCTCAGTGCCACCGTCGACTGGCATGCCGCCGACCGCACCTGGGAGTTCAAGGCCCAGCCGTTCTATACCCATGTGGCTGACTACATCGATGCCGTGCAGTGGAATGCCGCGGCCAATGCCCCGGCGACCGTGCTGGCGAAAAACCAGTTCGTCGTCCTCAAATACGTCAACCAGACGGCGCGGCTGTACGGCATCAACCTCTCGGGCCGGATGCCGCTGGCCGACGGCGCGCTCGGCCGCCTGGGGCTGCACGGCGTGATCAACTACACCCGCGGCGAGAACACCACCACCGGCGACAACCTCTACGCCATCATGCCGCTGAACGCCCGGCTGACCCTCACGCAGGACTGGCACGGGTGGAGCAACGCGCTGGAATGGGTACTGGTCAAGGCCAAAACCCAGGTCTCGGCGGTGCGCAACGAAATTCCCACCCCGGGTTACGGCCTGCTCAACGTGCGCGCCAGCTACGGCTTCAGGCAGGCGCGGGTGGATCTGGGCGTGGACAATGTGCTGAACAAAATGTACTTCCTGCCCACCGGCGGGGCGTATGTCGGCCAGGGAACGACCATGTCGATCAACGGCATTCCCTGGGGCATTGCCGTGCCCGGCCCCGGCCGTTCGGTCTATGCCCGTCTGAGCGTCAAGTTCTGACCGCGGCAGCAGCCGCCGGCCCACCCGGCGCGCTCAGCGGGACACCCGGCGCAGACCCTGCCGGCGCGATTGAATAGCATTGCCTTTTTGCCACCCGGCAGCGGGTGGCGGGCACCCCCCGAAGGCTTGCTGACCATGTATTCCTCCCGCAGACGTTTTCTGTCTTCCCTCGCCGCCGGACTGGCCGTTTGCGCGTTGCCGGCCAGGGCGCGCGAGCTGCCTCTGGTGAAACTGGCGTTCATCGACCCACTGACCGGCCCCTTCGCGGCGGTCGGGCAGAACCAGTTGCAGAGCTGGCAATTCGTCGCCGACCGTGTCAACCGGGGCAATACCGCGGGGGTGAAGTTCGAGATCGTGCCGTTCGACAACAAGGGCGCGGTGCAAGACACCATCAACGCCTTTCAGGCGGCGGTCGATCAGGGCATCCGCTATGTGCTGCAGGGTGACGGCTCGGGGGCGGCGCTGGCCTTGTCCCGGGCGGTGAGCCGGCACAACGCACGGCATCCAGGCAAGGAAATCGTCTACCTGAATTACGCCGCTGTCGATCCGGCGCTCACCGGCAGCGATTGCAGCTTCTGGCACTTCGCCCTGCAACCGAGCGTGCCGATGACGCTGCAGGCGATGACCGATGACATCCGCGACCGCCCGGACATCAGGCGTGTCTACCTCATCGAGCAGGACTATTCGTTTGGTCATCAGGTGGCCAAATACGCCCGCGAAATGCTCGCGCTCAAGCGCCCGGACATCCAAATCGTCGGCGAAGACTTCGTCGCGCTCGGCCAGGTCAAGGATTTCTCGCCCTACATCGCCAAGGTGCAGGCCGCCCGTGCCGACTGCATCATCACCGCCAACTGGGGCCCCGATCTGACCTTGCTGATCAAGGCGGCACAGCAAAGCGGGTTGAAAGCCGATCTCTACACCTTTTACGCCAGCAGTCTGGGCGCGCCCAGCGAAATCGGCCCGCACGACGCCGGGCGGGTCAAGCTGGTGTACTACAGCAACCCCAACCTGCCCGGGGTGCTGCAAAGCCTGCAAAAAGGCTTTCGTGACAAATACAAGCAGGACTTTTCCGTGCCCGTGACCTACACCGGCCTGGCGCTGCTGACCGCGGCGATGACCAAGGCGCACAGCATCGAACCGCTGAAAGTCGCGCAGGCCATGGAAGGACTGACCTTTCACACCTTCAACGGCGAGGTCACGCTGCGCGCTGCCGACCATCAACTGCTGCAGCCGATCTACCTCAGCACCTGGCAGCCGGTGTCCAAAGCCAACCCCTACGACGTCGAGAACACCGGCTATACCTTCGCCCTGGACCGCACCTACCCGGCGGACAAAACCACGCTGCCTGCGCAGTGCACCATGCAGCGCCCGCTGACCACCGAGGTCTATCCGGTCAAACCGCCCAAAATCACGGCGAGCAAAGTGCCCGGCAGCGACTGATCCACCCCCGCCGCATGGACACCCTGCTGCTGTCGGCGCTCAACGGCCTGAGCTACAGCCTGCTGCTGCTGCTCCTGGTGTCGGGGCTGACGCTGATTTTTTCCCTGCTGGGCGTGCTCAACTTCGCCCACGGCAGCTTTTACATGCTCGGCGCCTACCTCGCCTGGCAGAGTGGGCAGTGGCTCGGATTCTGGGGCGGCCTGCTGCTCGCGCCGCCGGGCGTGGCGCTGCTGGCCAGCGGCTTTGAAATCGCCGTGTTGCGGCGGCTGCGGGCACAAGGCCATCTGCCCGAACTGCTCGCCACCTTCGCCTTCGGCGTGGTGCTGGTCGAGGCGGCGCGGCTGGTGTGGGGCAGCGCCGCAGTGCCCTACGCCATTCCGGCGGCGCTGCAGGGCAGCCTGCTGCGGCTCGGCGGTCTGGATTTTGCCGTGTACCGCGGTTTTGTCATGGCCGTAGCGCTGGCCGCGCTCGGGCTGTCTTGGCTGCTGCTGCGCTTCAGCCGCGTGGGGCTGATCGTGCAGGCGGCGCTGACGCACCCGGGCATGGTGGCCGCGCTCGGCCACGACGTGGCGGCGGTGCAGACCGTGGTCTTCGCCGCCGGTGCCGCCCTTGCCGGGCTGGCCGGTGCCGTGGGCGCGCCCCTGCTCGTCACCGAGCCGGACATGGCGGCGTCGATGGGCGCGTTGCTGTTTGCCGTGCTGCTCATCGGCGGACTGGGTTCGCTACGGGGGGCCGTGGTCGGCGCGCTGGTCGTCGGCGAACTGCAGACGCTGGCCGTGGCGGTCAACGGTTCGCTCGCCGACGTGCTGCTGCGTCTGGGCTGGGCGGCCCCCGCCGCGTGGCCGGCGCGCGATGGCCTCATTCCCAGCCTGCTGCATCTGGACGTGGCACGCGCCGCGGCGCTGCTTCCCTACGTTTTGCTGCTGGTCGTGCTGCTGCTGCGCCCGCAGGGGCTGACGCGCGCGCTGGGCGGCGACGAGGCGCCGTGACCCACACGGCAAAAGCGCTGCGCCCGGGCAGCGGCCTGGGCTTTGCCACACTGGTGCTGCTGCCGCTGGCGCTGCCGCTGCACGCTGCGGCGTTCAGCCTGCTGTCGCAACTGGCCGCCGCCTGGCTGCTGCTGCTGTCGCTCGGGCTGTTGTCCACCCGCAGTGGTCTGCTCAGCTTCGGCCAGGCGCTGTTTGCCGGACTGGGGGCTTACGCCGCGGCGCATGCGATGAACGCCATCGCCGCGCACGGCTGGCCGCTGCCGTTCGCGCTGGTGCCGCTGTACGCCGCGGTGTTCGCCGCAGCCGTGGCGCTGGCCGTCGGGCCGCTGTGCGTGCGTCACGGCGGTTTGAACTTTGCCATGACCACGCTCAGCCTGGGGGTGCTGGTCGCACTGCTGGCACCGATGCTGCAGGGTTTTTTCGGCGGTGAAGGCGGGGTGGCCACCGACCGCACCGCCGGGCCGGCGTGGCTCGGGCTGGATTTGCTGTCGCAGCGGCAGGTGTACGGCGTCAGCGCCGCGTATGTGCTGCTGGGCGCCGCACTGCTGTACCGGTTCGACGCCAGCCGGCTCGGCCTGCTGGCCCGCGCCGTGCGCGACAACCCGCTGCGCGCGGCCTGCAGCGGCATGGCGCCGCGCCGGGTGCGGCTGGGCGTGTTGCTGCTCAGCGCCGCGCTCGCCGGACTGTCCGGCGGCGTGCAGACCCTGCACGTCGAGCAGGCCAGCGCCGGTGGGCTGGGCCTGCAGCAGTCGAGCCTGGCACTGTTGTTCAGCCTGGCCGCAGGCAGCGGCACGGTGTGGGGTGCGCTGCTGGCCGCAGTGATGATGGTCGGCAGCCAGGTCTGGCTGGCGACGGTGTCACGGGCCTGGATGCTCGACGTCGCGCTGGTTTTTCTCGCCGTGGTGCTGTGGGCGCCGCAGGGGGTGAGCCGGGCGCAGCACGACTGGGCCCTGCGCCTGCGCGCCAGCGGCCAGCCCGATCTGTGGTGGGGCCTGGCCGCTCTGCTGCTGTGCGCCGCGCTGGCCGCTGGCGGCGCCGGCAGCCTGATCGAACTGCTCTACGCCCTGCGCCAGCAACTGCACGGCGGGGGCATGCTGCAGTTGTACGGCCTGGAACTTCGGCCTGACAGCGCCGACGTCTGGGTCGGCGCCGCGCTGTTCACCGTCACCGCAGGCGGCCTGGCCGCGGTGGTGGGACGGCGGCTCAGCCGGCAGTTGCGCCACGTGGAGGTGCCGCGGTGAACCCGCCGCTACTCGAACTGCGCGGGCTGACCTGCCGCTTCAGCGGCCAGACCGTGCTCGACGCCGTCGATCTGCGGGTGCAGCACGGCGAGCGCGTGGCGCTCATCGGCGCCAACGGCGCGGGCAAGTCGACCCTGCTGCAGGCGATCAGCGGCCTGTGCCCGCTGCACGCCGGCAGCATCTGGCTGAATGGCCGGCGCATCGACGGCCTCGCGCCGGAGCAAATCGCCCGCGCCGGTGTCGCTCGCAGCTTTCAGACACCGCAGGTGTACCCGAAGCTGAGCGTGGCCGACCAGTTGCGCTGCACCCTGCTGGCGGCGCGTCGCGGCGGCTGGCTGCGGCGCCGGGCAGGCGACGCCGCGCTCGAACACCGCGTGGCGCTGTGGCTGCAGCAGTTGCGGCTGCAGTCACAGGCAGACCGGCGTGCCGATGAACTCGACGACACCAGCGTGCGCGTGCTGGCGCTGGGGCTGGCACTGGCGGCTGACGCTTCGCTGCTCGTGCTCGACGAACCCGTTGCCGGCATGCACCGCGACCAGGCGGAGCGGATGGCCGCACTGATCGCGCAGGCGGCGCAGCAGCGCACCGTGCTGCTCGTCGAGCATGACCTGCAGACCGTGTTCCGCCTGGCCAGCCGCGTGGTCGTGCTGCACCACGGCCGCGTGCTGGCCGACAGCACGCCGCAGGCGGTGCGCGCCGACCCGCGCGTGCAGGCGGTCTATTTCGGGGTCGGACGATGACGGCGCTGCGCGTGCGCGGTCTGTGCAGCGGCTACGGCGCGGTGCGGGTGTTGCACGGGGTGGATCTGCAGGTCGGCCGCGGCGAACTCGTGCTACTGCTCGGGCGCAACGGCAGCGGGCGCAGCACCCTGCTCAAGGCGCTGATGGGGTTGATTGCCGCCTCCGGCGAAGCCTGGCTCGGCGCCCAGCGGCTGTCGGGTCTGCCGCCGCACAGGCGCGCCCGCCTCGGGCTGGGATACGTCCCGGCGCAGCGCGACATTTTTCCCCGGCTGAGCGTGCGACAGAATCTGCTCCTGGGGGTCAAGCCCGCTGCCGATGGCAGCCCGGCGCCGTGGGACGAGGCGGCGGTTCTGGCGCGGTTCGCGCCGCTGGCTGCCCGGCTGCATGCCCCGGCGCATCGGCTGTCGGGCGGTGAACAGCAAATGCTCGCCCTGGCCCGTGCCCTGCTGGGCAATCCGTCGCTGCTGCTGCTCGACGAACCGGCCGAGGGGCTGGCGCCGCAGCGCGTGGCCGCCACTGCCGATCTGCTGGATACCCTGCGCGCCGGCGGCATGGGGGTGCTGCTGGTCGAGCAACGGCCGTGGGCGCGCGAGCTGGCCGACCGCGTCGTCGTGCTCGGGGACGGACGCGTGCAGTTCTGCGGCGCGCCGCGCGAGCTTCCCCCCGCAGTCTCAGCGGCGTGGCTTTGACGCCGCAGCGCGCAACCGCCTTGCCGTCATCGGATCGACCTGCAACGGCCTGCAGACGTCGATGCGGTCGCCGTCGTACACCGTCTGCTGCGGCAGCAGCCGCCGGCCATTGCGCCCCCAGCGCACGTCGAGCGTGGCCAACTCGGGGTGCGCGTCGAGCAGCCCACTGGCCTGCACCGCCTGCATCGCCGTCGCGCCCTCAGGCAGGCAGACGTTGCGCAAATCTGCCTCGCCCCCTGCCGGGGCGTAGAACACGCTAACGGTGATGAACTGCGGCGGCGGCTCAGCGTGGGCCATAGACCTGCTTGGCGCGTTGCACGAAGGCGTCGACAAAGCTGCTGGCGATATGGTTGAACACCGGGCCGATGACTTTTTCCACCAAAAAATTGGAAAACTTGTAGTCGAGCAAAAATTCCACCTTGCACGCCTTGCCATCGGCCAGCGGGTTGAAAATCCAGCGGCCGTGCAGCATCGAAAACGGCCCGTCGACCAGGCGCATGCGCACTTCCTGCCCGGGCACATTGGTGTTCTGCGTGGTGAAGCTCTGCCGGATGCCCTTGAAGTCGATGGTCACGCTGGCGCGCACGGTGTCGCCCTGCTGCGACTGCACCGAAGCGCCGCCACACCACGGCAGAAACTGCGGGTATGCCGCCACATCGGTCACCAGGTCGTACATTTCCTGCGGGGTGTACCAAATGAGGACGGATTTGTGAACCTGCGGCATGGACGAGCGACGGCAATGGCGTTCGTAAAATGGATGGATTGTATTGAGCGCCTGCCTTTGGGCGTGGCCGACCCGCTGACCGTGAGGGTCAAGCAAACCCGGCTGCCTTCCCTGCCCGCCTGTGCCGCGCCCGCCTAAACTCACTCCATGAGCATCGCTGAAAACCGCAAGGCCCATTTCAATTACTTCCTCGAAGACCGGTTCGAGGCCGGCATCGTGCTCGAAGGCTGGGAGGTCAAGGCGATCCGCGCCGGGCGGGTGCAACTCACAGACGGCTACGTGGTCATCCGCGACGGCGAGCTGTTCCTCATCGGCATGAACGTCGCGGCACTGCCCAGCGCCTCCACCCATGTGCGACCGGACGCCGCACGCACGCGCAAGCTGCTGATGCACAAAGACGAAATCCGCAAGCTCATCGGCAAGGTCGAGCAACGCGGCTACACCCTGGTGCCGCTGAACCTGCACTACAAAGGCGGGCGGATCAAGGTCGATCTGGCACTGGGCAAAGGCAAAAAAGAACACGACAAGCGCGACACCGAAGCCAAGCGCGACTGGCAACGCGAAAAGGCCCGCCTGATGAAAACGCGATAGCGTTTCGCCAAAACGCGATAGCGTTTCATCAAAACGCCTCAGCGTTTCGCAACAACACACCAGCGCTTGACCGAAGTGCGCCGGCGCATCGTCAGGCCGCGCCGATTCCGCTGACCAAGCTGCCCGCGGCCGCGCTGGTTTTGTGCGCTGCGGTGAAATCGAGCATGCGCTGCACCGGCACCCGCGCGCGCGCGGCCAGCGCCGGGTCGAGTTCGATGGTGTTGGCGCCGGTCTGCAGCACCCGCGCCAGTCCGGCCAGGCTGTTCATCGCCATCCACGGGCAATGCGCACAGCTCTTGCAGGTGGCGGCATTGCCGGCAGTCGGTGCGGGGAGGAAGGTCTTGCCGGGGTTTTGCCGCTGCAGGGCGTGGAACATGCCGGTATCGGTGGCCACGATGAATTCCTCCGCATCCAGCTCGCGCGCGGCCTGGAGGATTTGCGACGTGGAGCCGACCACATCGGCCAGCGCGATGACCGCTGCAGGGCTTTCCGGGTGCACCAGCACTTTGGCCTGCGGATGCTCGGCTTTGAGCGCCTGCAGCTCGAACGCCTTGAATTCGTCGTGAACGATGCACGAGCCCTGCCACAGTAGCATGTCGGCGCCGGTTTGCTCCTGGATGTAACGCCCCAGATGCCGGTCGGGCGCCCAGAGAATTTTTTCGCCGCGGGCGTGCAGATGCCGCACGATGTCCAGCGCGCAGCTCGACGTCACCACCCAGTCGGCACGCGCCTTGACCGCGGCGCTGGTGTTCGCATACACCACGACCGTGCGGTCGGGGTGGGCATCGCAGAATGCGCTGAACTGCGGCGCCGGGCAGCCCAGGTCGAGCGAGCAGTTGGCGTCCAGATCGGGCATGAGCACGCGCTTGTCCATCGACAGCATCTTCGCCGTCTCGCCCATGAAGCGCACGCCGGCCACTGCCAGCGTGGATGCCGGATGGCGCGCGCCGAATCGCGCCATTTCCAGTGAATCCGCCACCAGTCCCCCTGTGGCTTGTGCCAGATCCTGCAAATCGGGGTGGGTGTAGTAGTGCGCCACCAGCACGGCATCGTGCTCGTGCAGCAGGCGCTCGCAACGCTGCAGGAGTTGCTCTCGCTTCTCTGGGCCGGGCTCCTCCGGCACGCGCGCCCAGGCCTGCGCGGTGCCACGCACCGGGCTGTCAAAGACGACGGGATAGATCGTGGCCGACATGCGCTTTCCTCCAATGCAAGACATCCTCAGGCCGATGCGAAACGCATGGACAGATCCACCGCCTGCACGTCCTTGGTCAACCTGCCCACGGAGATGCGGTCGATTCCGGTTTCTGCAATGGCGCGCACGGTGTGCAGATCGACCCCACCGGAGACTTCGAGCACGGCACGCCCTGCATTGAGGCGCACCGCCTCGCGCAGCGTGTCCAGCGGCATGTTGTCGAGCAGCACCATGCGCGCCCCCGCGCGCAGCGCCTCGTCGAGCTGCTGCAGGGTTTCGACCTCGATCTGCACGAACTGCGCCTGCACCGCCACTGCCTGCGCCCGCTGCAACGCCTGCGTCACCCCGCCCGCAGCGGCGATGTGGTTTTCCTTGATCAGCACGGCGTCGAACAGGCCGATGCGGTGGTTCACCCCGCCACCGATACGCACGGCGTATTTTTGCGCCAGCCGCAGCCCCGGCAGGGTTTTGCGTGTATCGACGATCTGCGCTTTGGTGCCTCGCACGGCATCGACGTATTGCGCGGTGCGCGTGGCCACCGCGCTGAGCAGCTGCAAAAAATTGAGCAGGGTGCGCTCGGCACTGAGCAGCGCGCGGGCGTTGGCGTCGATCTCCAGGAACACGGCGTCGGGTTGCAACGTCCCGCCCTCGGCCACCAGCCAGCGCAGCGTTGCCGACGGATCGAGCGCGCGCACGCAAGCCTCGGCCCAGGGCGTGCCGCACAGCAGCGCGGCCTCGCGGCTGCGCACCGTGGCAAACGCCCTGGCTTGCGGGTCGATGAGGGCGGCGGTCAAATCGCCCGTCCCCACGTCTTCTTCCAAGGCGCGTTGCACGTCGCGCGCCGCCAGGGTCTGCACATCGATCATGGTTTCGTCGTTCGAGAAAGTCACCGGCTGCGGCACAGACCTTGCGGCTGCTCACCGGCTACAGGGGGATGGTCTGCGCTCCACGGTTGTCCGGACCGCCCAAACCGGGCAGGCCAGGGCACAAGTTTAGGCGCAGCGTCACCCCGGACAGCCGCCTGTGTCGGCCGTGCGATGGCTCGTGGATCGCCCCGTATGCGGCATATTGTCGCACTTTTGTGCGGTGCAAAAATCGACCTGCCGCAAGGAAAGGCGGCAGAATTACGGGTTTTCCCTAGTTAACACCGTGAATTCCCTATATTGACAAGGCTATATCAGTATTCGCTAATATTGCGCTAAATCAATGAAAGCGCCCCTCATGGAAACCTCTTTTGCCAACCCATCGCCCTCGACCGTGATTCCGCTGGCCAGTCTGCGCAAAACGTTGCCGCGCGGCAAAGAACCGGCAACCAACCGCATGGCGCACCAGGAAGTGGTCAACGCCTGGCGTGGCGCGTCGGATTGCCGCAATTGCGGGGTTCGACGCATCGCCCTGTTCGGCGCGCTGCGCATGGAAGATTTCGACTCCTTCCATCAGGTGATCGATGACATGCAGTACGCCACCGGCCAGCAGTTGTTCAGCGAAGGCCAGCGCGGTGACTGGCTCTACACCATCAAAACCGGTTACGTCAAACTCGAACGCGTGCTGCCTGACGGCACGCGGCGCATCACCCGCGTGGCGCGGCGCGGCGATTTGATCGGGCTGGAATGCTTCATCCACGAGCCGTACATGCACCACGCCTCGGCCATCGGTGCGGTGCGCGTCTGCCGCATTCCGGTCGAAGTCATCCGCAAAATGGAAGAGCAGGTGCCCAATTTGCGGCAGGAATTCCTCGAACGCTGGCACCGCGCGCTGCGTGATACCGACGAGTGGGCGCTGCTGCTGGGCTCGGGCACCATTCCGTCGCGCATGGCGCGTTTGCTGCTCAAACTCGCCGACCCGGAGCTCAACGACACCATCACCTTGCCCAAGCGCAGCGATCTGGGCGCCATGCTCGGCGTGGCGCTGGAAACTGCCAGCCGGGTGATCGCGCAGTTCGAGCGCGACCATCTGCTCGACCATGTCGGCCCGCGCTTGTTCCGCATCAACCGCGCGGCGCTGCTGCAGGTCGCCCAGCCGGAGCGTGTGGCTTAGGCGGCAGCGCATTTTCGCCGGTCACGCGGCGACTGCTGACCACCGCGTGGCCCGCTTCCTTCTCCTTGCAGCTTCGGCGCGTCCGGTCGTCTGGCCGGGCGCGCCGCGTTTTTTTGCCCTTGCCGGGCGTGCGCGGCACAACGTCAGACCGCTGTCAGCAGGGCATTGAAATCCCTGCGCTTCCAGAATTTCCAGTCCTGCGGCGGCGAAACCGCCAGGGTGATCCAGCGCCTTTCCCCGGCCAGAGTCAGCCGCACACGGCCGTCGCGCGCCATCGCCGCAGTCAGCGCCGCGGCAACGCGGGCGTCGAGATCCTGCTGCGTCGCTCCGTCCGCCAGAGCGCGGCGAGCATCGACGACCTGCAGAACGTCCGCCTGGGAGCTCGTCGGCCAAGCCGCCAGGCCGCGCAGCGCCGCGGCCACCGCCGGGTCGGCGCTACCGTCATCCGGTTCGGCGGCGCAGCGCAGCGGGCTTTGCCAGCCGGATGGAACATGGCCGCAACCGTGCAGCCACAGGGTGTTGACCTCGGCGCGACCATGTTGCTCGCGCGCCTCATTCACCGGGTGATGCTGCCAGGTCATCTGCACCTCGGTGAGCAACTGCCGCCACGGTCTGGCAGGCGCACCGCCGGGCATCCACGCGGCGACGCTGCGCCCCTGCGCCCGCGCCACACCAGCGCTGACCACTGCGGCCAGACTCGGATGCGACACATACCAGCGCATCGGTGCCGCCATGCGCAACGTCCAGCCAGCCTGGGTGAACAACGGCTCCACGGCATCGAACAGGCGTTGCGCCTCGTCGCCCGAAAGGCCGAGCGTCGCTGGGTCGGCCAGCGTCAGGCTGTCGCGTCCGAGATGCAGATGCGCCGGGATGAGCAGCCCCAGCGGCGCATCCGGGGAAAAAGCCTCTGCAGGCACTTCGCCGCGCGCTGCCAGCCTTGCCCACGGCGCCTGCTCGGAGTCGGCATCCTGCAGCCGCAGCGCATGCACCAGCCAGCGCTCGGCCGGAGTCAGCCACGCGGCCTGCGCATCCTCACGCAACGTTTCCTGCTCGATGACGTCGGCCTGACGGCACAGCCGCGCCGTCTGTGGCAGGACGCTGGGGTTCGCACCGGGCGGTGCTGCAGGGGGCGTCAGGGGCAGATCGGCAAGCAGGATGTGTTGCATGGCGGCGGAAGTCCGCATTTCATTCGTAGCGCAGCGCCTGCGCCGGCTGGACGCGCGACGCGCTCCAGCTCGGATACAGCGTGGCCAGCAGCGACAGCACCAGCGAAGCGACGGTGATGGTGGCGATGTCGGCAAACCGCGGGTCGCTCGGCATGGTGTGGATGAGGTAGACGCTGCGCGGCAGGAACTGCGTGTGCAGCACGGCTTCGAGAAACGACACGATGGGATCGAGGTTGAAGGCGATGAGGCAGCCTAACGCGACGCCGGCAAAAGTACCCAGCACGCCGGTGACGGCGCCCTGCAGCAGAAAAATCGCCATGATCGACCCCGGGCTGGCACCCTGCGTGCGCAATATGGCGATGTCGGCGAGTTTGTCCGTCACCGTCATCACCAAAGTGGACACGAGGTTGAATGCAGCCACGGCGACGATCATGGTGAGGATGATGAACATCATGCGTTTTTCGATCACCACGGCCTCGAACCAGGTCCGGTTTTGCTCGGTCCAGGGCTGAGCGACCAGCGTCGGTGGCAATTGCGCCTGCAATTGCTGCGCGACCTGCGGCGCGTCGTTCATGTCGCGCGTCTGCACCCGCAGCCCGGTCGGTCCGCCGGTGCGGAACAGGGCGCTGGCGTCGTGCAGGTTGACCAACGCCAAGGTGCTGTCGTACTCATAATGACCGACGTCGAAAATGCCGACCACGCGCAGCGTGCGCAGCCGCGGAATCATCCCCGCCGGTGTCAGCGCACCACTGGGGACGACCAGAGTGATGCGATCTCCCAGACCGACACCCAATGCGTTGGCCAGTTCGTTGCCCAGCACCACGCCAAACAGTCCGGGCTGCAGCGCTGCGAGGCTGCCGGCCACCATGTGTCGCGGAATCTGCGACACCTGGGCTTCTTCCGTCGGCTCCACCCCCCAGACCAGTACGCCTTGCAACTGGCTGCCCTGCGCCACGAGTGCCTGCCCCTGGACGAACGGCGCAACCCCGGTGACCGCCGGGTTGCGCTCGATCTGCTGCGCCATGCCGCGCCAGTCGGGCAGTGCCTGGCCGTTGACGCTGAAGATCTGGATGTGCGGAATGACGTTGAGCATGCGATCGCGCACTTCCTTCTGGAACCCGTTCATCACCGAGATGACGACGATCAGCGCCGCCACCCCCAAGGCGATGCCGCCGACCGAAACCGCGGAAATGAACGAAATGAAGCCGTTGCGCCGGCTGCGTCTGCCGCTGCGCGTATAGCGCCAGCCGATGAGCAGTTCGTAAGGCCAGGAGAAAGAGGCGGACATGGGCGCACAGTGTAGGCGACGGCAGCATGCCGTTCTTCGACGGCAGGCAAAACCCGCCGCATCCTCTGGCAGGCAAGGCACAATTGCAGGTTTCCGTTCGCCCGGTTCGTCGCATGCTCCACGCCACCGCACTGTCTGCCTTGCTGAGCTGGCTGGGCTGCGCCGTGCTCATTCTGCTGGGGCGCCGCAGGCACTTTGGCCTGGATGAAACCGTCGGCATCCAGAAATGGCACCGCCAGCCCACGCCGCGCACCGGCGGCTTCGCCATCGCCGCGGGGTTGCTGCTCGGCCTGCTCTGGCTGATGCACCTGGCGTACGTCCCTGCGGCGGAGATGGGGTTTGTCAGCGTGGCGCTGCTGCCGGTGCTGCTGGCCGGCGGTGTCGAGGATGTGCGCCGGCATGTCCCGCCGTTGTGGCGCGCGCTGGCCACGCTGCTGGCCGCAACGCTGGCGGTGAGTCTGCTCGGCGCCAGCGTGCACCGCGTCGGCCTCTGGCCGCTCGATGCCTGGCTGCAGACCTGGCCGTGGCTCGGCGCCATGGCCGCGGTGATTGCCATCGGCGCCCTGCCGCATGCGGTGAACATGATCGACGGCTACAACGGTCTGGCCGGAGTGGTGAGCTTCATGATTTTCGGCGCCCTGGGCTACGTCGCGTTCAAGGTCAGCGACGCGCTGATCATGGCGCTGAGTCTGGCCGCCATCGGCTCGCTGCTCGGTTTTTTGTTCTGGAACTGGCCGCGCGGACAGATTTTCCTCGGCGATACCGGGGCTTACCTGCTGGGCTTCTGGATGGCGCTGCTCGCCGTGCTGCTGGTGGCGCGCAATGCGGCGGTGTCGCCGTGGTTCGCCCTGCTGGTGCTGGCCTACCCGGTATGGGAACTGCTGTACTCGCTATGGCGACGCAAATTTCGCAAGCGCGCGGGAACCGCACCGGATACGCTGCATTTGCATCATCTGGTCTACTGGCGGCTGACCCGCCTGCTCGACGAGCATCCCGACCCGCGGCAGCGGCGCAACGCCGCCACCTCACCCTATTTGTGGGCCGTTGCCGCGTTCAGCGTCGGCCCGGCGATGCTGTGGTGGAACAACACTGCGGTCTTGATGCTGTGCTGCGTGGCGTTCGTCACCCTTTACCTGCTGGCCTACCGCCTGCTGGTGCAGCGGCGCATTTGACGCACCGCCAACGCCGTCTGCAGCGACGCAGCGGCGGCGGATGCCTCACACATCGCGCCAGTCGACGCTCCAGGCGTTTTGCAGCAGCTTGTCGAGCCAGAACGCACCGATCACCGTTTTCACATCGGTGATCTGACCGTTGCGCACCCAGTCGAGCACGTCGTGTGGACTGGCTTCGAACACGTCGAGCAGCTCGTTGGCGTCGAGCTGCTGCGGCCCCGGAACCAGACCGCGGGCAAACACCAGGTGGATGGTTTCATCGGAGTAGGAAATGGCGTTGTTGATCGGCCCGATATACGCCCATTGCTTCGCCTGGTAGCCCGTTTCTTCGCGGAGTTCGCGTTGCGCGCAGGCCAGCCAGCTTTCCCCGGCGTCGAGTTTTCCTGCGGGAAATTCCACCATCACGCGCTGCATCGGCGTGCGGAACTGGCGTTCCATCAGCACGTTGCCGTTATCGAGCAACGGAACGACCATCACCGCGCCGGAATGCCGGATGTATTCGCGCGTGACCTGCGCGCCGTTGGGCAGCCGCACCAGATCGCGGGACACGTTGAGAAACGTGCCGCGAAACACGATTTCGCTGTCCAGGGTGTGCTCACGCAGGCCGGCGGCCTGCGGCGCGCGTGCCGGATCGGAGGCACTCATGACTGCCTTGGCGCCGGATGGTGCTTGACCATGTAGCGCAGCACATACCCGGGAAAGGCCAGCACCAGAAACATCGACGCCGAGACCGCGTAGAACTCCCATTGCTGCGGGTAGTTTTGGCCGATGCGCGCTTCGAGCGCCCGGCCGATGAAGCCGACGACAAAATACAGAATGACCAACTCAGCCAGCCGCAGCCAGACCGATTTGGGCGTTTTTTTCAGCGGAAACACCAGAAAAAACCGGTTGGAGACGAAGGGCAGATTGGCTGCGATGAAGGCCAGCGCGATGACCAGCCAGACGGCAGAAGTTTGCAAAACGACGTCCTTTCAATGCAAGGTGGTGGCAATGGCCTGATAGCACAGCGTCATCAGCCCGCCCGGCATCAGCCCCAGAGCCAGAACGGCCAGTCCGTTGAGCGACAGCAGCGCGCGCGCGCCGCCGGCCCCGCGGGCCCGGCTGGCCGACAGCGCGGTAGGCGTGTCGAAATACATCACCTTGACGACTCGGATGTAATAGAACGCGCCGATGACCGACAGAATCACCGAGTACACCACCAGCCAGATGCGGCCGGTATTGAACAGAATGGTGAGCACTTCCAGCTTGGCGTAAAACCCGGCGAATGGCGGAATACCCGCCAAGGAGAATAAAAGAAAAGTCATGACACCAGCCATCCAGGGGTCGGTTTTGGCCAGCCCGGCGAAATCGCGGATGTCTTCGGCTTCGAAGCCTTCGCGTGCCAGCAGCAAAATCACCCCGAACGTGCCCAGTGTGGTGAGCACGTAGATGACGAGATAGAACATCGCCCCGCTGTACGCTGTCGAGGCCGACAGCGCGTTGCCGTTGAGCATGCCCGACAGCAGCGCCAGCAGCACGAAGCCGATCTGCGCGATGGTCGAATACGCCAGCATGCGTTTGAGATTGGTCTGGGCGATGGCGGCGAGGTTCCCCAGGCCGATCGACAGCACGGCGAGCACGACCAGCATCCCCTGCCAGTCCATCGCCAGCGGAAACATGCCCTCGACCAGCAGGCGAATGGCCATGCCAAAGGCGGCGAGTTTCGGAGCTCCACCGACCATCAGCACCACTGCAGTCGGCGCGCCCTGGTAGACGTCGGGAATCCACATGTGGAACGGCACGGCGCCGAGTTTGAACGCCAGTCCGGCGACGATGAACACCACGCCCAAAACCAGCACCGCACGGTTCACCGGTTCGACCGCGATGATGCGGAAAATGGTCACCAGGTCGAGTGAACCGGTCGCGCCGTACAGCATCGACATGCCGTAAAGCAGAAAACCCGAGGCCAGCGCGCCGAGGACGAAGTATTTCATCGCCGCTTCGGTCGACTGGGTGTGATCGCGCCGCAGCGCGACCAGGGCATACAACGCCAGCGACAACAGCTCCAACCCCAGGTAAATGGTCAGCAGGTTGTTGCCGGAAATCATGATGAACTGGCCGAGCAGCGACAGCAGCACCAGGCTGAACATTTCCCCGCCCCACATGCGGCGTTCGATGGCGTAGCGGCGCGAGTACACCAGCGTGACCACGGTGGCCAGCACGGCAAACAGCTTGAGCAGCATGGCCATCGGGTCGACGATCAGCGCCCGTGCCATGGCGAGCTGGCGCATCCCGGAAGCAAAGTACAAACCACACAGCACGGCCAGCACCAGCAGCCCAGCCACCGTGAGCCAATAGCTCAGCCGGTGTTGCGTGTCTTTGACGAACAGGTCGACCAGCATGACCACGCAGGCCAGCACGAGCAGGAAGATTTCCGGATAAATGGCGATCCAGTTCATGGCTGTTTTGTCACTGCAATTTGGAGGTCGCCGCAAACTGCAGCAAATGTTGAACCGAGGCTTGCATCGGATCGGTAAAGAATTTGGGATAGACGCCCATCCACAGCACCGCGGCCACGAGCACGGCAAGCATGAAAAACTCGCGCGCGCTGATGTCTTTGAGCGCGGCCACATGCGGATTGGCTACCGGGCCGAAGTACACCCGCTTGACCATCCACAGCGTATAGCTCGCGGCGAGAATCAGCGTGGTGGCGGCAAGCAAGCCGATCCAGAAATCGAACTTCACCGCGGCAAGGATCACCATCCACTCGCCAACGAAGCCGCTGGTGCCCGGTAACCCGGCATTGGCCATGCCGAACAACACCGCCAGCGCGGCGAATTTGGGCATGGTGTTGGTCACCCCGCCGTAATCGGCGATCAACCGGGTGTGCATACGGTCGTACAGCACGCCGATGGTCAGGAACATCGCGCCGGAAATGAAACCGTGCGAGATCATCTGCACCAGCGCACCCTGCACTCCCAGATCGGAAAACAGAAAGAATCCCAGGGTGACGAAGCCCATGTGCGCGATCGACGAATACGCCACGAGCTTTTTCATGTCGGTCTGCACCAAGGCGACGAAACCGATGTAGATCACAGCGATGAGCGACAGCGCGATCATCACCGGAGCCAGCGCATGGCTGGCATCGGGCAGCATCGGCAAAGAAAAGCGGATGAAGCCGTAAGCGCCGAGTTTGAGCATGATCGCTGCCAGAATCACCGATCCGCCCGTGGGCGCCTCGACGTGCGCATCGGGCAGCCAGGTATGCACCGGCCACATCGGGATTTTCACCGCAAAGGCAAAAAAGAAGGCGATGAAAATCAGCATTTGCGCCGTCATGGACAGCGGCACGTGATACCAGTTGGCGATGTCGAAACTGCCGCCCGACTGCAGGTAGAGGTAGATCAGCGCCACCAGCATCAGTAGCGACCCGGCCAGGGTGTAGAGAAAAAACTTGAACGCGGCATACACCCGCCGCGGCCCGCCCCAGATGCCGATGATCAGGTACATCGGAATCAGCGTGGCCTCGAAAAACACGTAAAACAACAGCGCATCGGTCGCTGCGAACACCCCGATCATCAATCCCGACAGGATGAGGAACGATCCGAAGTAGAGATTGACGCGGTCCTGGATGACTTCCCAGGCGCTGATCACCACGATCACCGTCATCAGCGCGGTCAACGGCACGAACCACAGCGACACGCCGTCGATCCCCAGCGCGTAGTGGATATTGAACGGTTGAATCCAGGCGACGCTTTCGACGAACTGCATCCCGGGCTGGGCGGCGTCGAAACCCCAGATCAGCGGCAGCGTGACGGCAAAAGAAAGCAGCGAGCCGATCAACGCCAGCCAGCGGGCCGCGCCCGCCGCCTGCGCGCCCTGGAAAAACAACAGCACGACGCCAAAGGCGATCGGAATCCAGATGGACAGACTGAGCAGTGGAAGGGATTGCATTCTTGTGTCGCGCTTGGCTGTTATCGGATGAACCAGCCGGACAACAGCTTGCCCGGAACAAAGTAGCCCATGAACACCACCACACCGGCGATCATCGCCAGCGCGTAGTAATAGATGTAGCCGGTTTGCAGCAGCCGCACGACGCGCGCCGTCCAACCAACCAGCCGCGCCGTGCCGTTGACCATCAGACCGTCGATCAGCCCGACGTCGCCGCCCTTCCACAGCCCCTTGCCCACCAGGCGGGCAGCACGCGCCAGAACGTGTTCGTTGAACCAGTCCATGTAGTACTTGTGGTCGAGCAGGACGTAAACCGGCACGATCGCCTTGCGCACCGCGCGCGGGAAGGCCGGATTGACCATATAGGCGTAATAGGCCACGGCGACACCGGCTGCCGCCAGCCACAGCGGCAACGTGGTCACGCTGTGCAGCGCCATTTGCAGCGGTCCGTGGAAGTGTTCGGCCAGGTCGCTCATCGCCGGGTGCGCTGCAGCGTCGACGACGATGGCGCCCTGGAAGAAGTGGCCGAACAGCAGCGGCCCGATGAACAGATAGCCAGCGACCACCGAGGGAATCGCCAGCAGAATCAGCGGCAAGGTCACCACCCACGGTGACTCGTGCGGTTCGGCGCCGCCATGGCCGTGAGCGTGATGGTCGTCATGCCCGGGCTCGGCGTGATGGTGATGGACGTGGCGGAAACGCTCCTCGCCGTGGAAAACGAGGAAGTACAGCCGGAACGAATACAGCGCGGTGACGAACACGCTGGCGACGACCGCGAAATACGCAAACCCCGAGCCAGGCAGATCGCTGGCGTGCACAGCCTCGATGATGCTGTCCTTGGAGTAGAAGCCGGAGAAAAACGGCGTGCCGATCAGCGCCAGCGACCCGATGAGAAACGTGATCCAGGTGATCGGCATGTATTTGCGCAGGCCGCCCATATGGCGGATGTCCTGGTCGTGGTGCATGCCGATGATCACCGAACCGGCGGCGAGGAAGAGCAGCGCCTTGAAAAAGGCGTGGGTCATCAGATGGAAAATGGCCACTGGGTAGGCTGAAGCACCGAGCGCGACGGTCATGTAACCGAGCTGCGACAAGGTGGAATAAGCGATGACCCGTTTGATGTCGTTCTGGATGACGCCAAGAAAACCCATGAATAGCGCAGTGATCGCACCGATGACCAGAATGAACGACAGCGCGGTGTTCGACAGTTCAAACAGCGGCGACATCCGCGCCACCATGAAAATGCCCGCGGTCACCATGGTGGCGGCGTGGATCAGCGCGGAAATCGGCGTCGGGCCTTCCATCGAGTCAGGCAGCCAGACGTGCAGCGGAAACTGCGCGCTCTTGCCCATGGCGCCGACGAACAAGGCGATGCATGCCACGGTCAGCAGCATCCAGTCGGTACCCGGCAGGTGCTGCTGCACCAGCTGCGGTGCCTGGGAAAAAATCTGCGTGTAATTCAGGCTGCCGGTGTAGGCCACCAACAGGCCAATGCCCAGAATGAAGCCGAAGTCGCCGACGCGGTTGACGATGAACGCCTTCATATTGGCAAACACCGCCGACGGCCGGGTGAACCAGAAGCCGATGAGCAGGTAAGACACCAAGCCCACCGCTTCCCAGCCGAAAAACAACTGCAGCAGGTTGTTGCTCATCACCAGCATCAGCATCGAGAAGGTGAACAGCGAGATGTAGCTGAAAAAGCGCTGATAGCCGTCGTCGTCGGCCATATAGCCGATGGTGTAGATGTGCACCATGAACGAGACGAAGGTCACGACCGCCATCATCAACGCCGACAAGCCATCGATCATGAAGCCGATTTCCATGTGCAGGCTGCCGACGGTCATCCAGTGGTAAATCGTGGCGTTGAAGCGTGCGCCGTGGATGACGTCATTCAACACCACCAGCGACAGCACGAACGACAGTCCGACCGACGCCGTCGTCAGCCAGTGTGACACCGCGCGGCCAATGCTGCGGCCGAACAGCCCGACGATGATGGACGAAACGAGCGGCGCCAGTGCGATGACCAGCAATAGCGTGGGATTGAGCGTGGCTTGCATGGACTCAGCCCTTGAGTTGGTCGAGTTCCTCGACGTCGATGGTGTTGAGGTTGCGGAACAGCACGACCAGGATCGCCAGGCCGATGGCCGATTCCGCCGCTGCCACCGTGAGGATGAAAAACACGAACACCTGCCCGGCGAAGTCTTGCAGATAGTGCGAGAAGGCGATGAAGTTGAGGTTGACCGCCAGCAGCATCAGCTCGATCGCCATGAGAATGACGATGAGATTGCGGCGATTGAGAAAAATGCCGACGACCGAAATGGCAAACAGAATGGCGCCAAGCACCAGGTAATGCGCCAGGGTGAGCGAACCGAACATGGCTTACTCCTTCGGTTGGGCGGGCAGGGACACCAGCCGCACGCGGTCGGCGCGCCGTGCCTTGAGCTGCTGCGACACCGGCATGGCACGCACGTCTTTGCGTTTGCGCAGCGTCAGCGCGATCGCCGCGATGATGGCCACGAGCAGAATGACCGCGGCGATTTCCACCGCAAACAGGTAGTGTGAATACAGCACCATGCCCAGCGCCTGGGTATTGGGCACGTGGTTGAGCGGATTGTCAGGCGAGGCGACGGCTCCGACCTGCGCGGCGCGCGTCAGCCCGCCGATCTGGAACCCCTGCATCAGCACGGCGGCCATTTCGAGCACGATCAGCACGCCCACCAGCGCTGCCACCGGGAAGTAGCGCCAGAACCCGCGACGCAGCGTGTCCAGATTGATGTCGAGCATCATCACCACGAACAGGAACAGCACCATCACCGCGCCGACATACACCAGCACCAGGACGATGGCGAGAAACTCCGCGCGCAGCAGCAGCCAGATGGCGGCCATCTGGAAAAACGCCAGCACCAGGTACAGCGCCGAATGCACCGGGTTGCGTGCGGTGATCACGCGCAACGCTGCAAACAGCAGCACCGCGGAGAACACGTAAAACAGGATGGTTTGTACGTCCATGGTCACAACATCAGCCTGGCCGCAACACATGCCGCGGCACCGAAACAGAGAGAACTACGCCGCAACTCCCGTCGTATCGGGGGCATGCGCGCGCACGATCAGCGATAGGCGGCGTCGGCCTCCTTGGCTGCGGCGATTTGTTTTTCGTACCGATCCCCCACGGCCAGCAGCATGTCTTTGGTGAAGTAGAGATCACCGCGTTTTTCCCCGTGGTATTCGAAGATCTGCGTTTCGACGATCGAATCCACAGGGCAGCTTTCTTCGCACAGTCCGCAAAAAATGCATTTGGTCAGGTCGATGTCGTACCGCGTGGTGCGACGGGTACCGTCATCGCGCTGTTCCGATTCGATGGTGATGGCCAGCGCCGGGCAGACCGCCTCGCACAGCTTGCAGGCGATGCAGCGTTCTTCGCCATTCGGATAGCGCCGCAGCGCATGCAGACCGCGGAACCGCGGCGACAGCGGCGTTTTTTCCTCCGGGTATTGCACCGTGATCTTGCTCTTGAAGGCATATTTGCCGGTCAGCGCCAGACCCTTGAAGAGTTCGACCAGGAAAAAGCTGTTGAAGGTGTCACGCAAAGCGGCCATGGGTCTGCCTCACTTCCAGATGGTCCAGGGGGTCTGCATCCAGACCGCGACGACGATCAGCCAGACCAGCGTCACCGGAATAAAAATTTTCCATCCCAGACGCATGATCTGGTCGTAACGGTAACGCGGAAACGTGGCGCGCAGCCAGAGAAACATGCTGACCACGACAAAGGTCTTGATCCCCAGCCAGATCCATCCCGGAATGAACCCTAGGAAGGCAAAGGGCGCATCCCAGCCACCGAGGAACATCACGGTGGTGAGGATGGAGATGAGGATCATGTTGGCATACTCGGCGAGGAAGAACATAGCAAACGCCATGCCCGAGTACTCGACCATATGTCCGGCGACGATTTCCGATTCGCCTTCGACCACGTCGAACGGTGCGCGATTGGTTTCCGCCACACCGGCGATGAAGTAGACGACGAAAATCGGCAGCAGCGGCAGCCAGTTCCACGACAACACGTTCAGCCCCATGCTGGCGAACAGCCCTTTGGTTTGGCCGTTGACGATTTCGGTCAGGTTCAGACTGCCGCTGACCATGAGCACGACGACCATGGCAAACCCCATGGCGATCTCGTAGCTCACCATCTGCGCCGAGGCGCGCATGGCGCCGAGAAAGGCGTATTTGGAGTTGGATGCCCAGCCGGCGATGATGATGCCGTAGACCTCCAGCGACGTCAGCGCCAGCAGCAGCAGCAGACCGGCGTTGACGTTGGCCAGCGCGACGTCGGGCCCAAAGGGAATGACCGCCCACGCCGCCAGCGCCGGCATGATGGTCATCACCGGGCCGAGAAGGAACAGGCGGCGGTTCGCACGCTGCGGGATGACGATTTCCTTGAACAGCAGTTTCAGGCCGTCGGCAATCGGCTGGAACAGGCCATACGGGCCGACGCGGTTGGGGCCGATGCGGATCTGGATCCAGCCGATGAGCTTGCGCTCCCAGAGCGTCAGATAGGCCACGGCCCCCATCAGCGGGGCGACGATGACGATGATCTTGATCAGGTTCCAGACGATCGGCCAGGCAATCGGGCCGAGCAGCGACAGACCGCCTTGGTTGAAGGATTCGAGCATGGTCAGATCTTTTCGACGGCAACGGCCTCACCCCGTGAGGACAGGGCAGGAGAATCGGCTTTTTCCACGTAGACGGCACCGAACATCGGTCCCAGTGCTGCTGCATCGGCCCATGCCGTGGCGATGCGCACCACGCCATCGGCCAGCGCCTGTTCGCAGCGCGCGGGCAGAATGACGGTATCGGCCTGCATCCGCACCTGCACCAGGTCACCGTCCTGCAAACCAAGACGCTGCCACAGCACCGGGTTGACCCCGACCAGACGGGCCTCGCGTGCATCGCGCGTGCGCTGCAGGCTGGGCGCGCGGCGGACGATGGCATCGCTCGAATAAATCGGCACCGTGGCCAGGCGTTCGGCCGCCGTGGCCGCAGGCTGCGGCAGGCTTTGCGGCAAAGACAGCGGGTGCTGCACGGCCAGCCGGGCCGCAATTCCCTGCTCACCGCCGATGGCCTCGATCGCCGCAGCACGCACCTCGGCTGCGGTTTGAAAGTCAAAGCCCTGCAAGCCGAACAGATTGCCCAGCACGCGCAGCACCTTCCACGCCGGACGGGTTTGGGCAAATGGCTGCACCACGGGATTGAAACTCTGCAGGCGGCCCTCGGCGTTGATCAGGCTGCCGGCTGTTTCGGTGAACGGCGCGATCGGCAGCATGACGTGCGCGTACCCCTCGGCGGCATTGACGAAGGGGCTGAGCGAAACGATGAACTCCGCCCGCTGCAGCGCGTCAGCCATGGCCACGGGATCGGCGCAGTCGTCCTCCGGCTCGACGTTCAGCAGCACCAGCGCGCGCGGCGGCTGCGCTTCGATCTGCCCTGCATCGTGGCCGGCGGCCAGTGGCGACACGCCGAGCAGCGCTGCGCCGACGGCGTTGGCCGCTTCGGTGAGCACACCGCAAACCGCGCCACTCTCGCGTGCGATCCACTGCGCCAGTGCGCGCAGCATCGTTGCCTGCGGATGCTGCATGGCGCTGTCACCAAGAAATACCGCCTTGCGTTCACCACCGAGCAGGCTGGCGGCGATTGCCCTGGCGGCCTCATCCGGTTCGGGCAGCGCCTGCAATACGGCCGGCGGCTCGATGCCCTTGCCCTGCGCCAGCGCCTTGGCGATACCACCGAGCGCGGCCACCCATTGACTCGGGGCGACGGTGATACGACGGTGCATCGGCATGAGCCAGTCATCGCTGGCGGCATGCAGCGTGGATACCTTGGCACCGGCTTTGGCCGCATGCCGCAACCGTGCCGACAACAGCGGCTGCTCTTTGCGCAGCGTGCTGCCGATGAAAAGCGCCGCCTGCAGTTGACCGATGTCAGCGATGGGCATGCCCAGCCAGGGCACGCCAGCGTCGAGGCCGTCGGCGGAAAAGTCGCTGTGACGCAAACGGGTGTCGAGGCGGTTGCTGCCCAAGGCCTGCAGCAGTTGGCGCAACAGGTAGAGCTCTTCGAGCGTGCTCGACGGCGCTGCCAGCGCCGCCAGCGCCGTCGCCGCTGCGCTGCCGTCGGCAGCCATCGCACGCCGCAGGCCATCGACGGTGAATTCGAGCGCGGTCTGCCAGTCGACCGTCTTCCATTGCCCGCCTTCGCGGATTTGCGGCGCCTGCAGGCGCTCGGCGCTGTTGAGCCCCTCGTAGGCGAAGCGATCGCGGTCAGAAATCCAGCACTCGTTGACCGCCTCGTTTTCCAGCGGCAGCACGCGCATGACACGGTCGCCCTTGACCTGGACGATCAGATTGGCGCCGACGCTGTCGTGCGGGCTGATCGACGCCCGCCGCGCCAGCTCCCAGGTGCGCGCGCTGTAGCGAAACGGCTTGCTCGTCAGCGCACCGACCGGACACAGGTCGATCATATTGCCCGACAGCTCGGAATCGACGGTCTGGCCGACGAAGGCCATGATCTCGGAGTGCTCGCCACGGTTGGCCATGCCGAGTTCCATGATCCCCGCCACCTCTTGGCCGAAGCGCACGCAGCGGGTGCAATGGATGCAGCGGCTCATTTCCTCCATGGCGATGAGCGGGCCGGCATCCTTGTGGAACACCACGCGTTTTTCCTCGGTGTAGCGCGACGCCGAACTGCCGTAGCCGACCGCCAGATCCTGCAACTGGCATTCGCCGCCCTGGTCGCAGATCGGGCAGTCCAGCGGATGGTTGATGAGCAAAAATTCCATCACCCCCTTCTGCGCCTGCACCGCGCGCTCGGAGCGGGTACGCACCACCATCCCCTGCGCCACCGGAGTTGCACAGGCAGGCAGCGGTTTGGGCGCTTTTTCCACGTCGACCAGACACATGCGGCAGTTGGCTGCGATGCTCAGTTTGTGGTGATAGCAAAAGTGCGGCACGTAGATGCCGAGCTGCGTGGCGGCGTCCATGACCATCGCGCCTTCGGGCACTTGGACTTTCTGGCCGTCGATTTCGAGTTCAACCATGATGTGGAAGCGTCCTGGCAAATCGGCTCAGACGTTGCGAGTCAGACGTAGGCCGGCACGAGGCAGGTCTTGTGGGTGATGTGGTGCTCGAACTCGCTGCGGAAATGCTTGATGAACGATTTCACCGGCATGGCCGCAGCGTCGCCCAGCGCGCAGATGGTGCGCCCGGCAATGTTGTCCGACACCGAGGTCAGCAGATCGAGGTCTTCCATGCGCCCCTGCCCGTTTTCGATGCGATGCACCACGCGGTACAACCAACCCGTGCCTTCGCGGCATGGCGTGCACTGACCGCACGATTCGTGCTGATAGAAGTACGACAGCCGCATCAGCGACTTGACCATGCAGCGCGTATCGTTGAGCACGATCACCGCGCCGGAGCCGAGCATCGACCCCGCCTTGGCGATGGAGTCGTAGTCCATGGTGCAGTCCATCATGATGCTGGCCGGCAGCACCGGCGCCGACGAGCCGCCGGGAATGACCGCCTTGAGCTGTCGGCCCTCGCGCATCCCTCCGGCGAGTTCGAGCAGCTTGGCAAACGGCGTGCCCATCGGCACTTCGTAGTTGCCGGGGCG
>Ga0315298_1000574_pt1 | contig 71484 bp, 46 predicted proteins | sample WHS_1_MG_FD_203077 | JGI IMG/M metagenome (GOLD analysis project Ga0315298, IMG submission 203077) | Extremophilic microbial mat communities from Washburn Hot Springs, YNP, Wyoming, USA - WHS_1_MG | ecosystem: Environmental > Aquatic > Thermal springs > Hot (42-90C) | place: USA: Wyoming...
CAGTGTGACCGCGCCCGGCGCCTCCTTGAACGCGCCCGCCAACGGCCAGACCGCCGATTTGATCAAACCCAAAGTGGAGATCTACCACAAACGCGAAAGATGGTTCGACACCACGGCCTACGCCGCGGTGCTTGAGCCGCGTTTCGGCACGGCAGGCTGGGATCAATTGCGCGGCCCCGGCCTGGTCAACCTGGACGCGGGCGTCTTCCGCACGTTCCCCCTGCGGGAAAACCTCGGCTTGCAATTCCGGGCTGAGGTCTTCAACCTCTCCAACACGCCGCACTTCGCCAATCCGACCGGAGACGTCAGCTCGGCGCGCTTCGGCGAAATCACGGGCATTCGTAACACCGGACGCGAGGGCATTGACGAAAGAGTCTTCCGTTTCGCGCTGCGCCTGAGCTTCTGAAATCGCGGCCCGCATCTGGCACGGACCGCGCTTCCGCCCGGGCTGCGCAAAGAGCTTCGCTGGCGAAAACGCTGCTGAGCGAACCGGATGCAGCTTCTGTTACAATCCGGTTTCATTTGCGTTACGGACGCATTTATTAAGCTCGGCTTTTGCTTTCCCTGTTCCTGTGGGCGACGGTCCGCTGCCCTGCCGCGGAACCGGTCGTCACCACGACCACCATCGGTCCGGTAACCCTCCGCCCGGGCGGGTTTTTCGAATTAAGCCCCCCTCACGGGCCCAGCTCAAAGTGAACGCGCACCAGGGCGCTTTCTTTGACTTCGATTTCTCGCTGCGCGCGCTCGCCGTTTCTGAGCACTTCCACGCGGTGCTTGCCCGCCGGCAGAATCAGCCTGGCCGGTGTGCGCTCCTGTCGGAGCTGGCCGTTCAAGATAATCTGCGCTCCGGCCGGCGTGCTCTCCACAAATAGTGTTCCCTGGAGGGCGGCCATCGGGATGAATATCTCACGCGGCCCCGACAGCTCGATAATGCGCATTTCGGGGCGGTGTCCCGCCAGGCTGGCCGCCAGCGTGTGTCGTCCCTCGGACAGCGTCACCGTACACGGAGTCTTGCACGTTGCTTGCGCATTCCCGTCAAAGACTACCCGGGCCCCGGGAGGGCTGCTCGTTACCATCAACTTGTAATAGCTCGGCGGGGCTTTTCTCGCTACCGGAGCCGGCTCCGGCTTGTGCTGCTCAGGCGCCGGCTCTTGGGCCATCGCATCCGGCGCTGTCTTTTCTTCCGCGGGCTTTGCCGGCGGCTGCCTTGGAGCCGTCTCGGTTGCCTGCGCAAGCGTCTGGGGGGCAGCGGGCGGAGAAGGTGCTACGGGCGGCGCGGGCAGGCCGGTCTCACTCCAGCTCCTCCATTGTTCAACCCCGAAATATATTGCTGCGCCCACTGCCAGGGCGCCCAGCCCTGCTAACAGTGCCGCCAAGATCCGCCGTCGAGGTCTGGCTTTTGCGGGTGAAAGCCTTTCGGCCGGCAACGCTACTTCTTGCTCGATAGGCCGGCCGAGCGTTTCTGTAGCAGTGGCCTCTGCCGGCGCCCGTGCTGCGGCCTGCCAATCCTGCTTGCTTTCCAGCGCCCGCTCCAGCGCGCTCACGAATTCGCCGCAACTCGGATATCGGTCCTCCGGCTTCTTGGCCAGCGCCCTGCCGAGCACCAGCGACGCTGCCCAAGGCAGCCTGGGATTCACCTCGTGCGCCGCTCGCGGCTCCACAGCCACGATCTTGTACAGGACCGCGGTAAGTGAATCGGCTAGGAAAGGCGTCTGGCCGGTCAGCATTTCATATGCGATCACCGCCAGCGCGAACTGATCGGCGCGGCCGTCCACGGCCTTACCCTGAATTTGTTCCGGCGACATGTAGTTGGGCGTACCCAGCACCGTGCCCGTCATGGTCAACTGCTCGGAGCTGGAAATCTTGGCTACGCCGAAATCGGTTATTTTTGCTGCGCCGTCTTCACCGATCAAGATGTTGGCGGGCTTGATGTCACGGTGCACCACGCCCCTCTTGTGCGCGTAATCCAAGGCCGCCGCAGCTTGCCGCAGTACGCTCAGAATCAGTTGCCGGTCTAGCGGCTGCCCGGCCTTCAGCCATGCTTCCAGGCTGCGGCCCGGGACCAGCTCCATGGCTATGTAGGCCAGCTCTCCTTCCTGGCCCACGTCGTAAACCACGACAATTCCCGGGTGCGACAAAATGCCCGCCGAGTGTGCTTCGCGCCGCAGCCGCTCCCGCAAGCGGCGCGCCTCCTCGGGATCGCCCAGGCTCGCCAGGCGAATGGTCTTGATGGCCAGCAACCGCCCGATGCTGGGATCTCGAGCGCGGTAGACGATCCCGGTGGCGCCGCGGCCCAACTCGTCCAGGATCTCGTACCTACCCACCCGTTGCATCTGCTCTTTTCACTCTACGACGTCCCCGGCCCAGGCGGCCTCGGCTGTTTACCAGAAGTGGTGCCCGTGGGGTATCCAGTCCGTCAAGACATAGGCGTAAAGCGTTACGATGCCTCCGACTATCAGCGCCAGCAGGATGCTGTGCTTGAGGACGGCGCGGAAAAGATCGCCTTCCTTGCCCTGCTGGCCAGTGGCGGCGCAGGCCACTATGATTGACTGCGCGTCAATCATCTTGCCCATGACGCCGCCGGCCGAGTTCGCTGAAGCCATGAGCACCGGGCTCAGACCGAGTTTGTTGGCTGTGATCACCTGCAAGCTCCCGAATAGCGCGTTTGATCCGGCGTCGGTGCCGGTCAGCGCCACTCCTAGCCAGCCGATCAAAGTCCCGAAGAGCGGGAACAAACTTCCGGTGTTGGCCATGGCCAGCCCCATGATGGCGTCCATGCCCGAATAACGGGTGACGAAGCCCAAGCCCAGCATGGCCATAATTGCAATGAGGCTATAGCGCATGCGCCGCAGCGTGCGCAGGAAAACTCGCAGCGTCCGCCCCAGTGACAATCCCAGCAGCGGCCCAGCCACCAGGCCTGCCAAGAAGGTTGCCGTGCCCACCGCCGAGAGCCAGGCGAAGTCAAACACTGCGGGCTCGGCGTGCGCGGAGACCACCACGGGCGGGGTGCGTATCACGCGCTCGTGCAGCCAGGGCACGGGGTAGCGCAGGGTGACCGAATCGAGGGTTCGCTTCACAGGAGGCAACCCCCAAACGATAACGAAGAAGGCCAGCAGGAGAAAGGGCGACCAGGAGTGTAACACTTTCTTGAAAGAATGTTTTGCCGGCGCCGCCTCTCCCGCCGCCCCATCCCAGGGGTACCGCCAGATCTGCCGCGGCCGCCACCAGCGGAAAAACAGGGCCAGCGCCAGCAGCGTAATCATGCCCCCCATGATGTCCACCAGCGCCGCGTCCACATAGTTCGACCACAGATACTGCACGGCGCCAAAGCTCGCTCCGCAGGCAATCATGCCTGGCCAGACCTCCAGCGTCCGCCGCGACTTCACCTGCCAGTGCACCAGCCAGAACGGTAGTAGCAGCGCCGTAAAAGGCAGGATGCGACCTACCATGGCGCTCAGATCCGCCTCCGGCAGTCCTGTCACCGCCACCAGCGTCCGGATCGGGTTGCCCACCCCGCCCCAAGCCACCGGAGCCGTGTTGGCGATCAAGCAAAGCACCGCCGCTTCGAACGGATGAAATCCGATGCCCGCCATCATCGCCCCGCAGATGGCCACTGGCGCTCCTCCCCCGCCCGCTCCTTCCAGCACCGCCCCGAAGGCGAAAGCAATCAGCAACACCTGCAAGCGCCGGTCAGCCGTGATGCCGCTGATAGATTCCTGAATCACCGTGAAGTGGCCCGTCTCCACCGTCAGCTCATACACGAAGACTGCCGCCACCAGCGTCCAAGCGATGCGTACCACGGCGTAAACCAGCCCCGCCGCCACCGCTCCCGCCACCATTGGCCCCGGCATGCCGAAGGCCACTACCGCCAGCACGACGGCGGCCAGAAACGCGTACACGGCCGCCCGCCAGGCAATCGTCTTGCGTACCGCCAGCAGGTAAAACAACAAGCACACGGGGAAGGCTGCCACCGCGGTTGAAAGCGGCGCCCACCCCAGGGGGTTGTAGTTCTGTATCCAGGTCTCAGGCATGGCTTGCAAGCCGGCATGTTATCACGTCCGGGCAGGTGGCTTTAGTACAATATCGGCGTCATGCAGACCAGGCTTCCCACCGCTGCCATTACGGATGAGTTTTCCCAGGATCTGGAGGCCACTGCCCGGGCCATGGCTGCTATCGGCATGACGGGCGCTGAATTGCGCGTGGTCTTTAACAAGAACATTCTGGACCTGACCGACGAGGAAGTCGAGGCGGCCCACCGCATCCTCACCAGCCAAGGTTTGAAGGTGATCTCGCTCTCCTCTCCAATCCTGAAATGCGTGTTGCCCGGGGGGCCGCCTCTAGACAACCGCTTCGAGCACGACGTCTTTGCTTCCAAACACACCTACGAAGACCAACCCCGCCTTCTGCGTCGGGCATTTGAGATCGCACATCGCACCGGCGCCCGCATAATCCGCGTGTTTTCTTATTGGCGCACGGTTAACCCGGAGAAGTGCTTTCCGCCAGTGATGGAAGCACTGAGCGCCATGGCCCGGCAAGCGGCCCAGGAAGACCTAATCATCGGTCTTGAGAACGAACACGCCTGCAATGTCTCGACCGGCGCCGATCTGGCACAAGTGCTGGCCGCCGTGAACCACCCCAATCTTAAAGCCGTTTGGGACCCGGCCAACGCCTATGTCGCCGGCGAGATCCCTTATCCGGACGGCTTCACCAAGATCCCGCTAGGCAGCATCGCCCACGTGCATGCCAAGGATTGTTACCTGGTTGACGGCAAGCCGCGCTGGGGCGCTTTGGGTTGCTGCGCGCTGGACTGGAAAGGTCAGATCGCGGCCTTATTGAACTCCGGCTACACCGGTTACGTGAGCCTGGAAACGCATTGGCCCGGCCCCGCGGGGGATAAGTTTCAAGCCAGCGTGATCTGCGGCTGGAACTTGCAACACTTGCTCGCAGCCTGATGATTCTTCCGCCGGCGATCGTGGGCGCGCTGGCGTGCTATGCTGGATTCAAATAAGACCAGGGGGCACACCAATGCGCCTCATGATCGCTGCCGGCGCGCTGCTGGGCTTCAGCTTGCTGGCCTTCCAGGGTCGCTATTGGGGGTTCCGCGGCGAAGTAGATAACGACGACGCTCCCTTCCCGCCTGACGGAAACGAGAAAACTGAGTTCGTTTTCGCGCGCCTGCGTTACCCTTCAGTGCGTTTCGCCTGGGGGTTCCGCGGCAATTGGGCCACCGATTATTGGAAGGCCGATCGCCAGTTCGTGCAAGGCGTGCGCCGCCTGACGCGCATCCACACCCGCTCGGTCGAGCAGGTGGTGGATTTGGACTCCGATGAGATCTACAACTGGCCGTGGATTTATGCGGTCGAAGTGGGGCACTGGGCGCTGACCGATGCCCAGTGCAAGCGCCTGCGTGATTATCTGTTGCGGGGCGGCTTCCTCATGGTGGATGATTTCCACGGCACCTGGGAATGGGAAAACTTCATGGCCTCGATGAGCCGCGTTTTCCCGGATCGTCCCGTGGTGGACCTGGATTCCAGTGATCCCATCTTTCACGTGCTTTACGATCTGGACGAGCGTTTTCAGGTCCCCGGCATCCAGTACTGGTATAGCGGCCGCCTATACGAAAAAGACGGCGTTGAGCCGCGCTGGCGCGCCATTTATGATGACAAGGGCCGCATCATGGTCGCCATTTGTCACAACATGGACTTGGGCGACGCCTGGGAGTGGGCCGACCATCCCCGCTATCCTGAACCCTACGCTTCGCTGGCCTACCGCACGGGCATCAACTACATCATTTACGCCATGACGCACTGAGGGCGGGATGTTTGAGTGGTTGTTCAAGTATCCGCCCGCTGCCTTCGCCAAAGGCCGCCTGGTGTGGCTGTCCGGCTGGCCAGTGGGTTGGATGCTGGCTGTACTGGCAGGCGCAGCGTTGCTGCTGGCCTGGCAGTTGCGTCGGCCGCCGGCAGCACAGCGCGAACTCAGTCTTCGACGCCGGCTGACGCTGGGGGCGTTGCAAGGCGCTTTCCTGGCTTTGTTGGTGTTGCTGGTCTGGCAGCCTGCTTTGAGCGTCGCGCTGCTCAAGCCCCAACAAAACATCATTGCTGTGCTGCTGGATGATTCCCGCAGCATGCTTGCGCACGAGCCCGGGGGCACACGTCTGGCGAATGCGCAGCGTTTGCTGGGCAGCGGCCTGCTCGATGATCTGCGCGCCCGCTTCGAGGTGCGCCTGTACAGCTTCGGGCAACAGCTCTCGCGCATCGAAACGCCTGAGCAAGCCCGCGGCAAGGCGCAGGCGACACACGTAGCAGACGCCTTGCGATCAGTAGTGGCGCAAGCCGGCGGCCTGCCTGTGGGCGCAGTGGTGTTGTTGAGCGACGGCGCCGATACGCGCGGCGGCATTGACTGGCAGACCATCCAGGAGCTACGCGCCCGGCGCATCCCCGTGCACGCCATCGGCTTGGGACGGGAGCGCCTGGAGCGTGACATCGAGCTCGCCGGCGTCGAGGTGCCGGCGCGTGTGCTACCGGGTTCGCGGATCGTGGCTGCCGCCCGCCTCCGCCAGCGTGGCTACGCGCGCCAGCGCACGCGCCTTAGCCTCCGCGAGGCCGGCCAGACGCTGGTTTCCCGCGAAATCATGCTCTCAGCCGGCGAACAGGTCGAATCGCTGTTGTTCGAAGCTGGCAAGGCCGGCCTGCGCCGCTTGGAATTCGTGCTCGACCTGCTCCCGGGCGAGGAAAACACGGCCAACAATGCTCAGACCAAATTGCTCCAGATTGAAGATCTCAAGCCGCGCATCCTTTACATGGAGGGTGAGCCGCGCTGGGAGTTCAAGTTCATTCGTCGCGCCATCGAGGAGGATCCCACCCTGCAACTAGTCACCATCCTCCGCACCACCGAGAACAAGTTGTATCGCCAGGGCATCGCCGATCCAAGGGAGCTTGAGCAGGGCTTCCCCGCCACCCCGGATGAACTGTTTGCCTTCCGGGGTTTGATAATCGGCAGCGTTGAGAGCGGTTACTTCACCCCAGTGCAGCAGGAGCTGATCCGCGATTTTGCCGACCGTCGCGGGGGAGGCGTCTTGTTCTTGGGTGGCCGGCATGCCTTAGCCGAAGGCGGCTGGGGCCGGCCGCCGCTGGCGGACCTGTTGCCTGTGATCCTGCCGGAGCGGACCGGGACCTTCCATCGTGATCGGGCGCGCACCAGCCTGACTGCGGCCGGTAGCGAGAGCCTCATCTGCCGCTTGGTGGAACCTCCTGAGGCCAACATTGACCGCTGGCGCAAGCTTCCCGCCTTGGCCGACTATCAAGAAGCAGGCCAGCCCAAGCCCGGCGCGCTGGTGCTGGCTGAAGTCGAAACTCCTGAGGGCCGCCGGTTGCCTCTGCTCATCACCCAGCATTACGGCCGCGGGCGCACGGCTGTGTTTGCTACCGGGGGCAGTTGGCGCTGGCAGATGCTGCAAGAGCTGGCGGACACCACGCACGAAACATTCTGGCAACAAATGTTGCGCTGGCTGGTCGTCGGAGCCACCGGTCCGGTTACCGCCTCCACTGCCCGCACGGTTCTCGAAGATGACTCGCACGTTAGCCTGCGCGCCGAAGTGCGCGATAAGGCCTTTCACCCTGTGGCCCACGCGCGCGTAGAGGCACGGATCACGGGGCCCGACGGAGCCAGCCAGACGATCGCCTTTAGGCCGGTCCCGGAAGAGCCCGGTGTGTACCAGGCAGAGTGGTCCGCCGCTCAAGCCGGTGGTTACACCGCCGAGGTGCGCGCTTGGGTGGGCGAATCGGAGCTTGGCCGCGACACGGTGGCTTTCCGTCGCGAGGACGGCGTGGCGGAAGGCTTCCACGCGACGCAGGATCGAGAGCTGCTGGAAACGCTGGCGCGCAAAACCGGCGGGCGCTATTACAGCCCCGGGGAGGCCCGCCGCCTGGCGCGTGAAATCTCTTATTCCGAAGCGGGCATCAGCGTGCGCGAAACGCGTGATCTCTGGGACATGCCGGCGGTTCTGCTGCTGGCCTTGGGGCTGCGTTCAGCAGAATGGCTGCTGCGGCGCAAATGGGGTGGAATATGAAAGCGTTGTTGGGCTTGATGGCCGCGCTGCCTCTGGGAGCCGCCACTTACTGGATCACCATTGCAGGCCTGGGAGGCGAGCCAGACTACGAACAGCGCTTCGCAGGCTGGGCGCAAGAGGTGGAAAAGATTCTGGCCGCCGGCGGGGCCCGGCTTTACACACTGGCCGGGCCAGATGCCACTGCCGTGCACATCCGCGAGTTGGTAGCCAGATTGGCCCGCGAAATCAAGCCCGAGGACGCTTTGGTAGTGCTGCTGATCGGCCATGGCACCTTCGACGGCTACCAGTACAAGTTCAACTTGCCCGGGCCTGACCTTAGCGCCGGTGAACTGGCGCGTTTGCTGGAGGGCATAACCGCCACCCGGCAGTTGATCGTCAATACAAGCAGCGCCAGCGGCGCTTCACTCGAGCTGCTGCGCAAACCGGGGCGCATTGTGATCACCGCCACCAAAAGCGGGTTGGAAAAGAACGCTACCGTGTTTGCGCGTTACTTCATCGAAGCCCTGCGCGATCCCTCCGCCGACACCGACAAGAACGAAGCTGTTTCCGCTCTAGAGGCTTTCCGCTACGCGGCCCAAAAGACGGCCCGCTTCTACGAATCGCAAAGACGGCTGGCCACAGAGCACCCGCTGTTGGAAGACACCGGCCAAGGGCCGGGTGTGCGCGCCCCCGAGAGCGGCGCCGGAGGCCTGGCGGCTGCCTTTACGCTGGTTCGGTTTGGGCAAACGCAAGCGGTTATGCGTGATCCGGCCAAGCGCGCCCTGCTGGCTCGCAAGGAAGAACTTGAGCAGAAGATAGACCTGCTCAAGTACCAGAAAGCCGCCATGGACGCGGCTGAGTACCGCAAGCAACTGACCGCCCTGTTGCTCGAACTGGCCAGGGTTCAACAGGAGTTGGATAAATGACGCTGGCCTTGCTCCTGTTGGCGGCTACGCAGCCCTTTGCCGGCGCGGGGCCGGCCGCCGAGTGTCTCCTGCTGCGGCACCATGGCCGGCAGGCGGAGGCAGCGGCTTGTTTTACCCGCCTGGCTGCCGGCCCGGACGCATGGGCTCGCGCCGAGGGTTTGTGGGGCTTGGGCCGCTTTAGCGAGGCCAATGATGAGTTCCGCACCGCCGTAAAGTTACGTCCCAAGGACCCCGATTTGAGGGTGCGCTGGGGACGCTTGCTCCTGGAGCGCTTCAACCCGCCGGAAGCGGCAGAGCTGTTCCAAGAGGCTCTCGAGCTTAGTCCCAACCATCCCGGCGCGCTCGTCGGCCTTGCCTGGGTGGCGGCCGAGCAGTTTGAAAGCAAGGCAGTAGAGCTGGCGCGGCAGGCGCTGGCGGCCGATGCCGGCTCGGTGGAAGCGCATGAATTGCTGGCTCGTATGGCCCTGGAAGAGGGCGATATCGCGCGCGCCATCGAGCATGCCGATCGGGCGCTGGCGCTGTGGCCGGAAGCGCTCGACGCCATGAGCATTCACGCCACCATACACTGGCTGGCCGATCAACCGCAATCGCCCTGGCTCAAGCGCATCTTCGCCGTCAATCCGCGTTACGGCCAGGCTTACGCCACCGCCGCTCGCTTCATGATGCTCAACCGGCGTTACGAAGATGCCATTGCTTTGCTGCGCAAAGCGGTTGAGCTTGATCCGCAACTGTGGTCGGCGCACAGCGAACTGGGGTTGAACCTGATGCGGATGGGGCGCGATGCCGAGGCGCGGCGCGAGCTCGAGCTGGCTTACCTTAACGGCTACCGCAACGCTACCACAGTGAACGCGCTGCGCTTGCTCGACAGCTACAAGAATTTCGTGTTGCTCGATTGCGGACGCGTCGTTTTAAAGCTGCACCGCAAGGAAGCCGACGTCCTGCGGCCTTACTTTCAGGAGCTGGCCGAGAAAGCGCTGAGCGTCTTTGAGAACAAGTACGGCTTACGTCTCCAACAGCCTGTGCGCATTGAGGTCTATCCGGATCACGAGGACTTCGCCGTGCGGACCGTGGGCATGCCAGGCTTGGGAGCGCTTGGCGTTACCTTTGGCTACGTGGTGGCTATGGACAGCCCTTCGGCGCGGCCCCGGGGCGCTTTCCACTGGGCCAGCACGCTGTGGCACGAGCTAAACCACGTGGTGGTGCTGGCCGCCACTGCTCATCGTGTGCCGCGGTGGTTCATCGAGGGTCTGGCGGTTTATGAAGAATCGCTCGGCGGCCCTGGCTGGGGCGAACGCCTCACGCCGGAGGTAATCGCCGCCATTCGCGACAAGAAACTGCTGCCGGTAAGTGAGCTCGACCGCGGTTTTGTGCGCCCGCGTTACCCTTCGCAAGTGGTCGTTTCTTATTACCAGGCTGGACGGATGTGCGAGTATATCGCGGAGCAATGGGGCGTAGAGAAGTTGCGCGGCATGGTGTCGGCTTTCGCGCGGGGAGCCGACACGCCACAGGCAGTACGGCAGGTGCTAGGCACCGCGCCGGAAGAACTCGACGCCCGCTTCATCAAGTGGCTGGAGTCCCGGACCTCCGGGGTGCTGGAGGGCTTTGAGCAGTGGCGCCGGCGCCTGTCGCGGTTGCAAGAAGCCGCACGCGCCGGGCGGCACGAAGAGGTGATTCGTGATGGTCCTGCGGTACGGGATCTTTACCCGGACTATGTGGGTGTCGGCAGCGCTTATGAGCTGCTGGCAGAAGCCTGGCTGGCACGCAACGACAAGGCTGCGGCGCGCGGCGAGCTGGAACGCTACCAACGTGCTGGGGGGCGCGACGTGGGTTTGTTGAAGAAGCTGGCCGCCCTGGAGCTGGAGACGGGTCGAGGCAAGGAGGCCGCCGAAGTGTTGAGCCGTATGCTCGAAGTGGATCCCCTGCATGAGGAAAGTCATCGGCTCTTGGGCAACCTGCGCTTGGAGATGGGCGATGCCGAAGGCGCCATCCGGGAGTACCGCGCCGCCCTGGCCCTGAACCCCAACGACGTCGCCGCCGCTCATTTCAATCTGGCTCGTGCTTATCACGCGGCGCAGCGCGTAGAGGAGGCCAAAGAGCATGTACTGGCGGCGCTCGAGCTGGCGCCGGGTTATCGCCTCGCGCAAAAACTGCTGCTGGAATTGAACCCGTGAGAAATCCGATTACTGGAGACCTGATGGCCACCATAGTCCCGATCGAAGCCGCCGAGCTGAGAAGGCGGATCGAACGCTTTCAACAGGTGCACCGTGAAATCGTTGAACAGGTCCGGCGCGTCATCGTTGGCCAGGAGGAGGTGCTCGAGCAGGTGTTGATTGCCTTGTTCGTGGGCGGGCACTGCTTGATTACCGGCTTGCCGGGAACCGCCAAGACGCTGCTGGTGCGAACTATCGCGCAGACGCTGGGCCTCGCTTTCAAGCGTATCCAGTTCACCCCCGACCTGATGCCCTCCGATATCACCGGCACTGACATCATCGAGGAGGACCCGGCTACCGGCAGGCGCACCTGGACCTTCGTCCCCGGCCCCATCTTTGCCAACGTGCTGCTGGCCGACGAGATCAATCGCACGCCCCCCAAAACCCAGTCCGCACTGTTGGAAGCCATGCAGGAACTTTCTTGCACCGTGCGCGGCAACCATTACAAGCTGCCTTCGCCCTTTTTCGTGCTGGCCACACAGAATCCTATCGAGCTGGAAGGCACCTACCCGCTGCCTGAAGCGCAACTGGATCGTTTCCTGTTTAACACTGTGCTCGGTTACCTGAGCGCCGAGGAAGAAATGCAGGTGATTGACTTGACCACCACCACCCATGTAGCTGAAGTGGAAGCCGTCACCAACGCCGAGGAAATTCTCCAGTTCCAGCAACTGGTGCGCATGGTGCCCATCGCCGACTCGGTGGCGCGCTACGCCGTAGAGCTGGTTCGCGCCACCCGCAATACGGATCCGGAGGCCCCCGATTTCATCCGCAAGTACGTCAATTACGGCTCCAGCGTGCGCGGGGCCCAGTTCCTGGTGCTGGCCGCTAAGGCGCGGGCCTTGATGCGGCGCCGCTATCACGTCACTTACGAAGACATTCGTGCGCTGGCCATCCCCGTGCTCCGCCATCGCATCCTGTTGAACTTTTACGCCGAATCCGACCGGCTCAGCGCGGATGATATCCTACGGCGGTTGCTCGAGCTGCGCCCGCCCCCAAGCGCCTGAGGTGACCATGCTGCCGCGCTATTTGGATCCCGCCGTTTTGGCCAACCTTTCGGGCTTGGATCTGGTGGCCAAGACCGTGGTCGAAGGCTTTGTGGCCGGCTTGCACCGTTCGCCCGACTTCGGCTTCAGCCAGGAATTCGCCGAATACCGCGCTTACGCTCCCGGAGACGACCTGCGCTACGTGGACTGGAATGTCTTCGCCCGCACTGAGCGCTGCTACCTGAAGCGGTACCGCGGCGAAACTAACACCGTGCTTACTGTGCTCCTTGATACCAGCGCCTCGATGGGCTTTCGCTCACGCCGCCTCAGCAAGCTCGATTACGCGCGCTATTTGGCCGCCTCGCTGTTTTATCTTGCCGGCCGGCAGCGTGATGCCGCGGGCCTGATCGTCTTCGACGACAACGTGCGCGACGTAGTGGCGCCTTCCACCCGCCACGGTCAACTCTCGCGCCTGTTGCACGCGCTGGAGCGCGCAAGGGCGGGCCGGCGCACGGATTTCGCCCGGCCTTTCCTGCACTTGCTCGATCATTTGCGTCGCCGGGGCATCGTAGCCGTGATCTCGGACTTTTACGCTGCGCCGGAAGAAGTGGTGCGCACGATGGCCCCGGTGCGCTTTCGCGGCAGTGAACTTATCCTGTTTCACGTGCTCGATCCGGAAGAGCTGCGCCCGCAATTGGATCAGCCGCTGCTGCTGGTGGATCTGGAGACCAGCCAGAACATGGAGGTGGCCCCGGAGTATGCGCGCGGCGAGTATCGGCTCAAACTGGCCACGCACATCGAGGCGCTGCGCCAGCAAGCCCGCCAGGCGGGCATGGACTACTTCCTGCTCGAAACACATCGCCCGCTGGACGAAGCTCTTCGCGAGTACCTGAGCGTACGTGCTGGGAGGATGTAAGTGGGCCTGCTGGCGCCGTGGTTCCTGTTAGGGTTGCTGGGCCTCGGCTTGCCCGTGTGGCTGCATCTTCTGCGCCGTCGCCACAACCCTCCCCGGCCGTTCCCCTCGCTGATGTTCTTCGAGCGCCGCCCGCAAAGCTCCATCCGGCAGCGGCGGCTCCGCTATTGGGGGCTGCTGCTGTTGCGTTGCCTGCTCTTGGCGGCCTTGGTGCTGGCATTCGCTCGCCCTTACCGGCGTGTGCTTTCAGCGGGAGCTGCTGAGCGGCTCATGGTGCTGGCGCTGGATGAATCCTTCAGCATGCGGCAGGCGGATCGCATGGCGCGCGCCAGGCGCGCGGCTATGGAACTGCTGGGCAAGGCGCGCCCCGGCGAGCGCGTGGAAGTGATCGCCTTTGCCAGTAGGGTGCGTGTGTTGAGCCAGCCTAGTAGCGATCCTGCGGCGGCGCGCGCCGCCATCGGCTCACTTGAACCCACTTACTCCAGCACCTCCTATGGGGAGCTGGTGCGTTCGCTGCGGCTGATGGCAGAGGCCTGGCGCGGCTCTATCGAGGTCCATGTGTTCACCGATTTGCAGCGCAGCGGCTTGCCGCCCAGCTTCCAGGATCTGGCCCTGCCTGCGCGCTTGCACTTGCAGTTGCATCCAGTGGCGGCTGATTCGCAAGCTAACTGGACCGTGGAAAGCGTGAGCGCGCCGGCTTGCGTTTACCAGCCGCGCAGCATCCGTATCCAAGCCAACATCGCGTGCTTCGGCGCTGTCGCCACCCGCAAGCGCGCTTCGCTGCTCGTTAATGGGCGCGTTTTGGAAACGCGGGAGACGGAGGTCCCGGCCCGTGGCCGCGCGCCAGTGGAGTTCCTCCTCACCGAGCTGCCCCACGGCGTCAACCGCGCTGAGGTGCGCATCGAACCTCCGGATGCATTCCCCGATGATGATCAGCGCGTGTTTGCCATAGAACGGCTGGACCCGCGGCCGGCCTTGTTCGTGCATGAGCCCTCAGACAGGCGATCCTTGCTTTACTTCCGCACAGCTTTGGAAGCTTCCGGTCAGTCGCCTTTTCGGTTGGAGGAAGCACTGCCGGAGCAGATGGCGGTTTTGAAGCCGGGCCAGTATGCATTCGTGGTTCTTTCCGATGTCGGCTGGCTCCCGGAGGCTTTCGCGCGCGCATTGCGTAGCTATTTGGAGACGGGCGGCGCAGTGTTGCTAACGGCCGGACCTTCCACCATCGCGCACGGAAAGATGCCGCTGGTGGGCGCGCCGATTCACGCCGATGGCGAGCTGGCAGGCGCTTATCAGGCGGCTTGGGAGATAGACCGGCAACACCCCGCGTTGGCCGGCACTGGAAGCTGGGAGGCGGTCAAGTTCTACCGCACGGCGCGCCTGGAAGCCGGGGATGGGCGTGTGCTGGCCCGCCTGGCGGACCGGGCGCCGTTGCTTATCGAGAAGCGTGTTGGCGCGGGGCGCTTGTTGATTTTTGCCTCCAGCTTCGATAACGTCGCCAACGATTTCCCCCTCCACGCCGCGTTCGTCCCTTTTATTGAACGCCTAACGGCCTACCTGGGCGGGCTGGAAGAAAGAGCCGCCAGCCTGCCTGTTGACGCACACTTCGCGCTACGCTTGCCCTCCGAGCGCGGGATTGCCGTGGAAGTCATCGGACCTGGGGGCGGCCGCGTGATCTCACTCAAAGAGTCGGCTACCGCGGACAGCGTTGAGCTCAAGCAGGCGGGATATTACGAAATCCGCCGGGGCAGCGGGCGCAACCAAGTCCTGGCCGTCAATCCGGATCCCCGCGAATCAGACCTCGAGCTGATTCCCGCGGATGTTTTGAGGATGTGGCGGGGTTCAGGGCGTGAGCCTGCGAGCGCTGCGACCAGCGAGCCAGGGTTATCCCGGCAGGGCCTCTGGCATTGGCTGCTCCGCCTGGCGCTGCTGGCCGCGTTCGCCGAAGCCTTGGTAGCCAACCGGTACTTGTCAAGCAAAAGCGAGGCCCCATGAACGCACTGAGCGAACTGAACGCCTATCTGGCCCGCATCGAAGCGAGGCTGCGCCGACTGACCTTCTGGCGCGGTGCAGCGATCCTGACTGCCACTGCACTGGGCGCCACCGTGACTCTGGTGTGGCTGGCCAATCGGTTCGCCTTTTCGCCCGCTAGCGTCGTGGCGGCGCAATGGATTCTTTACGGCGCGCTGGCCGCGACGGGCGCGTGGGCGCTGGCTGCACCACTCTTGAAGTTAAACCGGCGCCAGGCCGCCGAACGGGCTGAGCGTGAGGCGCCGCATTTCGAACAGCGGCTGCTTACGCTCGCCGAGCGAGGCGGCGGTGAGCAAGCGGACGGCTTGCTGGAACTGCTGGCTGCGGAAACCATCGAGCAGACGCGGGTGTTGCCGGAGCCGCTGGCCACAAATGGGCGGGTGCTGGCCTATGCCTTGGTGACGCTGGTTGCTTTAAGCGCCCTGATTTGGTTGGTCCTGGCCGGTCCCGGCTATATGGGCTACGGCGCCTCGCTGCTGTGGGCTGGGCCCCGCAGGGGGACTATCCAGCCCTACTACACCATCGTCGTCGCTCCAGGCGATGCGGCAGTGCGGCGTCACAGCGACCAGATGATCAAAGCCCGTCTGGTGGGCTTCCAAGCCAGTGAAGTGCGGCTGGCGGCGCGCTACGAAGGCTCCACCCGGTGGGAAGAGGCGCCCATGCGGCCGGCTGAAGGTCGGGGCGACTTCGAACTGCTGCTGGCCGGGATCCCGCAAAGCCTGGATTATTACGTCAGCGCCGGGCGCATCCGGTCTTCTCTTTACAGGCTGCGCGTGGTTGACCTACCCCAAATCAAGCGCCTGCGCGTAACTTACCACTTCCCCCGCTGGGCCGGGCTGCCGCCTGCGGTGGAGGATCCGGGCGGCGATCTGCGCGCCGTCGAGGGCACGGAAGCCGAGGTGGCCGTGGAAACCGACCGCCCGCTGGAGGCCGGGTTCCTCCAACTGGGGGATAGTACGCGAGTCCCGCTGGCGCGCGGGGAGGGCAACTGGCGCACGGCCCGCTTGAAGATCCAAGCTGACGGGCGCTATTACGTCGCCGCCCTGGATGGCGAGCAGCCGGTGCGCCTGAGCGAGGACTACCTCATTCTGGTCGAGAAAGACTCACCGCCCGACGTGCGTATCCGCCGCCCTGGCCGCGACGCGCGCGTCAGCCCCATCGAGGAAGTAACCGTGGTCGTGGAGGCCGGCGATGAGTTCGGCCTGCAAGAGCTCGTGCTGCACTACAGCGTCAATGGCGGGCCGGAGCGCAAGGTCGCGCTTCTGGAGCGCCCGGGGGCTCGCCACGCCGAGGGCGAAACCACGCTGTACTTGGAGGAATTTCGCCTGGCGCCGGGCGATGTGGTCAGCCTGTACGCCACGGCGCGCGACGCCCGGCAGGCTGCGCAGACGGACATCTATTTCTTGGAGGCCCAACCCTTCGCGCGCGAGTACTCGCAGTCGCAACAATTGGGAGGCGGGGCCGGCGAAGGCGGCCAGCAAGATGAAAATCGGATTTCCGAGCGGCAGAAGGAGATAATCGCCGCCACCTGGAATCAGATCCGGTCCCCTCGTGACGAGGCTCAAAACGCCCGCTTTCTGGCCGATGTCCAGGCCAAATTGCGCGATCAGGCACGCTCGCTGGCCCGCCGAATGCAAAGCCGTGAGCTCTCGCGCGCCAACCAGGAGTTCGAAAGCTTCACACAAGAGATGGAAAAGGCGGCCGTGGCGATGGATGAAGCCTCTGGCAAGCTGCGCGCGGCCCGCTGGCGGGAAGCCTTGAGCCCGGAGCAACAAGCCCTGCAACATCTGCTGCGCGCGGAAGCTACTTTCCGCCAGATCCAGGTGGCTTTCGGCAATCGGGGCGGCGGTCGCGGCGGCCGGGGTGGCGCCGGGCGCGAACTGGAAAGCTTGTTTGAGTTGGAGCTGGACACGGAAAAGAATCAGTACGAAACTGCCCAGCGCGGAGGCCCACGCAATCCTGAGCAGCGCGCGCTGGACGAAGCCTTGCGCAAACTGGAGGAGCTGGCCCGCCGGCAGCAGGAGCTAGCGGAACGGCGCGCTTTGCGCCAAAGCATCGAGTTACGCTGGCAGCAGGAAATGCTGCGCCGCGAGGCTCTCGAGCTACAGCGCGAGATGGAGCGACTGGCGCGCGAAGCCCCCGCGGGCGCACAGGGACAAGCCGGCACACAGGCGCGCGGCGATGCTTCCGCCGAGCGGGAGCAATTGCGCCGCATGGGGCGCGGGGCGGCGGACCCGCGCATTGAACAGGCCCTCGAACGCCTTGCGCAGGCGGCTCGCGAGATGGGCCGGGCAGCAGGCCAGCAACAGGCCGCCGATCAGCTTCGCCAGGCCCGCGATCTGTTGAGCGGCATCCAGCGCCGTGAAGCGGGCGACCGTATGAACGAAATGGTGCGCCGCAGCGAGCAACTGGCAGCCCGGCAGAGGGACTTTCAGGAACAACTACGACGCCGCTTCGCTACGCCCGAGGCCCGCGCCAGTACTGACGAAGCTGCTCGCATGGCTGACGAAAAGCAGCGCATGGCCGGCGAGCTCGAACAGCTCCAGCGTGAGCTTGAAGCAAGCGCACGGCAAATGGCCACCGGGCAGCGCGCTGTCGCAGCCAAGCTGCGCGAAGCATTGGGCGATCTTCAGCGGCAGGAGCTGGCGACGCGCATGCGCTACAACGCGGAGCTAATCCGGCGGGGCTGGGGCGCGGTGGCGGTGATGCGCGAGGCGCCCGTCACTGCCGGCCTGGAGCAGCTCCGCCAGCAGCTCCGCGAGGCCCAAGGCGCCCTGGATAGAACCCCACGAGAGCCGGATGCGCTGGCCCGGGCTCTGGAAGCTTTGCGGCGCACCCGAGATCGGCTGGCCCAGGATTCCGGCAGGCAAGCTGGCTCTGGGGCGCTTGCAGGCCGAGCAGCCACGCCCGGCAGCCAAACCGCCGGCGCCGTCGGAAGGCGGGGCGGAGCGGAGCCCGCGCCCGGCAGCTACGCTGCCAGCAATTTCGGTGATTGGCAGCCCGCTGAGCCTCCAAACTTACTGCCTAGGTCCGACCCGGCCGCGGCAATGCGCGCTTATGAACAAGCTCTGCGCGAACTGTCGCGGCTGAAAACGGAGCTGCGCGAAAGCCCCGAGGCAGCACGGGAGCTCGAGCAGTTGTTGCGCGATCACCTGCCCTTTGATCCCCGGCGCGCTCCCGGCAATCCTGCCCTGCTCGAACGCATTTATGCCCGCTTCCTGGCCGATTTGGACCGATTGGAGATCCAGTGGCGGCGGCGACTCGGGGAGGTTTCCCAACCGGCGCGGACGCCGGCTAGCGAGCCCGTTCCTGCCGGTTATGCCGAGGCGGTGGCGGAATACTTCCGTCGCCTGAGCCAGCGACGCTGACACGCGCCGCCGCGCCCTGCGATCCAGGCCACGGTTGCGGGCAAGGCACGGACCGGAGTACTATCAATACTCCGTTGCAAACAAGACCATGAAAGCACTCTGCGTCGCCATTGTTTGCCTGGTCCCCGGCGCCTGGGCCGCCGGGCCGCCCCGCGTATACGCCATTCGCGATGCGCGGGTGGTTACCGTCAGTGGCCCGGTAATCGAGCGCGGCACGGTTGTGTTGCGCGAGGGGTTGATTGAAGCGGTGGGCGAAAAGACACCCATACCGCCGGAGGCTTGGGTTATCGAAGGGCAGGGCCTCACGGTCTACCCCGGGCTCATTGACGCCCTAAGCTCGTTAGGCATCCCGGAAGCGGCGCCTACCCCTGCTCCCACGCGCACGAGCGCACGAACCGTCCCGGCCCAGCCCAGCCAGCCTCCTGCTCAGGTGCAGACGCCGGAAACGCGCCCTGCCGAAGGGCCCGAAGACCGGCCCTCCAACACAAGCTGGCTGCGGGCCGCAGATTTGATCAGCCCGGCTGATCGAAGGCTGGAGACCGCGCGCAGCCTGGGTTTCACCGCAGCAGTCACTTTTCCCCAGCGTGGCATTTTCGCCGGACAAGGGGCAGTGATCGCGCTGGCCGGTGAGCGGCCGGGGCAAATGGTCATCAGCGCTCCCGCGGGCTTGTTCCTGACGCTGAGCACGGCCGGCTTCACCAGCTTCCCCGGTTCCCTGATGGGCGTGCTGGCTTATATCCGCCAGGTCTACCTGGACGCTGAGCATTACCGGCTGGCCAAGGAGTTTTACGCCCGCCATCCCAACGGTAGCCAGCGGCCGGCTTACGATCGCGCTCTAGAGGGCGTACTGGAGGCGCCGCGCGTGCTGCTGCCCGCCTCGCGCGCAGTCGAGATTGATCGCATGCTGCGCTTCGCGGCTGAGCTAAAGTTGAACGCGGTGCTTTACGGAGCGCACGAGGCACACCGAGTAGCGGCTCTGTTGAAGAAATCGGGCGTGCCCGTGCTAATCAGCCTGCGCTGGCCGGAGCGGAGCCGGGATGCAGATCCCGACCAGGTGGACAGCCTGCGCGTGCTCGAGTTCCGCGAGCGGGCGCCGACCACGCCCGCCGTGCTGGCTAAACAAGGCGTGCCTTTCGCCTTTTACACCGAGGGCATAACCAGCGCCCGAGAATTCATCCGCGCCGTGCGCCGCGCCCTGGAAGCGGGGCTGACGCCGGAGGCGGCCCTGCGTGCCTTTACGCTTAGCGCTGCTGAGATTTACGGCGTCGCCGACCGCCTGGGAAGCATTGAGAAGGGCAAGATCGCCAATCTCATCGTCACGGACGGCGAATTGTTCCAGGAGAAGACTCGCGTGAAATACGTCTTCATTGACGGCCTGAAGTACGAGCCCTTACCCGAGCCGCCCGAGGAAACCTCTCGGCCGGAACCTTCCTGGGAGGTGACCCGATGAAGCGCCTGGTGTGCTTCGTCCTGGCAACCTTAGCAGTTTGGGCCGGCCCGCCCATAGTCATACGCAACGCCACCGTGCTTACAGTGACCAAGGGTCGCTTCCAGGGCTCGATCCTGGTTCGGGACGGCAAGATCGTTGAGGCGGGGCCCAAAGTGGCGATCCCCAGCGACGCCATCGTGGTGGACGCCGGGGGGCAGTACGTTATGCCGGGCATCATTGACCCGCATTCGCACATAGCCGCCGAGAGCACCAACGAGGGCAGCATCTCGGTTTCCTCGATGGTCTCCATGGAGGACGTGCTCAACCCCGAGGACATCGCCATTTACCGCGCACTGGCGGGCGGGGTGACCACCATCGCGGTAATGCATGGCAGCGCCAATGCGGTGGGCGGGCAATGCTCGGTCATAAAGTTGCGCTGGGGACACAGCGCCCGGGAACTGCTCTTCGATGAGGCTCCCCCAATTCTCAAATTCGCCATGGGCGAGAATCCCAAAAGACGGGGTTCGACGCCCTCCCTGCTGCCCGGCATTAGTTCCCAGCAGCCGCGTTACCCGGCCAGCCGCATGGGCGTGGAAGATGTCATGCGGCAGGCCTTCGTGGAAGCCGCGGCTTATCGGGAAGCTTGGAAGCAATACGAGGCCAAGCGGCAGCGCGGCGAGCAGGTACTGCCGCCACGCCGCGACCTGAAGCTGGAACCGCTGGCCGAGGTGCTTGAGGGACGTCGCCTGGCGCACGTGCATTGCTACCGCGCCGATGAGATCCTGGCTGTATTGCGCTTGGCCCAGGAGTTCAAGTTCAAGATCGCTGCCTTGATTCACGTGCTCGAAGGTTACAAGGTGGCGCGCGAAATAGCCGAGGCGGGAGCCGGCGCCAGCACCTTCACTGATTGGTGGGCCTACAAGATGGAAGCCTATGATGCTATCCCTTACAATGCGGCCCTAATGCTGCGCAAAGGAGTGCTGGTGTCGCTGAACTCGGATTCCGCCGAACTGATGCGCCACTTGAACCAGGAGGCCGCCAAGACCATAAAATACGGGGGCCTCTCGGAAGACGAAGCGCTAGCCCTGATCACTATCAATCCGGCCAAGCAACTTGGCATAGACAAGCGGGTCGGCTCCATCGAGCCGGGCAAAGACGCCGATCTGGTCATCTTCGACAAGCATCCCCTATCGAACTATGCCAAGGTGCTGCGCGTCATGATTGACGGGGAATTCTACTTCGATCGGGACCGCGATATGAGCGGGCGGGCCGAGATCGAAGCGCGCAAGAAAGCCTTGCTCGAAAAGGCTCGGGAAAGAGAAAAGAAACAGGCGCCCGCTCGCAGGAGGCCGGCATGAAAGCGCTGTGTGTTTGCTGGCTCTCGGCCCTTTGCTTGTGCGCTGCTGAGAACAGCTTCTTGCTACGGGGGGCGCGCATCCATCCTGTCAGCGGACCCGAGATCCCCAACGGCATGCTGCTGGTCAAGGACGGGCGCATCGCTGAGGTCGGCGCCCGGCTGGCCGTCCCTAAAGGCGTACGCGTGATAGAGGCCAAAGGGCTTGAGGTCTATCCTGGCCTGATTGATTCCGGCACGCAGATAGGTCTGGCCGAGGTCAGCGCGGTGCGCGAGACCGTAGACACCACTGAAATCGGCGATTTCAATCCGCAGTTGCGCGCCATCATCGCTGTGCATCCCGCCAGCGAGCATATCCCGGTGACGCGCGCAAACGGCATCACTGCCGTAATTAGCGCTCCGGCGGGAGGCATCATCTCGGGCCAGGCGGCCTTGATCCACTTGGACGGCTGGACTTGGGAGCAGATGCAGGTGCGCGCGCCGGTCTCAATGATTTTGCAATTTCCCGTGCTCCGTACCGCACAGGGGCGTTTCGGCACGCGTGCCGCGCAGCCTTACACAGAAGCCAAACGCGATTATGAGCGGCGCTTGCAGCGACTGCACGAGTTCTTCGAGCAGGCACGGCATTACCAGCAGGCAAAGAAGGCCGGTGCACCCGGTTTCAAAACCGACCTGAAAATGGAGGCCATGCTGCCGGTGTTGGAGGGCAAATTGCCCCTGGTAGTGCATGCCGTACGCGAGCGCGCCATCCGCGAAGCCATTGCCTTTGCCGAAAAACAGAAGGTGCGCCTGGTGCTGGCCGAGGCGCGCGAGGCCTGGAAAGTAGCCGACCTGCTCAAACAAAAGAACATCCCTGTGATTCTGGGCCCCACCCTTGAGTTGCCGCTGGAAGAAGACGATCCTTATGACAAGGCTTATACCTTGCCCGCGGAGCTGCATAAAGCCGGCGTCAAGTTCGCCTTCGCCAGCTTCTCTACTTCCTTCGCGCGCAACCTGCCTTACCAGGCAGCCATGGCGGTGGCTTTCGGCTTGCCTCACGAAGAAGCTCTAAAAGCCTTGACCCTGTACCCGGCCGAAATCTGGGGCGTCGGCGATTTGCTGGGCTCGATCGAGAAAGGCAAACTGGCGGACTTGATTGTCACCGACGGCGACCCCCTGGAAACGCGCACGCAGGTCAAGTACGTCTTCATCGAAGGTCGCGAAGTGGACCTCAGCAACAAGCACCTGCGCTTGTACGAGAAATACTCCCAGCGCCCCTGAGATTGCCGCTTATAATTTTCAGTAGGTGGGAAGTTTTTTCCTTGAGAATTTCGGCTGCCGCGCCACGCAAGCCGAGGGCGCAGCCATCGCCTCCCAACTGGTCGCGTGTGGCTACCGCCCGGCCAGCCGGCGCCAAGCCGAGCTGGTGATCCTGAACAGTTGTACCGTGACGGCTGCGGCCGATCAGGATGTGCGGCAGGCCGTTTACCGCATACGGCGCGAGAATCCCCGGGCGCGCATCGTGATCGCGGGTTGCTATGCACAGCGCGCGCCTGAAGAGGCCGCGGCGTTGCCAGGAGTGGCCTGCGTAATCGGCAACTCGCACAAGGCCCGCCTGGCCGAGCTGATCGCGGGCATCGAAGCGCTGAAGCCAGGCTGCCGAATTTTCGTGGACCGGCCCGAGGCAGCCGGCTGGTTTGCGGGCTCTGCGACAGAGAGCGCCGCGGGTGAGCGGACGCGACCCAACCTCAAGATCCAGGACGGTTGCAGCTTCCACTGCTCCTTTTGCATTATTCCCGCGGTGCGCGGCCCTAGCCGGAGTGCGCCGCCGGAGTGGGTTGTCGAGCAGGTACGTCGGCTCAGCCGGCAATACTGCGAGATCGTACTGAGCGGGATCAACTTGGGCCGCTGGGGCCGCGATTTGCCCGGCCGGCTGCGGCTGGTGAATCTGCTGCGACGCCTGCTGGATGAAACCGAGGTGCAGCGGCTCAGGCTGAGCTCGATCGAGCCCATGGATTTGAGCGATGAGTTGCTGGAGCTGATGGCTAGCTCGGGGCGTATTGCCCGGCACATTCACGCGCCGCTGCAAAGCGGCTCCGATAGCGTCTTGCGGCGCATGCGGCGCTGGTACCGCACCCGCCATTACGCCGAACGCATCCTCCGCGCGCGGGCCAAAATGCCCGATGCCGCTATCGGCGCTGATGTGATGGTGGGTTTCCCGGGCGAGTCCGAAGAGGAATTTGAGCAAACCGTGCGATTCATTGAGAGCCTGCCGTTCACATACTTGCACGTGTTCAGTTATTCGGCGCGGCCAGGCACCCCCGCAGCCACTATGCCCGGACAGGTTCCCCTACGCGTACGAAAGCAGCGCAATCGCATCCTGCGCGAACTGGCAGCACGCAAGAACCTGGAGTTCCGCCGCCAGATGCTCGGACGCAGCTTGTCGGTGGTCACGCTGGAGCGGCCGCTGGCGGCCCTCAGCGACAATTACCTGCGTGTGAAGCTGGCCCGCCCGCGCCAACCCAATCGCATCGTGGAAGTACAGATCGGCGGGTTGACGGCCGACGGGGTGTGCGAACGCGCCCAGTGAAAGGGCGAGAGAGGCCGACGACTTGATTGACCTTCACGTTCACTCCACCGAATCCGACGGCAGCCTGACTCCCCAGCAGCTCGTCAGCGAGGCGGCCGCTTTGGGTCTGGAGGCGCTGGCCATTGCCGACCATGACACTATGGCCGGCTACGAGCCCGCCCTCAGGGCGGCCGCGGGAACGGGAGTGGAGCTGATATGCGCAGTCGAGATCTCGGCGCGTCGTGAATGCCTGGACGGCCGAAGCCGGGGCGTACACCTGCTCGCGTATTTCTTTCAGGGACCGCCCGGCGAAGGGTTTAGCCGCTGGCTGGAACAGCAGCAGCAACGCCGAAGGGAACGCAACCAGCGGCTGGCCGCGCGGCTTCAGGAGCTGGGCTTGGAGGTCGCTTTGGAGGAGGTTGCGGCACTGGGCGGCAAGCTGGTGGGGCGGGTGCACTTCGCGCAGGCGTTGATTCGGAGGGGGTACGCGGCAAGCGTGCAAGAAGCTTTCCGGGAATACCTGGGCCAAGGCGGCCGGGCCTACCTCCCGATGGAAAGGGTTACCGTGGAAGAGGCCATTAGGAAGATACGCGACGCGGGCGGGCTAGCGTGCGTAGCTCACCCCGGCCGGCTGCGTTTCAATCTGGAGGGCGTTTTGGGCGAGTGGCGGGCGCAGGGCCTGGGAGGATTGGAGGTCTTTCACAGCGAACACAGCCGCGAGCAAACGGGCTACCTGCTGGCGTTGGCGCGGCGGTTCGAGCTGGCAGTCACAGGGGGTTCGGATTTTCACGGGGAGGGCAAGCCAGGCGTATGCATGGGCACGGGAATGAACGGTAACTTAAGCTTGAACCGGGAATTACTGGAGGCTCTGCGGCAGGCGGCCAAGGGCCGCGGGGCACAATCTGAGCTGCGAGGCCTCCCGCGCTGAGCAGGCAGCCTCCGCCGCCCGGCAGCGCTATGGCAAGCCAGGCGAGGCGCCCGGGTTCAATCCCCAAGGGTCGCTTCCGGAGCGGGTGAGAAGCGCTGCCGATAAAGGCGATGGTCGGCCTGGCGGGCCATGGCCTCGCAGTCGAGCGGCATCGCGAGGAAGTCGGCAATTCGCTGAGCTTCCCGATGCGGCTCCGCCAGCACGTCGTGGTAGCGGACGGTGTGCAGGCAGACGCGCGGCATCTGGCGGACCAGCGCCAGCACCTGCTGCTGATGAGCCGCCAGGGCTCGGACCAGGGCCTCACCCTCGAGCGGCGCCGTTCTGCCCTGCCGGCGAATCATCGCCACCTGGGAGGCAGCCACCTCCGCCAGCGGCCGTTCCATGTAAAGCACGCGGTATTCGTACCCTGGCGGCAGCGCCCACAGCAGCGAGGAAACGATCTTGACTGCCTTGCCCTCGGCCATGCGAATCAAATCAGGCTCGCGGGGAAGGCGTTTGGCCGGCTCCCATTCGAAATAGCCCCGCGGGTTGTCCTCGTCCGCGACGCGCACCCCGTCGGTGAGCACGGGTAGGCCCCCGGCGGCCAGCATCTGCATGAGCAGCGACGTGCCCGAGCGAGGCAAACCCGAGACAACGACGATCACGCCTGAGCGCTCCCCTGCCGCTCTCGCAGGAGCTGATCGTAGCGCAAACGGTGCTGGACCGCTTTGCCCGGGTCGCCTCCCGGTCGCCCATAGAGCGCGGCCAGCCAGCGATGCGCGCCGGCCAGACCCGGTTGCATCGAGAGGGCAAGCTCGAAAGCCTGGATGGCGCGCTGGTAGCGTCCCAGACGCGCCAGCGCGACGCCCAGCAGATAATGGCCCGCGGGTAGAAAGTGCTCCAGCCCCACGGCTTCCAGGGCTGCTTCGGCAGCTTCCTCGTAGCGCTTCTGACGCAAGCCCACGCGGCAGAGTCCCAGGTAGGCGGCGGGCAAATCAGCGTCCAGCTCTAGAGCCTTCTTGAAGGCGCGCTCGGCATCCTCCAGCCGACCCAGTCTGAGATAGGCCGACCCCAGCCGCACGTAGAGAGCCGGGAGCCTGCTTTCGTCCTGTTCCAGGCGAATCAGGCGCTCCAGAGCTTCGTCCGCCCGCTCTTCGAGCAGATCGGTCATCGCCATGAGCCATTCGGCCCAGGGCCGGCGCTCCTCGCTTTCGAGCAGGCTTTGGAGCAGTTGGCGGGCGCGTTCGCGCTCCCCCAAGGACAGAAGGCACTGGGCCAGCGGAACCGCGTAACGCGATTCGCCAGGGTGGTCCCGCACCAATTCTTCCAACAGGGGCCGTGCCAGGCGCGGCCGCTGCGTGTACTGGTACACCTGGGCCAGATTGAACTGCGACTCGCGGACCGCCGTCGCGACCGCCTGGGAGCGCTCCGGCGAGGGCGGCTCGATATAACCCAGCGCCACGAACTGCTGGATCAGGGCCTGCGCCGCTACGGGATCCATGCGCTGATCGGCGGCGTGCATGCCGGCTTCGCCGGGAACCTCGTCCCAACTGGGGATCGTTTCAAGGCGCGGGGGCTTTTCGAACGCTTGCAACAGAACCTTGCCGTCCATGTCGCGCCCGACGGGCAAGCCGAACAAAGCGAGCACGGTGGGCGTGATGTCGAGAACGCTGGCGCCGTAAATGCGTTCGTCGCGGCGAATCCCGGGGCCGGCCAGACAGAAGATTCCCACCGGCCGGTGGGCGACAGCAGGCCCGGCGGGCTCGCGCGGGATGCGGCGTGGCAACAGCCGACCCGAATGGAAGCCGTGGTCGGAGACCAGCATGACGGTGGCCTCCGGACCCGCCAGTTCGAGCAGGCGTGCCAGCATCATGTCGTGGAAGCGATAGGCCCCGGCCAGTACGTCGCGGTAAATCTCGCGGTCGCGTTCGGGCACGCCTTCCATTGCCGGGGAATGATAGGCGGCAAAGGCATGAGAGAAATGGTCCAGCGCGTCATAGTAGACGGCGGCGAAGTCCCAGTCCTCGTGCTCGAGAATCCACGTGATCGCGTTGTGCACCGAAACGCACTCGGCCAAAATGATGGCGAAGCCCGCCAGTCGCTTGTCACGGTCCTGATCTATCTCGGCGGCCCGAGGAATAAAAGGGAGAATTTCTTCTTCCCCGAACTCGCCGGGATGGACGCGGAGGGCGGTGAAGGTTTCGCTCAAATGATCGGGGTGAATCGAACCGGAGGGCAAGGGCCAAGGCTGCCGATGGGGCGCCGTGGCGCGCTGGAACAGGGGCGAAACGGCGATCCCGCGGATCGGCTCAGCCGGATGCGTGGCCATCCACGCCACCACGTGGGTGCGCAGGCCTTGCTGCGTCAGGATGTTCCAGACGGCCTTGACCTTGCGGGACTGGCTGGATGCAGGCCGAACGCCTCCGCTCACCGGATCCGGCTCGATGAAGCCGAGGATTCCGTGCTTGTCGGGAAGCTTGCCAGTGGCGATTGAGGTCCAGATGAGGGGCGAAAGCAGAGGCCGAATGCTGGCGAGATTGCCTATGACCCCGCGCTCGATGAGTCCTTCCAAGGCGGGCATCAAGCCCGCGTCCAGCAGGGGATTGGTGAACCGCCAGTCCGCGCCGTCCCAGCCGATCAGCAGGAGCCTGCGGGCGCTCATCCACCGCCCTCAGGCCGCGCGTGACTGCGCCTTGCGCTTGCGCCAGAGGGCAAGACCCGCCGAGCCTAAGGCGAGCAGGCTCAGAGTGCCGGGTTCGGGAACAAGGCCGGTGTCGCCCGCCCGGATGCCTGCGCCGGGCGTGCTGTCGTAGGCCCAATCCTTGACCGTTGCAGAGATGGTCAGGAGATCGGCGTCAGCCGAAACATCCATGCGGACCCAGCCGTAGTGGGTGTTGGGTCCGATCAGGAACCGCAAGCCCAGATACCCATCACGGACGTTAGCCCAAGGCCCCCATATGTACCGCCCCCCATAGTAGGGATAGAAGGAGACAGCCGCCATCCGTCCGCTGGCACCGAACGGGGCAGCCGGCCCGACCGGGTAGCCCGCCGGCAATGGGCTGACCTGAAACCAAGGCGCCACGACGCCATTGGCGCCCACCGACAGAACCCGCATGTACCAACTGTAAGTGAGCCACCTCGCCCATGCCGTGAAGGTGACGTCGGGGCTGCTGTCGGAATTCAGGTCCAACTGAAATCCGGTGTTGGTGTAGGTGTGATCAGGTGGGTTGACATAGATCACGCCGGCTTCGGCGGGGGCGCCGGCCGCCAGCATGCCCGCTCCTGCCGCCAGTGCGTAAGCGAAAAGTCTTTTCTCCTGACTTCCTTCCAGGGTGCGATTGGATTTAGGGACCAGCATGAGGCTTAGTGTAACATTACTTTTGTCAGGCATCAAGGGCTGACGAAAATTTGTGAGTACTGGTCCTGCCTGAGCGCGCAGGCGATTCTTGCATTTGCGTGGGGCAGGGGGCTTGACAAAAGGGCACTAAAGGTTCATAATGGAATTGTGCTAAGGGATGCGCCCGCCTCTACCGTACACCCAGTGGCGCCCCAAAGCACCTTCCTCCTCACCCGCCTTTCCCAGCCGCAAGCGGGTGAGCCGAACGCAGCTAGATCCCAGTGGGGAGGCATCAGGTTAATATGAGCAAAATAATAGGCATAGATCTGGGCACTACCAACTCTGTAGTGGCCGTAATGGAGGGTGGCCAGCCCGTGGTCATCCCTAACCAGGAAGGCGCTCGCACGACTCCTTCTGTGGTCGCTTTCACCAAAACCGGCGAACGTTTGGTCGGCCAAGTCGCCAAGCGCCAAGCCATCACTAACCCGGACAACACCGTCTACTCCATCAAGCGCTTTATGGGCCGGCGCATCGGTGAGGTCACCGAGGAGATGAAAATGGTCCCCTATAAGGTCGTCGCCGGCCCCAACGGGGACGCCCGCGTGCAGATCATGGGCAAGCTATACTCGCCGCCGGAAATTTCGGCCATGATCTTGGGCAAGCTTAAAGAGGCAGCCGAGGCTTATCTGGGCGAGAAGGTCAGCAAGGCCGTCATAACCGTGCCCGCTTACTTCAACGATGCCCAGCGCCAGGCCACCAAGGATGCCGGCCAGATCGCCGGCTTGGAGGTGATGCGCATCATCAACGAGCCCACGGCCGCGGCCCTGGCCTATGGGCTGGACAAGAAGAAGAACGAAACCATCGCCGTGTACGACTTTGGCGGCGGCACTTTTGACATCTCGATCCTGGAGGTGGGCGAGGGCCTGGTGGAGGTCAAATCCACCAACGGTGACACCCACCTGGGCGGCGACAACATGGACCAGCGCATCATTGACTGGATCGTGGCCGAGTTCAAGAGGGAAAACGGCATTGATCTATCGCGCGACCAGATGGCGTTGCAGCGGCTGAAGGAGGCGGCCGAGAAGGCCAAAATCGAGCTTTCCACGCTGCTTGAGACCGAAATCAACCTGCCTTTCATCACCGCCGACGCCTCCGGCCCCAAGCACCTGGTGATGAAGCTCACCCGGGCCCGCTACGAACAGATGGTGGAAGATCTGATCCAGCGCAGCTTCGGCCCCGTCAAGCAGGCCCTGGCCGACGCCAACCTCACGCCCGCGCAGATTGACGAAGTAGTGCTGGTCGGGGGCGCCACGCGCACGCCTCGCATCATCGAGCTGGTGCGCAACTTCTTCGGCAAGGATCCGCACCGGGGCGTGAACCCGGATGAGGTGGTGGCGGTGGGCGCGGCCATCCAAGGCGGCGTGCTGGCAGGCGAGGTCAAGGATGTGCTGTTGCTGGACGTGACGCCGCTGTCGCTGGGCATAGAGACGCTGGGCGGCATCTTCACCGTCCTGATTCCGCGCAACACCACCATTCCCACTCGCAAGAGCGAGATTTTCTCGACCGCTTCCGACAACCAGACCTCGGTGGAAATCAAGGTTTATCAGGGCGAGCGCCCCATGGCCGCCGACAACCGGCTGCTCGGCGTATTCCAGTTGGTGGGCATCCCGCCCGCCCCGCGTGGCGTGCCTCAAATCGAGGTCACCTTCGACATAGACGCCAACGGCATCCTTAACGTCTCGGCGCGCGATCGCGCCACCGGCAACGAGCAGAAGATCACCATCACCACCTCTTCCGGCTTGAGCAAGGAAGAGGTGGAGAAAATGGCGCGGGAGGCCGAGTTGCACGCCGCCGAGGATCGCCGGCGTCGCGAGGAAGTCGAGGCGCGCAACCGGGCCGACGCCATGGTTTATAACATCGAAAAGATGCTCCGCGAGCACCGCTCCAAGATCTCCGAGGCTGACGCGCGCGAGATCGAGGCGGCGCTGGAGGAAACCAAGAAGGCCATGCAGCAAGGCGGCATTGATCGCATCAATCAAGCCACCGACAAGCTGACCCGGGCCAGCCACAAGCTGGCCGAGGCCATGTACCGAGCCGCCGGACAACCGGGTGCTACGCCGGGCGGCGATGGCGGCCGCGCGCAGGCGGAGGCCCGCAAGGACAACGTGGTGGACGCCGAGTTTGTGGACGTAGACGACAAGGACAAGCGCTGAGACGGCAGCGGCGGGCCCCGCAGCGGGGCCCGCCGCTGGGACGCCAGCAGACGCCGGGAGGACGGATGCCTGCCGCAACCCATGACTATTACCAAACCCTCGGCGTGCGACGCGATGCCAGCCCGGATGAAATCCGCAAGGCGTACCGTCGCCTGGCGCGCAAGTATCATCCCGATTTCAACCCCGGCGACAAGGCGGCCGAGGAAATGTTCAAGCGCGTCCAGGAAGCTTACGAGGTCTTGAGTGATCCCAAGAAGCGCCAGATGTACGACCAGTACGGCTTTTATTCGGAAACCGGTTTCCCGGGCGGTGGCGCTGAGGCTCGCTACGGACCCGGCATGGGCTTCGGTGGTTTCGATTTCAGCGATCTGTTCACACGCACCACGGGCGGCGAGCGCCGCACCGGTGGGTTCAATTTCGGCAGTATTTTTGAACAATTTTTCGGTCGCCCGCGGACCCAGCCGCAGCCCGAAAAAGGTACCGATTTGGAGTACGCCTTGAATATAGGCTTTTGGGAGGCCATCCGGGGCACGCAGATTACCCTAAACATCACCCGCCAGGAAGTCTGCTCGGCCTGTGGGGGCGCGGGCAGCGGGGGAGGACAGACTGCCGTGTGCCCGGAATGCCACGGCGCCGGCAACGTCACGCAGCTTGCCGGGGCCATGCGCTTCACACTGACTTGCCCGCGCTGCGGCGGCTCCGGAAAGCTGCGGAATACTTGCCCGGTCTGTCACGGCGAGGGGCGCCAGCCGCGTCCGGAAACCGTCGAGGTGCGGATACCGCCCGGCGTGAGCACGGGTACCCGCTTGCGGGTGGCGGGCAAAGGCAATGCCGGCACTTTGGGCGCGCCGCCCGGCGATCTTTACATCACAGTACGCGTCGAGCCTCATCCCTTCTTCGATCGCCAGGGCGACGACATACATATCCGTGTGCCCATCACGGTGACTGAAGCCGGCCTGGGCGCCAAGATCGAGGTCCCTACCATTGACGGCCGGGCCTTGCTGAAGATCCCGCCCGGCACGCAGAGTGGGCAGAAGTTCCGCATGCGCGAAAAGGGCGTTTACAATTCCCGCAAGAACACGCGCGGGGACCAGATCGTGGAAGTCATCGTGCAGCCGCCCAAGGTCCGCGATGAGCGCACCAAGGAGCTATTGCGCGAGCTGGCCCAGCTCAACCCCGAGGATCCGCGTGCTTCCATTTGGAGCCAGGTCTAAGCCATGCCTGAGAAGCGAGCCAAAGCCGCTTACATGATTTCGGCCGTCGCCAGGCAATATAACATCCACCCCCAGACGTTGCGTTTGTACGAGCGTGAGGGTCTGCTGAAGCCCTCGCGCAGCGAGGGCAACACGCGGCTTTACACCGACGAGGACCTGGAGCGACTGGAGCTGATACTCAAGCTCACGCGCGATCTGGGTGTGAACCTGGCCGGAGTGGAAATCATACTCAACATGCGCGAGAAGATGCTCGAGATGCAGCGGCAGATGGAGGAGTTCATCCAGTCGCTCAATGAGGAGCTGGCGGCGCGTTTCCGGCAGTGGCCCAAAGAATCCAAAGCCTCGCTGATTCCAGTCATCAACCTCCCGCCTACCCCGGCCCGAAGCGGGCGCGCCGAGAGCAAGAAGGGCGGCGAGGCGGGCCGGCAATCCTGAAGACAAGCTGCACGGCTCAGGGGCGCTCGCAGCGAATGCGGTTGGTCTTGAAGCGGTGAGGGTCGGCGCGCTTTTCCGTGAAGATATGTATGACCTGCCAGCCGCGCTCCACTAGCACGTCCGACACACGGCGGCGGTGGCATTGGAACCACTTCAGCTCGGCGCACATGAAGGCGGTGGTACGCCGGCGAGCCAGCTCTTCCAGCTCTGCCAAGCCGGCTGCAAACTCCGGCGTGCTCATGTGGGCCGAATAGCCGCCGCTCCGGTAACCCCCCAGCGCTACCAGCCAGCGGTACTCGATCCCGGCGGCTGGCAGGGCGGCTTCAAGCTGCTCCCGGTTGAACTGTGGGTTGTGGCGGCTGCCCGGGAAGTGCCGGATGTCCACCAGGCACTCGATGCGGTAATGCTTAAGTACGGCGATGAATTCTTCCAGTTTGCGCGTGGAGTGGCCGATGCTGTAGATGCAGGGGCCGCCGGGCGGGCCAGCGAAGAGCTCCTGCTGGAGCGCAGGTGGCATGGCTTACTTACACTAGTCTAAACGCGAGCCTTCAGATCCGCCGGCCAATCAAGATCAGCCGCAGATCCATCACATTAGTGTTGGTCGGCCCGGTCTTGATTAAATCGCCCAGCGGTTCAAAGAAGTGATAGGAGTCGTTGTCATTGAGAAGCTTGCGTGCGTCCAAACCGAGGCGCGCAGCGCGGTCCACGGTGGCGCCGTCAGCGATAGCGCCGGCGGCGTCGGTGGGACCGTCGGTGCCGTCGGTCCCGGCACTGAAGACGACCACGCCGGGCAAGCCCGCCAGTTCGATGGCGGCCGCCAGCACGAACTCCTGATTACGCCCGCCCAGGCCATTGCCGCGCAGCGTGACCGTGGTTTCGCCGCCCGAAATCACGCACACGGGCGGCCGGGCCGGGCGACCCGAGGCCAGTATCTCCCGGGCAATGGCGGCGTGCACGCGCGCTACTTCGCGAGTCTCGCCTTCGATCATGGTGGAAAGCACCAGAGCGCGCAGGCCGAACTTGCGCGCGATGGAGGCAGCCTTATCCACCGCCAGGCGGTTGCTGCCCACGATCAGGTTCTGGGTGCGCGTGAAGACGTCCTCGCCCGGCTTGGGCGTTTCCGGGATCAATCCGGCGGCTCCTTTCTCCAACCGCTCGCGCACGGGCCCGGGCACGCGCTCGCGCAACCCGTAGCGATCCAGCACGGCCAGAGCATCGGCGAAGCTGGAAGCGTCGGGGGCCGTAGGGCCTGAGCCGATCACTCCCAAATCGTCCCCGATAACATCGGAAAGCAACAGGGTTATGATCCGGGCGGGAAAAGCCAGCCGCGACAACTGGCCTCCCTTGATGGTGGAGAGGTGCTTGCGGACGGCGTTGATCTCGTGAATCGTGGCGCCGCAGGCGAGCAGCAACCGCGTCGTCTGCTGCTTTTCCTCCAGGGTGATGGGCGGGGCCGGTGCGGGCAGCAAGGCGGAAGCACCCCCCGAAATCAGGCAGATGATCAGGTCGTTGGGGCCAGCCTGTGCGGCCAGCTCGGCTATGCGCCGGGCCCCACGCACGCCGTTGGCGTCCGGGATAGGATGCCCGCATTCGTTAAGTTCGATGCGGCGCAGGCGGGCAGTGTAGCCGTACTTGACGTTGATAAGGCCGGTGCGAATGCGGCGCCCGAGGATACGTTCGACGGCAGCGGCCATGGGAGCCGCGGCCTTGCCAGCGCCCAGAACATAGACATTCTCTATTTCCTGCATTCGGTAGCGCTCTCTCGCCACCGCCAGAGTGTTACCCCGCAGCCGCAGATGCCCCAGCACGGCCTGCAAAGGGTCCACCGCGCGCAGTGCAGCCCGGAAAATTACTTGCGCGTAGCGCCGGAGTTCCAGCTCCGGCTGCGGGCAGGCCGGCTTGTTCTTTTCAGTGCGCATGATCAAAAAATCGGCAAACGCAGGATGGCTTCTACAGCCGCTGCCGGATCTTGCCCCGCTGTTTCGATGCGGTAGTCGGCGCAGGCATAACTGGCCCGTCGCGCCCGGTAAAGCTGCTCAAATTGCTCGAGCTGTCGCGCCAGAGGGCGGCCGCCGTCCTGCTCCACACGCCGCCAGGCTACCTCCGCCGGACAGTCCAGCCAGATGGTCACGCCGTTGTCTTGAAGCAAGCCCAGGTTTTGGGGCTGCGCGAAGGCGCCTCCGCCCAAGGCCACCACCGTGGGCTCACCCCGCTGGATGGCGCGCACGCATCGGCGCAAGGCCTCGTGCTCGATCCGCCGAAAGTGCGCCTCGCCGAAGCGATCGAAAATCTCGGGGATTCTCATCTTCTGCTCGGCTTCGATTTCCTTATCCAGGTCCACAAAATTCCACCCCAGCCGTTCGGCCAGCAACCGGCCTACAGTCGTCTTACCGCTACCCATGAATCCCACCAGGAAGATTCCAGGCGTGCGGGCCAGCTTGACTATCATGGGACCTGCTCGGTGGCTGCCTGTCGCGCAAACCGTATGAAAGCCCGCTCCAGCAGCCACGGCGCAACCCGCGCCAGCGCCACCAGCAACCAGCCCACCCGGGGCACGACCACCGTGCGCGCTTCCCGCTCCACGCCGCGCACGATGGCCTCGGCGCACTGCTCGGCCGTGATGGCGGCCCAGCCCTTGCCGGTCACCGCCGGGGGCGGCTGTCCTTCCAAAGCATGCCTCGGGAACCCGGTGGACACGTGGCCGGGACACACGTTTAGCACGTGAACCCCGGTGCCAGCCAGCTCCATGCGCAACCCGTCACCCAATGCGTTCAGGGCGTACTTGCTGGCGCAGTACAACGTCAGCCAGGGAAAGGTGACCTTGCCCGCGATCGAGCTTACGTTGACTATCATGCCCTCACCTTGCGCGCGCATGGTGGGTACCGCCTGCTGGATGAGATCCAAGGCGGCGAAAAAGTTCAATTCAAAAAGCCGTCGCGCCTGTTCGAAACTGGCTTTCCAGGAGGGAGTATATAAGCCAGCGCCGGCGTTATTCACCAGGACGTCAATCCTGCCGAAGCGTCCCAGCGTGCGCTGGATGAGCTGGCGGCGCACTTCGGCCTGGGTGATGTCGCCGGCCGTGATCAGGGCCTCGGGGCCGCCCACTGCTTCCAGTTTCTGCTGCGAGCGCGCAGTGAGGGAAAGCCGGGCGCCACGCTGGGCAAAAGCGCGCGCACATGCAGCGCCGATGCCCTCCGAAGCCCCGGTTATGAGCGCTACTTTACCCGCCAGGCGCATAAGCTTATGTCGGATCCTGATCCGTGTTCAGACGAGAAGTGATAATGGTAGCATGCACGCGCCCTTGAGTTCCGGGACTGCTCCGGGCCAGACGCTGCTGGTGGATGCCGACGATACTCTTTGGGAAAACAACATCTACTTTGAAGAGGTTTTCGAAGAATTCGTACGCTTGCTTGACCATCCTGTGCTCTCGGCGGCTCAGATACGCGCCGTGCTGGATGAGATTGAACTGGCCAATCGCGCGCGCCAGGGTTACGGAGCGCTCAGCTTCGCGCGCAATTTGCGCGAGTGTTACGCGCGCATCATGGGGCAAGCGCCCGGTCCTGTCGAGGAGCGCGCCATACGATCGCTGGCAGAGCGAATTTTGCACCAGCCTATTGAACTGCGTCCGGGCGTGGCGGAGACGCTGCCTTATCTGGCCCGCCGTCACCACCTGATTCTTTTCACCAAAGGGCATCCGGAAGAGCAGCGTCGGAAGGTCGAACGTTCCGGGTTAGCCGGTTTCTTCCGGCATACGGCAGTAGTGAAGGAGAAGGATGCCGCGGCCTATCGCGGGCTTATCAGCGCTTTCGCGCTGGATCCGACCAGATCCTGGATGGTCGGCAACTCGCCCAAATCGGATATCAATCCCGCGTTGGAGGCGGGCTTGAATGCGGTCTACATACCGCACCCGCGCACCTGGTCGCTTGAGCAAGAGCCGATCCGCAACGGAGGGGGGCGCCTGTTGGTGCTGGCCAGTTTTGCCGAGCTGCGCCGGCATTTCTGAGCCGGACTCGAAAAGAGCGATGCGGGACCGACTTTCAGGCTGGGTTTGCCCTGACTCTTGCGCGGGTCCCACCGCGACTTGCTTCCCAGCGGACCTCCAGCTTCTGCCCCGGCTCCACGGTCACTTCCTGCTCAAAGCTCAGAACCAGCTCGTCAGCTCCGGCGGCCGCCTTGCAGGGGACCTTTCGGCCACCCAGCATTACGTGCACCGCGGCAGAGGCGGTCACCCCTCCCAAGCGGAGCTGCTGACAGCGCAGCCTTCCCTCGCTTACCTCAACGACCGCGCGCCCTCTCCCAACCCTCTGCTGCTGGGAAAAGGTTCCCCAGGCGGCAGGGACCGACCAAAAGGTCCGAAACTCGTTGACGCGCAGCCGGGGCCGGAATGCTAGCCGCCTGCTCACCGCCGAGTACTGGAAGCCCGCCAGAGCAGGCAACGCAGCCCAGCTCGCCATGGCCCGCGCGTAGTGGTGCCCGCACTCGGCTTCGTTCCACGGGTTGCGGCGCTCCCCGTCGTAACGCTCACGGATCGCCTCGAAAACGCGGAGGCCTTCCTTCAGCATTCCCTCGTAGAACATGTGTACGGCGGCCTGGTACTCGAACCCGGTCATGGTCTCAGTGGCGAACCAAAAGGGGACTTCCGGAGGGTTGCCCTTTGGAAAGCTGCAAATCAGCAGGGCCGCTTCGTCATTCAGCGCATAGACGCGCTGCACCGATTCGTGCTCCTCAAGACTCTCACGGAGGTTGTAGCGGAACACGGAGCGGAGGGCGGTGCGCACGTTCTCGCGTTTCAGCAGGTAGCCAAGACCGGCGAGGTGAGCGAAGTACTGTCCCACCAGTTGGTCGCAGAGACATCCGTCCCCGAGCTGGAATACGGCTCGTCCGTCAATCCTCGCCCTGCCGGCCGGATTGCTCACCAAGCTGGCAGGAACTTCCTCGGGTGGGTAGGAGCGTATTTGCTGCACGTAGTACTCACCATTGAATAGATTCTGATCAATCCAGCGGCTGCCGTTCTCAAACAGCCGGCGGTACTCCGCCGCCGACCGCTCCTCACCCAGCGCCCGCGCCATCTCTTCGCTCGCCCTCAAGGCGCCCAGATACCAGATGCCGCACAGGGGGTTAGGACCGGAGAACTCGACGTCATAGGTGTTGTGTTGAACCCCCTCCATGACGCCGTCCCGGTCGCCATCCCAGCCGTTGTGAATCCATGCGAATTCGAGAGCCTTTTTGGCCTTCGGCCAGAGCCTGCGGAGCCACTCGGTATCGCCGCTCAATTGCCAGTCGCGGAAGAGCTTCATAAGGCAGCCCATCTGACCGTCGGCCGCAGCCCGGCCGAGCCTTTCGAAACCAGGGGGAAGAACTTGCCGGAAGCTCATGCACCCGTCATCGTCGGTGGCGAATTCGAATTCGTTCTCGCGCATGGAACGGGCCAATTCGGAAAACAGGAAGGCGGTAGCCTGCTCGTAGTTCCACACGTGCGTGCAGCTCCCAAAGCAGCAACCAGCTTGATCCATACATCCCTCGAAACCGTAGAAGCGGCCGTCGGCCGTGCGGAAGCAGGTTTGCGTCCTCAGCGTGGAAAGGTTCGCCATGGCGGCTTCGATCACCACGGGGGGAAGGGTGCTCGATCGTACCGCTTCTACAAAGGCACGCGTGCGCCTCTCAAGCTGGGGCAGTTGCCGTGCCGCGAAGCTGGCAGCTTCCCATGCGTCGCGGAAACGGGTGCAATAGTGATTGCCTATGATTTCGTTTTCGTGGCCCCTGGCGCCGCGCCAACGGCAGCGAGCGGGTGTGCGGTTAGGGAAATGCCAGCCCAACACAAAAGTAAAGGATGCTGTTTTGCCGGGCGGGATAACCTGTTGGGCGCAGAGCGAAGAAACGCGGCTGGAACCGGGTGCGCCCGTTTCGCTGAGGCGGCCGTCGGCCTTGAAATCCTCCCAAAACAGCATGGGCGCCACGCGCGGGTGCGGGCCCTTCCAGCTCTTGATATAGGTAACATCCTGCCCCTGCTGGTTGAGCAGCACGATGGCGAATGAACCCGCCAGCGGGTCGCTGGGAGCCAGTAGGGGGTTTTGCTGGAGGAGGCCTGTCACCTGGTCCTGCTGCCGGAACTCGCAGTGGTGCCCGCCCGGTCCAGTCGGGTTTTCCTGGCTATGGGCTATCGAAACCTTATCCGGCCGGTTGAAGATTTGCCAGTCGCGGAGCTGCCCGCGGCCTGAGCAGAGCAGCAGTGCGCTCATGAGAAACCAGCCAGCGAGGTCTTGCCAGGGCACGCCGCCGGGATGGAAACTACCGCCCCCGCAGGAGAAGCCGCGGGGGGGACCAGGGACAATTAGGAGGCCTCAGGAAAGCCCTGCGCCAGCAGTTCATCGTTCCACCCGGCAACGGCGTGACGTCAGCGTCCATAAACACCAGCCGGAGTGAGCAGGCGGCTTCCGAAAGCTTCTGACAAGCGAAGGTCTTGGCGGCCCAGCCGGGCGGCAAAGGGCTGGGCTCGATCAAGCACACGCCCGAGTCACGGACGGCGAAGCTTGGCACCACGGCGGGTGACAGGGCCAGCCGGGGAATTTGGAGGCGCGGGTGGGAATCGAACCCACGTATGAAGGTTTTGCAGACCTTTGCCTTACCACTTGGCTACCGCGCCTCGCGGGGGACCAATCACAGCATAGCGCGACCGAAAGCCGGCGTCAAACTCCCTCCGCCGCGCGTCCCCGTCCGGCCCGCCTTTGACAGCCAGGGCTGCGCTTGCTTAATCTGGCTCTGATGCGGTTCAGCCGGCGCGGTTTCCTCATTTCCCTGCCCGCCTGGGCATGGCGTGCCCAAACAAACGCTTTTCCCAGCGCTCAGCCCGAACGGGCCTCGTTCATGCAGCCCGCCGATGGCGCCCAACCCGCCATTAACCCGCCGGGCTGCGCCTGGTGGAGAGCGCGTGGCGCTAGCGCCTACCGCCTGTTAATTCGCGATGCGGGCGGCCGCGTCATCTACGAAAGCCAGCCGCATCCTGACCCCGTGCACTTGCCCGGCCGCGCCTTCCCGGCGGGCGACTACGCCTGGGACGTAGAGGCGCTCGATCCAAGCGGTCGCATAATGGCGCGCCGGGGCTGGTGGCGCTTTCGTCTGAATGAGGGCTTGCCTGAGCTGGTTTGGGAAGACCCCAAGCGGCTGCTGGCGCGGGTGCCTGAGAGCCATCCCCGGTATGTGTTCTTAAAGGACCAACTGAAATCGGTTCGCGACACCCTCTCAAACACACGCCGCGCAGCCTGGCAAGCTATCCGGAAAGCGGCGGACCGGGCTCTGGAAACGCCCTTGCCCAAGCCGCCACAGTACCACACTTTCCCGGACAAGGTCCGCCAGCGCATGGGCTACACGGTTTACTTTCGCGAGTTCAGACGCGTCATTGACGGCGCTCTGAACACGCTGGCGCTCGCTTATCTGCTCACAGGCGAGGAGCGCTATGGACAGGCGGCCAAGCGCATCTTGCTGGAAGTGGAGAGCTGGGGTATCGAAGGCCCCATGTCGGTGCTTTCTGAATTCGGGGACGAGCCCGGCCTGTCCATGGCCCGTTTCGGCCATCGCGCCTACGATTGGCTCTACGAGTTGCTGGATCAACGCGAGCGGGAGCGCGTGCGGGAGATGACGGCGGGGCGCGCTCGCCAGGTGCTACGCCGTTTGCGCCGCGCGGACTATCTGGCCACGCCGGCCGAAAGCCACAACGGACGGTTGATAGCTTACCTGAGCGAGTACGCCGTGGTGCTGAAAGGAGAGGCCGAAGATGCCGCCGAATGGCTGGACTACTCCTTGCGCGCCCTGATGACGTTCTACCCACACTGGGGCGACTCCGACGGGGGCTGGGCCGAAGGCGTCAGCTACGCCCTGGGTTACAACACCCTGTATCTGCCCGCCATCGAGGCGCTGCGCGCAGCCACCGGTTTGGATCTGTACCGCAGGCCTTTCTTCAACAACGTGCGCCGGTTTTTCCTTTATTGCGCCTCCCCCATCGCAGAGATGCGGCCTTTTGGCGACGGCGCTGATCATCCCGTGGCCGGGCCCGCGGCGGCCGCCCTCATGCTGCATCACGGCCGGCGCCTGAATGACCCGGCTTGCGTCTGGTGGGCAGAAAAAGCTGGCGGGCTGCGCGAGGGAGTGGGTGACGCGCTCATCCCGCTGCTGAGCGAGGACAAGGTGCCGCCGCAGGCACCGGTGAATCTGCCTTCGGCCGCGGTATTCTGGGGCATTGGGTGGGCGGCCTTGCACAGCGGGCTGGCGGCCCCGGAACAAGACACGTTGTTTCTGTTTAAATCAAGCCCTTACGGCAGCGTCAGCCTCAGCCACGCCGACCAGAATTCCTTCGCCATCCTCAAAGGCGGCCGCGCCCTGGCTATCCCCTCAGGCTATTACGGGCCCGCTTACGGCATGCCTCATCATGCCGAGTGGACTCGCCAGACCAAGGCCAACAACTGCATCCTGGTCAACGGCGAGGGCCAGATCGTGCGCAGCGCGGCCGCCCGCGGGCGAATTACGGCCTTCCGGCACCAGCAGTCGCTCACCTACGTCTGCGGCGATGCGGCTGAGGCGTACGGAGGCCGCCTGAAGCGCTTCCTGCGCCATGTGGTGTTCTTGCGCCCGGCCGTGATCCTGTTGCTGGACGAGTTGGAAGCCCCTGGCCCTGCTCGTTATCAGTGGTTGTTACACGCACTGGAACCGATGCAAGTGGACGAAGCCGCCGGCGAAGTCCTCGCGCGCCGCGCCGGAGCTTCTCTGAGCGTTCGCCTGGCTTGCTTGCTAGGCCTGGCGTTCAGCCAGACCGACCAGTTCGACACCCCTTACAACGCAGGCAACCCGCCCGAGTACCACGAGCAGCGGGCCAATCAATGGCACTTCCGCGCCGAGACTCGCCAGCCTGCGGCTCAAACACGCATCGGTGCATTGATGGTTGTGCGCGGGCCAGGCGAGCAAATCTCGACCCGGCCGCTTCAGCATCCGGGCTGGCAGGGCTTGCGCCTGGAAAGCGCACGCGGCACGGGCGAAGCCTGGCTCCAGCTTAACCCGGGTGCTCCGGGACCGGCAGGCTTCGGCGATGCAGTAAGCGCCGGTCGGAGCCTGCTGGCAGGCCGTTGGGGCAAGGAAACGCTGGTGGTGGAGGCAAACCCGATTTAGCAGCCAAACAGGACAAGCTTGTCCGAAAAGCCCGCGGCTGGTTTATCATAAAAGATTGCGCGCGGAACAACGAGGGGTGGTCGTCTGGTTCACGGGCTTGAGCGGGGCGGGAAAGACTACGCTCAGCCGCTGGGTGGGCGAACAGTTGCGCCATAACGGTCGTCGGGTGGAGATCCTCGACGGGGACGAAGTGCGGCGCACCCTCACGCGCGGCTTGGGCTTTTCCAAGCAAGATCGCGAGGAGAACATCCTCCGCATAGGCTACGTAGCGCACCTGCTGGCCCGCAATGGCGTGACGGTGTTGGTGGCGGTGATCTCGCCCTATCGCGCGGTGCGGGAACAAGTGCGGGCCCTGATCGGCGATTTCGTAGAAGTTTACGTCAATGCGCCGCTCGAGGTCTGCGAGCAGCGTGACCAGAAGGGCTTGTATCGCCGGGCGCGGGCGGGCGAGATCAAGAATTTTACCGGCATTGATGATCCCTACGAAGAGCCTTTGGCGCCTGAGGTTGAGTGCCGCACGGACCTGGAGACGGTAGCCCAGAGCGGCGAAAAAGTGCTAGCCGCCCTCCGCGCCCTCGGTTATCTCTGAGTTGCCGCCGCTCAGCCGTTTAGCCGCCGCGCGAGTGCTCTGAGTTCGGAGGCCGCTTCGCGCGCTTTTTCCCACAACAGCCCGTGCTCGCTGCCGCAACCCACAAAGCGCATCCCGCGTTCAGTCCACTTCTTGGCCAGCGCCGGCGTGCGGACTTGAATGCCAGGTGCCACCCCGTGGCGCTTGCAACTTTCCATCAGGGCCAGCACTGTGTCCACCAGTTTGGGGTGCTCGAATTCGCCCGGCACTCCCAGCGAAATCGAGAGGTCGGCCGGGCCGACCAGGGCCACGTCCACACCCGGGGTAGCCAGCAGCTCTTCCCGGCGCTCGATGGCGGTGCGCGTTTCAAACTGCACCACCACCAGCGTGTTGGCGTTGATGTGCTCTATGATCTCCGGGAAGCTGCGGGCTTCGTAATCAATTTGCGGAGCCGTTAGGCCGTAACCCCGCACGCCCTGGGGCGGAAAGCGGGTCCAGCGGATAGCCTCGGCCAGCAAAGCCTGCGATTCCACGCGCGGGTAAATGATGCCCTGAGCGCCCGCATCCAAGGCTCGCGCCACCAGGGTGTACAGCAGATCACCCACTCGCACGATGGGAGTGACTTCGCGTTCCAGGCAGGCGCGGATGAGGGCGTGCAGCGTTTCCAGGCCGAAGGCGCTGTGCTCGCCGTCTATGAAAACAAAATCGAAACCGGCCGCGCCCAGCAAGCGCGCTATTTCAGGCGAGCCGAACTGCTGGATGCTGCAACCAAAAACTACTTCTCCTTGCTGTAAACGCTTCTTGGTGTGATTGACTCGCATGTCGTTGTCTCGAATGCTCCGGCGTCAAAAGTAAGCTCCGGAGGGAGCATTATCCCATCTTACGATGCCAAGGCCGCCCTCCCAGCCCGACCGGCGATCAACGCACGCCCCGGGCCGCAGCCGGAATATCAAGCGTGACTCTGCGATACCCGCGGAGAACTGTGATCGTTCTCACGCCGCGCCTGCTCGCACGGACTAGCCCGTCAATGTCTTCGATCCTCCGCCCGTTGACTTCCACAATTACGTCGGATCTACGCAGACCCCAGGCCGCTGGCGCCGATTCGGCGGGGACCGCTTCCAAGAAAACGCCGGAGTCCTGCCCGCCGGTTGCCTCAATCAGTTCCGGATCACCGCGGACGTTGCGCACGGCAGCCCCTAGCCAAGTCCGTCCGCTGCGCCCGGACTCGCTCTGGGCGCCCAGGGGCGCATCCGGAGCTCGCAACAGCCCGCTCAGCCATGAGGGACGCGCCAGCTTCGGTACTTTGATGAAGGTGGCGGTCGCTTCGCTTCCCACTGGTACTCCGTTCCGGAAAGTGCGTGCACGGATAGTCGCGGTGTGCTCCAGAGGAATAGGCCCGGTGTAAAGCTTGCTAGTCGGCGTAGGATCGGCCCCGTCCACCGTGTACCTGACCTCGCCGCCGCGCGCATCCATCCTGAGGGTCACAAGCTGCGTGCCTTCGAATTCCCCGCCGGGAGGCTCGATGCGCGTCATACGGTGTCCGAACTGATCCATCGGGAAGTTTTCGAATCCGATCTTGAGCGCCGGCGAGCCCTCCTTTACACGAAAGTCTCCATGCACGGGGTCAGCAAACAAGGGATCGGCAAAAACCGAACTGCGATCGTGCCCCGCGCTCTGCCACTGTTGCCAGTCGAAGTCGCCCGCCAGAAAACGGCGGGTGTTCGTGTTCCAGTAGAGGTTTTCATCAATGCGCTTGCCCCAGGGATATTTCTCGGGCATCCGGACGGGACGGATGAGCGCGGTGGTTGGTTCTCCGCGGCCGGGTCTGGCGCCGCTAACCACTATGATGTTGTGGTAAAACTCGTCCTCGGAATCCGGCGGCCACACATGGAAGCCGATCTCGACCGGGCCTACGGAGACGTTGTTCCAGACCTTCCGGTAATAGCCGTCCCGAAGCTTCAACGTGGAGCCGAGCATGAGGTTATGGTGGATGGCATAGTTCGACGAGCCGTCATCCAGATCAATGGCCCAACTGCCAGCAGAGATGCTCTCGCGGTTGTTTACGATGCGGTTGTATCGGATGTGGGTCGTATCCATGCCGTCGAGAAGCACCAGGCGCTTCTCCATGCTCTGAGGTCCGCCCGTTTCCGCCAGCCAGTAGCGATCGCGGCCCCAGGAGTTGAACGCGCCGTGCTCGCCGGTCTCGCGGATCGTCTCCCAAATATCACAATGTTCGATCACGTGGCCGCCCCAAGTGCCGTCGTTGATGCAAATGCCGGCCCGCGGCGTGTTGTAGATCGTACAGTGGGCGACCTCGACCCGGTGGCTCATGGAAATCAGCACGCCGGCGGTCTGTTTGCCGACCTCCCCGATGTCGGAGATTTCCGCGTCTTCGATGGAACAATCCTCAGGAAAGTCGGGCGTCTTCGGCCCCGGTTTGAGGTCCATATCTTTGCGTAACTCATCCCAGCGCTTGCCCAGTATCTCTTCGTCATCCCATGTGAGGTACATTCGTACGGCTTTCGGTAACCCCACAAACGCTACGGCGCTTTCACCGATATGGGAGAAGCGGCAGCGCGTGACGGTGTGGCGCCGATTGTAACCGCTAAAGAAGACTGCGTTGCCCCCCAGCCATTCGAATTGGCAGTCTTCGACCCGACAGTTCTCGGCGCCTTCAAAGTACAAAGCGCCCCCGCGATGAATCGCCCAGTCGCCACGCGCCAACGGCTCGTAGGCCTCCAGGAACGTAAACCCGGTTCCCATGAACCGAATTCCACGGAAGATGATATTTCGCACCGGACGGGCGGGCGTGCCGAGCAAGCGGATGAGTTGCTTCGAAACTACCACTTCCACCTCGGCGCGCTTCAGATCCACTCCGGGAGGCGGCATGAAATACAAGGCGCCGGAGGCGTTATCGAGGAACCATTCCCCGGGCGAGTCCAGCTCTTCGAAGATGTTCTCGACAAAGAAAGGAGAAGAGGACCCGCGCGCTTTGCCGATGCCAAACGAACGCTGCATCTGCCAACCGCCCTCCCCCAACAATATGCGGTGTTTCTCCCAATCTACGGCCCTGATGCGGTACTGCAAATTGCCCCAGTTGTGGCTTTGAAAGGCATGCACAATCCCGGTTTCCGGCCGGGCCCAGCGTTTTTTCGTGAATATCTCCGGATTGAAGTCCAACCACGTGTCGTAACGCCGGTTGGAGCCATCGGCGACAAGCTGGTATCCCTTGCCGCTACGCAACGGATCGGTGGAATCATAGTTCGGGAAACGGGCGCGAACCTGGCGCTGGCCGTCCACGAACAACTGATCAAAATCTAAACCCGCGGGTACGGTGGCCCTAAGGATCCCGTCCCGGTAGGGGGACCATTTCAGATCGAGCCTCAGGCTGCCCGTGATTGTGACTCGCTCACCCGGAAAGGCGGACCAGATGACGGGAGCGGCGTCACTACCCGAGTCTTCGGGGCCAAACACGAGCGGCTGCGAAAGACGGTACTTCCCTTGCCGCAAGTACACATGGATGGGGGTCGTCCTCACCGCTGCCCGTACGGCCTGCTGGGCGCGCTGGAGAGTGCGGAACGGCTTTTCCAGTGAGCCGGGGTTGCCGTCATCGCCCGCCGGGGACACGTAGAATTCGACAGCCGACAGAACAACCGGAACGAGAATGAGAAGGATGCTGCGCTTTATCATCAGAACACGGCTCTATTTACCGCCTTTTCTTTTTTCTCCGTATGGGCGCTGTTGCTCGCCTTGCTTGAAAAATTCCAGATCCACGTCGGCGCTCTCAGGCTTCGGCACGACTAAAGGATCCGTGTCCCCGTAAACTTTTTGCTGTTGCGCCATCAATTCCATAAGTTCCCGGATTCTAGATGCGTGGGAGGGGTCACCAGAGAGGTCTCTGGTCTCGTAGGGGTCTTCGTCCAGATTGAACAGTTGCGTCCGGTTGACTATCGGATACCGAATCAGTTTCCAGGGCCCGCGGCGTACGGCGCGCTGGATATCTTTGTAAGCCAGAAATATCGTGTCGCGCACGCTGCTGGTCTGGCCGCGCAAGATCGGCGCCAGGCTTTTGCCCTCCAGCGAGGCGGGGACGGGCGCGCCCACCAGGTCGCAGACCGTCGGATATATGTCGAAATGATAGCAGAACGCATCCGCTGTCTTGCCCTTGGGGATGCCTGGTCCGGCGAAAATCAGCGGCACCCTCATGCTGTGCTCGTAAAGATTCTGTTTACCCATCAAGCCGTGGCTGCCGATGGCGATGCCCTGATCGGAAGAGAAGATGATGATGGTGTTGTCGCATTCGCCGATTTCCCTGAGCGTGCGGAAGATTCTGCCAAATTGCTCGTCCTGATATGTGATCACCGCGTAGTAGGCTTGCAGATGGCGACGGATTTCCGCCTCCGTTCGCGGCCATGCCGCCAGGTGCTCGTCCCGTACCAGCAATTCGCCGTTGTTGAACGGGTGGTAGGGCTTGAAATTCGGCGGCAGGGGGATCTTGTTAGGATCGTAACGATCCAAATACTCCTGGGGTGCGACACGGGGATCATGAGGTGAAGCACCCGCCAGATACATGAAGAACGGCTTGCCCTGGGAGACCGCAGGGTCGCTCTTCCACTTGCGCAGGAACGCAATCGCCTGCTCGGCCAACTGCCAATCGGGCTTGCCACTGAGTCGGACCCCCTTGTCATTAGGACTCAGGTAATTGCAATAGGTGAATTGCTTCTGCGTCTCCTTGTCCGAGTTGCCAGACTTCCCGAGAAAATACGTGAGGTATCCGGCCTCATTCATAGACTTTGGAAAGTTCGGCGCCTCCGGAGACTGGTTCCGAACCGAAAACCAGGCGCGCCCCCGCAGCAGCATCATCCGGGCCGGCAGGCAAACCGCCCCCACGAAACCGCCCATGCAGTACGCATTGCGGAAACTCACTCCGGACCGGACCAAGCTATCCAAGTTGGGCGTTTGAATATGCGGATTTCCGAGTGCTGCAATCGTATCTTGCCGCTGATCGTCGGTGAGGATGAAAAGAACGTTGGGCCGTCTCCCGGTCGTGCCGCCGCGCAAAGCAACACATGCAGCACTAAGTCCCGCCATCCTTGCAAAATATCGTCGCGTAACTTCCACCCTTGACCTCCTCCGGCAGACCCGGCTGCCGCGCCTCAATCTCCTTCACTCTCCCTGTCCTGGGGCCAAGAAGGCCTCAGCGGGTCGAATTCCGTCCACGGTTTGTACAGCGGGTCGTCGTAGTCCGCGCCGTAATGGCTCCGTTTGCAGCTCTCGATCCACTCGCGCAGGCGCGTTTTCATCGCCCTGGCCACTTCTGGGTGTTTGGCTATGATATTGGTGCTTTCTGCGCGGTCGGTGACCAGGTCAAACAGCAGGTCTTCCTGGCCATCTTCGGAAAGATTGGTCAGAAGTTTGTAGCGACCTTCCACCATTGCGAGCATGGGGGAATCAAACATAGCGCGTTTTGATTGCACATAGCGAAAGCAAACCGGGGAGGGGCGGCTAGTTATCTTTCCCTTGATAAGCGGTATCAGGCTGATACCGTCCATCGGTCGCGGCTTGCCCGGTATTTCATAGCCGACCACCTCCTGTACGGTGGGGAAGTAATCAAGCGTGCTGCATGGCGCTTCGATCACGCGGCCCGGTTGTGCATGTCCCGGCCATTCCAGCAAACCCGGCACCATTACCCCGCCATTGAACAAACTTCGCTTGCGCCCACGAAGGCCCCCGGTTACACCGCGGTTGGTCCCTCGGTCGCTGGACCTGCCTTCGGGCCCGTTGTCGCTGGTAAACCAGAGCATGGTGTTCTCGGCCACCTTCAGTCGGCGCAACTCGCTCCGCAACCGGCCAACCTGTTCGTCAAGTGCTGTGATGCAACCGTAGTAATGCTGCGCCCCTTCGTCGTAATCCGAGTAGATGGCGCGGTAGTGGGGTCCCGCTATCACGGGCTGGTGGGGGGCATGGAACCACACGACCGCGAAGAAAGGTTGCTTGGCTCGGACGGCGTCCTGGATGAAGGGAATGACGCGGTCCATGATCACGCGCGAGTCGTCGCCCTCCAAGTTCTCGGTCGCGTACCGGCCCGGACCAGTCCAATACTTGGTGGGGAAAGGCTGATTCTCCATAGGATTCCATGTGGGCACGGCCTGTTCGGTGGAGAAGCAGACCTCAAACCCGTGCTCCCAGGGTGGCATGTAAAATCTGGTCCCGGGGCCGCCGCGGCGTCCGTCCTTAATGTCCTTGGTCAGGGTTCCCAAGTGCCATTTGCCGAAGTGTCCGGTTCTATAACCCAGAGATTTCAGCATCGTGGCCATAGTGATTTCCTGCCGCGGCAGAAACCCCTCGTTGGCATGCGTGACGCCGTACCGGAAATAGTGACGCCCCGTCAGGCAAGTGCCGCGAGTGGGAGAACAGACGGGCCCGCCCGCAAAGAACCGGGTGAAGCGGATACCGGCCCTAGCCATCGCGTCCAGGTTCGGTGTCCGGATAATGTTGTTGCCGTTGAAGCCGGGGTCTCCCCAGCCCATGTCGTCGGCCATCATGAGAATGATGTTCGGCCGATTCGGAGGCGCCGAGTATCGGGATACCCTAAACCACACGGCCGCTCCGCTCGCAAGAAATTCCCTCCGATTCATAAGATGATCTCCCTCAAAAATATTATTCGGCCTGCTTGGGGCACTACCTTTGAACATTCACCTCGCCTCCTCAGAACAGCACCTTCAGGCCGACGAAGATGCGCCGCGGCTCGTCGCCCGCAGTTTGGGTGGCACTAACCATGCCGAATAGCGTGCTGGTGGGATTGGTGTTGGGCGGGTTGAACAGAGGGTGGTTGAGCGCGCCCTCAGCTTCGCCGCGGACCTGAAGCGTGAACCTCTCACGCAGTGGGAAGTTCTTGTGCACGGCGAGGTCGAGTATGTTGATGCCGTCCGCGCGCACGCCCGAGAGCCGCGAGGGGAAGCTACGGATGTTGTAGGCGAGTTGTTTGTTTGGGGCGCGTTCGAAGCCTGCGGTATTGAACCAGCGGTCTATGCTCCGCTCGCGGCCCTCAAGGGGAATGTCGTGGATATCGCCGCGGTAGAGCACATTGCCGAAGCCGATGGGCGGCCCGGCCTGAAGCTGATAGATGGCATCCACGGTCCAGCCGCCAAACAAGGCGCCCCACACGCGGCGTCCCTTGAAGGGGAGGTCATAGATGGCGGTGAGGACGAAGCGGTGCGGACGGTCCAAAGCAGAAATGATGTGTTCCGGAATGGCGTCTGTAGCGTTAAGGTACGATGTAGCCTCCATGTTCTTGGACCACGTGTAAAACGCGTTGAAATGCAGCCCGCGGGAGAGGCGTTGCTGGATGCGGACGCTGACGGCGTGGTACCAGGAAGAACCCGCAGGGATGTCCGTGGAAAGGCTGGTGAAATGCGGATACGGCTGGAGCAATTGTGCGTAAGTGGTGTTCTGGGACTTCCCCAGGGCCGTACCAGCGAACGCGTCCAGACCCAGGAAGGGGTTGGCCGCGCGGCTGGTGAGGAAGTTGATCACGTCGTTGTCGCGCTCAGCAGAGGTGCTCAAATAATTGCGTGGCACGGCATCGAATTCGCGGGTGACGCGGAGGCGCACGGAGCGCGAACCGATGTAGAGCAGCTCCACGCTGGTCTGGGCGGTGACGGCAAATTGCATCGCATAGCTCCAGCGCTGCGTGTAAGGATGGCGGCCGTCAGGGTCGAAGAAGCCCGGGCTAGCGCCGACGAAGGTGAACAGCCCTAGCGAGGCCCCCGGAGGCTGCCGAATCCCGAAGGGCAGAGGATTCGCAATGGATGCTATGTAGGTCTGGCCGTTGTCCAGGCTGGAGATGACGCTGGTACGCTGACTGAAGCCGGGCTGCCGGACGTCCTCGAACTCGGCGCCGATCAAACCGAAGAAGAGGCCGTAGCCGCCGCGCACGACGAATCTGGGGCTAACCTGGTAGGCGAAACCGAAGCGGGGCATAAAGCCGCGGTAATCCGGGGCATGAATTCCGCGCGGGTTACCGTTGATCCCAGCGAACGTCACACCGCCGATAGTGGTGAAGCGGTCGGCTGGCAGGGGCGGGATGGGTGCGCGGGCGTACTGTCGGCGAGCGATCTCCTGGATGGGATTTGGGGTAATGAAATCGTACTGGCGGGTGGTGCGGTTGTAGCGTTCGGTGACGGGCCCCTCGTATTCCCATCGGAAGCCCAGGTTGAAAGTGAGGCGCCGCTCGACACGCCAGTCATCCTGAACAAAGCCAGCCAAGAACCGGCTGCCCGCAGCCGAGGAGCTGTTTATATCCACACCGCCTCCGGTAGGAAGGCCGTAAAGCAAGCTGGCCATGCTCTGGGCGAAGCCGGGCCCGGCGGGCGAATTGTCGTAGGGGCCCTTGGTGTACTCGGAGCCGAAAACCAGTTGCGGCGAGACGTTGCCGAAGCTGAGGCGCGAAGCGCGGAGCAGGCGACCGTCAAACCCTAATTTGAGGCTGTGGTTACCTCTTATGGAGCTAAATACAGCCAGAAGGCTGTGGGAGTAATTGCTGGAGAAGCTCCCGCCATTGCTGCCCAGCGTGGTGAGGCCGGTGACAATAGTTTCTGGAAAGGTCCTGCGCTGGTCACTCAACTGGCTCAGCAGCGAGGGAGAGAATCCGAATTCACGGAGGTCCCAACCCTGGCTGTCGTAGCGCACATCAGTGAAGAAGTGAGTCATGCCGTAACGGACATCAAGCACGGACGTGGGGGAGAGAGTGAACACGTCGTCCAGCGCAATACCGCGATGGGGCCGTTCCTGGGTGCGGCCGGTGACAGTGCTGTCCGGCGTCATCTTGTTGATCTTGGTGCTGGTGAAGACGGACTGCGAATAGCGGAAATACGCGCGGTTCCGCTCGCTGAAGTTATGATCGAGACGGAAGATGGGCTGGTAGAGGTCAAACGGTTGCAAGGGGTTGTACTTGAAATTGTTCAAACCATCGGCAGTACCGGGGCTGTTCGGCAGCGGGTAATATTTCACGATTGCGCGCGCAGCCGGATCTATACGGCTGGCAGGCACTATGTTTTTGGGCAGCGGGCTGCGGCAGAACCGCGTAGGACCGCAGGGCGCGGTAGTGTAAGGATCGTAGATCTGGTAGTGGCTGCCGAGCGCGAGCAGGCTTGAGAAATCGCCGCTGCGCTGCGCGGCGGTGGGCATGGTGCCGGTGGAGGAGACTGAGCGCCTTTTGTTGTGCCCCTGGAATCCCATCATCCAAAAAGTCTTCTGGCGGCCATCGTAAAGCTTGGGGATGCGCAAGGGACCGCCGATTGCGGCAGTGTATCGGAGCCAATACACGGAGGGCGTATTGGCTTCTATCTTGGCTTGGCTGACTGGGCCGGTGGTGGGGTCAAACAGGAAGCGGTTGGTGAAGAAGTCGCGCGTCATCATGGGACCCCCGCTTCCACTAAACGCTACCGAGCCACGCGTCCGGCTGCTGCCCGATTTCAGCGTGATGTTGACGGCACCGCCGGAGGTGTGGCCAATGGAGGCGTCGTATCCAGTGGTGACCACCTGCACCTCCTCGACCAGTTCGGCAGGGGGTAGCAGGGAGGGCTGACCGCCGACGGAGTTATTGCTGACGCCGTCGAGGTTGAAATCTATGGGGCCACTACCGACGCTGTACCCGTTGTTGCCGCCAGGCGCCCAGGGCCCGTTCTTGGGCAGAGCTGTCATCACCACACCGGGGGCCATCCCGAACAGATAACCGATACTGCCGTTGCGGACGGGCAGTTGGGTCACTTCGCGCGATGTGAGTACCTGGTCGATGCTGGCGCGCGAGCTTTCCAGGCCCGGCGCCTGCGCCGTGACCTCTATGGTTTCCACCACGTCACCAGGCTCGAGGTTCGCGTCCACTTGCAGGCGCTCGCCAGTATGCAGCTCAATACTCGCGCGCATCCACTTCTTGAACCCCCCGCGCTCCACGGCCACAGTGTAAAGACCCGGAGGCAGGTACTGCACTTCGTAGTAACCCTCGGCATTGCTCGTGGTGCTTAGGGTGACGCCGGTAGCCGTGTTCGTGATACGCACCGTGGCGCCGGGCACCACCGCGCCGCTCTTGTCAAAGATGCGCCCAGCCATCACGCCGCGCGGATCCTGCGCGGCGAGCACAACGCTGAGCAGGAACAGCGCTACGCGTCCAAGTTGGGGCGCGCAACTTCCGTGCCCCTTTTGGGGCACATGAGCCTTGATTTCCATTTTGCCGCCCGGCAGTTTCGTATACCACACCACATTGGTGCGCGGCAAGAGTTGTCCAGAGTGGAACTCTACCTTGGCCACCACCCGTCGCGCCTTCTTCCAACTCTCGGCCTAGTACAGGAAGCTCTTGTAGCGCACCACCTCGGCGAAGGCGGGGTGCCCTCTGGGCCCAGCCCGGAACACCGCCTGCTTGCCCTGCTTCTGTTGCCGATCAATCTCCGGCAACAGCACTTCCTCCCAACCCTCGGCGCTGTGGACGTTGCCGCGCCGCAACTTGGCCGCCAGGTGGAATCCATGTCCAGCACCACTCGCTGGGGCGAGTCGATGGCTTCTACCCTGATCCAAGGCGCGCGCCGGCAGAGCGCACAGCCTTCCAGGATGCTCACGCGTCAACAAGAAAGCTCCCTTATAATCGTGAAGACTGCCATGCAAACCACCAGACGTGAACTGCTGACATTGCCTGCGACCGCCAGGCTGGCTGCTGCGGCCGCTGCGCAAGGACCCCTGCGATACGTGCGCTTCCGCCGGGCCCGGAGCGTGACCTACGGCATCCTGCAAGAAGACAGCGTGCGCGAGTTGCGCGGCCTGTTGTTCGCCAACCCGCAGCCCACAGGCGCCGTTTACAAGCTGAGCGAAGTCAAGTTGCTTTACCCTTGCCAACCCCGCAAGATCCTGGCCGTGGCCCTCAATTACAAGAGCCACCTGGGCAACCGGCAGCCGCCGACTCGCCCGGAGCTTTTCTGGAAGCCGGTGAGCGCGCTCCAGAATCCGGGCGACCCCATCGTGATCCCGGCCGACGCCAAGAACGTACATTACGAGGGCGAGTTGGTGCTGGTGATGGGACGCCGCCTGCGCAACGCCTCCCCGGAGCAGGCACGCCAGGCTATTTTCGGCGTCACCTGCGGCAACGACGTCAGTGAGCGGGACTGGCAGCAAGGCGACGTGCAGTGGTGGCGCGCCAAGGGCGCCGACACGTTTGCACCGATGGGACCGGCCATCGTGTGCGGGTTGGATTACAGCAAGCTTCGCCTGCGCACCCGGTTGAACGGCGAAGTGGTGCAGGAGCAATCCACCGGCGACTTGCTCTTTGACGGGCCGGCAATTGTGAGTTTCGCCAGCCGCTACGTGACGCTTGAACCGGGCGACGTGATTTTCACCGGGACCCCGGGGGCCACGCGGCCCGTGAAACCAGGCGACGTCGTCGAAGTCGAGATCGAGGGCATTGGCGTGTTGCGCAACCCCGTGACCGCAGGCTGAGCCGCTCTCAAGGCAGCGGCTGGGCGCGGCGTATCAGGTGCAACAGGTTACCTTCGGGATCCTTGAAAAACACCAGGCGCACGCCTTGGCTTTCCGAGGGCTCGCCCGCAAACTCAACCCCAGCAGCTTTAAGCTTACCGTAGGCGGCGTCGAAATCTTCCACCGTGAGAGCCAGATGACGTAAGCCGGGGCTTTTAGCCGTCTGCGCCGGGCGTTCGCCCTCGGCGGTAATGATCTCGATCATGGTTCCATCCGGGGCTTTCAGGAACACCGTCCGCCCGGAGTTGTAGCTTATGGCGAAACCCAGCGTTTCCACGTACCATTGGGCCAGTTTTTGCGGATCCGCCGATGCGATGGCAGTGTGCTCAATGCCTTTGACCATACTCAGGAATTCTAGCAGCATGGCAAAGCCGTAGACTCGTGAATATGCCAAAGCGATTCCTGCTTGCCTGCACATGCGCCAGCCTGTTAAACGGGCAACCATTGCCCGGCACGCAGCCTTGGCAGTTTGATGGCGATCCCGCGACCGCAATGGTAGAGGGCATCCACCGTTACCTGGATCGCGCGCTCGCCGGCGCCGCAGCGGGCCGCCCGCGCCCCGACCGCGAGAAATTCCGCAGGTTTATCGGCGCCGTAGATCAGCGCGCAAGCCCGGTGATAATGCGCCTGGATGCGGCCTTGGAGCGACCGTCGCTGGTGGCGCGCGCCGCCAGCTATCGAGTGCACGCTGTTCGCTGGCCGGTGATGGGACCCGTCGAAGGAGCCGGCCTGTTGCTGGAACCGACAAAGCCGCCGGCAGCCTGGGTCGTCGCCCTGCCTGACGCCGATTGGACACCGGAGATGGTCGCGGGCCTGGCACCCGGCCTTCCGCCGGAAGCGCAGTTTGCGCGGCGGCTTGCAGAAAGCGGCTGTTTGGTGGTGGTGCCGGCCCTGATAGATCGCCGCGATGAGTTTTCCGCTAATCCTTCCTTAAACCGCTGGACCAACCAGCCGCACCGCGAGTTCATCTACCGCATGGCTTATGAAGCAGGCCGCCATATCATCGGCTATGAAGTGCAAAAAGTGCTGGCTGCCGTGGACTGGTTCACCTCACGAAGTCCCAAGCGCCCTATTGCCGTGGCCGGCTATGGGGAGGGCGGCCTGATTGCGTTGGCAGCCGCGGCCTTGGATCAGCGCATTCAAGCAGCTCTGGTCAGCGGTTATTTCGGCCCGCGCGAGGGACTTTGGCAGGAGCCTATCTATCGGAACGTCTGGCGGCTGGTGAGCGATTTCGGCGATGCGGGCATAGCCGGCTTGATCGCCCCCCGCGCACTCATCGTGGAGGCTTGCGAGGCCCCGCAAGTAAGCGGCCCACCGCCTGAGAGCAAGACCCGCCGGGGCGCAGCGCCGGGAAGGATTACCACGCCTCCGCTCAAGGACGTTCAAGCCGAGGTGGAGAAGGCGCGCAACTACTACACGCAGGCAGGGGCGGCGGATCGGTTGCGCTTCATTGCCGGGGGTAGGTGGCCGGGTTCGGTAGCCGCGCTCCGCGCCTTCCTGCAAGCCATGGGCCTGAGAGGCCCCTCAGTGAAGCCCGGCCGCGCCGCAGCGAAGTTAGGGCAAGCCATAGATCCAGCAGAGCGGCACCGGGGACAGTTCGAGCAGCTCATCGAATTCACACAAAGCGTCGTTCGCCGCGCGCCAGCAGCAAGGCGGCAATTCTGGCAGAAAGCGGACGCTTCTTCGCTTGAGGCGTGGCAGCGCACTACCGAGTGGTATCGCCGCTATCTGTGGGAGCAAGTCATAGGCCGGCTGCCAGATCCCAGCGAACCGCTACTTGCGCGCACGCGGCGCATCCATGATCAGCCCAACTGGACGGGATACGAAGTCATGCTGCCGGTCTGGCCGGACGTGTTTGCATACGGAATCTTGCTGGTGCCTAAGGACCTGAGGCCAGGCGAACGTCGGCCGGCCGTGGTATGCCAGCACGGGCTGGAAGGACGACCCCAAGACACCATCGAGGCCAAGCGGGCGGCAATCTACGGGCAGTTCGCAGCCCGGCTGGCCGAGGAGGGCTACGTGGTTTATGCGCCTCAGAATCCCTACATCGGCGGCAACCGTTTTCGACAGGCGCAGCGCAAAGCGAACCCGCTTGGCTTGAGCTTGTTCTCTTTCATCATCGGGCAACATCAAAGGACGTTGGAATGGCTGGCCTCGCTTGATTTTGTGGACCCCGCGCGAATCGGCTTTTACGGGCTTTCCTACGGCGGCAAGACGGCCATGCGGGTCCCCGCCGTACTCCGGGGCTACGCGCTTTCCATCTGCTCGGGCGATTTCAACGAATGGATCTGGAAGAACACGAGCGTGGATGAGCCTTTCAGTTACATGTTCACCGGCGAATACGAAATGCCGGAGTTTGATTTGGCCAATACCTTCAACTACGCGGAGATGGCGGCGCTGATCTGCCCGCGCCCCTTCATGGTCGAGCACGGCCATCGCGACGGCGTAGGCATTGACGAATGGGTGGCTTACGAGTACGCCAAGGTCCGCCGGCTGTACACGTTTCTGGGCGTTGGCGAGCGCACCTGGATTGAATACTTCGACGGGCCCCACCGCATACATGGGATAGGCACCTTCGAATTTCTGCGCAAGCATCTGGCCCGAAAAGGAGGCTGAGGGCGCAGAGGGCGGTTTTTGTTGCAGGCGAAGGGCCGGCTGCGCGATATTGTTTAGGGAGGCAAAGAGGCAAAGGTCATGTAGAGCGCACCGCAGGCGGCCGGTTCCGGCGACCAGAAGCTGTGGCGCGCTCGTTAGTGCGTAAGGCTTGGACAATCTGATGCCGGAGCTGGTCTACTTCACCGAACTGGTGGGGCTGAAGGTCTATGACCTTCGCGGGCGCCGTATCGGGCGCGTCGCTGACGCCGCTCTGGTGCCTCTGATTGATTCCTCGCGTGTGGACCGTTACCTGGTGGGCGGGGGCTGGGCTTGGCTGACGGTCCGCTACGACCAAATCCGCTCCATCGGCCTGGACGGCATTCATCTGCAAGACGAGCGCCTCACGCCCTATCACGACGATGAGTACATGCTGAGGATCGGCCGTGATCTGCTGGACCAGCAGATAGTGGATGTGGACGGCCGGAAAGTGGTCCGGGTCAACGACGTGACTTTCGAGGTGCGGCAGGAAGAAGGCGCCCAGGTGCTGCGCGTGCTGGAGGTTGACGTGGGCCTGCGCAGCATTCTGCGGCGGCTCTTGCAGGGCGTGCTGCCGCGTCAGTGGATCCGCTTCTTGCAGCAGCCCATCGCGCCCAACTCGATACGCTGGGAACACTGCAATATCATCGAGCCTGATCCTCTGCGGCGTTTGCGACTTAACATCTCTTACTCGATGCTGGAGAAGCTGCACCCGGCGGATCTGGCCGACATCGTGGAAGAGCTGGGGCCTGAAGAGCGGGAGTCCATTTTCGAATCTATTGATTCCGAGGTGGCGGCCGAGACTCTCTCCGAAGTGGATCCCAAGATGCAAGCCTCGATTCTGGAGTCCTTGGAGGCCGACAAGGCGGCTGAGATCGTCGAGGAGATGGCGCCTGATGAGGCCGCGGATGTACTGGCCGAGCTGGAGGAAGAGGCCTCGGCGGAAATCCTGGAAGAGATGGACGCCGAGCCCAAGGCCGAGGTGCGCGAGCTACTGGAATTCCCCCAGGACAGCGCCGGTAGCTTGATGAATACCGAATTTGTGGCCGTCAACGAAAGGGCCACAGTGGCCGATGCCGTGGAAGCGCTCAAGGGCAACGAGGATCTGCTGGAGAGCCTGAGCACGCTGTTTCTGATTGATGCCGACGGAGTGCTGAAAGGCGCGGTCCCGCTGGGCCGCCTGTTTCTGGCCGCCCCCCAGACTCCCTTGCGAGAACTGGCAGCCAGCCCGTTGATCGCCGTGAAAGTTTACGAACGGCGGGATCGGGTAACAGAGATTTTTGACAAATACAACCTGCTGAACCTTCCTGTGGTAGACGAGGAAGGCAAACTGGCAGGGGTAATAACGGCGGACGACATTATTTCGGTGCTGCGGCGTGATTGAGTGAGGCAGTCATGAGGCAGGAGGACAATGCTGAAGCGGATGCGGCGGCAGATCGCCCTGTTTTTCACCGTTATCGGCCCCGGCTTCATCACCGCTATGGTGGACAACGATGCGGGCGGCATCTTCACTTACTCGCAGGCCGGCGCTCGCTTCGGGTATCTGTCCTTATGGACGCTGGCGCCCATAGCGTTGTTGCTGGTGGTCACTCAGGAAATGAATGCCCGTATGGGGGCCGTGACGGGCAAGGGGCTTTCCGACCTGATTCGCGAGGAATTCGGCCTCCGCGTCACCTTCCTGGTGATGACCCTGCTGGTTTTCACCAACTTCACCAACGTGATGGCAAACTTCGCGGGCGTGGCCAGCTCGCTGGAGCTTTTCTCGGTCCCGCGTTTCGTTTCAGTGCCGATCGCGGCGGCGTTGGTGTGGCTGCTGGTGGTCAAAGGCACCTACCGTAGCGTGGAGAAAGTTTTTTTAGGGGCATGCGTTTTCTACGCCAGTTACATTGTTTCGGCACTGCTCATTGAGCCAGACTGGGAACGGGCAATCTCCAGCAGCGTGCAGCCTGTGCTGATGCTAGATCCCGCCTACCTGACCTTGTTGATCGGAATGGTGGGCACCTCGATCGCTCCTTGGATGCAGTTTTATTTGCAGGCGGCGGTGGTCGAAAAAGGCATCACGGAGCGCGAATATGCCGAATCGCGCGTCGAGGTGATTGTCGGCTGCGTGACGATGGTGGTGATCGCCTTTTTCATCGTTGTCGCGTGCGCGGGCGCCATCTGGGCGCACGGGCCGCGCGACATCGAGGATGCGGCGCATGCCGCCCAGGCTCTCAGGCCCTTCGGGCGCTACGCCTTCTTCCTTTTTAGCGCGGGCTTGCTCAACGCCTCGTTGTTCGCGGCTTCCATCCTGCCGCTTTCCACCGCTTATTCGGTCTGCGAGGGGCTGGGCTTCGAGGCCGGGGTCAACAAGCGCTTTAGCGAAGCCCCTATTTTTTACTGGCTGTACACGCTGCTCATCGCGCTGGGCGCGGGCGTCATTCTTATTCCGGGCTTCCCGCTGGTGCGCATGATCTTGCTCTCCCAGGTGCTCAATGGGGTTCTGTTGCCGCTGGTGCTGATTTTGATGGTCTTGCTGGTGAACAAGCGGGAGCTGATGGGCCATTGGGTGAACACGCGCTTTCAAAACGGAGTGGCCTGGTTTTCCGTAATCATCCTGATCGGACTGACACTGGCCCTGCTGGGCATCACGCTGCGGGACATGGCGGCCTGAGGAGAGGGTGAATACCTTTTCGCCGGCCGTCGCCGCGCAGTGGGCAGCCCCTGGCCAAACTGACTTCAGAACGACAGGCGCAGACCAAAACGGAACTGGCGCTCGTAACCGCTGGCGGCGCTGGTTACCGACATGAAGTTGTTGGCGTTGCGCAGCGTGCCGTCGGGGTTGAGCTGCATGGAAGCCGAGCCCGCATTCGGGTTGTTCCAGCACACCGTGTTAGTGAGGTTGAAAACTTCCGCCCGGAACTCTGTCTTCAGCCGCTCGCCCAGGGCAAACGTCTTGCTCAGCGTGGCGTCATCGCGCCAGTAGCCCGGGCCGCGCAGGGCATTGGGACCCATGGTGCCGAAGCGGTAGACGTTGGCCGGGCGCTGGAAATTCGGATCGCGGAAGGACATGGGATCGTAGTAAAACTTGCCGGGGCCGAAGTCTCCTATCTTGCGCACCGGGGCGATCTGGTCGGCGGTCTGGGAATTGCCCGGCGCGTTCAGCGAAGCCGAGGAACCGCTAACGGTGAATGGAACGCCGCTGTAAGCCCGGAAGACGCTGGCGAGGGACCAGCCGCCCGCGATGGCATCCAACGCCCGCGAGCCGATGTTAAGCCGGCGGCCCCTGCCCACTGGCAAGTCCCAGACAAACCCCATGGTGAACATGTGGGTGCGGTCGTAGCCAGCCAGAGTGCGGTTGCGGCGGATCACGGGCTCCCAGTTGAAATAGCGGAGGCTGGCCCAACCATCCTCGTCGGTGAGGTTGATGGCTTTCGACCAAGTATAAGAGCCCTTCAGCATCAGCCCTCCGCTGAAGGCCCGGTTCAAAGCCACCTGCAAACTGTGGTAGTTCCCGTCAGCAAAGCCATCCCACATGCTGGCGCCGATGGCGCGCCTTTGCGTAGCATACAAAGGCCGGCCCGCCGTGCCGGTGCCGGGGGCAGCAGCGTTAATATCCCGGTCGGCAAGCCAGTGCACGGTGTGGTTGCCCACGTAACCGGCCGAAACGACAAGCTGGTATGGCAATTCGCGTTCGAGCGTGAAGTTCCAGCTCTGGATATACCCGCGATGTATTTCACCACCCCAGGGGCTGCGCGGGCCCATGTCAACCGTGGGGGGCAGAGGAATAACTCCCTTGCTTATATCGGGCGTGGGAATGGGCGGGATACCGTCCGCGATGTTGCCGAAATACTCGTAGCCGGTAACCGAGACCGGCACGAAGGAAGCGGTGATGGTGGCCGGATAGAGGCCGCGCAAGGGCCGAGAGAAAGGCAGGGGATCGTAGGTAATGCCATAACCCGCCCGGACTACAGTCCTCTCCATCAGCCGGAATGCAAAGCCCACGCGAGGCGCAAACAGTTTCTTCGAGGTAGTGATGCCGTTGTTCATGGGAACGCCACCAATGCCGCCCAAGGTCACCAGGTTGGTGGCCGGATCCCAGCGTTCGACCCCGCGGTTGCCGCGCGTGATTAGCGGATAATATTCGTAACGCAAGCCCAGGTTCAAGGTCAGGCGCCGCCCGAGCTGCCAGCGATCGCGAACATACCAGCCGAACTGCCACTCGCGCGTCTCCATCATCAGAAACTGTATGGACTTGCTATAGGAGCCCACCAGACCCAGCAAAGCCGCTGCATAAGCATTGGGCGTGCGAGCCGTCCCCCCCGCGAGCATTGTGGTATTGCCCGAAAAGCTTATCTGACCCCGCGGGTTAGCTGTCTCCGGCTGCCAGTGAGTCATGGCGTGGTGCACCATGTCGTAGCCGAAGCGCACTTCGTGCGGGCCCGCAACCTTGGTGAAGTTTGTCGAATAAGTCTGGCTGCGTTCCCAGCGCCACCAGGGCAGCGGTGAGCTGCATCCGCCCCAGTTAGTGAATCCCGTGCTGATGCAGGGCATGCCGCTGTACTTGATGTCGTTGGCGTACTGCACGCCGCCATTGGTGCCCGGAATCTTCCACACCTCCAAGCCGTAGTTTTTTCCGTAATCGAACCCGAAAGCCGGCTGATCCAAGCGGGTGTAACCGTAGACACCGTCAAACAAGAAGCTGGGCGAAACCGTGTAGTTAAAACCGACCGTCGGCACCTGGACGGTAGTGGTTCCCCATCCGGGATCGGCACCCCCGACACCCGGCCCCACCAGCTCCTCGAACGCCGCCTTTCCGTAAACCTCCGCTCCCATGCGACTGTACTTTCCCCAGATGGCAAGCTTGGACGTGGGATTGTAGTTGGTCTTGATGTCATACTGGTTACGATCGAGTTTCTGCGTGCCCGAGACTCCGTAATTGTTGCTCAAGCCCCAGACGTCGTCTGCCGGCTGATTAGGCAAGGGAGCGAGCTTTTGTATGTTAGCGATGATCGGACTGATGCGGTTTGAGGGCACTATATTTCCGGCGAAGGGCTGGCGGCTCCTGCCATCGGGCGTCCCAGTGAGCGGGTCGTAGATGGTAGTCAGGGCCGCGTACTTGGAAAAATCGCCTCGCCGCATGTCTTCCGGCGGCACTGAGAAGTTACCCGATACGCCCAGCCTGTGCATGGTGCGTTCAAAGCTGCCGAAGTAAAAGAGCTTATTCTTTATGATGGGCCCGCCGAGGGTGCCGCCGGCGATGTTGTTTATGGTTTTGGGCAGAGCGGGGCGGTCGTAAGGCCTGTAGTTATAGTTGCGCGCCTTGAGGTGCTGGTTGTCGTGGTACCAGAAAGCCACGCCGTGCAGATCGTTGGTGCCGGATTTCGTGATCACGGTGATAGCCGCGCCGCCCGCCATTCCCTGTTCGGCATCATAAGCCGAGGTGGTGACGCTGACGGTCTCGATGGACTCGGCCGGCGGCACATAAGCCACGTGATGCGGCAGCCAGATGAAGATGTTGGTGGCCCCGTCCACGCGCGTGTTGTTATTATTGCGGTTAGTCCCGTTTACATTGGTAGTCAGCGCTCTGCCCGGGGCGCTCATGTAAGTGTTCTGGAAGGCCGACGGTGTCGCGCCCGGGACAAGATCAATCAAACTCTGGTAGTTGCGGAAGTTGGGCAGCGGCAGGCGCACGATGGCGTCGGTTGGGATCTCAGCCCGCGTCTCGGATTTGTCAGTTTGCAAGATCGCGGCTTGAGCGGAAACGGTAACTTGTTCGGTGATCTGGCCTACTTCCAGGCGCACGTCCACCCGGGTGACGGCATTAGCAGTCACCTCCACGCCCGTGCGAGTCAGCGTGCGGAACCCTTGGGCAGTAAATTTCAGGCTATATATGCCGGGCAGCACGTTAAGTATCGAGTAACGTCCCTGGTCGTCCGCTTTGACCTCGCGGGTGGCGCCGGTGGTGGCGCTGGTGAGGGTCACTGTCGCCCCCGGCACCACGGCGCCGGTAGGATCTTCGGTGGTCCCCACAATCGAGCCGTAAAGCACCTGAGCCGAACTGGGATTGGGACCCGCGGCAGTCAGGATTACGATTGCGGCAAGCAATACACTCTGGCGCTTTTTCATGCCACACCCCCTCACAGGCTGTAGCCGGGCCTGCCTGCGGCCCGGTCAACCAGCATCATAGACCTGGCGCTGGTTGCTCGTCAAGTCAGGCCTCACCTCCGGTGATGTCAAGCTGCTTGTCGGGAGTTTCTCGGATTCCCCGACACGAGGAATATACACCCACCCCCCACGTGTCAAGCCCCACATCGTTCTTTGCGCACCTCCCCCTTTGGCACGGCCCCGGATCGGGCGCTCCTGCTGCCTCCAGGCAGCTCCAGCGCCAAAAAAACGATCCGAAGGGCACTTCTAGGGACACCGCCCCATCCTCCCGGACTCTAAAAGCTCGAATCTTGACCGCCCGGCTTTGCTTGCCGCGGCCTTGGCCCCCGCTATCCCGCCGGCGCTGGTAACGCCGGGGCGCCCTCTGGGCCCCCTCGCAGCATCGCCCCGAACAGCCGCCGCGTCAAGTGCCCCTCCGCCAGCAACAACCAGTAGTACCGGGCGTGCTTGATCAGCCGCCCCGGCCTTCACCCACCGCTGCTGGGGCTCGTCAACGACCCCTTGCCGACTCGCAACCGAAGAACGACACGCCGCCACAAGTTCCCCAGGTTGTAGGCGATCAGACTCAGCCACAGCCGCACCTCATTCGAGCGGCAGCGATGGCAGGACAGGCGGGTCATCTTCACCGCCTGCTTGCCTTCCTTGATCCATTGCTCGGCGCTCCCTCGCTTGTTGCAGACCCAGTTTTACGCCCGTGCGGTTGAGAAGGTCCTCGGCGCGTACTTGATGGAATTCGGTATCCCGGAGGCAATCTGGCGGCTTCAGGTCAAGGACTTCCTCGCCATCGTCACCATGGACGCTCACGGCGACAGCCTGCACGCCGAACCGGAGGCCGACACTGCCCAGGCGCTGGCGGAGCTCAAAACCGGGCTGATCCCCCGGCCGACTAGCTCCAGGGGACGCCGCTCACACGGAGCCGGCTGATACAGGCTCTAGCGCAGGAAGGCGGCGCCGCGGCCAAGCTCGGGGAACTCACGACGCTGGATGCCCGCTACCGTCACATTCTTCAGGTCTCCGCGGATGAGCCAGGGCGTGTGGCGAATCGTCAGGGTAAGTTCCGATGGTTGCACCACCGGCTGTTTGGATTCCGGCCAGTTACGCGATCCCCAAGGCCGTATGGCCGCCCCGGCGCCGACCAGCCGGATTTCGACCGGCCGGGGATCAGGATCCGTACAACGCAGTGTAACTTGCCACTCGTCGTCCTCGTGAGCGCTCCAGGCTGCCCACACATCCGAGTCGGAGGACCTGAATTTGAGGATGTATATGTCGGGATCTTCTGTCTTTATGCGTCCCAAAAACTCGGCCTGCCCGGCGATTTGGGCCACATCTTTCAGGGCGAAGTAGCCCGGCTTCGGCGTCGCGTCCGGCCGTACCAGGCCAAAGTTATGTTCATTGTATGAATAACGCCATCCGTCATCCTGGAAGTCGTACCACCAGATGCCTCTGATGTAAGGCATGCTGCGCGCCAGTAAATACATCCGCGCCAGATATGCGGCCGCGATGTCAGGGGGAGTGCCGCGCCGGTCAACCTGAGTCGGCCACCCCATCTCGGTAACCACGATGGCTACCTCTTTGCCGCTACTGTATCGCCTGAGCAGGGCCTGAACGCGCGCCATCCATTCGGCCCAATATTCAGGTGTGCGTTCGCGCCCCGTCGCGCTGTAAGTGTAAGTGTGTATTGACAACTGATCCAAATAGTTCAGGCCTCCGGCTTTGAGCATTTCCTCAAGCCAGCCGCGCTGGACCGCGCCGGGCGTCATGGCGCCGCCATAAACCGTAATCGAGGGAGCGATCTTCTTGATCCTCGGGTAGACTGTCTTAAGCAGAGCCACATAAGTCTCCGCTGATCCAGGCGTAGTTCCTCCAATGCCTATGTCCCATTCATTCCAGACTTCCCAGAGCTTGACCCGGTCCTTGAAATGCCGCACCAGGAATTCGCTGTATCGCGCAAACGCCTCGCGAGCCTCGGCGGAGATCGGCTTGTCACCCCCGTCATAAAACGGATTGCCGTAGTCGAGGATAACAAGCGGCTCCAAGCCGGCGCGCACGGCCGCATCCACATACTCCTCGTACATGGGAAGCATGGCCAGGCGTCCTTTCTCACGCTCCAGCGAGCGCCAGGGAGCCTCGTCCCTGATAGACGTCGCGCCGGCCTCGCGTATGAGGCTCAGATTGGCCGGCAACAGGCCCTTATTCTGACTGAAGTGCGTGCAGACGCCCACCCTGAAAATCGGCGCTGTTTGGGAGCGGAGCGCCGGCGCGCATAGGACCGCGGCTGCCAGGGCAAGGGAGAGCTTCACTTGCGACACCATGCTCTTGACTCCTACTTGCGAAAGATCCACACCGCTACATCGTTCGGCTTTAGCGTGTGATCCGGTCCCGACCAATTTGCCTCAAGCCAGGAGACCGTCTCCAGTGAATAGCCCGGCGCCAGCACGCTGACTTTCTGCGGATTGGGTTCAGGATTCCAGAGCGCCACCGCCAGCCTGTCGCCCGCCGAAAATCCGTGGGCTGCCACGCGGTCGTTGCTCACAAGGAAACCCTCCTTGTCCACAAACCTGCCTTCCAGGAGTAACTCGGCGTGCTGTCTGCGCAATTCGCAGAGCCGGGTCAAGTAAGGTCCCAACGACGGATCCTGCCCTTCACCGGTTGAGGCATCGAAGCGCAAGCCGAGCGTGAAGGCGTGGCCGTATTGAGCCTTGCGATCGCGAGAACCTCCGCTGCGGTTTGTGAGAAGGGCTTCCGGGAAGGTGTAGCGGAGCAGGGCGCCGAAGGAGTCCGGGCCGGGGAAGAACCCCGGGCCCCAGGCGTGGACTATATCCACCCAAGGCAGGTAGCAGTCAGCCGCAAGCTCGATGACGAAGGCGAACTCGGGGTCCCTGGCCTTGATAATCTCGCGCAGCCGTCTCATGTTGCGGAGTTTGCCCGGAGCGTTCGCCAAGGAAGGCCGCGCGTGCTTGTGTTCGGGATCGAAACATATGTACGGCGGCCGTCCTCCCATCTGGTCGAAGATAATCCCGTGCGCACCATAGCCCTTCACCATCTCAAACTGCGAGCGAAGTTGCTCGAACCAGCCCGGGGCTGACGGGCAAGCTACGCTGAAATACTTGTTCCGCATGACCTCCAGAAATGTTCCGCGTCCGAAAAATGCGTACTGTTCGCGATAATCGTCGCCCCAGATGGTTTTGGCCGCCAGGCGGCGCCCTTGCGTTTGGTAAAACGCGGTTGCGGGATCCAGGAGTTGCCCCTGCGTGTACAGAATGATCCGGCCGCCGGCTTTCTCCACCTCCTGAATCGCCTGACGTAGTTCGGCGGCGCCGCCCATCTCGTCGTCCGGCTCGTACTCCGGGTAACGATTGTCGAAGCCCTGCCTTACCCACCCGAAAACTATCAAAGCCTCCAGACCGGAGGCTTTCGCCGCTCTCCACATTGCGGGATAGTCTGAGTAACGCCCGGTAATGTGGCCGCTCTGTCCTTTGCGACCCAGCGCCGGGTGCGCCCAGCCCGGGGATCGTCTCAACCACCGCGGCGGATCGCTCTCCGGCAGCCAGGTCCTGGCCCAGGCGCGGTAAGTGCGCGCGGCTTCGTGCCAGCTCCCGCGGTACAGCCGCAGGACAGCAGGCTCCGAGCTCCAGCTTTCGCCCGTCTTGACGAAGGGATACTTCACTATCGAGAGCGACAGCCCGCGGCCACCCTCTTCAGCCACGCCAAGCGTAGTGCTCATTAAAGTCTGGTCGTGGCTTGCCAGGTAAATCCCTTCCTCCCCGTTGTTCAAGGTAAACCAAGCCATGCTGGCGAGCCACGGGTAAGTGATCTTCAGCGAGGGGCCGCCCGCGCTTGTCGCCAGCGCGGCGCGCGGGTTTACAATGCGCCTGCCGGCCCCTTCCGGCCAGTAGAGCACGTCGGCCTCGGCGCCCAGACCCAGGTCTCGCACCCCGTTCAACCACGGCGTCCAGATCTCGCTGATCTCGACGCCCGGTTCACGGTTGTCTACCGTCGCCGTCCACAGCAGCCGATCGCCTTCCAGCCTGATGCGGACCTGGAGCCTCACGTTTAGGCGTCTGGTTTCGCCCCGCCGGGCGCTATGTCCGGTGAGAGAGTCGAAATCAAGAACGATGGTATCCCCTTCTTGGGCGATGCGAACCGGCTGTTCGACAGGCGGGATCTCGAGATCCAGGGCGTCGCCTGGGCGGTAGTAGCCGGTGCCCGTGCGATAAAAAAGCCGCCAGGGCGGTTGCCCGGGTTCTTGGATGTATGCATGGCCGGTCTGTCGGTTGACCAGCTCGGCGATCCTCCCTTGCTGGTCCACCCGTAGGCTGACGCGCTCATTCGCCAGTTCATAACCGGCGGGCGCGGCTTGTGCGCCAAGCCGCACCGCCCAAAGCAGGCACCAAAGCGTCAGGACGCTGAGCTGCTTCATTTTACTTTTTACTTTACTGTGCATCTATTCGCGGGTCTGGTGCCGGCATCCCGGACGACTCAGGATCCGGAAACTACTCGCGGACGAAGTTTCAGAAAGCGCGGAGCGAACTGCTCGATCTGTTTCAGGGCGCGCTCCCCGTCCTGGGCCGAGGGTTCAATCTCGCTGCCTTCGTGCCACTCATTCCAGCTCGTTATAAGCACCCAGTCGGGGTTGGCGGCTATAGCTTCCTGCCAAAGAATGCGATAAGTCTCCCCGCCGTGCCGGGAAGTAATGGGCCGCGGCTCGGGCCGTCCCAGCTTGTGATCATCGTAGCCGGGGATGACCGTCACAGCCGCTATTTTATCTCCTGCGGTTCTTACCGTCATGGGGTAATACTCTCTGGCCCAGACGCGGAGCTGCTCCGCGGACATGCCTTTTGTGCGCCCGGTTGGGTTATAAGTGTGAATGCCGTCGAAGACCTGCGCGGCCTCCTCGGAAATGCGGTCGCCTATAAACAGCGCTCCGCCCGGATGTTTCCGGTTGACTTCTGCTATCACCTGTTTCCATCCGTCGAGCTTGATTTCGTTGAGAGCCCGTCCGTAGATGAAAAACACCGGCTTGCCGTCAACCGTCAGCCAGGCAGGATGCTTTCCGTACTTGCCGAGCAGGTACAGTAAGTCGCCGACCGCGCCTTCCGGCGTCGGGCTGCCGCGCGGCGGCACGGTCTCATAATAGACCGTGATCTTCATACCGTGTTTGCGGGCCGTGTCCAGCATTAGTGGCATGCCTTGGTCGTGGAAATCACCTTGGCGCCACCAGGAGAATATGAACCCGGTCAGTCCGGCCTTCTTAGCCCAGCGAAAGTGTTGGTCCACCACTTTCGGATCATGGCTGTCGTACGGCCCCAAGACCGGCCAGTTAGTTGAGCTGGCAATCGTCTTGTTGACCGGGTCCACGTCCTTCCAGTGGTTCCAGTTGCCGCTCACCTCGGGATTCCCGTACCAGCCGTAGTAAAAGGCGAGCACGTGCCTGGGATTTTCCGGGGGGCCGCGGCGAGCAGGGAAGCCGATGTACAGACTACGATAGCGATCGAACGAACGAGCATGTTTGTCGTCCTCTGTGTTATTCCGACGGCGGGCGCCCGCTGCGGACGGCGGCCGCTCACTGTGCGCGTTTGGCGAATCACCGGCCGATGCGCGACGGCCTTCAAAATACCAGTTTCAAGCCTAGCTGCATGCTGCGATTGCCGGAAGCGTTCGTAATCACTCCGAACTGGCTGTTGGCCAGATCCAGGCTTACCGGTCTGCTCCAAGTCTTGTGGTTCAACAGATCATAGATTTCCCACCGCAGGTCCAGCCTGGCTCTTTCCGTGAACCGGACCGCCCTGGTGATGGAAACGTTCTCGCGGAAGAGCCCGAACATGCGCGTGGATCCCACAAAGCGGGGAGCGTTTCCAAACGGGTCGCTGGCGGGGTCCGTACGGCGCGCAAAGGCTTTGGTATTAAAAAAGACATCCTTGTCGGGGTCAAACCGGCTGCCGGAAATCGGAGCTCGCAAATTGTAACTGAGAATGTTGGGGCGCGGTGTCCCGTTGCGAAGATTGTTGCTGTAGGCGGTATCCACTGCGCCCATGGGATAGCCGCTCTGCGCGAAGACATAAGCGCTCAGGTTCCAGCCCCTCACGAGGTGGCTGAGCAACCCGCTGGTGATGAACTTCCTCCCGCTGCCGAACGGGAGGTCATAGCTGGCGGTCAGTTTGAACTGGTAAGACAGATCAAGCACCCCGTAGGATTTTTCCACCCTGCGATTCCAGTGATTCTGCGCTGCGCCGGCGCCGATGCCTGCTCCCACGACGCCTGCGATCCAGGGATCCGATGAATCGGCATCCGTCAGCAGTTTGGCCCAGGTGTAGGTGGCCAGCAGGCTCAGGCCGTTGGAGTACCGTTTATTGAGCTTGAGAATCATCGCATGGTAAGTGGAGCTCCCGCTGTGATTCTGCATGCCGCCGGTGCTCACGCCGGTGTACTGCGGAAACATGCGCAAGGCCTGGCCCAGGGTGGCGTTGCCCTTCATCACCGCTTTGAAAGAGGGGAACGGCGGCCTGAAACCGAGCGCCACCACGGCAGGATCATCAATCTGCTTGTTTAACAGGCTGCCAAGCCTGGCATACTGCGGGTGTATCTGCATGTAATTGGGGCGATCGCTGGGCAGGTGCGTGCCTTTGCTGCCGGTGTAAGTCACGTCGAACACAAAGTTGCCCGGCAAGACGCGCGACACCGCCAGGCTCCAGCTCCCCGTGTTCGGCAGTTGGGCGATCTCGTCGGCCCCGTACCACGAGACGCCGAAGCCCACGTTGAAGCCGGGGTTTATGAACGGCGGCATCTGCCAGGGCGGGAATCCGTCGTCCCAGTAGAAAGCCGGCGTGATGCCCTGGTCGGCCGAGCTCCAGCTCGGGGAGCTGGTGAAACCGACCCCCGAGGGAGTCAGGCCCGGGGCTTTCTCCGGAGCATAGAAGATGCCGTAGCCGCCGCGAAAGACCGTCTTGTCAGTAAGCTGGTAGGCCAGGCCGAACCTCGGCCCCCAGCCTTTGGCGTTGTTCCACAGATTGCGGCGGCCTTCGCGGCCCGGACCGAAGCCGAGGAAGCGCAGGGCTCCCGGATAGCCGTCGGCCGCGGGGTTGGGCAGGTTGGGGTCAAAGAACGACATGCGGTCATGCTTTTCGTAAGCGCCGATGTTTATCTCGTAGCGGAGCCCGAGGTTGAGCGTGAGGCGCGAGGTCACCTTCCAGTCATCCTGAGCGTAGAAGGCATGGTACGGGAACCGCAGCAGGCCGGCGCTGGGGACCGAGAAGCCGCCGCTGTGCACCGCGCCAAGCATGAAGCTGGCGAAAGAGCTGCCTGAGTTGCCGCTGTTGTCGGCCGGGGCGGCCGTCTCCAGCCGGTGGAAGTTGAAGTTGCCCGCGGCCACGTTGCGGTTATTGGTGTTCAGCATGAGCAACTGGAAGCTGTAGCCGAACTTGAAACTGTGGCTGCCGCGGATCCAGGAAAGGCTCTCGTCCAGTCCGTACACGTTGTGGTACTCGTCCCAGAGCTTGGTGCTCTCCCACTGGTAATAGTTATCCGTATTGAAGAACACTCCTGGGAAACTGGTGTTGTACCAGGGGTTGTTCTTGACTCCGCCCAGTTTGTCGCCCCAGTTCTGGCCCGGGGGATCGGCTGTGACGTCGTGTTCAGGGTGGGTCAGCCGGTGGAAGCCCAAAGTGATGGTGTTCACGATGGTCGGGGTGAATGTATGCGTGTCGTTCAGCCGGAAAACATTGCCGTAATACTGGTCGCCCTTGGTATAAATCCGCCCGGCGAGGGGATAAGGCAACCTGCCCGGCCAGTTGTTCGGATTCGTCGGGTCCTTGTCGTACTGGTTATTCCAGTGGTAGCCGTTCTTGGTCCAGGTAAACGCCAATCGGTTGTGGACACTGAAAGAATGGTCGAATTTCGTCGAAAAGGCGTTTTCAATTCTTTTTCGAGGCGCGGTTCCCGTAGTGCGATAGTTGCGGACTAGACCAGGGGCGTTGGGATCGGGGTAGTATTTGGCGATGGCTTTCGACAACGGGCTCAGCCGTGACGGCGGGATCTTGTTTGCCGGGAAGACTTGACGCACGAAACCTGAAGCGGTGCTCCTGGTAGTGATGGGGTCATATATCGGTATCAGCTCCCCGCTGGCTTTTTTCCAGTTCGAAAAGTCGCCATTGCGCATCTCCGGCAATGGGATTGTGAGCTCGCTGACACCCGAAGTTTGCGGGAACCGGTAACCCTCATAAGTGAAATAAAAATAGCTCCTGTCTTTTCCGTTGTAAACCTTGGGGAGCAGAATAGGCCCGCCTGCTGTGGCGCCGAAGTCGTTGCGGTGAAAGACGGACTTGGGCCGGCCGTACTTATTGTTGAGCCAACTGTTGGCGTTGAAGACCTGGCTCTGGTAGTAGTCGTAAAGCGAGCCGTGGAACTCGTTGGTGCCGGATTTGGTGACTATCACGATGTTTCCGCCGCTGACGCGGCTTTCCTCGGCCTTGAAGGTGGCCGTGTCTATGCGGAATTCTTCGATGGCGTCCACCGGCGGCGTGAGTCGGTTCATGTAGCCCACGTGGTTGCGCCAACCCATTTCAACTGACAGCCCGTCCACGGCTACGTTCCAGGCATGCTGTTGTCCTCCTCCGACCTGGAAATCATCCCAGGCGCTCTGACCGTCGGCGCTTTTCACCTGCGGGAGCATGATCATCAGGCTGAATGCATTGCGCATGCCTCCGCCGATGCCGGCGATGGGCAGCGGAACGTTCTCCACCAGAGTGCGTTCCATGGTGCTGCTGACCTCGGTGGATTCGGTCCTGAGCGGAGGGGCCTCGGCGGAGACTTGCACTCGCTCGCTGACCTCGCCCACCTCCAAGGACACGTCAATCCGGATACTGTCGTTGCTGGATACTGCGATCCCCGAACGACTCCAGGTCTTGAAGCCCGCGGTGGACACCGTCACGCGGTACTGGCCCACCGGCAGGTTCACCAGGACGTAGTTGCCCGTGCTCGACGTCGCGGTCTGGAACTTTACGCCTGTGGTGAGATTCTCGGCTACTACGGTGACGCCGGGCACTACCGCTCCGCTGCTGTCGGTCACCAGCCCGGTGATGCTCCCGGTCACCGCCTGGGCGGCCAGCCAGGCAGGCGCGGCCGCTAGAAGCGCGACCGCCGCGGCCCAGGCCCAGTGCCGCAGCACGTGAATCATTGCAAACCGAACCCTTTCGGGGAAACGCAAAGGCGCTCGAAGGACGCGTGTACGGGAAGCCATGTCAACCAACCTCCTGCTGTTGCCAGACGTACTGACCCGGATTTTGCATTTCGGACTCCGGATCGGGTCCGGGTTATTGTGCACCGTCTTATTGTACACCCACCCCTCAGCGTGTCAAGCCCCACACCATTCTTGGTTTTCCTGCCCAGGCACATGCTGACCCACCCCGGCTGAGGTTGTTGACCGAGCAAATGTGGAGGCAATTCCAACGCAAGCTACAAAGCTTGGGTTTGTCCCCGAAGCCGAAGCGTAGCGAAGGCGAAGGGGACAAACCCAAACGGCCCGCCCGGCCCCCCGGCGCCCTCAGCT
>Ga0315298_1000575_pt1 | contig 71481 bp, 71 predicted proteins | sample WHS_1_MG_FD_203077 | JGI IMG/M metagenome (GOLD analysis project Ga0315298, IMG submission 203077) | Extremophilic microbial mat communities from Washburn Hot Springs, YNP, Wyoming, USA - WHS_1_MG | ecosystem: Environmental > Aquatic > Thermal springs > Hot (42-90C) | place: USA: Wyoming...
AGAGGCTCATTAAAATGAGGCCCGTATTCTTTCATAGGTACGGGCGGGGAGATAACCATCTATTTTAAAAGAAGGAAGCTATTATTTAAATCTATCTGGCATAGACAAGTATTTCCCCGCCGTTCTTTGAGGAGAGAAGGTGGGGAAGAGAGGAATGGTCAATTCCCAGCCGATTTTAATTTCGCCTCTCCCCCTCCCGCCTGTTTCCTGCTGGCGAGAAATATTGAAACTGTTAGACGGTCAGGAAAAAAGCCTGACCCCCAATCACTTTTAAATTGGAATTTTAGGGAAGCCATGGCTTAGATATTTGTTAAAAAACTGATCGACGGTCGAGGAAAAAAGTTTAAACATCTTTAACTTATAAAGGAGGGGATGGCTATCTAATTATGAGGCAAGGGGAAAAATTTAAAAATATATGTTTTTTTGATATGGATGGGACTTTAATTGCCGGCAATTCTGGAGTTTCTTTCATGCGGTATAGCTATGCTCGGGGAAAAACTAGTTTATGGAGAGTGGGGAAGTCTATAGTTGATTACTTGAGGTACCGTTATGACCTTTTGAACATGGATAAGGCATATCTGCAATCATTGCGGCCATTGATCGGCGTAAAAGAGGAAGAGTTAATAAAATTTTGCTATGAATGGTTTGCGGAGCGGGTAGAGAAATTAATCTATCCGGAGGTTAAAGAAATCGTCCGGCAACATCAGGAAAATGGCGAAATAACCGTGATTATCTCGAATGCCACTACTTACGCCATTCAACCATTAGCAGAACATTTAGGAATTTCTCAGGTATTGGGAACACTGCTGCAGGTAAAGGATGGCCGGTTCACTGGAGATTTTATTGCGCCTCTTTGTTTCGGAAGGGGAAAAATTTTTTGGGCTCAGAAACTGATGCAAAAGATAAATAGCGATTTTGCCCACGCTACCTTTTACACGGACAGTATTACTGATTTACCCCTTTTGGAGATGGTTAAAAACCCCCAAATAGTTAATCCAGATCTCAAACTTCGCTCTTTGGCTAAGAGAAGTGGCTGGCCGCTTAGATATTTTCGCAAGCCAAAAATAAAGTAGACAAATCTTTAGCTGGAGGCCTTTTCTTGGAAAAGGCCTCCTTTTCTTAGGCTGTAATTACGGATACTGACTTTTTATTATTAAAATACTTTGCTAATACTTGTTACAGTTTTATCCGTAACCCAGACATTAACTACGTCGCCGACTTTAATCCCTTCCAGATTTTTAGCAGCTTTTTTGCTCACGCTTAAAGCAAGTTTCCTTTGCTTTTTGACGGAGTCTTGTTTGATGGTAATCTTATGGGCAGCCGCATCCAAAGCTACCACCGTGCCCCCCATTCTGTAAACCACAGGTTTAGGAGGGGCTTCTTTTTTCACTTCCGCTGGCTTAGCCGCCTCTGGCTTAGCTTCAGCCGGTTTGGCCTGTTCTGCTGGTTTAGCTGGCTCAGCAGGCTTGGCTGGTTCAGCAGGTTTAGCTGGTTCAGCTGCTTTTGCTGGTTCAGCCGGTTTCTTTTCTTGAGCCATGCCCAAGCCTCCCCAGGCCAACAATAAAGTTAATCCCACAAAGATAATAAAAAGTTTTTTCATTTCTACCCTTTCCTCCTTTCTTAAAAATTTAATAAAAAGCCTTTTCTTACAAACAAAAATTAGCATACAATAATAGAAAAATTAATGCAATATTTTTTTATTCTTACGTCGATCAGTTTTTAAATTCCAGCTTAATTCAGGCGGGGGGAGAAAGGCCTCTCTCCCTCCCCCCTGTTTCCTGCTGGCGAGAAATATTAAAACTGTTAAACGGTCAATTTTTTATTTCGACCAGGTCAATTCTGAAATTAAGGCCTGTTTCCTATCGATTAGAAATATTGAATCTGGTAGGTCATCGTTTTTCAGTAAGGATTGGGCTTATTCAACGAAGGGAAATAGTATTCTATTTTTAGTTTCTTTCATAGGAAGGGATGATTATGGCTAAGCAGATTAAAAGAAAAAAGGATTTTGCTGTGGCCTAAGGTCCTTTGAGCTTTTAGTGAAGGAAGCTGTAACATCTTTGCCTGAAGAAATTAAAAAAAATTTAGAGAATGTCGCCATAATAATCGAAGAGGACTTTCCCGATAAAAAGAAATCTAAAGAAAACCAGGAGCTGCTCGGCCTTTACCATGGCGTACCCAAAAGAGAGCGCGGGTTCTGGTATGGAAACACTCTCCCCGATAGAATAGTTATCTTTAAAAGACCTCTGGAGCGCATAAGTACTCATTGGGAAGAGCTAAAAGAAAATATTCGCCGCACAGTTTTTCATGAGGTGGGCCATTATTTTGGGCTTAGTGAAGATGATTTAAGGTCTTTGGAAGAGGAATGATCATGAGCTTAATTTTATAAACAAGTCCAATTTACGAGGAGAAAGAGGCTCAAGCTGGGGGGCAAGAGCATGGATTGGTTAAGCACAGTGGACAAACTTGGGGGTATTTTTTTAAAACCTCGGCTTCTAAGTCAATTTGCATTAAATTGGCCAAGGAAACTAACCACGCCATAACGTCAGCCATCTCTTGGCCTAAATTCTTTAAGTCCTTACGCCGGTAAGCCCTAGTCAGCTCTCCTACCTCTTCTAAAAACCAAAGGAATGTTTTATCGGGGCCCCGAAGAGTATCGCGCTTTTCATAGAGACGGCTGATTAAATTCTGAAAATCTTTAATTTCCATGAGATCCTCCTGGAAAAATTTTTAAAAATATAATATCTTAGTTTTGTATCATGAGTCGGGATTTAGAGCAATATTTTCTCCTCCCCGCCTCTGGCCATTAAAGAGAGGCCAAGGCCCGGGGTTAATATCTGGGGAGAGATCTCGTAATGCCTTACTAAAGGGTGGATTTCTTATAACTCCCCCTTTTTCCCCCTCTTAGTTTAAGAGGGGGAGAGGGGGAGTTAAAAAATTTCTAGATGGACAATAGATTAGATTTGTGATGCAAACCATTAGCGAAATTGGCCAGCCATAAAAGCTGGCCCTACGAAATGACAAGAAATAATTTTTTTTATATGTAACCCACCCTTCAGTGAGGGATTACGAGATCTTAATATTTTTTCTTGACATTGAACAAAATCATTATATATTAAAGTTTTAATTATCATCTTTATAAAATTTGAGCGAGAATCAATTGAAATTTCGTTTGGAAGATATAAGCACAGAGGGCCAGGAAACGATCATTAACGAGAGTGCGGAATGGTTAGAAGATCGTCTAGCCCATGAAACTTTTAGGTTTTTCTATTTTGTAACTCCTATTAAATTGCATCTGCACTTACGTCGTTCGGGAAGAATAGTTATTTTAACGAGTGCCTTAGAATTCACTGTAAAGTGGGTTTGTGCGCGATGTTTGGATTCTTTTGTTAGCCCTATGAAAGCAGAATATACTACTACTTTGCGGCCCAAACCAGATCGTCCCTTAGCTCAAGAAGTGGAACTGACGCGGGAAGATTTAGAGACAGAATTTTATGAGGGGGAAGAAATAGATTTGACTAATCTGCTCCAAGACCAAGTTCTATTGACCCTCCCCCCCAAAGTACTTTGTAAAGAAGATTGTCGGGGTTTATGCCCTAAATGCGGGAAAAATTTAAACCGAGAAGTGTGCCAATGCGCGGAAAAGGATTTGGATCCCCGGTGGGCCGCCTTGAAGAGTTTCCGCGCTCACTAAAGAGGAGGTGAAGTAAAATGCCCAATCCTAAAAGAAGGCATTCTAAATGTAGGCGGGATAAAAGGCGTACCCATGACCGCTTGCCTACCCCATCTTTTTCCATATGTCAGCAGTGTGGTGAACCAAAAGCTCCCCACCGAGTTTGCCCTCATTGTGGAAGCTATAAAGGGCGAGTCGTTGTGGAAACGGAAGAAGAGTGATGGAAGATAAGCCTTTGAAAATAATAGTCGATGCGATGGGCGGGGATTTTGCTCCCCAAAATATTGTGGAAGGGGCTCTTTTAGCTGCCCAAGAGCATAAAATTCCAGTAATTTTGGTGGGGGATAAAGAGAAAATTGAGACCTTAATGAGGAATTTCCCGGGGGGAAAAGATTTACCTGTAACTGTAGTCCATGCTTCTGAGGTAGTGGGCATGGATGAATCTCCTCTCTCCGCCATTCGCAAGAAGAAAGATTCCTCTATAAAAGTCGCTTTTGATTTGTTAAAGAAAGGGGATGGTTCTGCCCTGGTAAGCGCGGGAAATTCAGGAGCTGTTTTGGCGGCAGCTGTTTTTACCTTAGAGAAATTGAACGGTGTTGACCGGCCGGCGATCGGTACTATATTCCCTACTTTGAAGGGTTGGACATTGCTCTTAGATGCGGGGGCAAATGTAGACTGCAAACCTTTCCATCTGGTCCAGTTTGCCATTATGGGAGAGGCCTATGCTAAATATATTCTCAAAAAAGAGAATCCTTTAGTGGGCTTACTGAGCAATGGTGAAGAAGAATCCAAAGGCAACGAGTTAATTAGAGAAACTAATGCTATTTTGAAGAAGAGTTCCATAGGGTACATAGGTCCCGTAGAAGGAAGGGACATTTTTAACGGGCGGGCCGATGTAGTCATTTGTGATGGTTTTGTCGGTAATGCTGCTTTAAAAATATGCGAAGGCTTAGCCGAAGCCATTGGCGCGATGATTAAAGAAGAGGTGCAGCTCAGTTGGCAGGCTAAAATTGGCTACCTATTTGCCCGCCGGGCTGTTAATAAAATTAAGAAAAAATTGGACTATTCCGAATATGGCGGAGCTCCTCTCTTAGGAGTAGATGGAGTAGTTATTATCGCCCATGGAAGATCTTCCGCTAAGGCCATTAAAAATGCTGTCCGTTTAGCCCAGGAATTCGCCCAGATTGATTTGCCTAAACTCCTGGCGCATAATTTGGATAAAAACCAAGAATTACAAAAAGTTGGAGCTAAAAACCTGACTAAAATTTGGGAACAAATCAAAGAAAAAATCATTAGCTAAAAAAAGGGTTAAGCATAAATTAATGTGGAAGAGGAAGGGAAATGGTTAAGTCGCGCATAATCGCTACGGGTGCTTACTTGCCTCCCAAAATTTTAACAAATTTTGATTTAGAGAAGATGGTAGATACCTCTAATGAGTGGATTGTCTCCCGCTGTGGTATTCGCGAGCGGCGAATTGTGGAAAAAGATGTAGCCACTTCTGATTTAGGCACGCAGGCAGCCTTAAGAGCATTAGCCATGGCCAATCTGGCCCCAGAAGATTTAGATTTTATTATTACAGGTACAAACAGTCCTGATATGTTCTTCCCGTGTACGGGATGTTTTATTCAAGCTAAAATTGGCGCAAAAAAAGCAGCCGCTTTTGATGTCTCTGCCGGATGTACCAGTTTTATTCATGCCCTTTCCTTGGCGGATAAATTTATAAAGGAAGATCCGCGGCGGAAAATCCTGGTCTTAGGAGCAGAGATCATGTCGAAGATAACAGATTGGACAGACCGTTCTACCTGTGTGCTCTTTGGAGATGGGGCGGGAGCTGTCATTCTGGTGGGCGAGGAGGGTGAGCGGGGCATTCTTTCCACGCACCTTCATTCGGATGGAACATTGTGGGAACTCCTTTATATTCCCGGAGGTGGATCAGCAAATCCTTCTACCCATGAGACAGTGGATAAGCGGATGCATTTCATTAAGATGGCGGGAAATCCGCTTTTTAAAGTAGCTGTACGCGCCCTCGCCGAAGTCTCCTTGGAGGCTTTGGAGTTTAATGGTTTAACTTGTAAAGATATAGACCTGATGATTCCCCATCAGGCCAATACCCGCATTGTAGAAGCCGCGGCAAAATTAATAGACTTGCCCATGGAAAAAGTATTTTTAAATATAGACAAATACGGCAACACCTCTTCCGCTACTATCCCCATCGCCCTCGATGAAGCCCAAAAAGCAGGAAGGTTGAAACCAGGTGACTTAATTTTGCTTTGTTCATTCGGTACCGGGGTAACTTGGGGATCGGCGATTATTAGATGGTAAAGATGGATTAAAACTGACTAAATGCCCAAAATTACACCTGTTTAATCAATCACTAATTATTTGCAAAAAAGTATGTAAAAGGAGATGACCTAAAAGATGGATTATTTTTTAAATGAAGACCAAAGAGCTATTAAAGATTTAGCACGGAAAATTGCTGAAGAAAGGGTCATACCCGTACGCGCTGAATTGGATGAAAAAGAAGAGTTTCCTTGGGGTCCCTTGAAATATTTGGCTGATGCTGGTCTTTTTGGCATATATATACCAGAAGAGTACGGAGGTTTGGGGTTTGGGGCTTTCGAAAACTGTCTGGCGATCGAAGAGATCTCTCGGGCCTGCATCGGGGTCTCGGTCTCCTTTGCCGCTTCTGGTTTGGGGGCTTATCCCTTCCTTCTCTTTGGTAGCGAAGAAATGAAGAAGAAATATTTGCCTGAAGTAGCTTCCGGGAGAAAACTGGCGGCTTTTGGGTTAACAGAGCCCGGGGCCGGCAGCGATGCCGGTGGTATTCGCACCACGGCCAAGAAAGATGGGGATTATTATGTGCTTAATGGCACTAAACAATGGATTACCAATGGTGGCGAAGCCGAGATATATTCGGTGATCGCCTTAACGGACAAGAGTAAAGGTCCCCGAGGGGCCAGCGCCTTTTTGGTAGAGAAAGGAATGCCCGGGTTCAGCTTTGGTAAAAAAGAAAAAAAATTGGGGATTCGTTGTTCAGCGACGAGAGAGCTCATTTTTGACGATTGCCGAGTTCCCAAAGAAAACCTCATCGGTCGGGAAGGGATGGGGTTTATTATTGCTATGCGGACCCTGGATAAAACGCGCCCAGGAATTGGGGCTCAAGCTGTAGGCTTGGCCCAAGGAGCCTTCGAAGCGGCTGCAGCTTATGCTCGCGAGCGCCATCAATTTGATAAACCGATCATCTCCTTTCAAGCAGTGCAGCATATGTTGGCGGACATGGCTACACAAATTGAGGCTGCTCGCGCTTTAGTTTACGCTGTGGCCCGGTGGGTAGATACTAACCCGAAGGATATATCCAAATATTCAGCGATGGCCAAACTTTTTCCCAGCGACGTGGCCATGAAAGTAACCGTGGATGCCGTGCAGATTTTTGGCGGTTATGGATTTATGCGGGACTATCCGGTAGAGAAGATGATGCGCGATGCCAAAATTTTGCAGATATATGAAGGAACCAATCAGATTCAAAGGAATGTTATTGGTCAAGCTTTGATCAAAGAGTACGCCAGCAAATGAAGAAAATAGGACTTATTTTTCCAGGTCAGGGATCGCAGTATGTAGGCATGGGCCAGGATCTTTATGAGCATTTCCCCGTAGCTCGCCAAACCTTTGCCGAAGCCCAAGAGGCTTTAGGTTTTGACTTAGCCGCTGTATGTTTTAGCGGCCCTGAAGAAAAGCTAAAACTTACAGCCATCACCCAGCCAGCGGTGCTCACTGTGTCTGTGGCTATGTGGCGAGTAATTCAAAGTGAAGAAAAGGTTAAGCCGGTAGGAGCAGCTGGACACAGTCTGGGGGAGTATGGAGCTTTAGTTGCGGCTGAAGCTTTGCCCTTTGCCCAGGCAGTGCGCTTGGTCCACTGGCGAGGTAAGTTCATGCAGGAAGCCGTGCCCGTGGGCGAAGGAGCAATGGCGGCGATAATGAATATGTCCGCAGCCGAAGTGGAAACTTTATGTGCGGAAGCCGCGCAGGGAGAAGTGCTGACCCCGGCCAATTACAATTCCCCGGGGCAGATTGTTATTGCCGGGCATAGAAAGGCCGTAGAACGCGCCGTAGCTATGGTGGCTCAAAAATCCGGGAAAAAAGCAATTATTCTGCCCGTCAGCGCCCCATTTCATTGCCCTTTGATGAGACCTGCGGGAGAACGACTCCAAGAAGTACTGGCCCAGATTAATTTTTCCGACCCAACCTTTCCCGTCCTGGCCAATGCCGAGGCCGATTTTTATCCGGGAAAAGAAGCCATTAGAGAACTTTTGGTCAAACAAGTAGATCACCCAGTACGTTGGGAGGAGTGCATGCAAAAGCTGCTGCAAATCGGAGTAGATATGGTTTGGGAAGTGGGGCCGGGGAAGGTGCTGACAGGTTTGCTGCGCCGGATTAACCGCGAGGTCCCCGTAGCTAACATTGAGGATAAATCAAGCTGGGAAAAAGCCAAGGCCTGGTTAAAAATAAATTGAGAGGTTATAGAAATGAGATTAAAAGATAAAGTTGCTTTAGTCACCGGCGCCGCGCAAGGGATTGGTAAAGCTATCGCCCTGCTTTTTGCTCAGGAGGGCGCCAAGGTGGGCGTGGCTGATCTTAATCTCGCGGGAGCAGAAGAAACATGTGGAGAAATCAGCGCCCTTCCCGGTGAAGCCTTGGCCATAGGCGGTAATGTAGCCAAGGCTGAGGATGCCGAAGGAATGGTGCAGGCAGTCTTGGATAAATTTGGGAGGCTGGATATATTAGTAAATAATGCCGGCATAACCAGAGACCAGGTGTTGTTAAGGATGAAAGAGGAGGATTGGGATTTAGTCTTGGCGGTTAACCTCAAAGGAGCTTTTCATTTAACTAAAGCGGCCCTGCGCCCCTTCCTCAAACAGAAGGGAGGAAAGATAGTTAACATTGCTTCGGTTACAGGGCAGATGGGCAATGCTGGCCAAGCTAATTATGCTGCTTCTAAAGCGGGCTTAATTGGCTTCACTAAATCCGTAGCCCGGGAATATGCTAACCGCAATATTCAAGTAAATGCCGTAGCCCCGGGATTTATAGATACTCCTATGAGCCAGGCCATTCCCGCCAAAGAGCGGGAATTCCTGATCAAACAAATCCCCATGGAGCGGCTGGGTAAACCAGAGGACGTAGCGCAGGCTGTTCTTTTCTTGGCCAGTCCGGCTGCGGATTATATTACTGGGCAGGTTTTGAATGTTAATGGAGGGATGTATATGTGAGAAATGCAGGTAAACAAAGATATTTTCTCTGACCGTTGATCAGTTTTTAAATTCCGGCTTAATTCAGGCGGGAGGGAGCAAAAGGCTCTCTCCCGCCCGCCTGTTTCCTGCTGGCAAGTAATATTAAAACTGTTAGAGGTCAGGTAATGCCTTACTAAAGGGTGGATTTCTTATAACTCCCCCTTTTTCCCCCTCTTAGTTTAAGAGGGGGGAGAGGGGGAGTTAAAAAATTTCGAGATGAACAATAGATTAGATTTGTGAGGCAAACCATTAGCGAAATTGGCCAGCCATAAAAGCTGGCCCTACGAAATGACAAGATATAATTTTTTTTATATTTAACCCACCCTTCAGTGAGGGATTACGAGGTCAGATATTTTCTCTCTTGACATATAAGCTAAAAAAAGGTTAAAAAAATCATCTTAATTGAAATACTTAAGAAAGGTGAAAGACTTGTTAAGGAGGTGGAAAAGTGGAAAAATCAGTGGAGCGTAGGGTGATCGAGATCATCGTCGAGCAGTTAGGAGTGAGTGAAGAAGAAGTAACTCCCGAAGCTTCCTTCGTTGATGATCTTGGCGCCGATTCTTTAGACTTGGTAGAATTGATCATGGCCATGGAAGAAGAATTCGGCTTGGAAATTTCTGATGAAGATGCCGAAAAGATTCGCACTGTGCAGGATGTAATCAATTATATAAATGAACGGATATAAACGGAAAGGACGATGTCGGTAGAGACGGAAGAGGTGTTAGCGGATGTGGCGAGTTATATTTAGGGGGGATAGCGATTTGGTGGGCGGAGGAGTGCTATGCTAAAGCGGAGGGTAGTGGTTACGGGCTTAGGCATGGTCTCACCATTGGGAACTGGTGTGGATAAGACATGGGCGGCGCTTCTTCAAGGGAAATCAGGCGTAGCCAGGATTACTAAGTTTGATCCTACCGGGTTTGAAACGCAGATTGCGGCGGAAGTAAAAGATTTTGTCCCGGAAAATTTCCTCGAGAAAAAAGAAATAAAGCGCATGGATATTTTTATCCAATATGCCATGGCCTCTGCCCTCATGGCTATGGAAGATGCGCAGCTAAAAATAACTGCAGTCAATGCGGACCGCGTAGGCGTTGTAGTGGGGGCAGGCCTGGGCGGACTGACGACCATCGAAGCCTTCCATAAAGTACTTTTGGAAAAAGGACCCTCCCGGATTTCCCCCTTTTTTATACCTTCTTTAATTGTTAATGAGGCCCCGGGCATGATCTCTATGCGCTTTGGAGCCAAGGGGCCTAATACATCTGTAGTTACGGCTTGCGCTACAGGCAATCATAATATCGGTGACGCTTGGCGGATGATCCAAAGAGGAGACGCCGATGCTATAATTGCCGGAGGCGTGGAAGCCACGATAACGCCGCTGGCGGTAAGCGGGTTTAACGCCATGAAGGCCCTCTCTACCCGCAATCATGAACCTGAAAAAGCCTCCCGCCCCTTTGACCGAGACCGAGACGGGTTTGTCATTGGTGAGGGTTGTGGGATCATCATCTTAGAGGAACTCCAGCATGCTTTAGATCGGGGAGCAAAGATCTATGCGGAAATTGTGGGTTATGGACTTAATGGTGATGCCTACCACATAACGGCTCCGGCGCCGGACGGTGAAGGAGCGGCCCGCTGTATGGCCATGGCTTTAAGGAGCGCGGGAATTAAGCCCGAAGAAGTAGATTATATAAATGCTCATGGTACTTCTACCTACTATAATGATATCTACGAAACCATGGCTATTAAAACGGTCTTTAAAGAACATGCCTATAAATTAGCGATAAGCTCAACCAAATCGATGACTGGTCATCTTTTGGGAGGAGCTGGAGGAATAGAAGCGATCTTCACTGTTTTGACTATCTATCATGGGATAATCCCACCTACCATAAATTATGAAAATCCTGATCCTGATTGCGATTTAGATTATGTCCCGAACGTAGCCCGAAAGGCTGAGGTACGCGTAGCCCTATCGAATTCTTTTGGCTTTGGGGGGACTAACGCGGTTTTGGTCTTCAAGAAGTTTGAGCCATAAAAATGAAGCTGATAATTGGCAGTGATCATGCCGGATTTGAACTTAAAGAATATTTATTGAAAGTTTTGCGCGCCCGAAATATTGAGGTAGTAGATGGGGGTGTGGCCGACGAAACTCCGGCTGATTATCCAGATATAGGCCAAGCGGTGGCGGAAAAAATTTCTCGCCGCGAGTTCGACCGCGGCATCTTAATTTGCGGCACGGGAATTGGTATGTCCATTGTGGCTAATCGTTTTCCCGGGGTAAGAGCAGCCCTCTGCCATGATCTGTATACGGCTCGCTTAAGTAGAGAGCATAATGATGCTAACCTTTTGGTTTTAGGCGGACGACTATTAGGGAAAGGATTGGCCAAAGAGATTTTACAAGTTTGGTTAGCTAGTGAATTCCAGGGCGGGCATCATCAAAGAAGGATAGCCAAAATAAATTCTCTCGACCAAAAAATCAGCCAAGAAAAATAACCCCCCTAACAGCCATCATGGTGAGGTACTTAATAAAATTATGGTGAGTCGTCCTACTTGGGAAGATTATTTTATGGAGATTACCCGCTTAGTAGCTAAAAGGTCCACTTGTCTACGGCGCCAAGTAGGAGCCATTTTGGTAATGGAGAAAAGGATATTGGCCACCGGGTATAATGGGGCCCCCTCCGGACTTGCCCATTGCTTAGAGATGGGCTGCCTGCGCGAAAAAAACCAGATACCTTCGGGCGAACGTCATGAACTTTGTCGGGGATTGCACGCGGAACAAAATGCGATTATTCAAGCTGCTTATCATGGTATCCGCATCAAAGGCGCTACTCTTTACTGCACTAATCTTCCTTGCATTATTTGTACCAAAATGGTCATCAACGCGGGGATCAAAGAAATCATTTTTGAGAGTGGTTATGCTGATCCGCTGGCGCAAGAGATGCTTCGGGAAGCCCACATTCCCGTGCACCAATGGCCGAGGAGATGAAAAATGGGACAGAATGGAGAAAAGGATGGTCAAAGTTGGCCAACTCCAGAGAAGGCGAGTTATGGTTTAGTCAACTTTGAACGCAGGAGATACCCGCGCTTTTCGATTGACCTGCCCATTGAATATTATCGTTTGCCTTCCTTAGAAAAGAAGCCGGCGCGGGTCAGCAATATAAGCGAAGGGGGGATAATGATTTATTTGCCCGAAAAACTGCATATGGGGCAGCAATTGCGCGCAAAAGTATTCTTCCCGGCTGAATCTAACTTAACCGCCATAGAAGTGATTGGGGAGGTAGTTTGGATAGATATCTGTTTAGAGGAAGGTAATGAATATCGTTGCGGCTTGAAATTTATTGAGGTCGCCCCCGATGATTTGAAAAGGTTAAAAAATTTTTTGCATAATCTGGCGAAAATTTGAATTCCCCTAATAGGCTGTCCATTCTTCATTTTTTTTTAAATAAACCTTATCTTTCTTTTTCCCCGGGATTAAGTACGGAAAACTGGAAAGAGTTCCTCAACATTTCTCTCCAGACCAAACCTAAGCTTTACTTAGCCCTCCTCATCCTTTCTTTTTCTGCTCTCCGCTTAGGGGTGGCGCCTTTTTTCGGCTTGGGCGTGGATGAAGCTCACTACGTTTTGTACGCAAAATTTTTAGATCTGAGTTATGTGGACCATCCCCCGCTGGTAGGCTGGGTGCACAGCCTAATCTTTTATACGTTAGGAACAAACGAGTTTTTAGCCAGGTTACCCGCGGTCCTCATCTTCGCCGGCACTTCCTATTTAGCCTATCGTTTTTTGTGGTATATCTCCAGATCTGCCTCTATATCCTTAGCCGGAGTATTTGCTTTGAATAGTTCATTTCTTTTTAATGCTTTGGGCTTGATGCTTCTTCCTGACTCTCTTCTGCTTCCCTTAGCCTTTTTATTCCTGGAAATTGCCCTTAAAATTGCAGCCCATGGGCAGCGGCGCCATTTTTTATATTTGGGCCTTATTTGGGGAGCCAGCGGCTTGGCCAAATATACCGCTATCTTGTTTCTTCCCGCCCTTTTTCTTTTTTTCTTAAGCCGGAGAAGGCTTCCTTTATTATTTTCTAAGAACATCTTCCTCACCGCCCTCATTGCTGGTCTAAGCCTGACCCCCGTGCTCATTTGGAACGTCCAGAATGACTGGATTTCTTTTCGCTACCAAGGGCAACACCTCACTTCTTTTTCGGCGCATATGCTGAAGAATTTTCTCCTTTCTCTTTTAGGCCAATTGGGGAGTTATAGCCCATTTCTTTTTGGCGTGGCCTGCTATGGGTTTCTTAAAAGTTGGTCGGCGCCCAATGAGCGGATCTCTTTGGCCTTTCTGTTAGGGGCCAGCAGTTTAATTTTCTTTAGTTTCTTTTCATTTTTCGATGTTATTCTGCCCCACTGGAATTGTCTTTTTTATCTTCTTTTTATCCCTTTAGGTGTTTATTATCTGGGACGAGGAGAAAATAAAAAGAAGAAAAAAATTTTAAAAATTTGTCTAGGGACCAGTTTCGCTTTGACTATTTTACTTTATGCCGAATTGGCAGGGAAATTTTTCCGTTTTCCTGATTTTCGATCTCCTTTCCAAGATATTTATGGGTGGGACCATATTTGTCAAGAGGCTAATCGATGGCTAAAAGAAAGCCCGCGGTCGCCCAAAGCTCTCGCGGTTACCAATTGGACAATGGGTAGTAGGGTGATGTATTACTCCTTACCTTATGGAAATGAAGTTTTCGTAATCGATAATCGCCGGGATCAGTTCGATATTTGGCAAAAGAAAGAGCCTTTTGGATATGATCTTTTATTTGTGCAAACTTATTTTGAAAAAGTGGATATCGGGCAGAAGTTTAAATGTGCCCAAGTAGTCCCTATCCAGAGCATGGAAATCACCCTTAATGGGGGAAAAGTAAATAAGGTCGATTTAGTGTGGTGTCAAAATTACCAAGGAAGGAAAAATGAATAGATCCCCTTTAATAACGCCGATTCTTTTGGTCTGCGGCTTAAGCTTCATGGTTTTAAGCTATTTTTATATCGATATTCCCTTAGCCAATTATTGTCGTCATCTGTCCCCAGGGGTAAGGTCTTTTTTCGGGATGGTAACTGAATTAGGTCAATCTACTTGGTATTTAGGCGGGTCTCTTTTTTGCTTTTTGCTATTTCGGTATGGGTATAAAAATATTTTTCTCGCCCGGCGGTCTCTTTTTCTCTTCGTAGCTATTGCTGGATCAGGAATAATCGTCAATATATTCCGCTTTTTGGCCGGCAGATATCGGCCAGAAATGTTGTTTACGCAAGGCGTTTATGGATTTGAGTTCTTCCAAATGAAATCTACGGCTTTATCTTTTCCTTCCGGGCATACTACTACCGCCTTTGCTTTAGCCATGGTCTTGATTATTTTTTGGAGAAGATACTGGCCTGGCTTCATCTTTTTGGCCACTTTGGTAGCGGCCAGCCGCGTAATCATCACGGCTCACTTTTTGAGCGATGTAGTGGCCGGAGCCTACTTAGGCTTATTTAGCGTCATTTTTCTAAAAAAATATGGGGGATTTTATTTTTTCCGTAGGTCTTAAATTCTTCCATCACCTTCGATTACTTTTCTAATTCAGGCTCAAGGCAGAGGGGAGGAAATGAGACCCTGTTTTGTTTAGGAATACAGAAGAGGAAGATCCAAATTTTTTATTATATATTAAATTTACTAAAACAAAAGTGATCGACGGTTTGCTGGTGTACCTGACCGTTGATCACTTTTAAATTTTAACCTGAATGGGGTTGATAAATTCTTGCCTGGCTTAGGCAGAAGCAAACGGGGCTCATTAAAATGAGGCGCTGGTTAACTCTTAGGTACAGGCGGGGAAAATTAAGCCCTTCTGCGCAGAGGTATAGAGCTATTTTTAGGCTTGGTTAGCTGAGGCAGGCATGTCCCCGCCATTCTTTGCGGAAAGAAGGTGGATAAGTATATAGACGTTAATTCCCAGCCGATTTTAATTTCGCCCCGCTTGCTTCTGCCAGAGGCAGGCCTGAGCCGTATCAAGCTATTTACCAAAAAACTGATCGAGGGTTAGCTGGTGTACCTCTTGCAGTAAATATTTGCCTGTGCTATGCATAAAAGGACCAAATTGTTGGGGAGAGGAAAGAAAAGAAGGGAAAGAAATTGCGCTGCCCCTTTTGCCAACACATGGATGATCGCGTGATAGACTCCCGCTTAAGCAAAGATGGGGATATGATCCGCCGCCGCCGGGAATGTACGCAATGCCGCCGGAGGTTCACTACTTATGAAAGGGTCGAAGAGACGCTCCCTATGGTAATAAAAAAAGATGGCCGGCGGGAGCCATTTAATCGGGAGAAAATTTTGGCCGGTTTACATAAGGCCTGCGAGAAGCGCCCGATTAGTGTAGAAGTCTTAGAGAAACTCGTCGAGCGGATTGAACATCGCTTGGAAGAAGCTGGGGAAAGGGAAGTACACAGTCGCGAGATCGGCGAGCAGATAATGGAAGAACTAAGAAATCTGGATGAAGTAGCTTATGTGCGCTTTGCCTCGGTATACCGCTCTTTTAAAGACGTGAATGAGTTTATGAAAGAAGTTAAAGAACTCTTAGAAAGAGGACAGAAGGAGAAGAAAGCCCCGCCACTCTAATTATTTGCGGCGCAGGATTTTCTGCTTAGGCCTATGCGCGCGGAAGATATTAAATTTATGCGCTTAGCATTGCGTTTAGCCGAGAAGGGGCGCGGACTGACAAATCCTAACCCTATGGTGGGGGCGGTGGTGGTCAAAAAGGGAGAGATTGTTGGCCGCGGCTTTCACCACCAGGCTGGCCAAGCGCATGCGGAAATATTAGCCTTGCAGGAAGCGGGTGAAAAAGCCCGGGGGGCTACGCTTTATTTGAATTTGGAACCGTGCGCTCATTTTGGGCGAACTCCCCCCTGCACAGAAGCAATTTTAAAAGCCGGGATCAAGCGTGTAGTGGCGGGGATGGTAGATCCTAACCCTTTAGTCTCCGGGCGGGGCATTCTTCGTTTACGCGACGCGGGAGTAAAAGTGGAAGTTGGTTTGTTAGCCGAGGAATGCCGCCAGCTCAATGCTCCCTTTGTTAAATACATTACTACTGGTAAGCCATTAATTACTTTAAAAGTAGCCATCAGTATGGATGGGAAGGTGGCGACAAATCTGGGTGAGGCGCGGTGGATTTCGAGTACGGAATCAAGGAATTATGTGCATAAAATGCGCCATAATGCGGACGCGGTTATGGTGGGCATTGGGACGGTTCTCCAGGATGATCCTTTGCTTACCGTCAGATTACCTTATTTAAAAAATCCTCGCCAACCTCTGCGGGTGATCGTCGATAGTAGATTGCGTATTCCTTTAAAATCGCAGATAGTAAAAACAGCTGGACATTATCCTACCCTAGTGGCCACGACAAATGCCGCTCCCCTTGGGCAAATCAAGAAGTTAGAAAAAGCCCGAGTGAAAGTGCTCACTTTAGCCAAAGATCGTCAAGGAAGAGTAAGCCTAAATGCCCTCCTGGAGGAATTAGCTAAGCGAGGAATTCTATCCGTCCTTTTAGAAGGAGGGCCCACTTTAAATGCCAGTGCGCTGCAAGGAAAATTAGTGGATCGTCTATTTTTTTTTATAGCTCCCAAGCTAATTGGGGGAGAAAAAGCACCTGGGGCCATAGGGGGAGAGGGGATTAACAGATTAAAAGACGCTATTCCGGTCAAAAATCTGCGGGTACGCAAATTAGGAGCGGATTTGCTTTTACAGGGAGAAATAAGCGCGGATGAATAATTTTTGCCCAGCGCGCAAGGATGTAGTAAAATAATAATAGCTCAGCAGCCAAAAGAACGAAGGGTTCAAGCAGCGGAAGATGTTTACGGGCTTAATTCAAGATATAGGAAAAGTAGTCCAAGTAGAAGGGCAAAGTAGGGGGTTGACCTTAAAAATTTCTACCAATCTTGATCTCACTTCTCTTAAGGTAGGAGATAGTATAGCCGTCGATGGGGTTTGTTTAACAATAGTGGAATTAGCTGGCCAAAGTTTTTTAGTGGAGGTTTCTCCGGAGACCAGACAACGTACTACTTTAGCCAAGGTTAAAGCAGGGCAAGAAGTAAATTTAGAAAGGCCTTTGCGGATGTCTGACCCTTTAGGAGGGCATTTTGTAGCTGGACACGTAGATGGCACAGGCGAAATTCTGGCCATTATTCCGGAAGGGAAATCTTGGCGCTATTACTTTCGCACCTCTCCGGAGATAAGCAAATATCTCATTCCCAAAGGTTCGGTGGCTATTGATGGGATTAGCTTAACTATTGGGGATTGCCAGGGGGAAGAATTTTCCGTAGTAGTAATACCGCATACAGCCGCCCAAACCACCTTGGGAAAGAAGAAGGTGGGAGACCAAGTAAATCTGGAAGTAGATTTATTGGCTAAATATATAGAAAAATTTTTGCATCGTCAGGAGGTGATTAAACCCCGCCCATCTAAAATTGATGAGAATTTTTTAGCCGAACATGGCTACATTAAATAAAGGGGTTACCACTATGCCCGTCAGCACCATCGAAGAGGCTTTAGCAGATATCCGCAAAGGGAAAATGGTCATTTTGGTGGATGATGAAGACCGAGAAAATGAAGGAGATCTTTGTTTGGCGGCGGAAAAAGTAACTCCCCAGGCTATTAATTTTATGGCCAAATATGGCCGCGGGTTAATCTGTCTTTCTTTAACCGAAGAAAAGGTAAGAGAATTAAACTTACCTTTAATGGTGGCCGACAATACTTCTCCTTTTAAAACAGCTTTTACGGTTTCTATTGAAGCTAAAAAAGGAATAACCACGGGAATATCAGCTGCAGATCGCGCTACGACTATTCTTACGGCTATAGCTGATGGTGCTAAACCGGAGGATTTAGTCCGTCCTGGTCATGTCTTTCCTTTACAGGCTAAAAAGGGAGGTGTATTAGTTAGGACAGGCCAGACGGAAGGGTCGGTAGACTTAGCCCGTCTCGCTGGTTTGAAGCCTTATGGAGTTATTTGTGAAATTATGAATGACGATGGTACGATGGCCCGGATGCCTGATTTAGAAGTTTTTGCCAAAAAGCACAATCTTAAGATCGTGACTATTGCCGACCTTATCAAATATCGGCTGAAAAATGAATGCCTCGTCCGCCGGGCCGCCGTTACTACTTTGCCCACAATTTACGGGGGTAAATTTACCGCGATTGCTTATGAAAATGAAGTAGATAGTCTGCAGCATCTGGCTCTGATTAAGGGCAAAATTGCTGGAGAAGAACCAGTGTTAGTTAGAGTGCATTCGGAGTGTTTGACTGGTGATGTCTTCGGCTCGCAAAGATGCGACTGTGGCGAGCAGCTACACACGGCGATGCGCATGGTGGCTAAGGAAGGAAAAGGGGTAATAGTATATATGCATCAAGAAGGACGGGGCATAGGGTTAATTAACAAAATGAAAGCATATGCTCTGCAAGACCAAGGGAAAGATACGGTAGAAGCGAATGAAGCCTTAGGCTTTAAAGCAGATTTACGTGATTACGGGCTGGGAGCGCAAATTTTAAGAGATTTGGGTGTGAAAAAGATACGTTTATTGACTAATAATCCGAAAAAGATCGTAGGCTTGCAAGGATATGGCCTGGAAGTTGTAGAAAGGGTGCCCATTGAAATCAAGCCGAGTAAGAAGAATTTGTCTTATCTCAAAACGAAGAAGAAGAAATTGGGTCATCTACTGTCTATTGATTAAAAATTGAGGAGGTGGGAGATGCCTAAGGTGATTGAGGGAAAGATAAATGCGCAGGGAGTAAAGTTTGGCATAGTGATGAGCAGGTTCAATGATTTTATATGTGACCGTCTTTTGGCTGGAGCTCTGGATGCGCTTTTACGAAATGGGGCTGAGGAGAAAGATATTGAAGTGATAAAAGTTCCCGGGGCTTTTGAGATTCCTCAGGTAGCCCGTAAATTGGCGCTGGCTAAAAAATATGATGCGGTTATTTGTCTGGGGGCAGTCATTCGGGGAGCTACTCCCCATTTTGACTACATTGCTGCGGAAGTATCTAAAGGGATCGCCATGATCGGTTTGGAGAGCGAGATCCCCATTAGTTTTGGAGTTTTGACCACGGATAATTTAGAGCAAGCCATCGAGAGAGCGGGAACTAAAGCCGGGAACAAGGGATGGGATGCCGCTTTGGCCGCAATCGAGATGGTAAATCTATATCGGGAAATGAAGAATTTAAAATAATATAGTACCTGGGAAGGCTTAAGGATTAAATTCTTCATTATTCTTCAGGCAAGCTCTCTAAAAAATTTGGGTAAGTTTTCTTCATCATCTGGGCCCATTTTTTAAACAGGGAAAAAAAAGATAAGTTTCCATATGGTGACCAATGGGGATAAGAAGGAGAGCACGGGAGATTGCCCTCCAAGTTCTTTATCAGTTAGATATAAGTGATGGGAATCCGCGGGAGGTATTGCGCCTTTATTGGGAAAACTTTGCGCCTACCGCTAAGGCTCTCGATTTTTGTCAACATTTAGTGCAAGGGGTCCACCAAAACCAGCCGCAGATTGACCAATTAATAGAAGAAACTTCGGAAAACTGGAGTCTAAAAAGGATGTCCTTCGTGGATCGGAATATCCTGCGCATGGCTACCTTTGAGCTCTGGAAATGTCCAGATATTCCTTTTAAAGTGACTCTCAATGAAGCTGTAGAGTTAGCTAAAAAATTTAGCACCGATGAGTCTGGTGCTTTTATAAACGGTATTTTAGATAAGATTCATGCCCATCTAAGCTCCAATAAAGATAATTAATCTCCCCAAAATCTCCCCTCAAAAATTAACTTCTTACCTTTCTCCATGGTCCAGTCTGATCGACTTTCCCCCAATGAGACTGGGTGTCATGATTCGCCCTAATAAATGATCCCCAATGGGGCAAAGGCCAAGCTTTTAGGACTTGCCGAATCTGGATCAAGGTGTCATTTATTTTAAGCTCCTATTAATAATAAGTTTAAATTTGTAAGAATTTGGTATAATTTTTAAATATTTTTGATGAAAAAGTATATAAAGATATTTATTTTAATTTTTTTATATATTTTTCCTTAAAAAAAGAAAAATTTGCTTTTTTAAATAATTTTAAAAAAAATTTTGACTTCTTTGAATTATTTTAGTAATATTATAAAAAATTATAGAAATTTTGATTTATTAAATTAAATAATTGAGCAAATTTGAAAAAAATATGAATTTTAGGAATATATTTAACAGTATAAATGCGCCTCAAGCCCTAAGGGAGAGAGACTTATGAAAGAAGTGTTGACGCCTAAGGAAGCAGCAGAATATTTGAGCGTCCATGTGCGTACCCTTTACCGTTTAGTTAAGAAAGGTGAGATTCCTGGACGAAAAGTAGGTGGGAGCTGGAGATTTAAAAAAGATGCTCTAGATGCCTGGTTGTCAGGAAGAGATAAATTGACCATTACGGGAGAAAAAATCAGAAATGGAGAAGGGGATTCTCATAGTTGACGATGAAAAAGATATTCGGCAACTTCTGTACCAAGCGCTAACGCAGATGGGCGGTTATCGAGTAGAAGTGGCTAAAGACGGAGAAGAAGCATTGCAAAAAATTGAGAACTCTAAATTTGATTTGGTTTTGACCGATATGCGGATGCCTAAGATGGATGGTTTACAATTAGTAAAGGAAATATCTAAGAAACGCCCAGAAATTGCTACGGTGGTTATGAGTGGTCATGGATCGATAGATGCAGCCTTAGAAGCAGTCCGGCGAGGGGCCAGTGATTTTCTAAGTAAACCATTTAATCTACCTGAAATACTCGTCCGTCTTAATAAGGCTATGGAAGAGAGAGCGCGCCTCAACCAAATGAGTAAGTTAATAAATCAACTGGAAGAATCGATTGCTGAGTTAAAAAAATTGGACCAAATTAAGTCCGAATTTGTAGCGGTAGCCTCCCATGAACTGCGTACTCCTCTGACGGCGATTAAAAATGCCGTACAATTGTTACTCATGGAAAAAGTAGGCGAGCTCAATGAAAATCAAAAAAAGTTTTTGGACATGGCGGAAAGGAACATAAATCGGCTGATGAATATTTTAAATGACCTCCTTAATCTTTCCCGCATAGAGTCGGGTAAGATGGTTATGAAATTAGAAGAGCTAAATTTGCGGAGTGTTTTAGAATTAATATATTTTTCTTTTAAACCGCAGGCGGAAGAGAAATCGATTCAATTAAGATTAGACCTACCTGCTGAGCTACCGCCAGTTTATGGAGATAAGGAAAAAGTGGAGCAGATTTTAAGCAATTTAGTAAGTAATTCTTTGAAATTCACTCCAGAAAAAGGAGAAATAGTGATTTCTGTTGAACCAATTGCTGATGAGGAAGGCATGATGGCCATTGCGGTTAAGGATACAGGGATAGGCATCCCTGCTGAACACCTGGATAAGATATTCGAAAAATTTTATCAAGTAGAGAATTCTCTGCAGAGATCCCATGGCGGGACTGGTTTAGGTTTGGCGATTACTAAAGGTTTAGTGGAGGCCCAGAAAGGGAAAATTTTTGTGCACAGTGAACCGGAGAAAGGGAGTACTTTTACTTTTACTTTACCTATTTCCCAGGGAGAGCGGAGAGAAGTCCAATTTCGTTATGTATTGGATAGAGAATTTCAGCGGGCGCGGGACAACCAATCTCCTTTATCTCTTTTGCTGGCCGAGATAAGGGATGTTCCCGGAGAAGAGAAGGAAGTTATTTTGCAAGAGTTGGAAAATATAGCCCGGGAGAGTATAAGGCGCAAATCCGATATTATTTTAGCGCGGGAAAAAGAAAAGATTTTAGTAGCTCTTTTAGGAGTGGATAAAGAAGGGGCCCAGGTAGTGCGCCAGCGCTTCCAGGAGAATATCCAAAAGAAATTGGACGCTAAATGGCCATCACCGCCCAAAGTTAAGATTGGTATTGCTACCTTTCCAGAAGAAGCTCTTTCGCCACGAGAACTTTATCAAAAAGCCCAGGAGGATTTACAGAGTAAATCATGAGTTCGCCCAAAATTTTAATTATTGATGATGAAGTAGATCTAGTAGAGACAATTCGTTTCCCTTTAGAATTGGAGGGTTATCAAGTATTAGTGGCTTACAATGGCGAAGAAGGTTTGCATTTAGCCCGCAAAGAAAGCCCGGATTTGATTCTCTTAGACTTGATGTTGCCCAAGATTGATGGGTACAAAATATGCCGCTTGCTGAAGTTTGATGAGAAATATAAGCATATTCCTATTATCATGTTAACGGCCAGATCCCAAGAGAAAGATCGCCTTCTGGGCAAAGAGACGGGAGCCGACGAATATATTACTAAACCATTTGAAATGGCAGATTTATTGAGCCAAATCAAGAAATATATATCACCAAAATCATAAATATGGGTAGTTTTAAATATCGCGTAAGAGATCAATGGGGGCGCCCCCTTTCCGGAGTGATTGAAGCTCCTTCGCTGGAAGCGGCCGGAGAGAGGCTTGGGCAGTTGGGATATTTTCCCATTTCACTTAAAGAAGAAAAAAAAGAAGGCGCTCCTGATCTGGGGCGTATTTGGGAAAGGTTCCAAAGAGTAAAACTTACGGACCTTATTTTCTTTACCCAACAACTTTCCACTCTTTATAAAGCAGGTTTACCCCTCTTGAGCGGTCTGGAGAGTATCCTGGAGCAGACAGAGAACAGAAAACTTAAGACCATCTTAGAAAAGGTAAAGCGCCAAGTGGAAGGGGGCAGTACTCTTTCCGAGGCTATGGCCAGGCATCCGCAAGCCTTTCCTTTGGTATACGTAAACATGGTCCGGGCGGGGGAGACATCGGGAATGTTAGGCGAGGCCCTGGATAGGTTTATTAGTTTAGCGGAAAGGGAATTAAGTACTAGGCAGAAGATAAAAGAAGCCACGCGTTATCCCAAAATAATTATCCTCGCTTTAAGTGTAGCTTTTGTGGTCTTGATGACCTTGATTATTCCCAGGTTTGCCCAGATTTTTGCCCAGTTTAACACTCCCCTTCCCTGGCCTACCCGCCTTTTAATCCATAGTCATGAATTTTTTCAAAATAATTGGTATTTAATTTTAGCTGCCGGAGTTGGGTTGCTGCTGGGCCTTAATCAATATTTGCGCACTACAAAGGGGCGAGCTTTTTGGGATAGCTGGAAGATTCGACTGCCCCTCTTAGGCTCAATATTTTTAAAGGTAGCTCTTGCTCGCTTCGCTTTCATTTTTGTCATGCTCAATCGCAGCGGCGTCCCCATTTTACAAACCTTGGAGATTGCGGCCGCTACTATTGACAACTACGAGATTTCTCAAGCCATCGAAGAGATAAGACGTAAGATCAAAACTGGCAAAAACCTGGCTTTAGCTATGAAGGAGACTAAAAAATTTACGCCTTTGGTAGTGCAGATGGTTTCCATTGGTGAGTCTTCCGGAACGTTAGATGGTATGCTCATGAGGGTGAGTGAATATTATGACCGGGAGATTGATAATGCTATCAAAAAAATGTCGACCTTAATAGAACCAGTCTTAACCTTAGGTTTAGGAGTAGTAGTTTTGTTTTTAGCCTTAGCGGTATTCTTACCTTGGTGGAATATGGCTTCTTTATTCCGCTAAAAGATGAAAGAGGAGGGAATTTTGCCTGCCCGACTTGCGCATTTTAAATCTTTAGGAGGCCTGACTTTTTTGGAAATAATTGTAGTCCTGCTCATAGTGGGGATTCTTTCAGCGACTTTTATTCCCCGTTTGGACTGGGCCATAACCACCAAAGCTGCCGTGGAAGGAGCAACTTTTATGGTGGCCTCCGATATTCGTTATACGCAAGAGTTGGCTATGGCTACCGGGGCAAATAAAAGCATAGTTTTTAATGGGGGATCTAATAATTATTCTTTTCAGCCGGCGCATGCCTTTGATCCCTCTGGGCTGCTCCCAGCCGGGGTGAGAATCGGCAATAGCTTAACCATCACTTTCAATTCTTATGGGGAACCGATTAACGGCGGGGGAAGTTCTTTAACTATTGTTGGTCCGGGAGAAACAAAAAGGATAACAATCTTACTTTATACGGGCAAGGTAAATATATCTTGATGCCTAAGAAAAACCAAGAAGGTTTTACGCTCATAGAAATTATCATCCTGATTATCTTGGCCGGGATCTTGCTACCCGCCATAGTCGTTCCTTTTATGGCGGGAATTAAAGGGAGCAGCGAACCGGAGATGGCGACGAAAGCCATGTATTTAGCCCAACAGAAATTAGAAGAATTTTTAAAATACGCTTATGACCAACCTGCTTTGGCTCCTGTGGCCCTTACTCCTTATACACCTACGGATTTACCAGATTACCGTTGGCAATGGTCCATCGCCCTGGTAGATAGTAATTTTAATTTAGTGGGCGTTGATCTGGGATATAAAAGAGTTTTAGTGCGCGTTCAAGATCCAGAGCGGAGGACGTATGAAATATGGGCGGTGGTTACTAATTTCCCCTAAAAGGCAGAAGACATGCAGATTAAATCTGGCCGCGGTTTTACTTTAATAGAAATGATCATGGTCATCGTCATCCTGGCCACGATAGCTGGTTTAAGCATTTATTTTTTAGTGGATAGCGTCAGGTTATACTCTTTAACAGTCAACCAAAAGGCCCTCAGTGAGGAAGCCAGGATAGCCTTAGAGAGAATTTGTCGAGATTTACGGGATGCCCAGATTATTTCTTCTCCGGCGGCCGGAAGTAGTGGCCAAACGCTTTCTTTTACGCGCACATATGCTACGGCGGGAGATGGAGCCAATGAGCATATTACTTATCGGCAGAACGGTTCTATTTTAGAAAAAGTGAAAACTTCTCCAGTCATCGTTAGCCCATTGGCGGAAAATGTAGCCACTTTTTCCGTGAGCCGAGAGGCGGCCAGTGAAGAAATTAAAATAGTCCTCACCCTGGCGCGCAGCAATGGGGGACGGGTGACTTTACAGACTAAAGTTTATCCTCGAAACTTGCCGGCGGCCAATGTATACAAGAACTTCTTAGCTAATTGGCAGGAGAAGTAGTTTTTATGGGCGGAAGGTTTTTTATCGAAGAAAAAGGAATTTCGCTCCTTTTCTTGATCATGGCCCTGCTGCTTTTGACTACCTTGGCCTATGTGCTTTCTTATTTAATGCCCATGAAGCATAAGAGTGTTATTTTCCCTCTCCACTCTCTGCCGGCCTTAGCTTTAGCCCAGTCCGGATTAGAATACGGTCTTAGGTACAGTGCTGACCAAGGTTGGCGAACTCGCCTCGATCTGGAGCGGTTGAATAATGCGCAGGTTTGCCAGCGTAATCTGGGGAGGGGGCGCTTCCTTATCCAGTACCATAGCGCTACGGATACATTAGCCTCCACGGGAGAAATTACTGATTCTTTCGTCCGCCGAGTGGTTTATTTAAATAATTTTTCCACCTTTTTGCGCCTTATTTTTGCGCCCGCCTCCCCACTTCCCTGTTGGGCTACGGAAACCCGGCAAGCCCGGTTTTTTATCCAGAATGTGCGCAATGAAATGGTGACCTTAACTGCCTTTGCTGCCTCATGGAACCAGAGTCCGCCCACGCGCCATATTATCCGCATAGATCTGGATGGGGTGCCCAAGTTTGCTGGTAATTATCAAAATGGTCGGCCGGCAGAAAATTTCAATAGGGGTGGTGGACAGCAGACCGTCCTGCCGGGCGCGGTTATTCCAGTCGTGATTGAATGGAATAGCAATGTGCTCAATGGAACGAATATCTTAATTTCTTTTTATACTCCGGCGGGGAAAAGCTATACTTTTAATTTAGATGCTGATGGCGATGGTTTGCCCGCATGTTAAATTTTTTAACTTATGGTAATTAAACCCGCGTACGCCTCTTTCTTCCTTTAATTAAGGATGAAATGAGCCTGCGGGGGATGGATAAAAGGACAATGACATGGCCCATAATCTCATAGGTGTTGATCTGGGTAGTCAAACAGTTAAGTTGGTGGCTTTCAAAGTAGGCGAGAGGGGGCCTCGGCTTACTCATATAGCTATCAAAGATATTCCATGGGAAGAGGAAAAGGATTTAAGTTTTGGCAAGGAAGTGCTGAAAGCTATCTTCCACGAAGCAGATCTAAAGCCCCAAAAAGTTAGATTGGTTTGTTCCGGAACTGGAATGCATATGCGCCGACTTTCCCTTCCGGCTATGCCCGAAGAAGAATTGAAAGAAGCTGTCCGCTGGGAGTTAAAAAGCCAGATTCCCCAGCCCATAGAGGCTATGGAAGTACGTTTCCATGTTTTGGGGGAAAAGCGTGAAGAAGGAAGAGCGCCTCGATTAGATTTAATTGCCGTGGCCTGTCCGCAGAGTACCCTCGAACGCCTTTTGACGATAGCCGAAAAAGCAGAGATTAAGCCAGCTCATCTTGATGTCGCCCCCTTTGCCCTTTGGAACTTAATTTTATCCTGCCAAGAAAATGCGCAAGCAGAAGATTTAGCTATTCTGGATATGGGTGCCGAAAAAACAGGCATCTATATTTGGCAAAAAGGAGTTTTGCAATTTAGTAGAGAAATCATTCCGGGTGGGGCAGATTTCACCCGGGCCATTCGGGAAGGTCTCGACCCCGGAGAAAAACCCCACCTCCTCTTAACCCGAGCGGAAAAAATAAAACAAATAATTGGCATACCAGTTCAAGGACCTTTTCCCCATATCCCTGGTGAATCTATCAGTATCGCTAAACTAACCTTTCTAATACGTCCCGTTTTGGAGAGGTTGGTAGGAGAAATTGCGCGCTCCTTAGAATATTTTCGGGCCCAGATAAGCGGCAAAAACATAGATCGCCTTCTCCTCTGCGGAGGAGGAGCCAACATGAAGAATATGGCCCTTTATTTAAGTCAAGAACTCCATCTGCCTGTGGAAAGATTTAACCCCTGGAAGTTTCTACCATTTGATCCCCAAAAGATCGACGTCCAAACCCTGGAAGAATTGGGGCCCCAATTAGCCTTAGCTGCCGGAGTAGCCTTACCGCCAATTAAAGAATTAAATTTTCTGCCCGAAAAAAAATCTTTAGTTTCCCGGTTGCGCCAAGGAAGGATACCATATTATTTGGGTTCTTCTTTAGCCGCGGCGATTTTTGCTCTTTTGATTTGGGGCGGGCAAGCGGATTTAGCTCGGTTACAAAAAGAATATGAACAAAAGATCGTTCAGTTACAAGACTTGGAGAGGCTCCCGCTCACCCTTGCTACTTTAAAAGAAAAAGAGAAACAAATAAAACAAAATTTATTATTCCTCTCCTCGGCGCAACTTAGGCCATTTTCCCAGCGGGAAATTTTGGCCGAGATGCGCAGCTTAATTCCGGCTAACGTAACCATAACCCAATTAAGTGTGGTGCCCAAAGGGTTAATTGGCCAAAAAGGAAGTTTACCTAAGACGGGTGACCAAGAGTTACAGATTTTGGGGGTAACTTTTGGCCAAAATGCTGAATGTTTAAGTGCTTTAGCCCAACTGTTAGAGCGCTTAGAGAAATCTTCTTTATTCCGAAATGTAAGATTAGTTTCTGCTGGTGAAAATAAACAATTTACTGCGCCAGCCATGCATTTTGAAATAGTTAGCGATCTTGATTTGGAAAGGCAGAGCAAGCAGTAAAGGTAGGGAAAATGGTCCTAAGAAATCGAGAAAAAATAATGATTTTTTTAGCCATCCTGGCGGTGGCTATTTGGGCTTTTGATCATTTCTATTATATGCCGCAAAAAAAGAAAATCAGGGAATGGCAAGCTGAGCTAACCGCCATCGACTCAAAACTTACCCAAGCCATGGCTTTCCGTCAGGGAGTGGAAACCACCGAGCGAGAGATTAGCCACCTGGAAAAAGAAATGCAAGTTTATCGCGCGCGTCTGCTGCGGGGAGAAGAATTGCGCACTTTTTTAAAACAATTGGCTAAAGATAGTGAGCAATTGCGCATAAAAATAATTTCTCTCTCTCCGCAAGAAGCAAAATTGCCTGAAGAGGTTGAGTCCAAAGGGAAAACTGATGAGTATAAGAAAGTAATCGTGCGAGTGATCATGTGGGCAACTTATCCAAGCCTGGAAAGATTTATAGGTAACATTGAACGTCTGCCTTTTTTAATATCGGTGGATCAACTAAAGATCGAACGTAAAGAGGAAAAGTATCCAAATTTGCTGGTAACCTTGGAAATGGGCGTGCAGATTTACGAGAAAAAATAGGGGAATGAGGCAACTACTGTCGTTATATTAACGAAAAAGTTGTTCTACTTTTAGACCAGAAGGAAATTTAATGAAGAAATATTCGTTAATATTGATCATTATTTTTGGTTTTAATGTAGGGGAAATGGGCGCCAAAGATTATGCCCAAGTTTATGGACAATCCCAGATGGGGAAAAGGCTTTCCTTGCCGGAAAAGGGGAGGGATCCTTTCGGCTTGCCGCCGGGGATAAAACTTCTTTCGCCAACAGGAGAAGAAAAACAAATTAAAAAAGAAGAAAAAAAGGAGGACCTAAGTAAGTTGGCCGAGACTGATTTTGTTTCTGACCAACGGCCAGAAGGGGAACCTTCTGCACCCACTTTAGTTTTAAAGGCCATTTTAATTAGTGACCGGATTCGTCTGGCCGCTATAGGAGAGAGACTCGTTACGGAAGGAGCAGTAATCGGCGAAGAAAGGGTTTTGGAGATAAGACCTGATCGGGTAATCCTCGGCCAAGGACCAAAGAAGAGAATACTTTATTTACCGCAAAGCCCAGTGCCTTTAATAGTGGAGGAGAGATGAAGGGAAAAAGAAAAATAGATAAGAATTTTTTCGGAATATTTTTAAGTGCCTGCTTAATTCTGGGGGGATGTGCGACTGCTCCCCCTAAAGAAAGGATGAAGTTGCCCCCCCGGGAAAAAGAAGTGGCTGAGCCTAAGCCTTCTATGCGCGAGCCGTTGCGCGAAATAATTCTACCCCAGAGGGAAGAAGTGAAAAAGATTCCCGAGAAAAGATTTTCCCTAAGTGCGCGCGAGGCAAATGTCCAGGATGTGCTTTTGGCTTTTTCCCGAGAAAGCGATATGAACATTATTATCGACCCCGAATTAAAAGGAAAAGTAACCGTAGATTTAAAGGGGGTAACCATAGCCGAAGCTTTGGAAGCAGTCCTTTCTCCTTTAGGATGGACTTTTCAGTTTGAGGATAGATTCATCCGGATTCAAAAATTGAAGATGGAAAGCCGCCTCTTTACTTTAAATTACATAGCCACGAAAAGGAGCGGCAAACGAGAAATCTATGCCAGCACGGGGGGAGGATTACAAACAGCAGCAGTCCCTGGAGCCCAAGCCTCAGTGACTCCGGGGAGCACGCGCACTGGCTATAGCGATTTAGTCAGTGTGGATGAAGTAGATATGTGGAAAGAGATCCAAAAAGGCTTAGAAACCATCATTTTTGGGGCACCGGAGGAAAAAGAAGAAACACCCGAACCTGGGAAAGGGGTTTGGACTCGGGTGGATAGTCAAGGGAAAAAATTGATCGTGCATCGGTCGAGCGGCATTATCTGGGTCACCGATTATCCAGCCAATTTAAACCGCGTAGCCGCCTTTTTAGAAAAGATAGAAGGATCCTCCCAGAGACAGGTAACCATTCAAGCGAAGATAATGGAAGTGATTCTGGCCGACGAACATAAAGAGGGAATTAATTGGAAAGTCATCCAGGGTCTGCCGCGCGCTCTTAATTTAGCCTGGGGCCTTACCGATCAGACCGGGACTATTGGCTATCCTGGGGGTCCTTTGGGTTACCTTTCGGAATCCGGACCAGCTACCGTAGCTGCTCCAGGAGGGTCTTTCCGAGTTAACCCCTTGGGCGGCATATTTGCCATAGGGGCGGCAGCAGGGGAAGTAGTCCTCTCCGATATAATTTCGGCCATTGCTGAACAAGGAGATGTAAAAGTGCTTTCCAGCCCCACCATATCTACCCTCAATAACCAAAAAGCCATAATTCGGGTAGGTAATCAAGATGTTTTCTTTATTACGGGAGCAATCGCAACCCAGACTACCGTGACGCAAATCATCCAACCCATGACTATCGACATTGGGATTATTCTCGATGTGACTCCCCAAATTTCGGAGGGTGGCACAATCATCATGAATATCCATCCCAGCATTACCGAGAAAACAGGGGAAAAAGTAACCCCCGACGGAAAAACTACTTTCCCTCTGCTCAGTGTGCGCGAAACAGATACGACTGTGCGGGTAAAAGATGGACAAACGATTATCATTGCCGGCCTGATGCAGGAGAAGAAAGAAGAGACTTATATAGGTGTCCCCGGTTTACAATCAATTCCTCTTTTGGGCGCTCTCTTTCGTTACAAAACTGAGCGGAAGAGAAATTCCGAGCTGGTCATCATGATTACCCCCACTATTCAAGTGGGGAAAAAGGCCGAGGACCTAAGTCGCCAGTGAGAGCGATCATGTATCAAGAATTTTTTGGGCTAAAAGAGAACCCCTTTTCCCTAACTCCTGATCCGCAGTACTTTTACTTAAGTGATAGCCACTTAACCGCAGTAGAATCGCTTCTGTTTGGCATCCAAAGGAAAATGGGTTTCATGGTGGTGACCGGTGACATCGGCACAGGCAAGACCACGCTCTGTCGAGTTCTCTTGGAAAGATTGGTGGGAGAGAAGATAAAGACGGCCTTACTTTTTAACCCTTGCCTCTCGGAAGAAGAATTGTGGGCCACCATTCTGAAAGATTTCGGACTACCTTGCCAGAATTTATCCCGGAAGGAGATGATAGATTCTTTATACGAATTTTTGCTCCTTCTGCACAGCCGGGGCGAGAATGCTGTCCTCATTATAGATGAAGCGCAGAATCTTTCCATTCCTTTACTGGAACAAATCCGCTTGCTCTCTAATTTGGAGACCGCCAAAGAAAAGATCCTGCAGATCATTTTATTTGGGCAATCGGAATTTAATGAAAAATTAAATGCTCCTGACCTAAGACAGCTGCATCAACGCCTGGCGCTTCGCCTGCAGCTTTATCCTCTTTCGTATAAAGAAATGGAGAACTATATTTACCAAAGGTTAATCATCGCCGGCGGACGCGGGAATATATATTTTTCTAAATCAGCCTTCCGGGAGATATTCCGTTTTTCTAAGGGAGTACCCCGACTGATTAATCTCCTCTGCGATCGGGCTTTATTGGCCGCCTTTGTGGCCCAGACGAACCACATTGATCGGGCAATTGTCCAGAAAGGAGAAAGAAGCCTTTTAGGCAAGGAGAGGCCGAATAGAATTTGGGCGCGTCGACCTTATACTTTGTGGATAATCTTTGTTTGCCTATTAGGGGGATTAATTATGGGCAGTGCTTTGCTGCCCCAGTGGAAGAGCTTGGTTAATTTAGCCATGGAGAAAGTTGGCTACAGAACCATTTTAGGGGCAAGTCAATAGATATTACGCCAAGGGTGGAAGTCAAATGAGTTTAATAATGGAAGCCATCAAAAAAGCCCAACAGAGGCGGTGGCGAGATAACCCAGAAAATTCCTGGCCAAGGGGAGTATTAAACCCTGGAATTTCTTTTGAAAAAAAACGGGGGCGATGGTGGATTCTGCTTGTTCTTTTTTTAGGCGGCCTATTTAGCGCGCTTATTTTGGGAGGAACAAATTATTCCTTCTTTTCTTCATCCCTTCTTACCCGCGCCGATAAAATTAAAAAAGAAGCTCCTGTTCCCTTCCGAAGCCAAGCCGAGGAAGTCCACCTCGCCGAAAAAAATTCAGTCCCGGGAGTAGGAGAACAAAATTCGCCTTGGCCACCCTCGGCCAAACCCCCAAAAGCGGAGGCAGAACGACCGCTTCTTCCTTTAACTTTGGTGGCTCTAACTGAACCTGCCCGCCCGCAAGAGGTCTTGGCGGAAAAAGAATTTTTCCCGCAGAAAGCAGAAGAAAAATCAGAAGTTAAAGATGGGCGGGCAGAAATGAGCACGCTAATCGCCAAAAAAGGAGAAGAAGAGGAGAAAATAGAAAAAGCTAGGCCGGAGAGACAAGAAAAGCCTTTATCGCCATCTACCCCAGAAGTACCTGCGCCAGCAATAACAGAAATAAAAGTGGAAAAATTAAGCGGGGAGATTAAGTCACCCCCGGAAGCGGTTAAAAATTTTAATGCTGGAGTCAATTTTTATCAGCAGAGGAATCTGCTCCAAGCGATGCACGCCTATAAAAAAGCTTTGCAATATGATCCCCACTTTGGGGAGGCCTATAATAATTTGGCCCTTATTTATCAAGAAATTGGCGATTTAGATCAAGCCCGAGAAACTTTGCAAAGAGCCACAGAAATAAATCCGCACTATGAAAAAGCTTGGAACAATTTAGGGATAATCCTTCTTTTGCAAAACCGCTATGGCGAAGCTAAAGAGGTATTTAAAAAAGTCTTGCTTCTCAATCCCCAGCATGTGGAAACCTATCTCCATTTAGGGGTGCTTTATCGCAAAGAAGGAGAAATAAGAAAAGCAGCGGAATATTACCAAAAAGCCCTGCAGATTAATCCTCTAAGAGGAGAAGTTCATTATAACTTAGCTATAATTTTAGAAGAGCTGAACGATATTCCCCAGGCTATTAGCCATTACCGATCTTTCTTGCATCTGGCGGCTAAAGATTATCCTGGGTTAGCTGCCGAAGTAACTCGGCATGTAAATAGATTAGGAAAAGAACAAAAAGGACGATAAGGAAAATAGGGGGAGGAAAAGGAAAGGTGGAAGGAATTAAGCCAATGAAGGGGATGAAATAAAGGTGAGTGAGGACTAAAAATGCCGGCTGAGAAAAAGAGTTTAGGGGATTTTTTAGTAGCTCAAGGCGTGATCACCAGAGAGCAACTTCATAAGGTCATAGAGGAGCAGAAGCGGACTGGAGAAAGGCTGGAACAGGTCATTGTCCGTCTCCAGTTTGCCCCGGAGGAAATAGTATTTCAAAACATAGCTGATTATTTCAGCTTACCTTTTATTGATTTGAACACCTATCAAATTGATGAAAAAGTGATAAAAATTATCCCAGAAGAAATGGCGCGCCGCCATAATTTAATGCCGCTGTTTAAAATCGGCAACACCCTTACCGTAGCCATGACCAATCCTTTAGATATTTATGCGTTGGATGAAGTGCGCGCCAAAACCAATTGTGATGTAGAAATTGCCTTGAGTACCAAAGAAAAAATTAAGCGGGCTATCGATCAATATTATGGAATTACGGCCGCTTCTCTGGAGAGTACTCTGGAGGAATTTGCCCAGAGTCGGGAGACGGAAACCCCGCCGCAATTGATTGAGTACCGGAAGACTTATGACCTGGCTCCGAAAGAAATAATCAGTGGCCCCATGGAGGAAGCCCCGGCCTCCCGCATCTTTGATGCCATCATGTTACAAGCTATTCGGGATCGAGCCAGCGACATTCATTTGGAGCCCGAAGAAAAAATGCTGCGGGTACGTTTTCGCATCGATGGTCTGCTATATGAATTTTCTACTTTGGCAAAGCAGATCCATGCTCCGCTGACTTCCTCGATTAAAATTTTAGCCGAGATGGACATTGCCGAAACCAGACTACCTCAGGATGGCAGCTTCAATGTAAAAATAGAAGAGCGGAGCTTTGAAATTAGGGTATCAACTTTCCCCACTATTTATGGGGAAAATGTGGTCCTGCGCATTCTGGACCAGAGTACGCCTTTGCGAAAATTAGAGGATTTGGGTTTTACCCCAGAAATGCTGACCAGCTATAAACAATTAATTGCCAGTTCGCACGGTATGATCCTGGTTACTGGGCCCACGGGGAGTGGGAAAACCTCCACTCTCTACGCCTCCTTGAATATGATCAATTCCTTGGAAAAAAACATTATCACCATAGAGGATCCCGTGGAATACCGCCTAAAATTAGTGCGGCAGACGCAAATAAACCCTAAAGCGGGCGTTACCTTCGCCACCGGACTGCGTTCTATCTTGCGGCAAGATCCGGATGTGATTATGGTGGGGGAGATTCGCGACTTGGAAACGGCCGAGATAGCCATTCAAGCAGCCCTTACTGGACATTTGGTTTTCAGTACGCTTCATACCAACGATGCTCCAGAAGCCATTACGCGTCTTATGGATATCGGCGTGGAACCCTACCTTATTTCTTCGGCCGTGATCGGGGTTTTGGCCCAGCGCTTGGTGCGCACCATCTGCCCGGAATGCAAAGCAGTTAGGGCTTTTAATCCATTATTAGAACCAGATTTAAAAGAAGTTTATCAAAGATATTTTCCCGGGCCCATAAATGAAATGACCCTTTATCAAGGCCAAGGTTGCAAGAACTGTAAACAGACCGGTTATTGGGGGAGATTGGGTATTTTTGAACTTTTACAAATAAATGAGCAGATTAAGGAATTGATTGGGGCCAAGGCCTCCACCCAACAAATTCGGCAGATGGCTCGGGAGACTATGGGGATGGCCACTTTAAGAGAAGATGGCCTCCTGAAAGCTTTACAAGGGCTTACTACCTTAGAGGAAGTGAATCGCGTGGCCGGGCGTTCGCGGATGGTTTAAAGAAAAAGTAGATGAAAATTCCTACCCCCCATAGCAGCGATAAGCAAAGGCCCAATTTAAAACTTAAAGGTTCATAAGAGAAAGTAATTTCGTAGGCACCGGCCCGCAAGGCCAGCGCCCGAAAATTGTAATTAGCCCGCAAAATCTTGGCGGAAAAATTTTTGGCCGCCGGAGCAGCACTCGCCCCGGTAGGCCGAATAAAAGCCTTCCAGCCGGGGTAATAAGTATCACTAAGAACTAACAATGAGTCGTGCGCACAGCTCACGCGCAATACTAATTGGTTATTCCTTTCTTGAATTAAAGTCAGTTTGTTCTCCGCAGAATTAAGGGCAGACCCGGAAGGGACTGGATTTCCGGCCCATGAAGGTTCTTCTTCTAAAATAACCATTTGGGCCGGATGGAAATTTTTATCTCTTAGAGTAGGGATAATATCTTTTTCTGGTAAGATTTTATACTTTTCCACGAACCAAGCCCGGGGAAGGAAGTGGCGTAAGCGGTAAAGTTTGACTGTATCCTTTTTAAGCAATTCTTCTTCTTTTCCCGGAAGGCCTTTTATCTCCGCATAAAGTAGTTCGAAATTTTCATCTTCAATGGACCCCGTAGAAATTACATATTTTATTCCGTAAAGATAAAGCAGATTAGTGGCCGTTAAGGAAGGAGAGGTTATAAATGCCCTATAAAGATCGGCTCCTCTTTTTATAGGCAAAACTTCTATTCCCCAAATATGGGGGATTTTATGAATTAAGAACATAGAAGAAAGGTGTTTTTCTTGTAAAAATTTTAGAGGAGTAGGATCGGGGATTAAAAGAGGAGAATCCAAAGAAGCAGTCCGGGGGGTAGTAAAGGTCCTATAAAATCCCTTGTCGGCAGAAATTATTTCCATAATTCGTGTTTTTTGGAAAAAATCTTTGGTTTTTTCTTTACCGAAAAAACCCATATGGCCAAATAGATCAAAGATAAGAAAGAGCACCAAGAGAGCAGAAATCCATTTGGGCCAGATCCATTCTTGGCCAAAGCGTAAAATGAGCAAAAAGATGGTCAAATAGAAGAAGAGTCTTTGCGTATTCTTAATATTTACTAAGAGAAGAGTAGTGTTCGAAGAGGCCAATCCTACTTGCTGGAGAAATTGGCCGATCATTTTTTCCCCGCCAACTGTAAAGAGGAGTAAAGATCCGCAAATAAGGGCGGCGGTAGTTAGAAAATATTTTATCTTCTTATGATTACCTGCCGAGGCATAAGTTAGCAACTTTTCCAGACCCAAGCCGGCGGTAATGGCTAAGACCAGAAAAAAAATATAAAGAAATTTTACCGGATAACGTAGACCCGAGAAGAAGGGCAGATACTTGAAGACCAAGGGATAAAAGGGATTAAAGTGTCCCAGGGCCAGGAAGAAGGAAAGAAAAATTAGAACAAGATAATACCCACGTTCGCGGCTGAGCAGAAAATAGAAGACAGAAAGTAAAAAAGGAAGTCCGCCCACGTATAAAGTTTTTAGCCAACATTGGGATGTCCAATATTTTTGGGCATCCAAGAAATAACCATAGGCATCGGGCAAAAAGAAGAGTAAAAAGTCCCGGGGAGCAAAGCTCCAAATGGTGGCTTCGGCAAAAGATATTCCCGGCCCGCGGATAGAGTAACCATAAAGCTCCCCAAAAGGCAGAAGTTGGGCCGCCGAAAACAAGATAAAAGTCAGGGAAGTAATAACAAAAATTTTGCTCCTTTTCCATATTTTTTCCCATAAGGTTTCTGGGGCCAATTTTAGGGCCAGAGGGAAAAAAAGCATTAGCCAAAGAATAAGAAAATTGCCGTAAACAATCTCCACCCCGCCGCCAAAGAAAGATATGGCCATAAATAATCCTGTGATAATTTCATTCTTTAAGCCTGGGTCAGCTAATGCTCTTCTAAAAAAGATTATGATTAAGGGAGTCCAAACAATAGAAAGAAGAGAATTTAGTAAAGAGTGGATAGACAAAAGATAGCCGCTGAGCATGAAGATAAGGCCTGCCGTCAAGGCGCTGCTCCATCTTGCTCTGAGCTCCCGCAAAAGTAAATAAATGAAAAAACCGCCCAAGAAAAAATGCAGAATAATTATCATGTTGAAAGCTAAGTCGAAAGGTAGCAAAAAGAAGAGCAGATTTAGCGGGTAAAGAAGAGCATGTTGGGGGTTAGCAAAGAAGGGGTGACCAGTGAATTGATAAGGATTCCACAAAGGAAAGTCACCATTTTTAATGCTCTCCACCCCAAAAAAGCGGGGTGGGATAAAATAAGGGCCTAAGTCTCGCTCGCTTAAGATAAAGCGGCCAGAAAAAAGGTCAGAAAAAAAAAGGAGCATAGAGAAAAAAAAGACCAAACCGGCTAAAAAATTTGCCGATTTGGCCTTCTGGGATATAAGCCTTTTAATCTTTCCTCTACCTAATGGGAGATTAAATTCTTTGCTGGCCTCCTCCATTTTACCAGGTGGCCGTAGCCGCATAGATGGTGCCGTAAGTAGTGGGCACATTGGGGGTGGGGCTCAAAGTAAAAGTATAAACGCGACCACCCACCGTCATGGTAAAAATATTGGCCGCCGCTGTCCAGGTAAATCCTTTCAGCTCGCCCACGTTAGTGGCTACAGTAAGCATGTTATAAGTGCCCGTTGTACCGCCAATGAGGCGTTGGCTGAAAAGCAAAGCATTCTGGCTGCGCAAGGCCCCCAAAACTCCTCGGGCTGTACCATCAGCAGCTTGACCAGTGAGATCAATATAGCGCGGAATAGCTACGGCGGCTAAAATGCCAATGATGACAATAATGACGATGAGTTCAATTAAGGTAAATCCATGTTCCCTTTTCTGCATGCTTCCTCCTTTCTTTTCATATTATCCGGCCCCTAATATGCTGGCTATTATTATATTAGAAATAATTAGAGTAGATTTGTCAAGTTTTTTCCTGAACTAAGGTACCTGCGGCTGGGACAAATTTAGTAGAAACAAAGGCGGATTGATGGTATATTTTTAATATGGTCTTTTAGAGGGGAAAATGTCCATAGCAGGTAATAGGGCAGATCCAGTGGAATTTCTCGGTAGCTGGTTAATCAATAAATTCCGCTATTATTCAGACCTTTCCACGCTTCTATTTCTTTCTTTTAAAGAGTTAATTTCCGAAAGGAAAAAAGGATTTTCTTTAATTTGGGAGATAACTTTACGCCAAATCTATTTCACGGGTGTTCAGGCCCTCAAAGTAACGGCTTTCGTTTCTTTAGCTTTAGGAACTCTCGTAATTGTGGAAGCAGGCAGCCAAATGAATCTTTTAGGCGGTTTAAAATTTATTTGCCAAATCTTGGTCTTAGTTATCATTCGCGAATTAGGCTCCTTATTCACAGCCTTTATCGTCATCGGGAGGTCAGGAACGGCTATGGCCACGGAATTGGGCAATATGATTGTCGCCCATGAGATGGAAGCCCTCCGGGCTATGGGAATTAATCCTGTTTACTTCTTAGTGACCCCCCGCCTTATAGGCGTCACTATAGCAGTCATTTGTCTCACAATTTTTTTTGACCTCATCGCCCTTTTAGGGGGTTTTTTGATAGCTATGTTGATTTTGCCGGTTGATTTTATTACTTTTTTAAAAGAACTAATGTCTTCGCTCACCGGAGTGGACCTGAGCGTTGGTTTCCTGAAAAGCTTCGCCTTCGGATTGTTGATTTCGCTAACTTGTACTTATCACGGCCTAAATGTGCGTTATTCTGCCATTGAAGTTCCCCAAGCAGCCACCAAAGGAGTAGTAAGCGCCATTTTGGCTTGTATAATTTTTAATGTGGCCATAACTATTCTCTTTTATCTATGAGCCAACAAGAGTTCATTAATATGCAGCACGATCCTATCATAGAGGCGAAGCAGGTCTCCTTTTATTTTGACGGCCGGCCAATTTTTCAGGACTTAAATTTTCAATTAAATCGAGGAGAGGCTTATCTTTTGTTAGGTCCGAGCGGGAGCGGCAAATCGCTTTTGTTAAAAATCTTGAGTGGTCTTTTTTTGGTGGCCCAAGGAAGTGTAAAGATAGCCGGTATTGACCTAGCTAAAGCCGCGCCCCAAGTTCTGCAAGAGTTAAGGGTAAAGATGGGTTTTGTCTTCCAAGATGCGGCTTTAATTAGCAATATGTGCCTTTATGATAATATTGCTTTGCCATTGCGTTATCACACTTCTATATCCGAGTCAGAGATAAAAATAAAAATCGCCGAGCAAATGGCTCAACTGCAAATTGATCGCCAAAGTGACTTTCTTCTCCCGGCCCAGCTGAGTATGGAAATGCGTAAACGAGCTGCCTTAGCCCGGGCCCTTATTTTAGAACCAGAGCTTCTTTTTTTAGATGAGCCAACCATGGGCATGGGCGAGGAAGCCAGTCTGCATATTTGGCAGTTTTTACAAGCCTATCGGCAAAAGAAGAAAATTAGCGTGATTTTAGTCCAAACTGATTGGCGGTCAGCGCTACCATTTGCTGACCGTATCGGTTTCTTAAAAGGAGGGAAAATAGTCTGCGCAGGCCCAAAAGAGCAAGTTAAAGATCGATTAGCCCAAATTTCTCGGCCAGAAAATTTCCTTTTTTAATTAAGGAGCAAGCTTATGAAGATGTATTTCCGCATTAAACATATTGACCGCCTGGCAGGAATTTTTGTGATCTTAGCCCTTATTTTTGTCCTCATCACTATTGTCTTCGTAGCCCGCGGGCAAAAATGGTTTGCCAAACGCCACCCCTATTTAGTAGTTTTTGACCGGGTGGGCGGAATTAAACCGGGGACTGATGTAACAATATCTGGAATGGAAGTGGGCCGGGTAAAATCATTACGCCTTAATGAAGAGCGTAAGGTAGAAGTTACTCTGGAAATTTTGGATGATTATAAAGACTATTTAAGGAAAGATTCCTCGGCCACAGTCATTAGCAGTCTATTAGGCGGCAAGACCGTGGAGATCACGCCCGGTTCTCCTGACCAAGCTCTTCTTCGTCCGGGTGAAACCATTCCCGCGCAAGAACCAAGAGAGTTAACAGATTTTTTAAAAGGGTTAGATTTGCAAGCTCCGCTAAAAAAAGCGGAAGCAACTTTAGGTAACTTAGAAGACATAAGCGCTAAATTAAAAGATCCTCAAGGAGAGCTTTTCACCCTCTTAAAGAATATAGAATTTATCTCCCAGCAGTTGCGCCAAGGAGAAGGAAATATAGGCGCCATTTGGCAAGATAAAAAATTATATAATGAATTGAGCACCACCCTTACTTCTCTGCGCCGTTCGGCAGAGCATTTGGAAAAGACGACCGAGAATGCCTCTCGATTTGCCGCTGATTTACCGAAGTTATCCAGTGATTTAGAAAAATATTTAAAAGAGGTTCCCCAAATCTTAGGAGACGTGAAAAAAGCGACGGCCGGCCTGCCTGAGGTTACGGAAAAAATTCAAAAGGCCACAGGCGAGCTGCCAGTTATTGCTAGTAATTTGAAAGAGATAACCAAAGATGTCCGAGAAGTTACCGAAAATTTAAAGAAAGTTGCTCCGGAGATTCCAGAATTGGTCTCGGCTAGCCAGGAAAGCATAGAAGAAGCAGAAAAGTTACTGCAAACATTACGTAATCATTGGTTAATTAGGGGATGGACGGCGAAGACTCCGCCGAGCATTCCCTTAGAGGTTAGCCAGCGCGAAAATCCTTATTAAAAAGGAGACATTTCAATGAGCGGTAGCCAAGATTTATCCTTTTTCCTGGCCTTTATAGCCGGATTAATATCTTTCCTTTCTCCTTGTGTCTTACCCCTCTTGCCTTCTTATTTGGCTTTTATTACAGGGCTGTCCTTTGAAGAACTAACCCGCCCAAGTTCTGCCCGCCAAATGCGCCAAATTATTCTCACCCATTCTTTATTATTTATCCTGGGGTTTAGTATTCTGTTTACGCTTATGGGAGCTTCGGCCACTTTGTTAGGCCAGTTTTTGGCTACTTACCGGGAGATGATCCGCTTAGGAGGAGGAGTGCTGATCATTATTTTGGGACTTTTTATAAGTGGCCTTATTCCTTTAGGCTTTTTGCAAAAAGAAAAGAAATGGCATTGGCAGCATAAACCCTTAGGATATTTAGGAACTTTCTTAGTCGGGGTGACTTTTGCGGCAGGGTGGACACCGTGTGTAGGCCCCCTTCTTTCCGCCATTCTCCTTTATGCTAGCACGGCCGAGAATGTAAGTACTGGTATAATCTTATTGTTAATCTACTCCTTAGGTATGGGCATACCTTTTCTTATATCTTCTTTAGCGCTAAACTCTTTTTTAAATGCTTTTCAAAAGGCGCATCGCTTTATAGGTTTTTTAACTAAAATTGGTGGAATTCTCTTAATCAGCATCGGCATTCTTTTAATTACTAATTCCTTTGATCTTTTAAATGAATTTCTTAGCCGTTGGTTCCCTGGTTTTTCTTTTTGAGTAATAATTCCTAAAATATAGAAAAATTGAGAAATGTCGTCCATGAATGGGTTAAATTATGACGATTCTTTTCTTGGCCCCCTGCGCCAATTCCTTGAAGAAAAGGAAGGTCTTTTCTCCGTTTATGGGCTGAAGGGGTCTGCGCCGGCCTTCTTGATCTCCAAATTAGCAGCCCACACTAAGCGCCCTTTTTTTATTATTGCCCCAGAGGAGAGGAAGGCCGAGCTTATTTCCCAGGAAATTACTTTTTTTCTGGGATCGCGGCGGCCCATTCTGCATTACCCTGATTGGGATATTCCGCCTTTTGGGAAAATATCACCTCCTCTGGAAGTAATGGGCCAACGCTGGCAAGGGCGCCATTCCATGATCTCTTCCCCAACCCCCTTTATTATAGTGGCTTCTCTGCCGGCAATACTTTGGCGCGTGCCCCCCCGGAACATTTCCCGTCAGATGTTTTTAAGGATAGCGCCGGCCCAGGAAATTAGCCAGGAAGAATTATTGAACAAGTTAGCCGGAATGGGTTATTCCCGCCAAAGTGTGGTTACGGCCTTGGGCGAATATTCTTGGCGTGGACAGATTGTAGATATTTATTCTCCCCTTTCTTCATCCCCCTATCGATTAGAATTTTTTGCCGATACGGTGGAGTCAATCAGAATTTTTGACCCCGAAAGTCAACGCTCTTTAAAAGAGGAGAAGGAAGCCTTAATTTTACCGGTACGCGAGACGCTGCTCTTTCCGGAATTTATGGAAAGGGCTCTAAGTAAGTTCTCTGCCGAATTTTCCCTCAGGGGAGAAGGTCAAGAAATCCCAGAAAAAATCAAGCAGGGTATTCCTTTTCCGGGCATGGAAAATTATTTACCCTTTTTTTATCCCCAGGTGGAGACTATCTTTGATTATCTTCCTCCAGCGGCTATGGTATTTCTGATAGAACCTCCAGAGATTAAAGAGGGGCTTACGGATTTTTGGGAAAGGGCCCAAGCTTCCTGGTCTAAAGCTCATGAAGAAATAGGCTGTTGGCCCCAACCGGAAGAATTAATCATGCCGGCAGCAGAATTTGAAGAAAGCCTGTCCTTGGTGACCCGCATCACCCTGCAGAGTTTGGAAATTTTGGAAAAAGATCTTTTAGACTCGAGCCTGTCTCTGGTAACGGAGAGTAATGAAAATCTGCGCTCTTCCTTGCTTGCTTCTAAATCTGAAGAGGGAGTCCTTCATGCCTTAGCTAACCGGATTCGCCAGGAAGCAGAGAAAGGGATTTTTTCTCTTTTTGTTTGCCCCCACCAGCGTTCGGCCCAGCAGTTGGCGGAGATGTTAAGCAGCCATGGATTAAAGACGGTGCTCTTCCCGGAGCCATTTTCATCTTGGCACCCTCGCGGAGGCGCGAATGGCCAGGTGACGATCATGATTGGCCAATTACCCCGCGGCTTTAATTTTCCCATGGCCCGGCTTTTTATTGTGGCCGAGGCAGATATTTTTGGCGAAAAGAGGCTGCGCCGGAAACGCCTGCCTTGGCGGGAAGAACATACTTTAGCCACTTTTAGCGAACTCAAAGAAGGCGACTTTGTGGTGCACACGGAGCACGGCATCGGTGTTTATCGAGGGTTGGTGAAGTTTACCTTGGGCGAAGAGGAGCAAGATTTTCTGCTGATAGAGTACCAAGGGGGGGACAAACTTTACCTGCCCGTCTATCGCTTGAATTTAGTGCATAAATATATAGGTAGCGGAGACGGAGAACCGCGTCTTGATAAATTAGGAGGGACGTCTTGGGAGAAGGCCAAGAAGAAAGTTAAGAAATTTTTGCAGGAGATGGCCGCGGAGCTCATCCAGTTGTATGCCGCCCGGGCAGTGATTAAAAGGCCTGCTTTTTCCCCGGGGGGAGAATATTTAAAAGAATTCGAGGCTTCTTTTGAATTCGAAGAAACGCCCGACCAGCTGCAAGCCATCGAAGATGTGCAGGCTGACTTAGATAAAGAAAAGCCCATGGACCGGTTAATTTGTGGAGATGTAGGTTTCGGCAAGACCGAAGTGGCCCTGCGGGCGGCCTTGCGGGTAATGATGGACGGCAAACAAGTGGCCGTCCTAGTTCCCACTACTGTTTTAGCCCAACAACATTACCAAACTTTTTCTCGCCGTTTTGCTCCTTATCCCTTACGCCTAGAAATGCTTAGCCGGTTTAGATCTCCTGCTCAGCAAAAAGAGATCATCCGCGATTTGGCCCAAGGGAAAATAGACTTAATCATCGGTACCCACCGCCTTCTGCAGCGCGATGTAACTTTTAAAGATTTAGGTCTCTTAGTCATCGATGAGGAACATCGCTTTGGCGTACGGCATAAAGAAAGGCTGAAACAGATGAAGGCCAATGTAGATGTCCTTACTTTAACTGCTACCCCCATCCCGCGCACCCTGCAGATGTCTTTGGGGGGCATCAGAGATTTGAGCGTAATTCAAACTCCTCCGGAGAATCGCTTATCTATCCGCACTTATATAACCGAGTTTGATGAAGATATTATTGGGGAAGCCATTAGGCGCGAACTACGCCGGGGCGGGCAGATCTTTTTCGTCCATAATCGGGTGCAATCCATCCCCGCGATGGGAAAATTTTTACGGCGCCTCGTGCCCGAGGCCAGACTGGGTATTGCTCACGGTCAAATGGCTGAGCGCGAGTTGGAGAAAGTAATGTTAGCGTTTCTAAAAAAGGAGATAAACTTGTTGTTGACCACCACTATTATTGAATCTGGCCTCGATTTCCCCGCGGCCAATACCATTATCATTAACCGGGCGGATAAACTTGGTTTAGCCCAGATGTACCAGCTGCGCGGCCGCGTCGGCCGGGCCCAGGAGCGGGCTTATGCTTATTTATTAATTCCCGGCTTGGAGGCCATTAGCCGGGAGGCCCGCAAAAGATTGGAGGCTTTAAAAGAAGTGACGGAGTTAGGTTCTGGATTCAAATTAGCTATGCATGATTTGGAAATTAGGGGAGCGGGAAATATATTGGGGGACGCCCAATCAGGCCATATAGCGGCGGTAGGTTTTGACATGTACCTGCAAATTTTAGAGGAGGCAGTCCGCGAGCTGAAAGGAGAAGAGGTGCAGGTAGAAATCGAGCCTGAAATAGATTTACCCTTACCAGCCTATATCCCCACCGATTATATAGGGGATATTAATCAGCGTTTAGTCTTTTACCGCCGCCTCTCCACAGCCAAAATAGAGGAGGAAATCGCCGAGGTGGCGGAAGAACTCAAAGATCGTTATGGTTCTTTACCAGCAGTGCTGGAAAATTTATTAGAAATTATGCAACTAAAATTACTTTTAAAAAGAGGGCAAATCCGCCGTCTGGCAAGTGAGAAAGGGAAGATAGTTTTAACCTTTGATGCTAAATCTGCGCTGGATCCGCAGAAATTGGTAGAATTTGTGGCCCGGGGCCAAGGCCGGCGGGAGTTCACTCCTGATCAACGCTTGAAAATTATCCCCGATCATAAGGGCGGCCCAGGATTACTCTGGGAAATTAAAAAATTATTGCTGGAGCTTCTGGAAGGTGTTAACATAAAATTTTGAATTAAATAATGGGTCGGCGGCAATAAAATGCGCATAAGCAAAATAATTCTTTTCGCCATTTTGTTTTTCCTTTTTCCTCCTCTAATTCAGGCGGAAGTAATTGACCGTATCGTTGCCTTGGTTAATAATGAAGTAATTACTTTATCTGAGTTAGAGGAATTTGGGAGCCGCCTTTTCCGCCAACTAAAAGAATCCACTTGGCCTGCGGCCGGGGAAGAAAAATTAAAAAAAGCCCGGCGGGAGGCCTTGGAGCAATTAATCGAAAATAAACTTTTGGAGCAAGAAATTAGAAAAAGGAAAGTAGAAGTTTCGGAAAGAGAAGTAGATGCGGCCGTGGCCGAGATCTTGAAGCATAATCGGCTAACGGAAAACGAATTGAAGATGGCCCTGGCCAAAGAGGGTATAACCTACACGAGCTATCGGCGTCAAATCCGGGATGATTTAGGGAAGATGCGTTTGATCAATCGCGAAATTAAAGCCAAGATCGTGGTGCATGAGGAGGATTTAAAGAAAATTTATCAAGAAAGGATCAAAGATTTTACGGACCCAGTGGAAGTGAAATTGCAGCAAATATTCCTTCCTTTCCCGCGCGGGGCCACGGCAGAAGAGATTAAAAACACCGAGGAAAAAATAGCCGAACTTTGGCGCCGCGCCCACCAAGGGGAAGATTTTGCCCAGTTAGCCCGAAATTACTCGCTTGGTCCCGAGGCCAAGGAGGGGGGAGTTCTGGGTTATTTTAAAAAACAGGAATTGATTCCGGAACTGGAAGAAGTGGCCTTTAAATTGGAAGAAGGCCAGATAAGCGAAGTCATTCGGAGCCCCCACGGCTTTCATATTTTACGCCTTTTGGAACGTAAAGGCGGCACTCCCCAACCTTTCGCAGAAGTAGCCCCCAAAATTAGAGAAGCAAAGCTCCAGGAAGAGGCGGAGAAAAAATTTCAAGATTGGCTGCAGAATTTAAAGAGTAAAGCGTACATCGAAATTAGGTTATAGATGAAAGGAGAAAAACCTGTAATCGCCATTACCATGGGGGATCCCCGGGGGATTGGCCCCGAGATAATTGTCAAAGCCCTAAGTCAAATATCTCTCCGGCAGACCTGCGTTCCTTTAATCATCGGTGACCTAAATATTCTTAAAAAAACGGCCCGGGCTCTAAAGATCGAACTCCCCTTTGCGGAAGTGCCAGAAACAGGAAGAGAACTTTATGCAGAGAGCATACCCGTTCTTTCCCTAACCAATCTTTCCCTGGCCGAAAGATTAACGCCGGAGAAGGAGCAGGAGTGCGCCCGCGCCTCCTTCCTATATATTGAGAAAGGCGCCCAAATGGCCTTGGCGCAAAAAGTGGCGGCCTTGGTGACAGCCCCGGTTAGTAAGGAAGCTATTTGGCGGGCGGGCATTCCTTTTCGGGGGCATACTGATTACTTGGCCAGAGTTACGCAAACTAAAGACTACGCTATGATGCTCGCCGGAGAGAAATTAAAAGTTTCCCTGGTCACCACCCATCTCCCCTTCCGCGAAGTGGTCAATTACTTAACGGCGGAAAGGATTCAAAAAGTAATCGAACTTACGGCAAAGGGGTTGCGAGATTTTTTTCAGATGGATAAGCCCCATATCGGCGTGGCAGCTTTGAATCCCCACGGGGGAGAAAAGGGCCTTTTGGGCGAAGAAGAGGAGATGATTAGACAAGCTGTGCAGGGCGTAAAGAGAGAAGGGTTTGCTCTTTCTGGTCCCTGGCCAGCAGACACCATATTTTACCGGGCTTATCGAGGAGAGTTTGCTGCCGTAGTCTGCATGTACCACGATCAGGGACTCATTCCCCTGAAACTATTGCATTTTGAAGATGCGGTAAACATCACTTTGGGACTGCCTTTTATCCGTACTTCCGTTGATCATGGCGTAGCCTTTGATATTGCTGGCCAAGGTCGGGCTTCCTCCATTTCTCTGCAAAAAGCCATTTCCCTGGCCGAGCAGACAATCTGGCAGAAGCGGCCCAGGGGAAATTAATTTTTAAAGACTAATTGCGCAGCGGATTAGATTTTTCTATGCCTTTAGACAAGATTGTTATTCGCGGAGCCCGCGAACACAATTTAAAAAATATAAATTTAGAAATTCCCCGCCATAAGCTGGTAGTAATTACCGGTCTTTCGGGGTCGGGGAAGTCGTCTTTGGCCTTCGATACGATTTATGCGGAGGGGCAACGGCGTTATGTAGAGTCATTATCCGCTTATGCGCGGCAATTTTTAGAACAGATGGAAAAACCCGACGTGGATGTTATCGAAGGGCTTTCGCCAGCGATCTCTATCGAACAAAAAACGACTTCCAAGAACCCCCGTTCCACGGTAGGCACAGTTACGGAAATTCATGATTATTTGCGCCTCCTCTTCGCTCGCATTGGTCATCCCCACTGTCCCCAGTGTGGTCGGGAAATCAAATCCCAAACTATCCAACAAATTGTGGATCAGATCAGCGCTCTGGAAGGGGGAACTAAAATCATGATCTACGCCCCGATCATTAGAGGGCGAAAGGGAGAATACCGGAAAGAGTTTGAACATTTGCGCCGGAGCGGTTTTGCCCGGGTGCGGGTAGATGGACAGATCAGGGATCTGAGTGAAGAAATAATTTTGGATAAAAATAAAAAACATACCATAGAAGTTTTGATCGACCGACTGATCGTCAAGGAAAAAGTAGAAAAAAGATTGGCTGATTCATTGGCTACGGCCCTTAATTTGACCGAGGGGCTGGTGAAAGTGGAGGTCGGAAGTGGAGAAGAGTTAATCTTTAGCGAAAAATTTGCTTGTGTGGAATGCGGCTTAAGTTTCCCAGAGATTAGCCCCCGCATGTTTTCCTTCAATAATCCCTATGGCGCCTGCCCGCAATGCGATGGCTTAGGCACCATGATGTACTTTGATCCCGACTTGATCGTTCCTGATAAAAGCCTTTCCATCCGCGAAGGTGCTATAATTCCTTGGCAAGGTCGCAGCTCTATGAATTTTTACCAAATGCTTAATTCTCTGGCGGATCATTACCATTTTGACCTGCAGGCTCCTTTCCAAACCCTCCCCCCCCAAGTGCAAAAGGTCATCCTCTACGGATCCAACGGGGAGCAGATTAAGTTTTACCATGACCATGGGGAGCGACGCGATTTTTATTTGCGGGAATTTGAGGGAGTTATTCCTTATTTAGAAAGAAGGTATAAGGAAACTGATTCGGAATTTATCCGGGAAGAGATGGAACGCTTCATGAATGTGCGGCCTTGTCCAACTTGCCAGGGAGCCAGACTTAGGAAAGAAAGTCTGGCGGTTAAGATCAATGGGTTAAATATTCATCAGGTAGCTGAAAAATCTATTCGGGAAGCCTTAGACTTTTTCACTAATTTACAACTTTCTCCGCGGGAACAAGAAATTGCCCGCCGAATTTTGAAAGAAATCTGTGAGCGTTTAAGCTTCCTGATAAATGTGGGGTTGGATTACCTAACTCTGAGCAGATCGTCGGCTACCCTCTCCGGCGGAGAATCCGAAAGAATTCGTTTGGCCACTCAAATAGGGTCTGGCTTAGTGGGCGTACTTTATATTCTGGATGAACCGAGTATAGGCCTGCATCAAAGGGACAATGCCCGTCTTTTAGATACGTTGAAGCGTCTGCGGGATTTGGGGAATACTATTTTAGTTGTGGAACACGATGAAGAGACTATGCGCCATGCTGACTATATAATAGATTTAGGGCCGGGAGCAGGCCTTAACGGTGGCGAAGTAGTCTTTGCCGGTCCTCCCCAGGAATTATTAAAGGCGGAAAAATCTCTAACTGGCCAATATTTATCCGGAAGATTATCCATTCCCTTGCCTGCCCAAAGGAGATTACCCAAAGGAAAGTATTTGACGGTGGTGGGGGCGGCCGAAAACAACTTAAAAAGGATCACCGTGCAATTTCCTTTAGGTCTGTTTACCTGCGTCACCGGTGTTTCCGGATCGGGGAAGAGCACTCTGGTCTTGGATACTCTTTACCGGGCTTTGGCCCAAAGGATTTACCACGCTAAAGAAAGACCGGGTCAAATGGAGGATCTGCGCGGAGTTGAGGAAGTAGATAAAGTCATCCAAATAGATCAATCCCCCATCGGCCGCACTCCGCGGTCTAACCCGGCCACTTATACAGGCGTATTCACCTACATTCGGGAACTTTTTGCCATGCTTCCCGAATCACGAGCGCGAGGTTATCGACCGGGCAGGTATAGTTTCAACGTCAAGGGTGGGCGCTGTGAAGCCTGTGGCGGAGATGGGATAATCAAGATCGAGATGCATTTCTTACCCGATGTTTATGTGACCTGCGAAGTGTGCCGGGGAAAACGTTATAATAGGGAGACCTTAGAGATTAAGTATAAGGGGAAAAATATTTGGGAAGTTTTGGATATGACCGTGGATCAGGCTGGGCAGTTTTTCTCCGCCATACCTAAAATCCGGAATAAACTGCAGACCCTAATTGATGTGGGCATGGGCTATATAAAGTTGGGCCAACCAGCCACCACGCTCTCGGGCGGAGAAGCCCAGCGCATAAAGCTTTCCCGAGAGCTTTCTAAGCGGGCCACGGGCAGGACAGTGTATATCCTCGATGAACCCACTACGGGATTGCATTTCGACGACATTAAAAAACTATTGCAAGTTTTGAATCAGTTAGTCGATGCGGGCAATACCGTGATTGTAATTGAACACAATTTGGAAGTGATAAAAACAGCCGATTATATAATTGACATGGGCCCGGAAGGTGGGGATGCCGGGGGAAAAGTTATAGCCACGGGCACGCCGGAAGAAGTAGCCGCCGTCCCCCATTCTTATACCGGGCAATTTTTAAAAAAAATCCTCCAGCGGGACTGGGCCCGGATGGGTTTAAAAATCTAACCATCGCTCAACTTTCTATTCCTGGCCTAACTTCATTTCGGAGGCGCCCATAATCTGGCGCCTAATCTCGAAGAGAAAGATGCTGCCCGCCACGGCGGCATTGAGCGAAGATATTTGGCCAGCCAGGGGGATAAAAACGCGGTAGTCACATTTTTTTAAGATTAAAGGGCGGATTCCTTTCCCTTCACTGCCAATTATTAAAGCCACCTTTGGCGGAAAAACCATATGAAAAAGGTTGACCTCCCCGCGGGGATCAGCGCCCACTATCCAAAATCCAACTTTTTTCAATTCTGCCAAAGTGTTGGCCAAGTTAGTAACCCGCCCTACGGGTATATGCCAAGCGGCTCCCGCCGAGACTTTAATCACCGCCGGAGTGACTCCTACTGCTCGATCTTTGGGAATAATTACTCCGGTTACACCTAAAGCAGCCGCCGTCCGCAATAAGGATCCGAAATTTTGCGGATCTTCGATCCCGTCCAAAAGGAGAAGCACATTTGGCTCAGGACCGCTGATCTTGGGCCATAAATCTTTTAAGTTTATATAGGCATATCCTCCTTGATAGGCTACGGCGCCTTGATGGTGAGTAGTTTGCGCCAGCTTAGTCAAAATTTCGGGAGGATAAAATTTACAAGGAATATTCTTTTGCCGCGCTAATTCCCGGAGCTGCCGCAAAGCCGGATTATCTTTCTGCGGAGCTAAAAAAATTTTATAAAGCTTAGGCGGGTCAACCAGCAAAGCTTCCCGAATGGGGTTAATTCCGTAAAGCACTTGTTCTTTCATAAGATGGCTACCAATATCTTCTCCGCCTGGGTTTAAGAGGAGTTAAGATTTTCACCAGCAGTAGGCCAGAGATAAAACCGCCAATGTGGGCGGCAAAGGCCACGTTGGAGATTTGGCCCAGGCTCAGACCGAGGAGCTGAAAAAAGAACCAAAACCCTAAGACTAGAATGGCGGGCAAGTGAATCAAGCGCAGGAAGGGAAAAAGAAAGAGCAGAGTCAGGATGCGCGCGCCAGGATAAAGCAAAAGATAGGCGCCTAAGATGCCGCTGACCGCCCCACTAGCCCCCACCATGGGCAAAGCCGAGGATGGGTCAGAGAGAATTTGCGTGAGAGCAGCTACCGCGCCGGTTAAAAAGTAAAAGATGAGGAAACGGGCATGGCCCAAAGCGTCTTCGATATTATTCCCGAATATCCACAGATAAAGCATATTGCCCCCCAAATGCCAGAATCCTCCATGCAAAAACATAGAGGAGAAGATGGTCAAGGGAGTAGGAATACTAAGGGGAACATGAATGATTTCTCCGTGCACAATTTGGTAAGGCACCGCCCCCCACTTTAAAATAAAGCGCTGAGCTTCAGTCCCAGACAGAGATTGTTGATAGAAGAAAATGAGGACATTGATCACGATTATTAAAATGGTTAGCAAGGGAAGGGAAGCGGTAGGGTTTTCGTCTTTCAGCGGTAGGAGCATATCAATCCTCCAGGGCTAAAGGTGCTAATCTGGGGGGTTCAGATCCTTGAAAAATTTTCTGGGCTGCCGGAGTGTACTCTCCGTTGGCGGCATAAAGAATGAGCGGAGGAAGGACCTCCGTTTGAGCCCGCCCCCCTTTATAAGCCTCCACCAAGACTAGGCAGGCTTCTTCGTTTGCGCGGGAATGGACAAACTGCACCTGCTTTGGTTCCAGGTGTTTTTGGCGCATTTCTTTGAATAAATCAACAACGCGGCGGGCCGGATAAATAAGGGCCAGGCGGCCTTTTTCTTTCAAGATATAATAAGAGATCTCCAGAATATCCGGCAAAGTGGCTTTGATTTCGTGGCGAGCAATAGCTTTTTCGGGGTGCGGGTTTAGCCGCCCGGCGCCCAATCGTCGATAAGGTGGATTGGTAATTACCAAATCGAAAAACTCCCGCCAGTTTTCCTCCAGCAATTCTTTAAAATCTTTTTCCCAAATTTCTATTTGCCCCGAGAAATTATTTAAGAGAACGTTTCGCCTGGCCAGGTCAGCCAAACTGGGTTGAATCTCCACCCCGATAATCTTCGTCCCCTTTTTCTGGTAAGCTAAAATTAAAGGAATTATGCCGCACCCCGTTCCTAAATCAACAATTCGCTCCTTTGGGTGAGCTGATCCAAAAGAGGCTAAGAGAAGAGCATCGATGGAAAAGCGGTATCCTCTTTTTTTTTGAATAATCTTCAACCGCCCCTCAAATAAGGTGTCGAGGGTCTCTTCTTTTTCATTCCAAAGGTATTTCTTCATCAGGTTCTAAGGGATTGATGACCAAGCCACTAAGCAATTTGGGGTAGAAGAAAGTGGACTTGGAAGGCATGGTTTCTCCCGCCAGAGAAACGTCCCGCACCTGGGCTACTTGCGGAGGGTTTAGGAAAAAAGCAATTTGTCCTTTTCCCGAAAGAACTTCCTCCCCGGCCTCATAAGGATCCCGCAAATAATGGACATACTTGCCGGCAGTTAAATCTTCATTATTGATCTTTAAGATTTTTTGCAAGATTAACAGGTGCAGAAGATTAACTTCCAATTTCTTTAGGACCGGAGGGAGATGGGTAGTTAGCTGCTGCCAAATATCTTCGCGCTTAAGGGTTAAGAGAAAATATTGGTTAAAGCCATTTAAAACCAGGCCCAAGCTTTTCCCCGTATGGCTCCGCTGGGCCAATTCTCGCAAAAAATTGGCGCAGGCGGCTTTATGGTTTGGCGGCGGGAAAGAAAAAGATGCTACGTTAAAGAGCTGGTGGATTTGCTCTAAAAATAGAGCAGCTTGAAAATCCGGAAGACCGCTTAGCACGCGATGCGTGGGCAGGATTAATAACCCTTCATCTTCCATGTTGGTTAAATAGACCATAGTAAAATTAAAGCTTTCTCTTCCCGAAATCTTCGGCTGCTGGGAGAGCTGTTTTGCCCTATAGGCTAATGCAGTTTCGTAACGATGGTGTCCATCAGCGATAAAAATCTTTTTCGACTGCATAATTTGGGTAATTTCTTGGTTAAGGTGCGGATCATTTACCGGCCAAAGGGCATGGTAGGTTCCCTCATCGTCGGTGACTTCCAGAGCTGGTCCTGCCGGGGCAGAAAAGACTTGCTCAGAGAGGGCGGGTATTCTTCCTTCTTTATCTTCATAAAAAGCAAAGATCTGACAGAAATTTGCTCGGCAGGCTTCCATTAAAGCTAACCGGTCTGCTTTAGGTTTCCGCTGGGTTTTTTCATGAGGAAGAACCACGCCAGTACTATAATCTTCCAAACGTAGAAGGCCGATGAAACCGTGCCTAGTTAAACGAGTTTTAGGGGAGGGAGAAGTAGATATGTAACCCGGAGGTAAAGCAAACTCTTGCCGGAGAAAATAAAACTGGGGCTGCGGGGAGCGGATTAAAATTCCTTCTTTTAGCCAGGAGCGATAAAAAGCCGCGGCACGGGTGTAACGGTTATCTTGCTCCCGGTCGGTCGGGGTTTCTTTATTCAAAATTAGGCGAATAATATTCTGGGGGTGGCGGGCATAAAGTACATCTTGTTGCTGGGGAGAGATTACATCATAAGGTGGAGCAACTACCAGACTTAGATCCTTAATCTTCTCCCTATTATAAATAATCCCCCGCAACGGGACGACTAAGGCCATCCGCGGCCTCCTTTCCTCATAATTCTTTATTCTTTAAGAATTTATAACACAAAGCTCCCTTAGGCACAAGATAAAGATATTTCCTGGGGTAAATCCATTAAAGTCACTAAAAAAAGTTAATCAACGATATCAGGGTTGCCAACTGACCGTTGATCACTTTTAAATTTTAACCTGAACGGGGTTGATAAATTCTTACCTGCTTAGGCAGCAGCAAACGGGGTTCATTAAAATGAGGCGCTGGTTAACTCTTAGGTACAGGCGGGGAAAATTAAGTCCTTCTGCGCAGAGGTATAGAGCTATTTTTAGGCTTGGTTGGCTGAGGCAGGCTTGTCCCCGCCATTCTTTGCGGAAAGAAGGTGGATAAGTATATAGACGTTAATTCCCAGCCGATTTTAATTTCGCCCCGCTTGCTGCTGCCAGAGGCAGGCCTGAGCCGTATCAAGCTATTTACCAAAAAACTGATTGACGGTCAGGGTAACCAATTGTTGACAAAAATACTTAAGTATCATATTTTTAAAATATGAGCATTGAGGAGGGTAAGCATGATTTCTAAAAAGATTGTCCTCCATTTCTCTAAGGAGAACTGGAACAAGCCGATTGTCTATAAGTTAGTCAAAGATTTCAACCTAAGTTTTAATATCCTTAAAGCCAGCATTCTTCCCCAACAAGAAAGCTTCATGGTCCTGGAGCTGAGCGGCCCCAAAGCTGACTTTAAAAGAGGGTTGGAATATTTGGCCCAATGCGGGGTAGGAATTGAGCCCATTGAGCGAGAGATTGTCCGCTTAGAAGATAAATGTATTCATTGCGGCGCCTGCACCGCGGTATGCCCCACGGGTTCTTTATACATAAACCGCAAGACTATGGAAGTTTTATTCGATTCCCACAAATGTAGTGGTTGCGAGCTATGCATTAAAGCTTGCCCGCCGCGGGCTATGGAATCTCGCTTAATTTGAGCCTCCTCCATAATTCTCAAAATAAGATTAGCATAGGAGATAAAACGATGCGGGTTTATTTAGATCATAACGCGACGACTCCCGTTCACCCCGAAGTCTTTGAAGCCATGAAGCCATTCTTCCAGAACCAGTTCGGCAATTCTTCCAGTATTCATTGGGCTGGGCGGGAGGTAAGGAAATATGTGGAAGAAGCTCGCGAGAAAGTAGCCGAGCTTCTGCATGCTTCGCCCGCAGAAATAATTTTTACCGGCTGCGGGACAGAAAGTGACAACATGGCTATTAAAGGAGTAGCTTACAGTTGGCGGGAAAAAGGGAACCACATTATTACTACTCAGGTAGAACACCACGCGGTCCTGCATACTTGCCAATTTATGGAAAAGATGGGTTATGAGGTGACTTATTTGCCAGTAGATAATTATGGTTTAATTGATTTAGAACTTTTGCGCAGATCTATTAGACCCCAAACCATCTTAGTATCTATCATGTTTGCCAATAACGAGACTGGAACTATTTTCCCCATCAAAGAGATAGGGGAAATAACCCGCGCCAAAGGAGTAATATTCCACACCGATGCCGTTCAAGCCGTGGGTAAGATCCCCATTGATCTGCAGCATTTACCAGTGGATATTCTTTCCCTTTCTGGGCACAAACTAAATGCTCCTAAAGGAATTGGGGCCCAATTTATTCGGCGGGGCGTAAAGCTTTCTCCCCTCATCCATGGAGGTGGACAGGAATATGGTTTACGGGCCGGTACCGAAAATGTACCTTATATCGTTGGTTTGGGAAAGGCCTGCGAAATTGCCCGCCGCGATTTTAATCAGCGGATAAGCCACCTGCAAAATCTGCGGGATCGCTTGGAGCAAGGGATTAAGGCCCGCATTCCCCAGGTAGTCCTTAATGGCCATCCTACGCAACGTCTGCCCAATACTTTGAACATGAGTTTTTTAGATGTAGAAGGCGAGTCTTTGCTACTCAATTTGGATTTAGAAGGCATAGCCGTCTCTTCAGGCTCTGCTTGCACTTCTGGGTCTGTGGAGCCTTCGCATGTGCTCCTGGCCATGGGCATTCCTCCGGAAATTGCCCAGAGTGCTATTCGCTTTAGTTTGGGCTGGAGTAATACGGAGGCCGAGATTGATTATGTCTTAGAAGTCCTGCCCCGCTTAGTGCAGAGACTGAGGGCTATTTCTCCTTTGTATCAGAGGCGATTGCGCCAGGGGTAAGGGGGTTTATGGCCCAGGTTAAGAAAAATATCCGCGTGGCTGTGGCTATGAGTGGAGGGGTAGATAGTTCCCTGACCGCCGCTCTTTTAAAAGAAGAAGGCTATGAGGTGATTGGTTTGACCATGTTGGTGGGGGAATATAAACCTGAGCAAGAAGGAATTTCGGGGCGGTGTTGTGCTCCCGCAGATGTCCAAGATGCGCGGCGGGTGGCTGACCAAATAGGTATTCCCCATTATGTAATAAATCTGCGCCAACCTTTCGAAGAAGAGATCGTAGCTTATTTTCTAAAAGAGTATTTGCATGGTCATACGCCTAACCCCTGTATTCGTTGTAACGAAAAGATTAAGTTTGGTCTCCTCTTACAGCAAGCTGAGGCTTTAGGGGCCGAAGCTTTAGCCACTGGCCATTATGCGCGCATTATCTGGCAGGCAGATGCAGAACGTTATACCCTTTGGCGGGGGCGCGATCGCCAAAGAGATCAATCCTATTTTTTGTTTTCGCTCCACCAGGAACAGCTCCAAAAAATTCTTTTCCCTTTAGGGGAGAGATCTAAAGAAGAAGTCCGGCAACTGGCCCAAAGATTAGGTCTGCGTGTCGCCAATAAAAAAGAGAGCCATGAAATTTGTTTTATTCCCCATCATGACTATCGCCAGTTCTTGGCCGAGAAGGTGGGGCCGCAAATTTTTACTCCCGGGGAAATCGTTGATCTTCATGGCCAGGTGTTGGGCACTCATCAAGGTCTATACTATTATACCATTGGGCAAAGAAGAGGTTTGCGGGTGGCTGCGGCCCACCCTTATTACGTCGTGAGTTTAGATAGAGAAAAAAATAGAGTAATTGTGGGTGCGGCGGAAGAACTTATGGCGCGGGGGTTGGTCGTGAAAGAAGTGCATTGGATTTCTTTTCCTAAGCCAGCTGCTGAATTGGAAGCTCTCGTGCAGATTCGTTATCGTCATCCAGGGGCCGAAGCAATCCTCCAGCCCTTGACCGATGGGCGGGTTAGGGTGCACTTCCGTATACCCCAGAGGGCTGTAACTCCCGGGCAGGCTGCTGTCTTTTATCGGGGAGAGGAGGTTATAGGCGGAGGGTGGATCGAAGCAGCTCTTTAAAAATTGCCATTAATACTTTGGGGTGTAAAACCAACCAGAGTGACGCGGCCGCGTTGGCCGCCGAGTTGAGAGCCCGGGGGCATCGAATAATCTCTTTTACAGAACTGGCCGATGTTTATATTATTTTTACCTGCACGGTTACGGCCAAGACGGACTATCAATCGCGGCAGTTAGTGCGCCGGGCCTTAGTTAAGAATCCGCGAGGGCAAATTATCGTCACGGGCTGTTATGCGCAGGTAGCAGCTGACACCTTACGAACCATCCCTGGGGTTGATTTTATTGTGGGGGTAGCAGATGAGGCTCGCATTCCTGAACTAATAGGAAAGGGAGAAAAAAATGAAGAAGCCCAGGTATTTTCGGCCTCCTTTCCCGCATCTTTTTCAGCGCGCCAGAGACTAATTCCTTTCTGGGGAGAACATACCCGGGCTTTCCTTAAAATCCAAGATGGATGTAACTCCTTCTGCTCCTACTGTATCGTTCCTTACGCTCGCGGGCCCAGCCGCAGCCTGCCCGTAAGGGATGTGCTAAACAAAGTAGAAGACCTATGGCGGGCGGGATTTAGGGAAATTGTTTTAACCGGAATTCATTTAGGTAGTTATGGTGAAGATCTCAACCCTCCTCAGAACTTACTGGCCTTATTACAAGCTCTGGAGAATTTTAGCGGAGAAGTTAGATTTCGGCTAAGTTCTTTGGAGCCCACGGAGATCTCCGCTCCCTTAATTGATTTCCTTGCCACGGCGCGCCAAATTTGCCCCCATTTGCATATTCCTTTGCAAAGCGGCGACGACGGAATTCTAAAAAAGATGCATCGTCCTTATACTGCTTCCTTTTATGCCCAACTCTTGCACCGGCTGCACGAGGCGATAGCTGACCTGGCTATGGGAGCGGATGTAATTTGCGGCTTCCCCGGAGAAGACGAAGAAGCTTTTCAAAATACTCTCCGACTTTTAGCTGACCTTCCTTTAGCTTACCTGCATGTTTTCCCCTATTCCCAGAGGCCAGGAACACCTGCGGCCAGCTTACCAGGACAAGTCCCCTCCGCTCTAATTAAAGAACGCTGCCAAATTTTGCGGGAGCTAAGCGATCAAAAAAAGAATCTTTTTTATAAGTCTTTTGCCGGGAAGGTGCTCGCTGTGTTAGTGGAAGGGAAAGGAGATAAAGAGAAGGGGTTATGGAAAGGATACTCGCGCAATTATATACCGGTAATTTTTCCCGGAGAAGAACGTTTAATTAACCGAGAGGTTCCCGTAAAAGTAGAGACTGTGCAAGGCCTAAAAGTTTTTGGTAAAATAGTTTGAAAGCAGGTTAAATTAGCAGCGTAGTTTACCTAAGTAACGGTGCATGGTTAGTGGTTGTGGAAATTAGCAGCGAAAGAAAAAAATTATTACGAACTCTGCAGAAAAAGATTAATTACCGCTTTAAATCCCTCGCCCTTTTAGAACAGGGATTGCGCCATAAATCTTATTGCCATGAATTAATTAAATCAGGTTTGGGCGATAATGAACGCCTGGAATTTTTGGGTGATGCCGTCCTCGATCTGGTTATCGGCCATCTGATTATGGAACGTCATCCAGATTATGCGGAAGGAGAACTTACCCGTTTGCGCGCGGCGGTAGTCAATAAATCGCGCTTGGCCAAGATAGCGCGGGAGATAGATTTAGGGGCCTATCTTTTATTAGGCAAGGGAGAAGAGCTGACGGGCGGCCGGCAGAAAAATTCTATCTTAGCCGCTTCTTTGGAAGCTTTGTTGGCGGCCATTTATCTCGATGGGGGGTTCAAAAAAGCTTTTGCGGTTATTTCGGCCCTCTTCTCGGCTCACTTAGAGGCCACGGCGGCCAGCCAAGATTATCAAGATTTTAAGACGCAATTGCAAGAATTAGCTCAAGAAACCTTTAAGGCCATTCCCCGCTATCAATTGACGAAAGAGATGGGCCCTGACCATGATAAAATTTTTGGCGTGAAAGTTTTTATCCAGAATAAAGTAGTGGGCTTAGGGGCAGGGAAGAGTAAAAAAGAGGCCGAACAGCGTGCTGCCCAAAGATCATTAAAGAAATTAAACGCCCCCTTACCCGAAAATCATGACTGAGGAAGAGAAACCCCCATTTAAGTCGGGATTTGTATCTATAATTGGACGGCCCAATGTGGGTAAGTCCACGCTGCTCAACTTCATCCTCGGCGAGAAGTTAGCCATTATTTCTCCCAAACCGCAAACTACCCGCACCCGTATCTTGGGTATTAAAAATCTTCCGGCCGGGCAAATTGTCTTCTTGGATACCCCCGGCATACACCAGTCATCGCTTAAACTCAACCAAGCAATGGTGAAAACTGCTTTAGCCACTTACAATGAGGTAGATGTAATTTGTTTCCTCATCGAAGCCCACCGGCCCTACCATGAGGAAAACGATTTTGTCTTAAAAACCCTGGAAAAAGTAAGCAAACCTATTTTTTTGGTGATCAATAAAATTGACTTAGTGGCTAAAGAGGATCTTCTGCCGATCATGGAAAGATATGCAGCTCTACGCCCCTTTGCCCAAATTATGCCCATCTCGGCCCTGCGGGGTGATGGGGTAGATATATTGTTGAATGAACTGTGGCAGATTCTTCCCCCAGGCCCTAAATATTTTCCGGATGATATGGTCACTGACCTACCGGAGCGATTTTTGGTGGCGGAACTCATCAGAGAGAAAGTATTTCAGCTTACCCGCGAAGAAATACCCTACGCCACTGCCGTAGTCGTGGAGGAATTCCAAGAGAAAGAAGAAAAAAATCTCATCGTGATCAAAGCTACCATTCAAGTTGAACGAGAATCTCAAAAAGGAATTATTATCGGCGAAAAAGGGCGGATGCTCAAAGAAATCGGCCAACGAGCGCGGCAAGAGATTGAAGCTTTATTGGGCGCCAAAGTATTCTTAGAACTCTGGGTGAAAGTGGAAAAAAATTGGCGAGAAGACCCGCGGGCCCTGCGGCGGCTGGGTTTGCTTTAATAAAGCCCGGGTATCTCGCCTTGCTCATTGGCTGAATGCAGGGCCATTCTTAAATGAGCCAGAGAGGTATTGCCCCCTGTACACACCATCCCAATCTTTTGGCCAGCCAACTCCCGCCGCAACCGGAAAGCAGCTCCTAAAGGGGCAGCTCCGGCGGCCTCAGCTAAAGTATGAGCGTGGGTGATCATCCAGATCATAGCTTGCTTAATTTCATTTTCAGTTAAGAGTACAAAATCATCCAGACTGGCCCAAAGCATTTTCTGCGGCAAGGCAAAAGCCGTCCCCGTAGCTAATCCTTCGGCAAAAGTTTCATTGGGAGCTTCGACCAATCTTTTTTGGCGCCAGGAGTTATAAGCTGCGGGAGAAGCGGCAGACTGCACGCCGATAACTTTAATTTCTGGGTTGATACTTTTAGTCACCAAGCAGGCCCCGGCCGCTCCACTTCCGCCGCCGATGGGCACAATAATTACTTGTAAATCCGGCTGGGCGTTTAACATCTCCAAAAAGATAGTGGCTACACCGGCAATTAATAATGGTTCGTCCCCGGAGTGAATATACCGGTAACCATATTGAGCTGCTAAATTTTCACAGTATAAGCGCGCGGCATCGTAGTTTGCTCCGTGGAAAATAACTTCGGCCCCCCAGCCTTGCATGGCCGCTACTTTACCGGGATTGGCTTTCTCGGGAACAACGATTTTGGCAGGTACGTGGAAGATTTTGGCGGCGTAGGCCACAGATTGGCCGTGATTTCCGGTAGAGGCGGCAATTACGCCTCGCTTCTTTTCTTCAGGAGGGAGCTGGGATATTAAATTAATTCCGCCGCGAACTTTGAAAGCTCCCACCGGCTGGTAATTTTCATGTTTTATATATACCTCCGTGCCGATTAATTTATTTACGGCCGGGTAAGAGAATAAAGGGGTGGGGGTTAAGAAAGGGCGGATTTGCTTTTGCGCGGTGATGACGTCTTTAAATTTTGGTGGTTCCATATTTTTTCGCCCCTCGTCTTGGTCTTTTTTCGTTTATTTAGCATTAAATTATTTTAGAGGGCAAGAAAATAATTTTTAAGAAAATCTTTTAGAGGCATAATAATTTTTGAAAAATACAGGAGAGCAAGATCAATCCCAGCTTAGGTTAAAACTTAAAAGGAATTCAGCCTGACCTTCGATCAGTTTTTAAATTTCAGCTTAATTCAGGCGGGAGGGAGAGAGGCTCGCCTCTCCCCTCCCGCCTGTTTCCTGATGGCGGGAAATATTAAAACTGTTAAATGATCAGGAATTCAGCCTCTTGACTTGCTGGTCATCTTAAGGCATCTTAACAAGAAATAAATCAAATTCCCGCATTTTACCAAAATGGCTGAATGTAAATTATGTCAAAGGCAGGCGCCCAATATTTCGAAAGAGCTGGGGGTATGCTTGAGTTGTTTGCGGCAAAAACCGAAAGAAGCTTACCCCTTAGCGGAGCAAGTCCATAAAAAAAGTCGTGCTGCTTTTGGCCTGCCGGAAAAAGCTCCTCAAGATCCTCAAGGTATTCCTTGTGCTCTTTGCGTTAATGAATGCCGTCTGGGCGAAGGACAGATAGGCTACTGTGGTTTGCGCCAAAATGTAAACGGAAAAATAACGGGCGGGTCAGCTAAGGTAGGTAAATTATCGTGGTATTACGACCCTTTGCCTACGAACTGCGTCGCCGACTGGGTCTGCGCGGGAGGGACGGGGGCAGGTTTTCCCAAGTTTGCCCATTTTCCCGGGCCGGAAAAAGGCTATAAGAATTTAGCGGTTTTTTTTCATGCGTGCTCCTTTAATTGCCTTTATTGTCAAAATTGGCAGTTTAAAAAAGAAACTTTTAAATCCGCCACTCGGGCCATTGATGAACTTGTGGAGGCAATCGATGAGCGCACCTCTTGCCTCTGTTATTTTGGAGGCGATCCCACCCCGCAATTAACTTTCTCCTTGTCTGCTGCCCGCCAAGCTTTAGAATCGAGGCCGGGAAAAATTCTCCGCATTTGTTGGGAAACCAATGGATCAATGGCTAAAGGTTATCTGGAAGAGATGGTGGACTTGGCCCTGATTTCCGGAGGCGGCATTAAATTTGACCTCAAAGCTTGGGATGAAAATTTGCATAAAGCTTTAACGGGGGTTAGTAATCAAAGGACGCTGCAGAATTTTCAATATGTAGCCGAGAAAATTAAGAAACGACCAGAACCGCCCTTGCTCATCGCTAGTACTCTTCTGGTACCTGGGTATATCGATGAGCAAGAGGTTAGGGCCTTGGCTAAATTTATTGCTTCTTTAGACCCGCATATTCCTTATGCCTTGTTAGGTTTTTATCCGCATTTTTATTTTAAAGATATGCCTTTAACTAAGCGGGAGGAAGCTTTGCGGTGCTTGTTAGCTGCTCAAGAAGCAGGATTGACTAGGGTCCGCTTGGGGAATATCCATCTGCTGAGAGGATAAGTTAAGAAGAAAAGCCCAGACCAGGTAATGCCTTACTAAAGGGTGGATATCTTATAACTCCTCCTTTTTCCCCCTCTTAGTTTAAGAGGGGGAGAGGGGGAGTTACAAAATTTCGAGATGGACAATAGATTAGATTTGTGAGGCAAACCATTAGCGAAATTGGCCAGCCATAAAAGCTGGCCCTACGAAATGATAAGAAATAATTTTTTTTATATGTAACCCACCCTTCAGTGAGGGATTACCAGACCAGGCAAATTTTTCTTGCCTTATTTAACGGCAGGTAATAAATTTAGTTTTTTAGAAGGAAAAAATTTAGCAGATTTTGGTAAAAGGAGAAAAAAATGTCTTTTAATTTTGGACCAAGAAGAGCTATTTATTTAGACATTTCGCAAAAGATGTCCGAGGCAGCGCATATCCTGGCTAAGGAAGAAAAAGAACATTTGGAAAACTTTGACCTAATTTACCGTTCCCTCTGTGCCTTGCTTTATAATTACGTGCCTACTTCAGGTCATCCAGGAGGATCTATTTCTTCAGGGCGCATAGTGGCGGGCGTAATTTTTGGAGCTATGGATTATGATTTTTCTAAGCCAGACCGGGAAGAAGCCGACATACTCTCTTACGCTGCGGGTCATAAAGCCCTCGGTCTTTATGCTATGTGGGCGCTTCGCAATGAAGTAGTCCGCTTGGGTGCCCCCGAGCTCTTACCAGCTGAAGAGGGCTATCAACTCCGGTTGGAAGATCTCTTAGGTTTTCGCCGTAACCCCATAACCCGCACCCCTTTATTCTTAAAATATCGGGCTAAACCCCTTGATGGCCATCCGACCCCGGCGACCCCCTTTCTCCGTTTGTCTACCGGAGCTTCGGGGGTGGGCGTAGCTTCCTCCATCGGCTTAGCCTTTGCGGCGCACGATTACTATCAAAACCCGCCCCGCATCCATATTGTCGAGGGCGAAGGCGGCCTTACTCCCGGAAGGGTTAGCGAAGCCTTAGCTTCCGCCGCTACGGCCTGTCTGCATAATATAATCCTGCACCTCGATTGGAATCAGGCTTCCATCGACTCTAATCGAGTCTGCCGGGATGGGGAAGTTCCGGGTGAGTACGTGCAATGGAACCCCTTAGAGTTCTTTTATCTGCATGATTGGAACGTTATTTTCGTACCCGATGGCCTTGATTTTTCCCAAATCCATGCCGCCCAGAGAGCGGCTTTAAAAATAGAAAACCATCAACCTACGGCTATCATCTACCGCACTAAAAAAGGTTGGCAGTATGGGATTGAGGGGCGAGCTTCCCATGGAGCAGGGCATAGCTTTTGTGGCGAAGGGTTTTATCGCGCCCTCCGTCCTTTTTTAGAAAAATTTGGTTTGAATTTACCCGTTTGTGAGACGGGAAAACAACGTTGTCTGGCCGGGCAAGACAAAGAAACTTTGGAGAAATGTTTCTGGGAAGCTTTGCTCAGCATTCGTCAGGGTTTGGAGAAAAGTACGCCCACTGTAAAATATTTGGCCCAAAGAATTCGTCAAGCGCGCAGCAGGCTTGAAGCGCAACAACGCCGGCCTCGGGCGCAAGCCCCGGTCTTGTCGGCTATTTATGAAACCGCCGCCCAAAAAATTGACCAAATTCCCGAGGAACTCCAGTTAGTTCCAGGAAAGATGACCACTCTACGCGGGGAATTAGGCCGGGTACTCAATTATTATAATAAAATTAGCCAAGGAGCAATATTGGTGGCGGCTGCAGACCTTTTGGCTTCCACCAGTGTTAATTTGGCTGCCCAAGGATTTGCCGAAGGGTATTACAATGCCCAAAGCAACCCGCAGGCCAGAATTATCTCGGCCGGTGGTATCTGTGAAGATGCTATGAGCGGCATTATCGCGGGCATATCTACCTACGGGAAGCATATCGGAGTTGGCTCATCTTATGGAGCTTTCATTGCCCCTCTGGGCCACATTGCTGCGCGTCTCCATGCTATTGGCAATCAAGCCAGGCAGGCCATCAAAAAAGAGCCCTATCGGCCTTTAGTTTTAGTTTGTGCTCATGCTGGTTTAAAAACCGGAGAAGATGGTCCTACCCATGCTGATCCGCAAGCTCTGCAACTTCTGCAAGAGAACTTTCCAGCCGGCACTTTGATTACCCTTACGCCCTGGGATCCCCAGGAAATGTGGACGCTCTTTACGGCGGCCCTCTTAAAGAGGCCGGCCATCATTGCCCCCTTCGTGACGCGGCCAAACGAAAAAATTTTAGATCGCCAGGCCCTGGGGCTTCCCCCAGCGACTGCGGCCCGCCGGGGAGTTTATCTTTTACGGCCAGCTCAAAATAAAAGGCAGGGGACGGTTATCTTGCAGGGAAGTGAAGTGGCTTATGATTTCCTCCAAAAAGCCTTACCTTTACTGATCAAAGAAAAGATCGATATCCAAGTTTATTACGTAGCCAGCACAGAACTTTTTGCTCTCCTGCCGCCAGAGGAACAGGAGCGGATTTGGCCTATGGCTTTGGCTGAAGAAGCCATGGGCATTACTGGTTTTACCTTACCTACTATGTATCGTTGGATCCGCTCTGATTTTGGTCGGCGTCTGACCATGCATGCTTTTCAGAAGGGGCATTATTTGGGAAGCGGTCAAGCCGACCAAGTCTTAGCCGAAGCTGGCTTGGATGGTGAAAGTCAGTTTGAAGTGATCAGAGAATATATCCGCGCCCGCCAATAAAGAGGCTTCAAGCTCTAAGGAAAGCGGCTAATTTAGCCATGCCTTCCTTGATGTCGGCGACTTCAATTCCGGAGTAAGCAAAGCGCACATATTGTTCTTTCTCTCCCGGGAGGGGTCGGCCAAAATGCCGGCGGGTGCAAAAACTTACCCCTGTTTCGCGGAGGCATATCTGGCGAAATTCTTCCACGTCATTAATTCCTTTACGCTGCATAGCCTCGGTTACATTGGGGAATAGATAGAAGGTAGCCTCGGGTTTGAAACAGCGGATTCCAGAGATATCATTTAGGAGGTCTACTAATACATCCCGCCGTTCTTTGAGGGTAGCTAAAATCGCTTGGGGTGCGGCGGCACTTCCTTTTAGACCAGCAAGGGCTCCATACTGAATAAAGTGGTTAGCGCACGATTCATCATTCACGTTTATTTTGGAGATATTTTCTATAAATGGTGCCGGGCCGATGGCGGCCCCCAAACGCCAGCCGGTCATAGCAAATTTCTTGCTGAAAGTGTATAAAATAACGGTCCTTTCAGCCATGCCAGGGAAACTGGCAATGGAGAGAGGTTCGCCGCTGTACCGAATATCATAATAAGCTTCGTCGGCTAAAACAAAGAGATCATTTTCTACGGCCAAACGGGCCAACTCGGCCATTTCTCCTTTAGGAGAGGAAGCTCCGGTGGGGTTTTGGTAATTATTATAAATCAATAATTTGGCCCCTTCTTTGATGCCGCGATAGATGGCTTCCATGTCCAATAAAAAGCAGCCTTCTCCTTCTTTATACCCATAAGGGAGGCCTTGGCCGCCGTGAAATTCTATTTGGGACTCATAAATTGGATAGCCCGGGTTGGGATAAAGTACTTTGTCTCCCGGGTTCATCGCCACCATGATAAATTTTCCTATGGTGGGTTTACCCCCCGGCTGAATAGAAATATTTTCTATACCGAGCTTTAAACCGTGACTGCGTCCCACATCTTCGGCCAAAGCTTCTCGGAGTTCTATGATGCCGGCTGTGGGGGCATAACCAGTTTTTCCTTTTCTTATGGCCTCAATCGTAGCTTGGATTATATTTTCCGGGGTGGGAATATTCATATCCCCCAAATGGAAAGGATATATTTTTTTACCTTGGCGGGCTAAGATACTTGCTTCCCAAGAGACCGCAAAAGCCGTCTCTGTCCCCAACCGCCCCATTCTTTGGGCAATAGGAATATGCATTAGTTCGCCTCCTTTTCTGGTTTATTGACCGTACTCCATTTTTATTAAAGGCTTTATCCCTCCAGCCGCTAATATTTTTAAGACATAAGAGGATAAGGGCTGGGCTTGAAGAGTAAGACCTTTAGTTTGGTTTAAAATTTGGCCTGTAGAAAAATTAATTTCCAAGAGATCACCTTTATCCACCGAGCGGTGAATACCCGGACATACGATAAGGGGAAGACCAAGGTTGATGGCATTGCGATAAAAGATACGCCCGAAAGAGGAAGCTATAATTGCGCCAACGCCAAGGGCTTTTAGGGCGATGGCGGCGTGTTCTCGACTGGAACCACAACCGAAGTTGGTAGCCGCGACGATAATATCCCCGGGCTGAAATTCATTGCGGAAGTCTGGATCAATTCCTTCCATGGCATGGGCGGCCACTTCCTGAAAATCCGTTAGTTCCAGATAGCGACCTGGATAAATTTGGTCAGTATCCACATTCGCTCCAAAAACAAATGCTTTTCCAGTTATGATGTTCTCCATAGGCTTGCTCTCTTTTAAAGATATTTACGAGGATCGGCTATTTTCCCTTCCAAGGCAGCGGCAGCGACGGAAGCTGGGGAAGCCAAAAAAATTTCTGCTTGCCTATGGCCCATACGCCCCGGGAAATTCCGACTGGCCGCACTCAGACATGTTTCGCCGGCAGCCAAAATTCCTTGATGGGTGCCCAAGCAAGCAGCACAACCCGGGGTAACTAAGACAGCCCCCGCGGCTAACAGAGTTTGGATGTACCCTTGCCCTATAGCTTCGCGGAGGACATTTGGGGAGGCCGGGACAATTAAAAATCTTGTGTCCCGATGAACTCTCCTCCCTTTTAAAATACTGGCGGCCACGGCCAGATCCTCCAGTCTTCCACCGGTGCAAGTTCCCAAGAACGCTTGCTGCACTGGTCGACCAACATATTCTTCCAAAGGATGAACATTATCGACGCTATGGGGAACGGCTAACTGCGGCTCGAGATGGGTAAGATCAAAGTTAACTTCGGCAGCGTATTTAAAATCTGGATCAGTAGTCCAAATTGACCATTCTTTTTTCACCCTTTCTTTTAAGAAAGCGATGGTGATTTCGTCAGGCTGGATATAACTTGTCTTCGCCCCCATTTCGGTGGTCATGTTAGTGAGACACAATCTTTCCGAGACGTTAAAAAATTTAAGCGCCGATCCAGTAAATTCCACCGCCTTATAGACGGCATAATCGGCCTTTAAATCTCCAATGATCTTTAAGATGACATCTTTAGCGTAAACTCCTTTAGGGGGCTGGCCTTCTAAGTTAAGGCGGATAATTTCCGGCACGCGCAACCAAAGCTGGCCGGTGATCATAATCACGGCCATATCAGTGGCCCCCACGCCGGTCCCGAAAGCTCCTAAGGCTCCATGGGTGGTGGTATGGGAATCGGTAGCTATCAGGACCATTCCTGGGTAAACTAGTCCATGATCAATCATTACCTGATGGCAGACTCCTTGATTAACATCAAAAAGTAGCTCTATGCCCTGAGCCCGGCAAAACTCGCGCATTTGTTTTTGGTTTTCCGCCTGTTGAATGGTCGAGGCGGGAGCATAATGATCCAAGATGAAAGTTATTTGCTTAGGGTCATGAACTTTTTTCCCACCCATTTCGTAAAAAGAACGGATGGTCTGCAAGTAGAGATCGTTGACTTCGGCCAGGTCAACTCGACAATTAACAATTTCTCCCGTAACAACTTTCTCTACCCGAGCCGCTTTAGCCATTATTTTTTCCAGAGCGTGCATAAAGACCTCAAATTTTAAAACCGATGTAATCGTTATTTTATGAGTAAAGAATGAAGATTTCAACAGGTTTCTCTCTGACCGTCGATCAGTTTTTAAATTCCCAATTAATTCAGGCGGAAGGGAGAGAGGCTCTCCCCTCCCGCCCTGTTTCCTGCTGGTGAGGAAAATTAAAACTGTTAGACGGTCAGGATAGAAAAGTATTGACTTCTTTTTTATATTAGGTAAATTATCTGCATATTTGTAATGGGCCCTCAGATGGAGAATAAGTGATGGAAGGTAAACCCGATTACCTGGGACATCGGCAACGATTGCGGGAAAGATTCCGCAAAGACGGGGTTGGCGGCATGCACGATTATGAAGTCTTGGAGCTCTTACTCACTTATGCTCTGCCGCGCAAAGATGTTAAGCCTCTGGCTAAAGAACTCATCCGGGTTTTTGGTAGTTTTGCCGCCGTCTTTGATGCTTCCCTTGAGGAGTTAGAAAAAATAAAAAATGTGGGACCTATCTCAGCCACCTTGCTGGGTTTGATCAAAGAAATATGCAGCATGTATTTGGCCGAAAAAATGAAAAATAAGGATATCCTTTCTTCTCCTCAAGCAGTATTAAATTTTGCCCGCGTCAAACTGGCTGGTTTGCCCCGAGAAGCTTTCTTGGTGATTTTTTTAAATAATAAAAATAGAGTTATCCTCTGTAAAATTATTCAAGAAGGAACTATTGACCGAGCCATAATTTATCCGCGGCGGCTTATTGAAGAGGCCTTAGCTTGTCATGCCACAGGAGTAATCTTAGTCCATAATCATCCCAGCGGCGAACCGGAACCTTCGCCGGAAGACAAGCAATTGACGCGCTCCCTTCTTGAAGCTGCGCGCACCATCGACTTGCGCATATTGGACCATATTATTGTGGGGCGAGAAGGATATTGCAGTTTTTTAGAAAAAGGATTATTAACCGGAAAAGACATATAAGGATGGCGAAGATGAAGGAACAAAAAATCATAAAGATTGATCCGGCGAATTTGAACCGGGTGGAGGCGCATGCTTTATTGGTAGGAGTAATTGGGCCGCGGCCCATAGCTTTTGTTTCCACAGTTGGCCAGCAGGGAATTAACAATTTAGCTCCTTTCAGTTTTTTCACCGCCCTTTCGGTAAAGCCAGCTATAGTGGGCTTCGCCGTGGCCCGGAAGAGAGCGGGGCAGAAGAAGGACACTTTAATCAATATCGAAGAAACTAAAGAGTTTGTCATAAATGTAGTGACGGAAGAATTGGCCCAAGCCATGAATTTAACTTCCGGTGAGTATGCTTACGAAGTTGATGAATTTAAGGTGGCTAACCTGACGCCAGCCCCGAGTGATTTAATTAAGGCCCCGCGGGTAGCGGAATCTCCGCTAAACTTGGAGTGTAAGCTCCTGCAGATTTTGGAGTTTGGTCAATTTCCCACGTTAACCAGCTTTATTATTGGTGAAGTTTTGCGGGTGCATATTCAGGAAGAAGTCTGCGCGGATGGAGTTATTAAAGCTTTAAAATTAAAGGCCATCGGTCGATTGGGTGAAGATTTTTATTGTAAGACCAGAGATATATTTGAAATGAAGAGGCCCACTGGACCTTTTTAACCGAATGTTTGGAGGAGGTTAAAGATGGGAGAAGAAAAAAGAGTGGGTTACCGAGTTGTCGGTACGATTAAAAGCGTGAAGGGACATTGTCATGCCGGCCATACTGTGGGGCAGCAGATCGAGTTGAGTGGGCATAATACCGGGGGTTTATGCGGTTTTTTCTACCATGATGCTTTTCCCTATATTATCATGCTCCAATTTGGAGGAGGGTTTCCGCCAGAATGGGGCGGGCCGGATGTAGTGGAATTAGAATGCCTGGATAAGACCAATGCCGTAAGCATGGAGCTTAGGCGTATCAAAGAATAGGTTTATTTTGGTAATTTTTGGTGTTCGCGATAAAATTTTAAAAAATAATCTAAACCTGACCATAAAGTAATTAGCAGAGCAATTACTAAGAGAATCATACCTAATAAGTGGAAGTCGATGCCCAAATATTCATAATGAAGAAGTAGACCAATTAAAGCAATCGATTGCAAAACAGTTTTAGCTTTTCCCCACTTGCTGGCCGCAATTACTATTCCCTGCACGGAAGCTATTCCGCGCAAGCCAGTGATGGCAATTTCGCGCCCCACGATTAAAACAACTATCCAGGCTGGAATACGTTCTAAAGAGATTAACATGATCATGGCCGAAGTGATTAATAGTTTATCGGCCATGGGATCTAAAAGTTTACCTATGGGAGTTTCTGTTTTTTGTTGCCGGGCAATATAACCATCTAAGAGGTCAGTTAGCGAGGCTAAACTAAAAATTAGCGCAGCCATAAAGCTCGCCAAAGGGCTGGGAAAGAAAAGAAAAAAGACGACAAAAGGGATAGCTAACAGACGGAAAATAGATAGAAGATTAGGTATGTTCCAAAGCCCTAACGGCTTTTCTTTTTTGGCCATGACCTCCATGGATTTCTCCATAGTTGAACCCAATTATTTCATTTTGACCGCAGGGCTGAAAAATTAGGTTTAGGTTCCTGATGGTAATATTGGAAATAGTGCAAAACTTTTTGAATAAACCGGCGTGTTTCTTGGTAAGGGGGAACTCCGCGATACCGCCAAACGGCATTTTCCCCGGCATTATAAGCAGCTAAAACAGCGTATAAATTATTGGGGAAAAGGTCAATTAAATAGCGCAGGTAGCGAACGCCTCCTTCAATATTTTTTTCGGGATGAAAGGAATCTTTTACTTGGAAAGTATAAGCTGTTTTGGGCATGAGCTGCATTAATCCTTTCGCGCCCGCTTTAGAAATGGCCCAAGGATTGAAGTCTGATTCTGTTTTAATTATAGCCTTGATCAAGGCATAGTTTACCCCGTATTTTTCGGCAGCTCGCCAAATAAAGGGATCGAATTTTTCGTAAGGTAAATCAGCCGCAAATTGGACTCGCTCTTCCTTGGTTACTTCTTCCTTCCTTTCTTCTCGCTCCCTCAGCTCTTCTTTTATGATTAATTTAAATTTCCCATGGGTAGGCGTATTGGTAAAATGCACCACTCCTTCACTATCAATATATTGGTAAATATCCGCCCAAGACCAGGAAAGTTGGAGCAAGTTCATCGCTGCTATCAGCACTATTTGACCAATAAAAATTTTTCTTATTCTCCAGAAGGCCAGCATATTTTTTAACCTTTAGGAAAAATTTTCTGCCCCCTAACTCTTCGGCAGTTGCTTAGCTAATCTGTATTTCTCGAAGCATTCTTTACTGCAAAAAAAAAGCTTTTGCCCTTTCCAAGAAACTTGATAAGACTTACTCTTGGGAATATAACAGTTACAGAAGGGATCTTGAACTAACTCTTCCCTAATAGCCTCGGGTGGAGAGCTTCTTTTTTTTGGAAAAAAAGCCCTTTTCACCATAAAGTAAATAAGCAGTAAAAGAACAAAATAAACAATTAACCGGAGCATCGTTCTTTTTCCAAAAGAGAAATAACCTTTTCCCCTGGAGGTAGATCGTTTAAAATTTCGCGCACTGTTTTGCCCAATTGGGGATGGACCAGGTGCGGAGCAATATCTTGCAAAGGTTGCAGCACAAACCTTCGTTTGACCATCTCGGGATGAGGAATTTGCAGATCATCTTCTTGGCAAATCAGATTGGCATAAAAAAGGATATCTAAATCGATAATCCGGGGTCCCCAGCGTTCTTTTCTTTCCCGGCCCATACTCTTTTCAATATGCCTTAGAAATTCCATAAGCTGACGCGGAGAAAAATTTGTTTCTACTGCAATTACGGCATTTACAAACCAATTTTGGTCTTTTCTACCCACTGGTTCAGTAAGATAAAATGGAGAGCAAGCTACAATTTTATTTCCTTTCTCCGCTTCAATAGCTTGCATGGCTTGCCGACAATTGGCTAAGCTGTCGCCTAAGTTTGAACCGATGCCAATATAAGTGAGCATATTATTTGAAAGCAAAAATCATACCTAAAATGTAATCCCTCACTGAAGGGTGGGTTACATATAAAAAAATTATTTCTTGTCATTTCGTAGGGCCAGCTTTTATGGCTGGCCAATTTCGCTAATGGTTTGCCTCACAAATCTAATCTATTGTCCATCT
>Ga0315298_1000576_pt1 | contig 71410 bp, 53 predicted proteins | sample WHS_1_MG_FD_203077 | JGI IMG/M metagenome (GOLD analysis project Ga0315298, IMG submission 203077) | Extremophilic microbial mat communities from Washburn Hot Springs, YNP, Wyoming, USA - WHS_1_MG | ecosystem: Environmental > Aquatic > Thermal springs > Hot (42-90C) | place: USA: Wyoming...
ATGTGGGACAAGCGGCAACGTGGCTACCGGGCAATGGGTTACCAGGTTGTGGAACACCCGCAGGAGGTAGCAGACTTGCTCACTGGTTCCAATAGAGAGTAGTTCGGTTGTAAACTACGCACCACCACCATTCAAGGCCGACTGTTCTCAGTTTGTCCCGGGAACCATAACTTTGCCGCCCCGGCAATGCGATGTCGGGAAGATTGTTTCTCACCATGTCGTATGTGGCACAGGTTTCGAGCACTTGCACAACCGAAGGCAGGGGGAGGTCAAATATATCGGCGAACATGCCTTCTCCCTGCCCGGAGGCCGGGTAAGGCAGGCTTTCTTGCGGTCAGTCAAAGAAAAAGTTGGAAAATTATAAGCCGCCACATCAGAGCTGACTCCGGTAGACACAAGCGGACTGATTGCGTCTTGAGTGGCCGGCGAGAGGAGCAGCGCAATGTGCAGCCCCTTTGGTAAAGGATCAGTCTGGTGATGCGATAATCACCGCCGGTGGCGTCACGTTTCGTGACGGCATCAAGGGCGTGATCAAAATGGTCGTCGGCAAGTTGCTGCAACCGCTCCAGTTTGGCGTGGATCGCTGCGGTGCGGGCGATGTAGGTGTCGAGGGCGGTTTGCTTGGCGTTTATCGCGGGCTCTGTGATGTGATTGACGACGAGACCATGAACGCGCTGTTCTACAGGGAAGCCAAGCTATTTCTGATGCGGTCTGCATCAAACACTACCCCGGAAGGGCCGGACCTGATAGATTGCAACCTTTGCCATCGATTACGACTTTATGCGATCCGATCAGCAGCATTCAGAGGCTGCAGCAAGTGAGCCTTGGGTATCCGTCGAGCAGATCACCGAGCATTTGGGGGTCACTCGCGACTCGATATACCGATGGATTGACCGCAAGGGGCTACCTGGGCACCGCGTTGGGCGCCTGTGGAAGTTCAAGATTTCCGAGGTCGATGAGTGGGTACGCGCGGGGGGCGCGGATGAGGTTTCGGGAACTCGCACTTCCTCGTCCGAGGGTTGATGACGGGGCCAATAAAGAGAATAGGAAAAGAAAACGTGCTGACCCAAGACAATTTGGCCGATCTGTTACACGTCCTCGGTTTCGAGAAAAAGGGGGCGATTCATCGCAAGCTGTTTGGCACGGCTGTTCTTGAGGTGAACTTCACCAAGAAGGAAATCAGTTACCCGGAGGCGGCTGGGCTTGTCATCAATGAGCGCCAGACCTGCAACTTCGACGCCAATGAGAACTTCGTTGTGCTCGAATGCGTACACCGCCTGCTGGAAAAGGGCTACAAACCTGAGCACATCGAACTGGAGCCAAAGTGGAAACTGGGGCGCGGTGCCAGCGGCGGGCGCGCCGACATACTAATCAAGGACAACGATGGCCGACCCTTGCTAATCATCGAATGCAAAACGGCGGGGACTGAGTTCAAGCGTGCCTGGAACAAAACCCAGCAGGACGGCGATCAGCTATTCAGCTACGCACAGCAAATCAGCGAAACCCAATTCCTGTGCTTGTATACCTCGGATCTGGATGCGGGTGCGGTCAGCTACACCAGCCACATCATCGCGCACCGCGACAACGAAAAATATCTGGCCGACAACCCACTGTTCAAAAGCTTCAAATCGGTCACCGATGTAAAAGAGCGCCATGCCGTCTGGCGTGACACCTACAAGCTTGATTACACAACAAAGGGCATTTTCGAAGAAAACATTCAGCCCTATCACATCGGCAAAGACAAATATTCGTTGGCCGATTTGCACGCCATCTCGGCCAGCGATCAGCAGAAGAAATACCACGAGTTCGCCACTATCCTGCGTCAGCACAATGTGTCGGGCCGTGAAAACGCCTTCGACAAGTTGGTCAATCTGTTCCTGTGCAAGCTGGTGGATGAAATTGAAAACCCTTCCGACCTGAAGTTTTACTGGAAGGGCGTGGCCTACGACACTCACTTCGACCTGATGGACCGTCTGCAGCAGTTGTATCAGGCGGGTATGGGCAAGTTCCTGGGTGAAGACATCACCTACATCAATCAGTGCGACGTCAATAATGCTCTGCGCTTCATCCGTCAAAACCCCGATGCCACGCAGCGTGCGGTGTGGAATCTGTTCATTCAGCAGAAGTTTTTCACCAACAACGATTTCTCACTGATCGACGTCCACAACGAGAAGCTGTTCTACCAGAACGCCGATGTGCTGCTGAAAATCCTGCAGATGTGGCAGGACATTCGTCTGACTGATCCCCACGGCCACAACCAGTTTCTGGGCGATATGTTCGAGGGTTTCCTCGATCAAGGCGTCAAGCAAAGCGAGGGGCAGTTTTTCACGCCGATGCCGATCTGCCGCTTCATCATGATGAGCCTGCCACTGGCCTCACTCGTCCAGCGCAGCGCCACACCGCCCAAGGCCATCGACTATGCCTGCGGCGCGGGCCACTTCCTCACTGAGCTGGCTCTGCAGCTCAAGCCCTTAGTGGAAACGCATCAGCCAACAGCAGACATGGTGGCGTACCACAAAGCCCTGTACGGCATCGAGAAAGAATACCGCCTCTCCAAGGTCGCCAAGGTGTCGGCCTTCATGTACGGGCAGCAAGAGATCAACATCTGCTATGGCGACGCGCTGATCAATCAGCATGAAGCATTCCCTGAGATCAAGGATGGGACGTTTGACCTGCTGGTCGCCAACCCGCCCTACAGCGTTCGCGGCTTTCTGGAAACGCTGCCCGAGGAAGAACGCAAGGCCTACACTCTCACCGAGACCATCAACGATCTCGAAACCTCCAACAGCATCGAAACCTTTTTCATCGAGCGCGCCAAGCAGTTACTGCGCGCCGACGGTGTGGCCGCCATCATCCTGCCGTCCAGCATCTTGTCCAACGGTGGCAGCGCCTACATCCGCACCCGTGAAATACTGATCCAATATTTCGATATCGTGGCCATTGCCGAATTCGGCAGCGGCACCTTCGGCAAGACGGGCACCAACACCGTCACCTTGTTCCTGCGCCGCAAGAAAACTGCGCCCGACACCGCCGTCCATTACCGAGAACGCGTGGAGGAATGGTTCAAGGGCTGCGATGCCAGCAAGCGCAAACAGATCATCTACAAGGATGAGCACTTGATCGCCCGCTATGCCGTGCACATCAATGTGCCACTGGACGATTACAAAACTCTGCTCAAGGGCGACCCGGATGGCGCCTGGACCACCCATCTGGAGGCGGTCTACCTTGAAAAATTCAACGCCAGCACCGAAGTGGCCAATCTCTACAAGGCCAAATGGTTCAAAGCATTGAAGTCGGCAGAGCAAGATGCCGAAGTCAACAAACGCTATCTGGCCTTTGTGCAAGGCATCGAGCGCGACAAGCTCTACCACTTCGTCATGGCCTGCGATCAGCCCAACCCGGTGCTGATCATTCGCAGCCCAACCGAGACCAAGGCCATCAAGCAATTCCTCGGCTACGAATGGAGTTCCGCCAAGGGCGACGAGGGCATCAAGCTGATCAAGGATGCCCACGGACGGCACCTCACGCCACTGTATGACGAAACCAGTCGGGATAATGGTGCGAAGCTCAACTCATTGGTGTCTGCGAACTTTGATGGAAGCCTCTCGGTACCGGAGTCGCTTGCGCCATTTGCTGTAGCGGCAGCACTGACTGACATGCTTGACTTCTCGCGGGTAACTTTTGAGAAACAATTGTCGATCACCCCAAACAGGGTCAAAACGGCAGTCAGCAGCAAATGGCCAAATGCAAAATTGGCGAACGTCGCGCAAATCCTGAATGGCGGCACCCCAAGTACCTCAGACGCTTCATTTTGGGATGGTGGCGATATTTGTTGGGCAACGCTCGTCGACACCAAAACCAAGTACCTTCACGACACCAAGAGAAAAATCACAACCGCGGGCCTGAAGCACACTACGTTGTTGCCAATAAATACAGTCATTTTTTCAAGTCGCGCAACGATTGGCGAGGTTTGCATCAACAAGGTTCCGACCTCTACCAATCAGGGGTACAAGAACTTCGTCTGTGATCCGACAAAATTGCACTTTGAATACCTTTACCAAATTCTCGTTTACTTGCGCCCGGTCTTGATCGATCTCGTTCCTGCCGGCTCGAAGTACAAAGAGATTAATGGAAAAACGATTGCTGACTTTGAAATTCCTCTTCCACCACTAAGCGTCCAGCAGCAGATAGTGTCAGATTGTGGCGCGGTGGATGAATCTGAGAATGCTGCACGTACACAGCTTGATTCGCTAAATGGCAAGATTGACAAATCAATATCGGAAATATACGAATCTGCTGCACCATTTTTAGAAATCGACAAGCTCGCCACCAATGTTCAATACGGTCTGAATGAAGCCATGAACGAGGGCGGCGTTGGCTTCAAGATCTTCCGCATGAACGAGATCATCCGTGGCCGGATGGTGGACAACGGCAGCATGAAGTGCGCCGACATCAGCGCCGAAGAGTTTGCCAAGTACAAGCTCAACAAGGGCGACCTGCTTTTCAATCGCACCAACAGCATCGAGCACGTCGGCAAGACCGGTTTATTCGATTTGGATGGCGACTATTGCTTTGCCTCCTACCTTGTGCGCGTAGTGCCAGACACAGGAAAGGTGTTGCCGAAATTCCTGGAAAAGATGATGAATTCATCTGCCTTCCAAACCGAAGCGAAAGGCAAGGCCTCCAAGTCCATCAATCAGGCCAACATCAACGCGACGGTGATGCGCAATATCAAAGTGCCGGTGCCATCTCTCGCAGAGCAGAAGAAATTCGTCGCCAAAATCGACGTACTGGAAAAGCAAATTGCTGATGCGCAGTCGGTAATCGATGGCGCCGCCGCCCGCAAGCAGGCCATCCTGCAGAAGTATCTGTAAGGGGCAACCACGATGAGCGATTTCCAAGAGCAATACACCCTGTGGGATGAGTTCCTGTCGGTCTGGCCTGTCTCGCGGCTGGCCACGATGACACTGGACGAATACAGCCTGGCGGGATCGAAAGACAGCTTCACCTACTGGATCGAGTCGGGCCTCGACAAACTGGGCAGTATTTGGGGGGGCTCGGCATTCAAGTTCGGCGTGTTCTCCCGCAAGGATACCGAAGACAAAAAGTCCGATGCGAAGTTGAGTTACTCCGATACCCACGGCTGGTATTCCTCCCTTGGGTCCACGGCAGAAGATGCGTTCGAGAAGGTGCGCGGCTATGTCGTTCAGGTGGCAACGCTGGCGGCACAAGGTGATCTGGACGGCATCGAAGCTTTGCCATTGGGCGAGGCGTTCAAGTGGAAGATCGCATTCCACTACCAGAACCGGCAGTCGCCGGTGGTCGTGGATATATTCAAGCGTGCTCCGTTGGCCGTCTTCGCTGGCGGTACCGCCAGCCAGAGCATGGCTGTCTTGCAGAAGTCGGCGCTGGCCAAACGGCCTGCCAATCTCGGTATTCTGGAATTCGGGCGGCAAGTGTGGGAGGCGTGGAGCGAGAAGAATCTGGCGATCTGGAAGCTCTCACACGGCAATCCGCCCAATTTCGCCGAGGCCGAACGCCAGCAGTACCTGGAAGGGCAATGGGCGGTGATGCACCGCGACACCGGCAAGGAGCAGGGCAAGAAATTTTCCGAGGCCCCGGTGGGTACGCTGTTCTTCCTCTGCCACGGCAACAGCCCGCAGCGCATCGGCCAGTTCACCTCAGATGCCATGCCCTGTGCCAAGGGCGATGGCTGGCTGCAGCGCAGCTATCGTGTGCTCAAGCCTGCCCAGCGTACCGACCGTTACACGGCAAACTCCAAGGGGTGGTCGCCCCAGGGCAATTCGACCTTCTGGCAGGTGGGCGCGAACGATCTGCCGGAGTTCGAGAACACCTTGCTCAAGCCGTTCTTCGCCACCGATCTGGCGGAACTGGCCGCACTGGCGGGCGAGCCCATCGAGGCCACCACCTTGGGCACGACAACGGCCGGGATATCGGCGCCTGCACCATCTTCCGACGCTAACCATGTTCCGGTGGTGGGCTGCACCAACCGCATCTATTACGGCCCGCCGGGCACCGGCAAAACCAAGGCCGTGCTCGATCTGCTCAAGGCGAATTACACCGACGCCCCGCAGCAGATCGATAGCCCCGAGCGGCAAAGGCAAGCCATCGCCGAGCGCATGGCCACGGCGCGATGGTGGGAAGCGGCGGCCGCAGCGTTGCACGATTTGGGCGGGCAGGCCAAGGTCAGCGATCTGGCCGAACACCGTTTCATCCAGGCGATGGTGGCAGCAGCCGGCACCAACCGCAGCATCAAACAAACCCTTTGGCGCACGCTGCAAACCTACACTGTGGAGGAATCGGCCACGGTGCGGCTCAAAAAGCGCCTGTCACCGTCCATTTTCGACAAGGGCGACGATTCGGTTTGGCGCTTCGCCGGCGAATGGCAGGAGGCTTGTGCGGACTTGATCGAATGGGTCGATGCCTTGAAGAAGGGCGGCAGCAACGCAGCAGAACGCAAACGCTATCGCTTCGTGACCTTTCATCAATCCTATGGCTACGAGGAGTTCATCGAGGGTTTGCGCCCCGTTCTGGCAACGGACTCGGAGGCCGAAGCTGATAGCGTGGCCTACGAGATGCGCGCCGGGGTGTTCAAGGAACTGTGCCGCGAAGCCCGTTTATCGCCCGGCCAACGCTTCGCCCTGGTGATCGACGAAATCAACCGTGGCAACATCAGCAAGATTTTCGGCGAGCTGATCACGCTGATCGAGGCCGACAAGCGCGATCCACTGGACGGCACGTCACCGCCTGCCGAGGTGACCTTGGCCTACTCGGGCGATAAGTTTTCCGTGCCCGCCAACGTGGATGTCATCGGCACGATGAACACGGCGGATCGTTCGCTGGCTTTGCTGGATACCGCGCTGCGGCGGCGGTTCGACTTCGTTGCGCTGATGCCCGATACCCGTGCCGAGAAGGTTGTCGATGACCCGAGTAGTGCGCCATTGGCCGGCTTGGTGGTTGCCACAGAGCAAGGGGGAATTGATGTGCGCCGGATGCTGGAGAACATCAACGCGCGGATCGAAGCGCTGTACGACCGCGACCATTCCATCGGCCACGCCTACTTCACGCACCTTTGGCGCAAGCCGGATGGTCAGGAACGATTCGCGGCACTGACAGATACGTTCCGCAACCGTATCGTGCCGCTGCTGGAGGAGTACTTCTTTGAGGACTGGCAGAAGATTCGGCTGGTGCTGGCCGATAACCAAAAACGGGACCCGCAGGCGCAATTCATCATTGAAGCCGAGGAACACGAGCAGGATTTGGCAACGCTGTTCGGCAACGATCACGGTCTCGATGTCTATGTCACCAAACGGCGCCACGTCTTGCAGGAGGATGCCTTCTTCAATCCTCTGGCCTACATCGGTGTGTACCAGTCGCCGGGGGCCTGATGGATGGAAATCGGATGAACGGCCTCACCCTCTATGAATACGATGCGCTGACATTCCCTGCGTCCGGCCTTCAGGAAGGTGGTGGCCTGCGTATCGTGCCGCCGAAGGTTTACGAATGGCTAGAGTTGAAGGCGCTGCGAGCAGCCGAGCCCGATGAGGCTGGGGCTCCGTGGTTGCGCTTGACTCAGCGGCGTGGCCGACGCGCAGTGCAGGTGACAAGTTACGTGGGTGTCATCCGGGCGCCGGATGGGTTTCAGATCGAAGTATTGCCGAAGGTCGGCAAGGCCATCGGCGGCGGCGACAACGAGGCTCGAAATCTGCTGATTGAAATGTTGCGCTGTCTGGGTGGTTTTCGTCACATCCAGACAGATAGCGCAAAACTCAAGGCAACACGGATGCCCTTGCTGGAGGTCTTCATCGCAGAGTTTCTCCATACAGCCGAGCACGTCGTCAAACGCGGCCTGCGCAGCGACTACAACGCCCGCCAGGACAACTTGTTCGCCTTGCGTGGCAAGCTGCAACTGGCCACGCACTTGCGCCAGAACCTCTGCCGCCGGGATCGTTTCTTCACTGAGCACGATGAGTTTTCGACCAACCGCCCGGAGAACCGGTTGTTGCACGCGGCGTTACGCTGGGTCTTGTCGGCCACGACCTCGCAGGCGAACCAGCAACTGGCCCGCGAACTGTGTTTCGTTTTTGCCGATGTGCCGGTATCCGAGCAGGTGGCCCATGACTTCCAGCGGGTACGGCTGGATCGTGGCATGGCGCATTACGCCGATGGCCTGGCCTGGGCGCGGCTGATCCTGGAGGAAGCATCGCCACTCACGGGTGATGGCGGCCATCGCGCCCCCTCCTTGCTGTTCCCGATGGAAGCGGTATTTGAGGCGTTTGTCGCCAAGCACCTCGCGCGGCAACTGGAACGACCTTTCGTCCTGAAAACCCAGGCGCGCAGTTTTTCACTGGTCAGGCATCAAGGGCAGGACTGGTTCCGGCTCAAGCCCGACCTGCTGGTCAGAGAATCTGCCACGGACCAGCTAGTGTTGGACACGAAATGGAAGCTGATCGATGGCGCGAAGGCCAATGGCTCGGAAAAATACGGGCTGGGGCAGGATGATTTCTATCAACTGCACGCCTACGGACAAAGCTACCTCGACGGCCAGGGCGACGTGGTGTTGATTTATCCCAAGACCGAAGCGTTCAGCCAGCCACTTCCCGTATTCGAGTTCCCGAAGAGCACGGGCCTGCGATTGTGGGTGTTGCCGTTTTGCCTGCGGGACAAACGATTGCTATTGCCGCAGTGTGGCAGCCTCGATGCATTGTTCATGACAACCTCTCGATCAGATTCAGTCGTTCGAAATTCTCGAATATCTGCCTCCGCAGACGGAACCCAAATGGCGACAGGTAGTAGCTGATATGGCCTTCAACAAAACCACGCCCTCATGGAGCGACGTCAAAGCCAAGCTGGCCGACTTCGACCGCGCTGGTCTGATTGGGCTTGTGCAAGACCTGTACGCCGCCAGCAAGGACAACAAGGCATTCCTGCACGCTCGCTTTGGTCTTGGCGATGATCCGCTGGAACCTTATAAGGATGTGATCATCCGTTGGATCAATCCCCCGGACTTTCGCAACCCGATTTCGGTTAGCAAGGCCAAAAAAGCCATCAGCGATTACAAGAAAGCACTGGGCCAGCCCGAGGGCCTGGCCGAACTCACAGTGTTCTACTGTGAGGAAGTTTTCGACTTTCTGGCCGGCTGTGGCATGGATGACGAAGGCTATTACGACGCGCTGGTGCGGATGTTCGAGCAAGCGTTGAAATACGTGCGAGCCTTGCCCGCCGCGCAACAGGCCGCATTCCTCGCCCGGCTGGATCGGGTGCGGCAACTGGGGCAGAACGTCGGTTGGGGTGTGGGCGATGACTTCGATCATTTCTGGTCGGAGGCTGGATTGGCTGGGGCGGAATGAATATGAGCAAACTTCCCATCAACCTCAACGACCTGCTGCGCCAGCGAACGGTCGAGGGCGACCGCATCGAGTACAAGGCCGGATGGAACCCGGACCCGATCATCCGCACCCTATGCGCCTTTGCCAACGACATCGAAAACCTCGGCGGCGGTTATGTGGTGATCGGGCAGGATTGCGACGCCAATGGCCAGCCGTCATTTCCGCCGGTGGGTTTGCCAGACAACCAGTTGGACAAAATTCAGCGGGAACTGCTGGCCTACTGCCAGTTGATCCAGCCGCCGTATTTCCCGGTGCTGAGTGTTGAGGAAGTTGAGGGACGCAAGCTGATCGTGCTGTGGGCGCCGGGCGGCCAGAACCGTCCCTACAAGGCGCCGGAGCCGGTGACGGCCAAGCACAAGGTGTGGCGTTATTGCATCCGCCGGTACAGCAGCACGGTGGAGGCCAAGGGCGAGTTCGAGCAGGAATTGTTGAGCCTGGCGGCCAAGGTGCCATTCGACGACCGCTACAACCAGTCGGCACGGATCGAGGATCTGTCCAAACCCTTGATGCAGGCATTTTTGCAGGAGGTGGATAGCGCATTGGCGGCGGACGCGCCCGGGTTATCGGTCGAGGCATTGGCGCGGCAGATGAACGTGGCGGGCGGGCCCACCGAGTCACCGTGGCCCAAGAACGTGGGCTTGTTGTTTTTCAACGAGTACCCGGAGAAGTTCTTTCCCGGCGTGCAGATCGATGTGGTCTGGTTTCCCGAAGGCGCAGGCGGGGATCGCTTCGAGGAGAAGATCTTCAAGGGCCCACTGGCGCGGATGACGCGCGAGGCCTTGAGCTACATCCAACGCAACTTCCTACGCGAGACGGTCATCAAGCATCACGACCGCGCCGAGGCCACGCGGGTCTGGAACTTCCCCTACGCCGCCATCGAGGAAGCCTTGGTCAACGCGGTCTACCACCGGTCGTATGAAGAGCGCGAGCCCATCGAAGTGCGCATCAGCAACGAAGAACTGCTCATCTTGAGCTTCCCTGGCCCGGATCGGTCGATCCGGCTGGAAGACTTTCAGGCCGGGCGTATTGTCAGCCGTCGCTACCGCAACCGGCGGATTGGGGAGTTCTTCAAGGAACTGGAGATGACCGAAGGGCGATCCACCGGCATCCCGAAAATTCTGAAGGAAATGTCGACCAACGGCTCGCCCGCGCCGCTGTTCGAGACGGACGAAGACCGCATCTCGTTCGTGATCAGGCTTCCGCGTCATCCCTTGTCCCTTGTCCCGACAGTGGGTGGGGGGGAAGTCACAGGGGAAGTCACAGGGGAAGTCACAGGGGAAGTCACAGGGGAAGTCGGACGCCTATTGCGCGCCGTGGTTGGCGAGATGACTCGGCAGCAAATCCAGTCTGCGCTTGGTCTGAAAGGAGAGGAGCACTTCCGTGTGGCCTACCTCAAGCCGGCTTTGGAGATGGGTGTGGTCGAGATGACACTGCCTGACAAGCCAACTAGCCGCAACCAGCGCTATCGCCTAACAGCCATTGGGCAGCGCTGGCTGGATACGCATCCTGGTGGTGGCGCAAGTAGAAATCCGGAGGAATGAGTCATGGCCGTTGAGAATCTGCCCGATTTCACCCGCCCCGCCCGCCAGCGCTGGGAATCCATCTCGGCAGATATCCGCCAGCGCCTGCTGGCCAACGTCTGGTGCGGGCAATGCCGCCACGAGGTGACGATCACCAATTTCAGCGGAACCATTAAGGGTGGCGACCTGCTGCTGGTCGGCAAGTGTGCCGAGTGCCACGGCGACGTGGCGCGAGTGATCGAGGGAGCGTGAGCACGTTGCCGCAGCAACCTGCAGCAGTGCTCATTGGCCCCAATAGCAAGTTGTTCAGTAGTAAACTGCACGCCACCACTATTGAAGGCCGACTGTTCTCAGTTTGTCCCTCAACCCATAACTGTTCCGCTTGAGGACAAGCCTCTTCGCGTGGACTTGCACCGGCTCACGCACGAGGAGAGTGCCCTATACAACGACCTGCGCGACAACCGCATTCGCGCTGGACTGCGCCTGGAGCAGGAACACATCGGTTTCCACTGGCTAGCTCATCGCCTTCAACACCTTGATGGCACGACTGCATCCGATTCAGGCATCTGATCAGGCATCTTGTCATGAGTCCATAAAAAGACTATATTAAGTCTTTTTTAAATTTGGGGGATCGCCATGCGTTACTCATCACAAGTCAAGCCGATCAGCTATCTCAAAGCCAACGCCGCCGAGGTCTTGACCCAATTGACCGAGCGGCGCGAGCCGCTCGTCATCACCCAGAATGGCGAGGCCAAGGCGGTACTCCAGGACGTGGCCTCCTACGAGGAGACGCAGGAAACCTTGGCGCTGCTGAAAATTCTCGCCCTCGGCAATGCAGAGATCGAGGCCGGCAAAGTGAAGCCCGTGAGTGAAGTCGTGGTGAGGTTGCGGGCAAAACAGGCAGCCAAGTAATGGCTGGCCGAAAATACGAGGTGTTGCTCACCCAGGGCGCCGAGCAGGATTTGGAGTCGATCTACGACTACATCGCTGAATTTGACTGCAAGGCCAACGCCGACTACGTCCTGGATCGTTTGTTGGAAGTTGTGGAGGGCCTGGCCGCTTTTCCCGAGCGCGGCGCCTACCCCAAGGAACTGGTTGCCCTCGGCATCCGGGACTATCGACAGATTGTCTTCAAGCCCTACCGAGTGATTTATCGGGTGATCGGGCAGAAAGTATACATCTACGTGATCGCCGATGGCCGGCGCGATATTCAGTCCCTGCTGGCGCGTCGCCTGCTCGGTGCCTGACAGACGGCAAGATGCAACGTTCCGTAGACCTCCTCTAATCTGAATTAAGCAGTTGGCGCCGGAGGCTACGTCCCGCAGAACGTCTGATATCGCGCCGTGTGTTCTCTTGGCGCCGGGCGCGAATAAGACAGCGCGTCGCAGCTTTCGGCATACGGGTCAGCCAGCGCATCGAGCAGCCTGTCGAATGGCCCCATATCCCCGTGAAGGCTGGCGGCTTCCAGCGCCTGCTCGACCAGATAGTTGCGCGGGATGACGAAGGGGTTGGACCGGCGAAGGTCTGCCGCGATCCCGTCTGTTGGCCGTCCTTCCCTAGCCAGTCTGGCCTGCCAGCGCGGCAGCCAGGCATCCAGTTTTTCCCGATTTCCGACGAACAGGCTGAAGAGCGATGCGCCTCCTTCAGCGGCATCGGCAAGGGCGCGCCAGGCGAGGGTGAAGTCGGCTTCCCCGGCAAGCATCGCCTCCAGAAATCCATCGGCGAGCGAGGCATCTTCCTCCTCTTCGCGCTTCAGCCCCAGTTTTCGCCGCATCACCGAGAGCCATGCGCTCCGGTAATGGCCGGCGAACGCATCAACCTCTTCCGTCGCAAGCCCGACGGCGCGTTCGCCGTCTTCATCCAGCAGCGGCAGCAGCGTTTCGGCAAAGCGCGCCAGGTTCCACTGCGCAATCGCCGGCTGGTTGCCGTAGGCATAGCGTCCGCGGCGATCTATCGAACTGAAAACGGCGAGCGGATCGTAGTGTTCCATGAATGCGCAGGGCCCGTAATCCATCGTCTCGCCGGAAAGCGCCATGTTGTCGGTATTCATCACGCCGTGGATGAACCCGGCGCCCATCCATCTGGCGACGAGGCCGGCCATGCGCACTGAAGAAGCGCGCAGGAACTCGATGTAAGGCCGCCCCTGCAATTGCGGATAGTGGCGCGCAATGGTGTAGTCGGCGAGGCGCTTCAGCAAAGGGAAGTCGCCGCGCGCGGCGACATACTCGAAGGTGCCGATGCGGATATGGCTTGCCGCGACCCGGGTGAGCACGGCGCCCGGCAGCGCCGTTTCGCGGTATACCGGTTCCCCGGTCGCAACCACGGCGAGCGCCCGCGAGGTGGCGATGCCGAGGCGGTGCATGGCTTCCCCCATCAGGTATTCGCGCAGCATCGGCCCCAGCGCGGCCTTGCCGTCGCCATTGCGCGAAAATACCGTGGGGCCGCTGCCCTTGAGCTGGATGTCGCGGCGATGCCCGGCATTGTCGATGACTTCGCCGAGAAGCAGCGCTCGGCCATCGCCGAGCTGCGGCACGAAGTTTCCGAACTGATGCCCGGCATACGCCTGAGCAATCGGCTGCGATCCAGGCGCCACGGCATTTCCCGAAAAATACTGCGGCCATTCCGGAGAGTCGAGCTCGTCAGGTGCCAGCCCGAGCTCTTCCGCCAGGGAATAATTCAGCCTGGAAATTCTCGGCGCAACCTTGGGCTCGGCGCAGCCGAAGACATACAGGCCTTCCAGTTCGCGCACGTAGCTGTTGTCGAAGGTGAGCATGGGAGGGTCGGGGATGCGGAACACAAGGGAATATTATCAGAGTAATTCGCTCGACAAAAGCGGCCCATCGTAAACAGACTATCGCATATAATGGACCTCATGGCTGCGCACCATAACCTAACGAAGGAGGCGATATGTCTGATCTTTGCAGCCGGTGCACTCAATGGGCACCGCAGCTATTGAGTGTTCTGCGCATCATTGTGGCTTTCCTGTTCATGCAGCATGGCGGCGAGAAGCTGTTCGGCTTTCCTGCGCCGTTCATGTTCCATGTCCCGGCATTCTCGCTGCTCTGGTTCGCCGGTGTGCTCGAGGTGCTGGGCGGGTTCCTGATCCTGATCGGCCTGTTCACGCGGCTGGTTGCCTTCGTCCTCTCGGGAGAAATGGCGTTCGCCTATTTCATGATGCATGCGCCGCAAGGCTTCTGGCCCGTGCTCAACCACGGCGAAGCGGCAGTGTTCTATTGCTTCGTGTTCCTGTACATGGCGGCTGCCGGAGGCGGCGCCTGGAGCGTGGACAAGATGATCTGCGGCAAGAAAACCGCCGCCTGATTCTAATCGGATCAGGCGATCGCCTGTTGCCGCGCCAGTTCGACAAAGGCTTTCAGGAAATCGTCAGCGTCCGCTTTGGCCGAAGGGAGGCCGGCTGCCGCATCATAAACCGCCACCTTCCGCCAACGCCACACCGAAACCGGGGCCATTCATTTTTCGCCATCCGCGCCAATAGCCGATAACTTTCGTTCCGGTTATATTCATTGATTGGTATTTCAGCTAACGGCATGCTTCAATGACATTACCCATTACCGAGGTCCCGGCAATCATCCGAAGGAGCGAATCGGGAATGATATGCCCATGTTCCACCAGCATCAGCAGCCGATCTTGACAGGAGAGAATCATGGATGGAAATCGTGCGAATCCCGCAGGCAAATGTCCCGTCATGCACGGGGGAGCCACCACGGCCGGTATGTCGAACATGGCATGGTGGCCAAAAGCGTTGAACCTGGACATCCTTCACCAGCACGATTCAAAGACCAACCCGATGGGTAACGATTTCAACTATCGGAAAGAGGTCATGAAGCTTGACTTCGAAGCGCTGAAGAGTGACCTCAAGACCTGGATGACCGACAGCCAGGACTGGTGGCCTGCCGACTGGGGCCACTATGGCGGTCTGATGATTCGCATGTCCTGGCACGCGGCCGGAACATACCGCACTGCCGACGGCCGCGGGGGCGGTGGCACAGGAAACCAGCGCTTCGCTCCGATCAACTCCTGGCCGGATAACGTGAACCTGGACAAGGCGCGCCGCCTGCTGTGGCCCATCAAGAAGAAATATGGCAACAAGATCAGTTGGGCCGACCTGATCATTCTTGCGGGCACCATGGCTTACGAGTCGATGGGCTTGAAAACCTTCGGTTTTGGTTTTGGCCGCGGGGACATCTGGCATCCGGAAAAGGACGTCTACTGGGGCTCAGAGAAGGAATGGCTGGGTGCCAGCCGCTACGAAGGGGAAAACCGCGAGACGCTGGAGAATCCGTTGGCTGCAGTGCAGATGGGCCTGATCTATGTCAACCCGGAAGGCGTCAATGGCAAGCCGGACCCACTGCGGACGGCGCAGGACGTGCGCGTGACCTTCGCCCGCATGGCCATGAATGACGAAGAAACCGTCGCGTTGACGGCAGGCGGCCATACAGTCGGCAAGTGCCACGGCAATGGCGATGCCAAGCTTCTTGGATCCCCTCCCGAAGGGGCCGATGTCGAAGAGCAGGGGCTCGGCTGGATGAACCACACCACACGCGGCATTGGTCGAAACACCGTGAGCAGCGGACTCGAAGGCGCCTGGACCACCCACCCCACCAAATGGGACAACGGTTACTTCCATCTGCTGCTCAACTACGACTGGGAAACCAGGAAGAGCCCGGCAGGCGCCTGGCAATGGGAACCCGTCAACATCAGGGAAGAAGACAAGCCCGTGGATGTGGAGGATCCATCTATCCGCCACAACCCGATCATGACCGATGCCGACATGGCCATGAAAATGGACCCGGTCTATCGGCAGATTTCAGAGCGCTTCCATCAGGACCCCGACTACTTCTCTACCGTCTTCGCGCGCGCCTGGTTCAAACTGACTCACCGCGACATGGGGCCGAAAGCGCGCTACCTTGGCCCGGACGTTCCCGAAGAAGACCTGATCTGGCAGGATCCTGTGCCCGTCGGCCGCAAGGATTATGACATTGCCGCCGTGAAGGCGATGATCGCAGCCAGCGGCCTGACCGTCAGCGAAATGGTGACCACGGCCTGGGACAGCGCCCGTACCTTCCGCGGCTCGGACATGCGTGGTGGCGCCAACGGTGCGCGCATCCGCCTGGCGCCCCAGAAGGACTGGGAAGGTAATGAACCCGTTCGTCTGGCCAGGGTGCTGGCGGTGATGGAGGACATTGCCGGTCGGAGGGGGTGCAGCGTGGCGGATGTCATCGTCCTCGCGGGCAATGTGGGCGTTGAACAGGCAGCCAAGGCGGCGGGCTTCGACATTACCGTACCCTTTGCGCCGGGCCGTGGCGATGCTACAGATGCAATGACTGACGCCGCTTCGTTCAATGTGCTGGAACCCGTTGCCGACGGCTACCGCAATTGGATGAAAAAGAACTACGCTGTCAGCGCCGAAGAGTTGCTGCTCGACCGCACGCAACTCATGGGATTGAGCGCCCATGAAATGACGGTTCTGGTTGGCGGCATGCGCGTACTGGGTACGAACCATGGCGGGACCAGGCATGGGGTGTTCACCGATCGGGAAGGGGCGCTGACTAATGATTTCTTTGTCAACTTGACCGATATGTCCTGCATGTGGAAGCCGACAGGCGGCAACCTGTACGAAATCTGCGACCGGAGGACAGGCCGGGTGAAGTGGACGGCGACCCGTGTGGATCTGGTATTCGGATCCAACTCGATCCTTCGCGCTTATGCCGAAGTCTATGCACAGGATGACAACAAGGAAAAATTCGTCCATGACTTCGTTGCGGCATGGGCGAAGGTCATGAATGCCGACCGGTTTGACCTGAGCTAGAACCTGACCCGGCATCCGCGCGCAGCATCTCTTCCAGGTCGTCGATCTTGTCGTAAAGCAGGTTGATCCTGCGCGAAAGTCCCTGGATTTCGCCGAGAGAACTGCGGTTGACGTTGAAGTCCAGTTCGTTGCGGAGGCGGTCCCGCTTGTCCTGGCGATTCTGGCTCATCATGATGATCGGCGCCTGTATGGCTGCAATCATGGACAGGAAGAGGTTCAGCAGAATGAATGGGTAGGGATACCATGCCGCCTTTCCCAGCTTCACGTTGAGCGCCGTGTAAACCGCAAGCACCAGCGCGAAGAGGATGATGAAAATCCAGGAGCCGCCGAACGAGGCGACCATGTCGGCGATTCTCTCCCCGAAGGTTTGGGATTCCTCGATCAGGTCGTTCGGGTTGCGCGCGGCGCGCAGACGAACCAGGCTTTCGGTGGCATGGAACTGCCTGCCCATCACCGTCATCAGATCCAGCCCCGCATCCGGTTTTTGATTAATGAGCGTGGCGATGTCATTGAGATCCAGTTCGATGCATAGCGTTTCTTCGGACGCGGTCGCCTCCGACTGGTGTAGCGTCCTGGCCAGCATGGATGCAAAGCCGAACACGTCGCCCTTGATCGGCTCGTCCAGCAAAACGTTCTGATTGTCCTCGTCGATGGTGGAGACCTGGACCGATCCTGACACCATGACGTAGGCATGGTCGCTCGGGTCCCCGATCTTGTATATTCTCTGGCGGGCCGCGAACTTCCGGAGCTCGACTTGCGTCGCGAGAACGGCCAGTTCCTCTTCGTCGAGAAGGGAGAAAAGCGGAACATCCTTCAGGATCTCTACATTGCAGGTCATGGCATCCTCCGTTTTTAGGTTTCAAGAGGTCTACTGCAGCCGGGGCGATTCAAAGTCAGACCAATCAAAATTCATTGCGCCTGGCCGAATCGCTCGCACAGGCTGTTCACGGCCTCGCGCTCGCCGCGAATACGCAGGAACGCGCCTTCGCCGTCAGCGCGTTCCTCCAGCACTTCGCAGCGCGCGAAGATTTCACCGCGCTTTTGCTGCGCCGACCAGGGAAGGAAAATCTCGGCCTCGATGCGATCGCGCTGGAAAAAGGCGACTATTGCCTCACGCAATTTTGCGACATCTTCGCTCACGCGCGCACTCATCACGATGCAATCGGGATATTGCGCAAGCAGTGCCGCTTTGCGTTCGGCTTGCGCCGCCGCATCGCCGACGTGGTCGATCTTGTTGAAGACGCGGATGCGCGGCACGGTGCCCGCGCCGATCTCGCCCAGCACGGCATCGGTTACCTCGCGTTGCCGCTCGTATCCGGGATCGCTCGCGTCGATGACGTGGAGCAGCAGCGACGCATCGATCGCCTCTTCGAGCGTCGACTTGAACGACGCCACGAGTCCGTGCGGCAAGTTCTTGATGAAGCCGACGGTGTCGCTGACGAGCACGCGCGGCATGCTCTCCGGGTGAAGCACGCGCACGGTGGTATCGAGCGTGGCAAAGAGCTTGTTTTCGACCAGCACTTCGCTGCCGGTAAGTGCGCGCATCAGGGTGGATTTGCCCGCATTCGTGTAGCCTACGAGCGCTACGTTGGCGATGCCCCGGCGCTCTTGCCTTCGCGCACGCTGCGTCTTGCGCTCGACGTCCATCGCGGCAATCTCCAGCTGCAATTCGGCGATGCGGTCGCGGATCTTGCGTTTGTCCAGTTCGGTGTGCGATTCGCCGGCGCCGCGACCGCCGGTGCCGCTGCGCTGCCGTCCTTGCGGCCCCGCGAGCTTCGCCGCTTCGCGCAGGCGCGGCGCCATGTAGCCGAGGCGCGCGATTTCCACCTGGGCGCGCGCGGCGCGGGAGCTGGCGTGACGGTGGAAGATTTCGAGGATAACCATGGTGCGATCCATCACTTCGCAGCCGACTTCGATTTCGAGGTTGCGCGCTTGCGAGGGCGATATTTCGTGATCCACGAAAACGACATCGATCCTGCCTGCATTGGGGGCGGCGGCGTGCGGTGCGCGTCCCAACTCGCCGGGCTCGGCTTCGCTGTCCACAAAGGCACGTATCTCCTCCCGTTTCCCGGTGCCCAGGTAGGCCGTCGCGTCAAAGCTTGCGCGCTTCTGCGTGAAGGTGGCTATGGTCTCGAACCCCAGCGTCTTTGCCAGATCGCGCAACTCGGCCAGCGATGCCTCGAACTCCACGTCGCTCACGTTTGGCAGTTGCACGGCCGCCACGACGGCGTATTTGGGCTTCTCTTTGAGTTCTTTATGCATTCCGGGGCTGTTTCTCTTTTGAGTGGGTGAAACCGGACAGTATAGTACCTGTCGATGCAATAGTCCCCGGCGCCTTGCCATCGATTACCATGCCGGGCGTGGACATCACGGCATAGGACGTGATGTCCTTGAGGTCTTCGATCTTTCCCGACTGATGCCTGATGGGGCACTCATACTGTAGGTCAGGAACCACTGGGCGGCTCGTCCAGAGATCAAAGTCTGATTCCGTGGCCGATGAATTCCCCGCTGAAGGGATCCTTTGGCCCGGGAACCATAACCCTGAAACCAGGGATTTTGCCAACTGAAAACGGGTATGCCTTTCGGGGGCAGGTCAGTTCAGTTTTCCTTCCTCGATCAGGAAATCCAGGAACACCTTGGCAGTGAGCCCGAGTTGCTTGCCTTTCAGGTGCACCACATGCCACGTTCTGTGAAGGGGAAAATTCTCGACATCGAGGAGAACGATCTGGCCATAGCGGAGTTCCAGCGAGAGACTCGCCAGGGGTATAACGGATACGCCGAGTCCGGCCATGATGGCCTGCTTGATCGCTTCTCCAGAACCCAGCTCCATGTAGGGGCGCAGGGTGAGGCCGGCCTGGGAAAACAATTCTTCTACCACGCTGCGGGTGCCTGAACCCGCTTCGCGAACCAGAAATTTTTCTTCCGTAAGTTCGGAACTGGGGATGCTCTTCCTGTCACGCATGGGATGGTCCGGATGCGCAGCGAGCACGAGCGGATTGTCCATGAAAGGATGCATGGTCAAGTTGAGAGGCTCCGGAATTTGCTGCCCCAGTATCACGAAATCGTCGAGATTGTCGGCCAGCCTCTCGGAGATGCGCAAACGGTTCGTGACGGTCAGTTGGGGCTGGACATCGGGATAGATGCGCAAAAAACGTCCCAGGATATGCGGCAGGAAGAATTTGGCGGAGGTGACCGCAGCCAGCTTGAGCGGCCCGCCGACCTTGCCCTTCATGTCGCTCAGGGACATATGAAGCGATGAAAGCCTGGAGAGAACCTCCACGACGGCATCGTAAACCAGATCCCCGGCCCTTGTGATGAGCAGCTTCTTTCCGGCCTGCTCGATCAGCGGCAGCCCCATGCTTTCCTCGAGACGCTTCACCTGGATGTAAACCGCAGGCTGGCTGAGATTCAGCTCTTCTGCCGCACGGGTATAGCTTTTATTACGGGCAACGGCTTCGAAGAGCCGCAGTTGCTGCAGTGTCCAATGATGAATCATTTACGTTTGTATAGCTTGTGAATTTGAAATATTAAGTTCTTTTTATTACATGTGTTGGGTTAAAGTCAATCCCGCAGGCAAAAAATATTTGCAAGAAGGCGAGGCCGAGCCAGCCCGCCGATTTGATGATGCTCACCTTAATACAAGGAGTAAAACATGGCAAAAACCTACCAAGCGGGTGTCAAGGAATACCGGCAAACTTATTGGGCGCCGGACTATGTTCCCTTGGACTCGGATATCCTGGCTTGCTTCAAGATCACGCCTCAGGCGGGTGTTGATCGCGAAGAAGCCGCTGCGGCAGTCGCTGCGGAATCCTCCACCGGAACCTGGACCACGGTCTGGACCGACCTTCTGACCGATCTCGATTACTACAAGGGCCGCGCCTATGCCATCGAGGACGTTCCCGGAGACGACACCTGTTTTTATGCCTTCATCGCCTATCCCATCGACCTGTTCGAGGAAGGCTCCGTCGTCAATGTGTTCACCTCCCTGGTCGGCAACGTGTTCGGCTTCAAGGCGGTACGTGCGCTCAGGCTCGAAGACGTGCGCTTTCCGCTGCACTACGTGAAGACCTGCAATGGTCCTCCCCACGGGATCCAGGTCGAGCGCGACAAGATGAACAAGTACGGTCGTCCGATGCTCGGCTGCACCATCAAACCCAAGCTGGGCCTTTCCGCGAAGAACTACGGCCGCGCCGTCTACGAATGCCTGAGAGGCGGTCTCGATTTTACCAAGGATGACGAGAACGTGAACAGCCAGCCCTTCATGCGCTGGAGAGACCGCTTCCTGTTCGTTGCCGACGCCATCCACAACGCGGAAGCGCAGACGGGAGAGCGCAAGGGCCACTACCTGAACGTCACCGCTCCTTCCCCGGAAGAGATGTACGAGCGCGCAGAGTTCGCGAAGGAGCTCAAGATGCCCATCATCATGCACGACTACATCACGGGCGGCTTTACGGCCAATACGGGGCTTGCTCGCTGGTGCCGCAAGAACGGCTTGCTGCTCCACATCCACCGCGCCATGCACGCCGTGCTCGACCGTAATCCTCATCACGGCATCCACTTCCGCGTGCTGACCAAGATCCTGCGTCTTTCCGGAGGAGATCACCTGCATACCGGAACCGTCGTCGGCAAGCTCGAAGGCGACAGGGCTGCGACCCTGGGCTGGATCGATCTGCTGCGCGAATCGTACATCCCCGAAGACCGTTCCCGCGGGATCTTCTTCGACCAGGACTGGGGTTCCATGCCCGGCGCGTTCGCCGTCGCATCCGGCGGCATTCACGTCTGGCACATGCCTGCGCTTGTGACCATCTTCGGCGACGACTCGGTTCTCCAGTTCGGCGGCGGCACCCTGGGCCACCCCTGGGGCAATGCAGCTGGCGCTGCAGCCAACCGCGTTGCACTGGAAGCATGCGTTGAAGCCAGAAACCGCGGCCGCAACCTCGAGCGCGAAGGCAAGGAAATTCTCACCAAGGCGGCAGCCAGCAGCCCGGAATTGAAGATCGCCATGGAAACATGGAAAGAAATCAAATTCGAGTTCGACACCGTCGACAAGCTCGATGTGCAGAACCGTTGAGACCACTTGAATAAGGAATTGAATCATGGCTGACGTACAGGATTACAAGCAAGCAATCAAATACGAAACCTTCTCTTACCTGCCGGCGCTTTCGCCCGAGGAGATCAGGGAGCAGATCAAATATATCGTCAATCAGGGCTGGAATCCTGCGGTCGAGCATGTCGAACCGCAGCGCTCCTTCAACTACTACTGGTACATGTGGAAGCTCCCGATGTTCGGCGAACAGAGTGTGGACCGCATCCTCACCGAACTCGAGTCCTGCCATCGCGAGCATCCGGGGCACCATGTCCGGCTGATCGGCTACGACAACTACTCGCAGTGTCAGGGAACAGCCTTCGTGGTGTACAGGGGAGCCTGAGGAATGTCGGGTTTCCGGTCAATCGAGTGACGAGCATGAGGACAGGATGATGTCTGGACAAACTTCAAACAGCGAGGCGCGATCCGCCGCCATGGCGAGGCGCCGGGCCATTTCAAAAGGCGGCGCAGGAACCATGTCGAAGTCTGATTCGGCGCTGGCGGGATTGAGCGGCAATGAGCTGGCGCGCGCAAGGCGGGCGATGCTGGCGAAGGGCGGCAAGAATCTGTCGCTTCCGCCTGTTTCTTCGGAGGTATCTGCACAGGTGGAGTATGCCCATCTGGAACCGCAGCCCGAAGAAAAGGCGCCTCAAGTGGAATTGCAAAACGGGCGGAAAGCTGCCAGGCAGCACCGTGCGAGGCAATGCATGGGCAGGGGGGATGCGCCGGGTTGCCGTCCTTCCGGCCGCCTGCGCCCTGTTCCGAAAAAGGTGGAGTTCGGCACGACCCTTTCAGGCAGCCTGGTGAGCGGCAGCCAGGTCGAACGCACCGTACAGGTGACGGGGAACGAGGCTGGAACCTGCAGAACGGTGACCGGAACCGAATATATAGGATCTGAACAGTTCGAGCGGTTCTGCGACGTGCGCCCGGAGGCTGCGGCAGCCAAGATCGGCGTCAGCGAGACAGGCCGCGGCAGCCTGGTGACAGGAAGCCAGATCGGCAGGTCGGGTCGAATGACTGGCGACGAATCGGGAAGCTGCAAGACCGTGACCGGAACGGAATATCTCGGAGCCGAACGCTTCGAAGAATTCTGCCAGCGCAGGGGAATCGCCGAGCGGTCCGAAAAGGTGGTCGTCGGATCGACGCAAGGCAAGGGCATGGTGGTGACCGGGTCTGACGAGGCGCGCTCGATTCGCGTGACAGGGACCGAACCCGGCTCATCCCGCATCATTACGGGTGCCCAGTATGCCGACGCCGGCGTTGCCAGAATGACGATAAACGGCCCTGCCAAGGTGGCGCTGACTCATACCGTGGCAGGCAGGCCGGTGACCGGATCCGAAGTCGGGCGTTCGGTGAAGGTGACGGGGGACGAGGCCGGCGAATGCATCCAGGTTTCCGGCTCCGAATATCTTTCCAACGAGCAGTTCGCCACGCACTGCGGCACGCGTCCTGCGCCGGCCCCTTCGAGGGTGGCAGAGGCGCGCAGCCGCAGCGGGCAGAAGATTACCGGTGTGATGGCGATTCCGGGCCCAAAGCCGACCGGTGACGAGCACGTGGGCTGCCGGCTCGTCACCGGAAACGATAATTACAGTGGTCAGGAATCGCCCGCATCAACAGGCAAAGGTTATGCCGTTTCCGGAACGATGCTGGCAGGCCCGGGCAAGGTGACGGGCAGCGAAACCGGAAGCAGGTTGCCGATAAGCGGTACGCCCTATGCAGGCCGGGCGCAAAGCGATGGGCAGTGCGGCTGCCGACACGCCAATCAGTCGGACCGCATTGCAGCCCAGTCCAGCAGGTTCGTTCCCAGGGAGCATCCTGTGCAACAGCCTGAATTGGAGTCCGTTGCGGCCGAATTTAGCGTCCTGAGTCCGGCTCGCCTGGCTCAGCGGCGCGTGACAGGTACCCGATACGGCAGTGCCGAGCGCATCACGGGACCGGGCGACAGGGCAGATGGCCTGGTATCGGGCACCCCTGAATTCCGCTATCGGGACGAGACCTTGCCCGAGCCCATACAGATCACCAGAATGGTCACCGGGGAAGGCAGGGAGCAGGGTACGCGCATCACGGGAGACGATTGGGCGAGAGGCGGCAGGATAACCGGAACGGAAGGCATGTCGGCGCAGGGACGCAATCCGACGCAGCGCGGAGAAGTTCGCAGGATGGCTGTCGGTGCGCGGGCCAATATGGAAATCGAGCGCCCCGAAATCCCGGCCGCGAAAGTAACGGGAAGCAGCGGCAATACTGGAAAAGGCGCCTTGATCACGGTTTCAGGGGGGGCGAGGGGATAGCATGAATACCCGTAACGCCTATGCTCTGAGATCGCGCCAGGCTGGAAAGGTTGCGCCTTTCGGGCTCGGCACTGCCCCGAGGCCATTGGCTCTGGCCGATGCAGACATGCCGCCCCATCCTGCCTGTGCCACGCTGCCCAACCGCGTATGTCGCCATGTGCTCGCCGACCGCAATGAAAATGCCAGGCTCAACGCCAGGGAGCAGGCGGTGAAAGGGCGCTTCGATGCCATCGTTCCTGCGTTGAAGGCGATTTCGGCCTTGCAGCACGGCGCGGATTTTGTCGAGCGGGCTCAGGCTTTGGCCCGGCAGCAGCTCGGATATGCATTGCCGGAGGAGATCCTCGAGAATGCCTGGTCCAACGGACTTGACGTGAAGGCGCTTTACGCCCGCTGCGTATTCGCTGCCCTGCTGGCTTCTGCAGAGGAGTTTTCTGCCGAATACGGGAGGAGAAACGGCTCATGGCAGGATCTGCACAGCTTCTTCCTGGATTGCGGGTTCCATGCCATCGACATCAGTCCCTGCGCGGACGGAAGGCTGAAGGGGCTGCTTCCCTACATCCTCCGCCTGCCGGCCACGCCTTTCATCAGGCGCAAGGCTTATGCCGGCGCGATGTTCGACGTCGAGACCGATGTCAGGCAGTGGATGGCGGTCGAACTCGGGCGGTTCAGGGAAGGGGTGCCCAATCTTGCGGAAGCGGAGACCCGCTATCTGAAGATCGCGGTTTACCACCTGAGTTCATCCAGCCCTGATCACGAAGGGTGTGCAGCGCACGGCAGCGACGACAGCCGGGCGATCGAGGCGGCGCTGCAGCGGCTTCTTGAATTCAGGCAGGCGATAGAGAACTCTTTCTGCTGCGGAGCGGGAACCGACATCCTGCTGATCGGCGTGGATACCGATACGGATGCAATTCGCGTCCATGTCCCGGACGAAAACGGGAATCTCTCGGCAAGCCGGTATGTGGACAACGCAGCACTCTATGCAGCCTCGCTGGGCTTCGGTGAAAACGAGGCGAGGCTCGCGGTGCACCAGGCGATACTCGATGCCGGGGCATCGAAGCCGCACGAAGGAATGCGCAGGTTGATCGCCAACCTCTTGATCAACAACCTTTCCCAGATCGAGTATGTGGCCGAATACTACGGCGGGCGCTATCAAGACATCGGGCATGCCGAGCGCTACATCAGCGTCGGCGACGGATTCGAGGAAGTGCAGATGCGCAATGTTGCCTACTATGCCCACCTTCATACCCTTGAAGAGGGTATGGCGGATATGGACATCGGCATCAAAATTTTCAGGCAGTTGATGGTGCGGCGGGGATTGCCGGTGCCGATTGCCATCCATTTCAGGTATGACGCCAGGGTTCCCGGTTCGAGAACGCGTGCGGTGAGCCGGACGAAGCGGGTCGAGGAAGCCATTCGTTCCCGGTATCTGGACCTCGATGCCGCAGGCCTGCTCGCCTGCCACCTGACCGTTCAGGATCTGCCTGCGGGAAGCCTGATTGAGGAGATCATTGATGAAAATCATGCAAGTTGAAAAGACGCTGGTTTCGACCAACCGCATTGCCGATCTCGGCCACAGGCCGCTGCTCGTGGTTAGGGAGAAGGCCGGAGGTGCAAGGCAGGTGGCGGTCGATCCCATCGGCTGCATCCCGGGCGACTGGGTGATTTGCGTGGGCTCCTCAGCTGCTCGCGAGGCAGCGGGGAGCAAGGAATATCCTTCCGATCTGACGATCGTGGGGATCATCGATCACTGGAGCGGAGAATGACATGGAAATCATGAAGGTTCAATCCGATCTGGTGGCAACCCGCAGGGTGGAGGGTCTGAAGAACATTTCCCTGCGCGTTCTGACGGACGCCAAAGGAGGGGTCAGCGTGGCTTGCGACCCGGTCGGCGTACCGGAAGGGAAATGGGTGTTGACGGTCAGCGGTAGCGCCGGGCGCTACGCTTCCGGGGATCCAAAGTTGCTCACCGATCTCACCATAGCGGGGATCGTCGATGAGTGGGATGAAGCTGTTTGATTGTTGTTTTTTTGATTCATTTCTGTAAAGGAGAAAAGCATGGCTGAAGTGACTGGAATTGCCCTTGGCATGATCGAGACAAGGGGTCTCGTGCCCGCGATCGAAGCGGCGGACGCGATGACGAAGGCAGCAGAGGTTCGCCTGGTTGGCCGGCAGTTTGTCGGCGGTGGATATGTGACGGTGCTGGTCCGGGGCGAAACCGGTGCGGTCAACGCCGCAGTGAGGGCGGGGGCCGACGCATGCGAGCGTGTCGGAGACGGCTTGGTTGCCGCGCACATCATCGCCAGGGTCCACAGCGAAGTGGAAAACATCCTGCCCAAGGCGTCCGCCTGAGGCAGCACTTGACTTGAAGGGAGAAAGAAATGGCTGAAGTGACTGGAATTGCCCTTGGCATGATCGAGACAAGGGGTCTCGTGCCCGCGATCGAAGCGGCGGACGCGATGACGAAGGCAGCAGAGGTTCGCCTGGTTGGCCGGCAGTTTGTCGGCGGTGGATATGTGACGGTGCTGGTCCGGGGCGAAACCGGTGCGGTCAACGCCGCAGTGAGGGCGGGGGCCGACGCATGCGAGCGTGTCGGAGACGGCTTGGTTGCCGCGCACATCATCGCCAGGGTCCACAGCGAAGTGGAAAACATCCTGCCCAAGGCGTCCGCCTGAGGCAGCACTTGACTTGAAGGGAGAAAGAAATGGCTGAAGTGACTGGAATTGCCCTTGGCATGATCGAGACAAGGGGTCTCGTGCCCGCGATCGAAGCGGCGGACGCGATGACGAAGGCAGCAGAGGTTCGCCTGGTTGGCCGGCAGTTTGTCGGCGGTGGATATGTGACGGTGCTGGTCCGGGGCGAAACCGGTGCGGTCAACGCCGCAGTGAGGGCGGGGGCCGACGCATGCGAGCGTGTCGGAGACGGCTTGGTTGCCGCGCACATCATCGCCAGGGTCCACAGCGAAGTGGAAAACATACTGCCTTCTTCTGCAAAATCGGGCGGAAGCGGCCGGGATGCCGAAGTCGCCATGGAGCAGAGTTGAGGTAGGTCCATGAAGACCCGCGTGACCAGCTATCTGACGGATGCGCTTTCCCATGAAATGGGCATCGTGCAGCAATACCTTGCGCAATCCAGGTTGTGCGCCCTGTTGGGGCTGCCTGAAGAAGGCTACTTTCGGCGCGAAGCCGGGGAGGAGCTGGAACATGCGGCGCAACTGATAGAGGTTCTGCTGAAGCTGGGTGTCTCTCCCAATGCCACCCGGCTGGCTTCCGTAAGGCCTGGGCGAAATCTTTTCGAGATGTTGAGCATAGATCGCCAGCTCGAGATGGAAGCGATCCGTCTTTACGGAGAAGCTGCGGATTATTGCGAGCGCTTCGGGGATGCGGCGATGGCAGGCTTTTTTCACGGCTTGATGCGCGACGAAGAACATCATCTGGGCGAGCTGGACAGGATGCTGGCGAGCCTCAAAGGAAAGGAGCAATGACATGAGCAACGGATGGGAAACCAGCCAGTCATTCATGACTCGGCGCTACGAATTCGCCTCCTACCCGGAGACGCGGGCTTTTCTCGACAGGCTGGCGGAATATTCGAAGGAACGGGGATACTACCCCGACCTCAATTTCGGAAAGAACCACGTCAACGTCAGCATCACGTCGGAAAATCCCGATCGCAGCGCTTTTGCTGTCGGGGTGGACGCGCTGGTCCAGGGTTAACGGGACATGGCGAGCATCGCGCTGGCCAATCTCAAGGGAGGATGCGGGAAGTCGACGCTGGCATTGAACATCGCGGCTGGCCTTGCCCAAAGGGGCAAGGTTGCGCTGATCGATGTCGATCCGCAGGGTGCGCTGGCGCATTGGGCAGACTGGGCAGCAGCGGACATTCCGGATCTGCGCGTGATTTCAGGGCTCCGCAAGCTTGTCGAGGCGAAAATGAGCTTCGATTACGTGGTGGTCGACTGTCCTCCTTCTGTCGACTGGAACCTGACCGGCAAGGTTCTCGAGACCGTCGAAAAGGTGCTGCTTCCCGTCATTCCGTCACCGCTCGATCTCTGGGCGACAAATGATGCAGCTTTGGCCATAGACAGGGCAAGGCGTTCGAATCCGGATCTCGAGGCATGGCTGGTGCAGAACCAGGCCGAAAAGCGCAGCGCATTGTCAGGTGCAATGGCCAGAGTGCTCGACCAGCAGCGACTTCCCCTGCTGAATGCCGCGGTCAGGAGAAGGGCCGTCTACAGGCTTGCGCTGCTTGAAGGCAAAAGCGTTTACCAGATGGGGGCAAGAGGGCGAGAAGCGGTTTCCGAAATCGAATCCATCCTGAAGGAGCTATTGATAAAATGAGCAAAATGGAAGAAAAGCTTAAGGCAAGCATCAAACCCAAGCGGCCCGCAAGGGCCAAGCCGCAGCCCGGAACCCGTTCGCCAGGGAAGGCTGTTGCTCAAGACGCTGATCTGAATTCACCCGATATTTCGCTCCATCCGCAGCGCGTCTGGCCTGATTGAATCTAGGGAATCGGCATGGCGATTCAACTGGCTGAATATGAAGAACTGCTGGAGGAGCTTGGCGAGGGAGCCCGCTCGGCCATGGAGGCTGCCTGGAAGGATTCGGCAAGAGTCTTCTCGCCCCGGGGGCTGGATGCCTATGTCAGGTCAGCGGCAGGCCTCAAGGCGCTCGGCAGGGGGAACGATCTCGTGGAATCCTTCATCGAGAGCGCGCCACAGGTCGCCAGGGAAATAGGGGAGCAGGCGGTCAGCGACCTTTTTTCTGCAGCCATCAAAATGTATTCGAAGACGAGCGCAGGCGTGCTCGTCCTGCTGTTCGCCACGGCCCCGACAGCGGCTGCTAGGCTGGGCGAGCTCGAATTGTTCAGGGGATATCTGGCTCTTCTGGATGTGCTCCTTTCCCAGGTGCCGAGGGCGTTGCGCCCGATGCTTGAGAAGCTGGATGTGCTGCTCGCCCATCTGACACTCGGCGGATTGCGCCGCTGGGCTATGTGGGGAGCTTCGGCGTACCGCAGCGATTTCGAAAGCCAGGCGCGCTACTTCGGGCTGGAAAGCGAGGATGCGCTGGCTGTCATGAAGAAGGAACAGCGCGGGGTGCTCTTCGTCGATGTGCAGCGCAGATTGATCATGTATCTCAGAGCGCTCTGGGGAAGGGATTTCTTCATGCGCCCAACTTCGGGGGATTTCGAAACCCGCGCAGGCTACCGGCCCTACGTCGAATCGTATTTCATCCACCTGCCCGATGCGTTCGACAATGTCGGGCAGATATCCGGTCTGGAAATCTATCGTGCAGCCGCCGCCCATGCCGCTTCCCATATCGTATATTCAAGGCGCGATCCCGATCCTGAATCCCTCGATCCGATGCAACGCGCCCTGATCGGCGCAATCGAGGATGCCAGGGTCGAAGCTCTTGCGTGCCGTGCCTTTCCAGGGCTGAAGTCGATCTGGCTCGGGTTGCTTGCGCCGAGAACGCCAGGGGACGAGCGCTTTGGCGCATTGCTCGACGGCATCGCGCGTGCGCTCCTCGACGAAAGTTACGGGGATGCCCATCCATTGGTCGAGGCGGCGAGAAAATCCTTTGTTGCCGCATCAGACAATCTGGAAGACAAGGCAATGGCGAGGGAAATCGGCCTCGAGCTTGCAAGAATCGCAAGCGGCATGCCTTTCAATCCCAGAACGGATGTCGCCAGCAGCCCATACCGCGACGACAACCGCCATCTCTGGGCGGATCCGGATGAGGACGAGATGCTCCTTCTGACCGGTCAACGCACTCAGGTAAGAAAATACGTCAGCCTGATGGAAATGATCAACACCGTCGATGTCGAGTTCGCAGGGGAGGATGCCGAGGAGATATGGGTCCTGCCCACCGAGCTTTACGACGACGATGGGGTGAGCTTCAACGAGCGGGAAGGACGTGAGCCTGCCGCTTCCCCTGTCCATTACAGGGAATGGGATTATCAGACCCAGCTCGAACGGCCGAACTGGGCAACGCTTCTGGAGAGGCGCCCCAAATACGGCGATCCCGGAAAAATCGACGAAGTGATAGAAAAGCACAAGCCTCTGATCAGAAGGCTGAAGTATCTCATAGAGGCGATACAGCCGCAGGGTGTCATCAGGCAGCGCAAGGTCGAGGATGGCGACGACATCGACATCAATGCCGCAATTCATGCTGCAGTCGACCTGCGTATGGGGATGCAGCCCGACCCGCGAATCGGGATCAGAACCCGTTTCCAGATCAGGGATCTGTCCGTCCTGCTGCTGATCGACCTTTCCGAATCGACGAACGATCCGGTCAGGAATGGCGACGGAGAAGTTCGGGTGCTGGACCTCGCCAGGGAGGCGACGGCTTTGCTGGCAGATGCCCTCTCCAAGATCGGGGATCCTTTCGCTATCCACGGTTTCGATTCGAATGGCAGGCATGAGGTGGAGTATTTCAGGTTCAAGGATTTCGACGGGCCTTACGACGACAAGGTCAAGGCAAGGCTCGCCGGGATGACGGGAAAGCTGTCGACAAGGATGGGTGCGGCGCTTCGTCATGCCGGATCCCTTCTCTCCCGGAGACCGAGCCAGAGGAAGCTGATCTTTCTTCTGACAGATGGGGAGCCCGCCGACAACGATGTGCGCGATCCCCAATACCTTCGCCACGATACCAGGAAAGCTGTCGAGGAGCTGGCTCGACAGGGAATCACCACCTTCTGCCTGAGTCTCGACCCTCATGCGGATGAGTATGTTTCCAGGATATTCGGCTTCAGGAATTACATGGTGCTCGATCATGTTTCCAGGCTGCCGGAAAAGCTTCCCACCCTTTACATGAGTCTGACGAGATAAATCAAAGGAGAATGCCATGCCGATCATCGATATGAGGGACATGCTGAAACATGCCTGCCGCAATGGTTATGCTGTCGGCGCATTCGAAGTCTCCAGTCTGGAGGTGCTCCAGGCAATAATCGCTGCAGCAGAGCAGCACAGGGCACCGGTCATTCTCGACATTCCGGATGGCGAAAATTGCGAACTGCTGATGACGGCAGCCGAGATGGCTGCACGCCGGGCCAGTGTCCCAGCAGCACTTCACTACAGATGGGGATACGGCATCGATTCGGTACGGCATGCCGCAAAAAACGGCTGCAACGGGGTTTCTGTCGACGGATCCAACCTGCCTTTGGGCGAGCATATCGAGCTGACAAGGGAGACTTGCGAAATGGCAAAAACCTGCGGCGTCGCTTGCGGGGGGGTGCTCAGTGGCGAGGGGCTTACCCATGTTGCGGAGGCCAGAGGTTTTGCCGAAAAGACGGGGGTCGACTTTCTCGAAGTTTCCTTCAGCAACAGGAATTCGGGCGGCAAGGCGAGGCCGGACTGGACCCGGCTCAGAGAGATCGGCGAGGCAGTCGGCGCTCCCCTGTCTGCCGAAGCAGGCTGCGAATTGTCCGGTGAGCAGTATCGCAAGCTTGCAGCGCTTGGCGTGGCCAAGGTAACCTGCCGAATTCCCCTTGAAGATATTGCCCAGAAGCTGATTCGCGGCAAATCGACCCTGCATTCGCTTCTTTCCGGACTTGCCCAGGAGACTACGGACGAAGTCGGACGATACATGCTTCTGCTCGGTGCAGCAGGAAGGGCAGCGGAGATTCTCGCCCAGTCCAGGATATGGTTGAATGTCGAGCATGTCGTGGCTTTCAATGCGCCCTTCTGCTCGGAGGCGGAACTGCGCTTTGCCATGAAGGAAGGGCAGCGCATTCTTGGAGGCATTCCTGGCGTTCGTTCGGTTCTGGCAGGAAGCGTAACCGAAAAGAGCGCACGCTACCGGCATTGCTGGCTTGTTCGGCTGACCTCTCCTGCCGCCCTGGAAAACTTCAGGAAGCATCCGGATCGGACTGCATTCGAGGAAAAGTTTTTGCGCCCTGCAACAGCGGACCGCATCATAGGTGACTACACCATTGCAGATCAGGACACGGGGGCAGAGCAGCTTCCTCTTTCGATCGCCCATCCTGCAGATACGGAAGCGGGAAAAAGAGCGCAATACAAATGGAGGGTTGATCATGGTTGATATAGGTTTGGTCATGGGATCCGATTCGGATTGGCCGGTAATGCAGGCTGCCGCGCGCATCCTGGAAGAATTCGGCATCATTCACGAGGCCAGGGTGGTATCCGCTCATCGTACCCCCGATTTGCTGTTCGAATATGCGGCAAGCGCCCGCGAACGCGGATTGAAGGCGATCATTGCCGGGGCGGGAGGCGCAGCCCACCTTCCCGGCATGCTTGCCGCAAAAACGACGATTCCGGTCCTTGGGGTTCCGATACCGAGCAGGCACCTTCAGGGATTGGATTCACTGCTTTCCATCGTGCAGATGCCGAAAGGGATACCGGTCGCCACTTTTGCAATCGGTGAGGCAGGCGCAGCCAATGCCGCCCTGTTTGCTGCAGCGATGCTGGCGAACGCCGATTCCGGAATCAGCCAGGCTCTGTCCAGGTTTCGCGAGCGGCAGGCGGAAAAGGTCCTGGGGATGGAGCTTTCGCGAAACACATGATTCTTCCTCCGGCCAAATTGGGGATCCTCGGCGGCGGACAGCTGGGCCGCTATTTCGTCAGGGCTGCCCACGACCTCGGATACAGCGTGATCGTTCTTGATCCCGATCCGGATTCGGTTGCAGGCAGGATAGCCGACGAGCACCTGGTCGCTTCCTACGAAGACGAGGATGCGCTCATGCATCTGGCTAGCCAGTGTCAGGTGGTGACGACAGAATTCGAGAACGTACCGGCCCTTTCCCTGGTCAGGCTGGAACGACACCTGCCAGTTCGCCCAGGCGCCAGGATCGTTGAAATATGCCAGGACAGGCTGCTCGAGAAGTCGTTCTTCGCGATGCAAGGGCTTCCCCATGCGCCTTTTGCAGTGATCGGAAGCGAAGCGGACATCATGGGCGCGGATCCGGGCCTTTTCCCCGGGATCCTCAAAATTTCGAGGTTCGGCTACGACGGAAAGGGGCAGACTGTCGTGAAGGACAGGGGAGCCGCACTGGAAGCCTTCAGGGGTTATGAAGGCGCGCTGTGCATCCTCGAGCGCAAGCTTCATCTGGAAAGCGAAGTGTCTATCATCCTGGCCAGGGATCCGTCTGGCAACTGCGTCGCCTACCCGCTTGTAGAGAATCGGCATCGGGACGGCATTCTCGATTTTTCCCTTGTGCCTGCAGCAGTTGCTGAAGAACTTGGGGAGGAGATCAGACGTATGGCGTTCGGCATTGCGGAAAGGCTCAACTATGTAGGCGTGATGGCGATCGAATTCTTCATTGTTGGCGGCAAGCTCTGCCTCAACGAACTTGCACCGCGCCCCCACAACTCGGGTCATTTCAGCCTCGATGCCTGCGTCACCAGCCAGTTCGAACAGCAGGTCAGGGCAGTCTGCGGGCTTCCGCTCGGGAATGCGGGATTGTTGTCCAATGCGGCCATGTTCAATCTACTGGGCGATCTCTGGTTCGGGCAGGAACAGGCTGCCGAGCCCGACTGGGCAAGGCTGCTTTCGGTGGACGGGTTGAAGCTGCATCTCTATGGCAAGAAGAAAGTTCGCCCAGGCAGAAAGATGGGACATTTCACGCTTCTCGGCAAGGACAGCAAGCAACTCTGCATGGCCGGTCGCAAAGTGAGGGATGACCTGGTGTAGATGAGCAGCTTTTCCTATTCTGGTTCGATATTCAGTTTTCTGACCAGGCATGGCAAGGAAAAGGTCGTCTCACCGGTACTTGAGGCGAGGCTTGGCTGCAAGATCACTCATACCGATAAATATGACACTGACCTGCTTGGCACCTTCAGCCGGGAAAGGAAAAGGGCTGGCAACCAAATCGAAGCGGCGCGAAGCAAGGCCAGAATCGGGATGGAACTGACCGGGCTGAAGCATGGAATTGCCAGCGAGGGAGCTTTCGGTCCGGATCCATTTACCGGCCTGCTGCAGTGGAATGTCGAAATGCTGGTTTTGATCGACGACGAAAATGGCCTCGAGCTGACCGGGATTGCGCAGCGTCCCGCAAGATTTGCCCACTGTTCATGCAGAAGCTGGGCCGAGGCGGAAGAATTTGCCGTTCAGGCAGGATTTCCAGGCCATCAACTTGTTGTCAGGCCGGCCCATCAGGAGGATCTGCGCGTCGAAAAGGGAATCTCGGACTGGGAGGCGTTGAAGCCATCTTTTGACAGAGCGCTTCGCGAGTCCGGCAACGGCATGGTATTCATAGAAAATGATCTGAGGGCTCATGCCAATCCTGATCGTATGGATACCATAAGGCTTGCTGCTCTGGATCTCTGCGAAAAGGTTATGTCATTTTGCCCTGCCTGCGGCGTTCCGGGCTTCTGGCTTTCCGAACATGTTGCGGGACTGCCTTGTGCCGATTGCGGCATGCCTACCCGGCGCCCGAGATCTGAAATCTGGAAATGCCGCGCTTGCAATTTTCATCAGGAAAGGGGCGTGGATATGAATTTCGCTTCACCCCAGCATTGCGATCACTGCAATCCCTGAGCTTATCTGCTGCCATAGGGATTGAGCAAGTCGATATGCTGCTTGAGAAACTCCATGAAGGTCCTGGCGACCACCGACAGTTGTTTGTCCTTTGACCTGACCAGATACCAGGAGCGCTTGATTGGGAATCCGTCGACATCGAGAATCGTAATGTCCCGCTGCGAGGCATCGAGGTTGAGTGTGCTCTTGGACAGGACCGCGAGGCCCAGTCCGCCAGCTACTGCCTGCTTGATCGCCTCGTTGCTTCCGAGTTCCATTTTTACCCTGAGTGGAAAGCCGCGCTCTTTGAACACTTTTTCGATGGCCAGCCTTGTGCCGGAACCATGCTCACGGAGTATGAACTGTTCGCCGGCAATTTCGGAAAACTGGATGTGCTGTTTCGCGGCAAGTGGATGAAATTGTGGCGCCAGCACGACTAGCGGATTATCGAGAAAAGGCTCCGACTGGCTAGCGATGTCTTCAGGGGGGATGCCCATGACGTAAAGGTCATCCTGGTTTTGTGCCATTCTTTCAAGCAGGCGGTCTCTGTTGACCACCTCAAGCGAGATATCAATGCCGGGATACCGGCTGCAGAATGGCCCAAGAATTCTGGGCATGAAATACTTTGTGGTCGTAACGGCCGCTATGCTCAAGCGACCCTGCTTGAGGCCTTTTAGATCGGCAATGGTCTGCTCGAATCTCCCCCACGAATCAAGCCAGGCGCTGCAGGTGGAATAAAGCTCTTCGCCCGCCTGGGTAAGAAATACCTTCTTGCCGATCAGCTCGATAAGCGGCAACCCGATTTCCTCTTGAAGCAGCTTGATCTGTTTCGAAACCGTGGGCTGGGCGACATGAATTTCCTCGGCCGCCCGAGAATAGCTCTTCAATCTCGCAACTGCTTCGAAAACCTGCAATTGGCGCATGGTCACACGCATCATCTTCGGCACCTCCTTAATATAGCCAAAAGGGTATGGTTTTTATTATAACAATTCATTTTTATTTTGATCATGTCTTCCATAGAATGGGTTCAAGCAGCTGTCAGTGCTTGAATCATCAATTCCTGGAGGAAGATATTATGGTCGTCAATGTGTCTTTATGCATCCTGCTGGCGCCGATGCTTCTCATGCTGGTCGGGTTGCTGCCGAGCAGATGGGCTAACAGAAATCCGGCAATGATCGGAAGGCTTTGCCACAAGGCTGCAATGGCTGCTTTGCTGATATCGATTCTTGCGGCAGTGCTCAGGACAGTTTCGTCAGACCGCGCTTTTTCTCAGAAAGCCATTGAGTTGCCGCTGGGATCTTCCTTTCTGTCCATCGATGTCTTCTATAACAGCGTCACGATGATTCTGCTGATGCTCGTTTCATTCGTAGGGATGATTGTGGCCAGATATTCGCATCGCTACCTTCACGGTGATCCCAACCAGGGCCGTTTCTTCAAATGGCTGAGCCTGACGCTTGCTTCGATCCTCAGTCTCATTGTGTCAGGCAACCTGATCATGTTCCTGGCTGCATGGGTGGCTACGAGCCTCTGCCTTCATCAGCTGCTGATGTTCTACGGCGATCGGCCGGCTGCCGTGCTTGCGGCGCATAAGAAATTCGTTGCCAGCCGTATTGGCGACATCAGCCTGATTGCAGCGGTTGTGCTGATCGGATCAAATTTGCATACATTCGAATTTTCGGAAATATTCCGTGTCATGGAGGGGTATAAAGATAGCCTGCCTCTCGCTCTGCAATTGGCGTCATTTCTGGTCGTGCTGAGTGCAGCTCTGAAGTCCGCTCAGTTTCCCCTGCATGGATGGCTGGTTCAGGTAATCGAAGCGCCGACCCCCGTTTCCGCATTGCTGCATGCCGGCATCGTCAATGCCGGTGCATTCCTGGTGATCAGAATGAGCCCCGTTCTTTCCTTCTCGCCAGTCGCGCTGGGCCTGCTTGCTGTAATAGGTCTCGTCACCCTGGCCCTGGCTTCGCTTGTAATGCTCACCCAGACCAGCATCAAGGTCTCGCTTGCGTGGTCGACGGTCGCTCAAATGGGATTCATGTTGCTGGAATGCGGGCTTGGCTTGTACAGCCTGGCCATGCTCCATCTGGTTGCCCATTCGCTCTACAAGGCACATGCCTTCCTCGCATCCGGTAGTGGGGTTGATTCCTTCCGTGCTCCGCAGATACCTTATTCGCCGTCAGGATTCAGGCCGGGCAGGTTGGTCCTGTCCCTCGCGATCTCAATCATGATGGCAGGTGCGGTTGCGTTGGCATTCGGCCTGACTCCGAGTCAGCAGCCCGCTCTCCTGGCAATGACTGCCATCGTGGCGATCGCAGTCAGCCAACTCCTGCTTCAGGCTGCAAACATGGATAGAACGCTGCCATTTCTGCTTCGCGCCCTGGGCCTGAGCCTGATGGCATGCGTGGCCTACTTCGCATTGCATGATGCATTCGCGAGGCTGTTGCAGGGCAGCGCGATCCCCCTGCGTGCTACGGGAGCGCTGCAATACACTTTGGCAGTGCTCGTGGTGATCTTCTTCCTCTTCCTCCTGTTGCTGCAGCATATTTTCAGGAATGCGAGAGGGGGCGTATGGGAAGCCACTTACGTACATCTCTACAACGGTATGTACGTCGACGTCTATATCACGCGCATGCTGCAAAAGCTTTGGCCGCTTCCTCAAACAATTCAGGCTTAGGGAGATCGATCATGTACAGTTCAACGAATGGAATCAACTGCGGTATGGACAATTCCGAACTCGGTCTGGATTCGGCTGCCCAAAGTTCGTGCCCCCCTGAAATCGATCGCTTCATCGATTCGGCCTGCTCAAGAATTGCGCCGCTCTGGCCACTCAAGCACTTTGTTGCAGTCAATCCATTTTTCGGGCTCATCGACCACTCTTTCCAGGATGCCTCCGACACTCTTGCGAGAGTGATCGGTAACAGTCTTTACATGCCGCGGTCTTATTACCTTGAGCAGATGGAGTCGGGGCGCATCACCGATCAGGATATCGAGCAGGCGATCATCGCCTGCGGCAGCAACAAGAGCCTGGAAAATATCAGGCACGAGCTTTATCTTCCGGCACCTTTGCCAAATATGGGCATGGCCTCCGTCAGTGAAGTATTGGACAAGGTGGAAGGGGGAATCTGGACGGGGTTCGTGATGGAACGCATCAGCCTGCATTGTGCCGCCCATTTCGACCTGGGGCAGGCGCTTTTTGCCTATCCATGGAAAGGCAAGACGCTATACCAATCCTGGTTGAGATCTGCGGCAATAGACAACAGCCCGGCCATGATGGGTCTGGCACGCTTCAAAAAAAATGTGTCAAGATTGCCCAGAGATCCTCGTTCTGCAATTGCCTGGGCAGTATCGCAACTGGAGATACCGGAAGTTGCGATCGAACGTTATCTGCAGGCATCCCTGCTGGGTATCGGGGGGTGGGCGTCCTGGGCCCGATACCTGCGCTGGCAGGCAGAACTGAAGGGCGGAAAGGATGACTCGCTGCACGACTTGCTGGCCATTCGCATGGCATGGGATGTACTGCTTTTTGAGGAAAAGAAGTCTGCTGCCCTCATTGCGCGGTGGCGCGACATGCTGGCATCGAGCATGCGGGCTCCTTCTGAGAAGAGAAAGGATTCTGCGGAATTGGACAGGATCATGCTAAATGCCATGGAAATCGGATTCCAGCGTTCAGTCATCTCTGGCATCAGATCCTCGGCTCAAGGCCGAGAGAAAGTGGGCATCAGGCCATCAGTCCAGGCTGCATTCTGCATCGATGTGCGTTCGGAGTTGTTCCGTCATGCCCTGGAAACCGTTGCGCCTTCTGTTCAGACCATCGGGTTCGCCGGCTTCTTCGGCATTTTCATCGAATATATCCCGCTTGGCGCGAGCAGCGGAAATTCCCATGTTCCCGTGATCTTCAACCCCGTCTACAGGATACATGAAGAATTGAGGGATGGAGATCAGGCAGCCGAAGAAAGTAGACGCCGCATTCGCATCGGTCTGACCAGGGTTTGGAAAATTTTCAAGCTTTCAGCATCCTCCTGCTTTTCTTTTGTCGAGTCAGCCGGACTGCTTTACGTGATGAAGCTTCTCTCCGACAGCTTCGGATGGAGCAGGCCTGTTCCGGATCCTTCGAGACTGGGTTTGGATAAATCGATGATTCAAAGAATAGGCCCCAGTCTTTCAGCCGGGAAAGATTTTCCTGCCTCAGGCATACCCGAGCAGGACAGGGTCGATCATGCCGAGCGTATCCTTCGCGCCATGTCCATGACCGAAAGTTTTGCCCGACTTGTTTTGCTGGCGGGCCACGGCAGCAGCACCGTCAACAATCCGCACGCCACCGGGCTGGATTGCGGTGCATGTGCCGGGCAGACAGGAGAAGCAAGCGCTCGCGTGGTGGCGGCTCTCCTGAATCAGCCTGAGGTCCGTTCTGGCCTCAAGGCGCGAGGCATCACGATACCCGAAGACACCTGGTTCATCGCGGGTCTGCACGACACCACCACGGATGAATTCACCCTTTTCGACACAGGCCTGGTTCCTGGCACGCTTTCCGAAGACTTGGTCCGTCTTCGTCAATGGCTCGAACAAGCTGGAGATCTGACGCGCATGCAACGCTCAGCCCTCCTGGGGATATCCGGCCTGTCGGACAAAGGCGTCGAGTCGGATGTCCGTCGCCGCAGCCGAGACTGGTCGGAGGTTAGGCCCGAATGGGGGCTGGCAGGCAACGCTGCATTCATTGCTGCCCCGCGTTCCAGGACTGCGGGACTCGATCTTGGTGGACGCGCCTTCCTGCACGAATACGACTGGCGCGAAGACGGGGAATTCAGGATCCTCGAACTGATCATGACGGCCCCCATGGTGGTTGCAAACTGGATCAACATGCAGTATTACGGTTCGGTCGTTGACAACCGTCATTTCGGTAGCGGAAACAAGGTGTTGCACAATATAGTCGGGGGGGCGATCGGCGTTCTGGAAGGAAACGGCGGGGATCTCAGGGTAGGTCTTCCGCTACAGTCTCTGCACGACGGCAAGCGGTGGGTGCATGAACCGATTAGGCTGAGTGTGTTCATAGAAGGCCCCAGGGGGGCAATCGAAGACATCATCGGCAAGCATGAAATCGTGAGCAATCTGGTTGGCAATGCCTGGATTCACCTGTTTCAAATCGACAGCTCGACTGGTGGGATTTCGAGATGGCGCTCTGGTAACCGCTGGGAAACTCCAGCTTTTGAAGGACAAATTTCGGACCTTCGTGCTACAGTTTCGCTTTGATTCGGGCTGCTTTCATGAAAATCAACGCAGATCTTACGGAAAGGGTGGTCATCGATTCTTCCACCCTGCAATGGGTCGATTCGCCGGTTGCGGGGATCAGCCGCCTGATGCTGGAGAGAAATGGCCGGGAAGAGGGGAGAGCCACTTCTATCGTGCGCTATGCGCCAGGCTCAAGATTTTCTCCCCACGTTCATCCCGGGGGAGAAGAGATACTGGTCCTGGAAGGGGTCTTCACGGACGAATACGGGAAATATGGTCCGGGGACCTATATCAAGAATCCTCCCGGCTCGTCGCATGCTCCGGGATCGCAGGCCGGTTGTACGCTTTTCGTGAAACTTTGGCACCTCGATCCGGAAGATGATCGACGCATTGTCGTCGATACAAAACAGGCTTCCTGGTATCCGGGACTCGTCACGGGCCTTTCGGTGATGCCGCTTTTCGAATTTGGAATCAGCCATACGGCCCTGGTTCGCTGGGATCCCGGGACCCATTTCAACCCGCATCGACACTACGGCGGAGAAGAGATCTATGTCCTGGAAGGGATGTTCGAGGACGAGCATGGGCAATACCCTGCAGGCACATGGATTCGAAGCCCGCATATGAGTGCCCATCATCCTTTCAGCACGGAAGGCTGCGTCATTCTGGTCAAGACCGGCCACCTTTACCCCTGAGAATCAGATCCGATGAGGATTTCGAGAGCCTGATCCATGTTCGTCCGAGCATATTCAATCGAGTCGAATCATAGACAATTGTATATGGTGGATATCATAATAAATCATTATTAATTTTTGTTGGCCTTCCTTAAACTTGTAATCGGCTATTGCAACCAAATCGGTTGCAGAGCCGGATCATTTTAGAGGGAGGCTTTTTGACTTTGTCAATTGACGGGCTGATGCCTTTGTGCATCGTGCTTCTGCCGATGCTGTCAGCCCTGCTGATCACGCTAGGTCCTTCCGGGACGCAGCGCCGTGTCGCTCGACTGAGCGTAGGCATCAGCGCGCTCACCTTCATCCTGAGCGCAGCCTCGCTCGTTTCTTACGCGACCCATCCTCATCCGCAATGGTTGTCGTCCGGTTTTTCCTGGGGAAGCCTGTACCTCGACCCCTTGAGCAGCGTGATGGCCGTCGCTGTCGCCGGCATCAGTTTCGTGGTGCATGTTTATGCCGTACGTTACATGGCAGAGGAACCGGGCTATGGGCGCTTCTATACCCTGCTCGATTTGATGACGGGCACCATATTGCTGATGGTGGCCGCTGGCGACCTAATCACCCTGCTCGTTGCCTGGCACCTGATCGGCGTGCTGCTTTATTTTCTCCTCGGCCATGACCTGGAACGCCCGGCCGCCCAGCGCTACGCATTCTGGACATTCTTTACCTATCGCATCGGCGATTTGCCGTTGATCCTGGCCGCCGTCTTGCTCTACAAGTCCTATGACACATTCTCGCTTCCGCTGCTGTTCGAGCGCATTGCCGCAACGCCGGATGCCTATCTGGTATTCGGCATGCCGCTGACCATTGCAGTCGGCTTGCTGGTCGCGCTCGCCGCATTTGCCCGCTCCGCGCAGTTTCCCCTTCATACCTGGCTGCCCTATACCATGGAAGGTCCGACCCCGGTGTCTGCGCTGATGCATGCCGGCATCGTCAATGCAGGCGGCTTCATCATCAACCGCTTCGCGCCGGTCTTCATGCATGCGGGCGGGGTGCTGCACCTTGTGTTTGCGGTCGGACTTGTCACTGCCGTGATGGGCTCGATCCTCATGCTGACCCAGAACGACATCAAGAAATCCCTGGGCTATTCGACCATGGGGCAGATGGGCTTCATGTTCGTTGAGTGCGGCGTGGGTGCCTTTTCGCTGGCGATTTATCATCTGATTGCGCATGGCTTGTTCAAGGGTACGCTTTTCCTCGGTGCGGGGAGCGTGATCAGCGATGCAAGAAAGCAGGACGGCGTTCCCCATGACGACGTTTACACTTTCGTGGTCGAACGCAAACCAGTCGCCTCCCGTCTGCCCTGGATGCTGGCAGCCGTTGTGACCGTGGTGGTGCCATTCCTTGTTCTGGGCCTTTCTCGCTGGCTGGTGGGGGGGGATTTCGTCGGTCAGCAGGGGGCCGTCATCCTGCTGTTCTTTGGCTGGGCCACTGGCGCGCAATTGCTCTTTGCCACCTATCGCCTTCGCGCCGAAAACCCCTGGCGCACGATGGCCATGATCATCCTTTCCCTGGTTATCGTCGTGGCAGGTTATACCCTGATCGAACACACTTTCGACCTGTTCATGTATCCGGACAGGGCGATCAGGGAGCGGATCTATGCAGCTGCCAGCATCCCCCTTGCCACCTTCGATCCCCTGGTAGCCATTCTCACCGTCATGATCGTGGTGGGATGGCTTGCGACCTACTATGCCGCAGCCAGCGGCAAGCCTCGCAGTGCAGCCCTCTCCCCTGCGAGGCTTGTCCTGTATTCCCTGATTTCGCGTGAATTTTATGCAGCCGACGTCTATGCCTTGGCTGCGCAAAAAGTGCTGGCGCTCTCGAAACGCATGAATGTCTGGTTGAGGTGGTTATGATGAAACTGCTGGTCGCCGCTCTGTTCCTGCCTTTGTTTCCCTTTAGCATTCTGCTCAACGGCGTGCTCTCCAGGCTGAGAAGTCCTTTGGCCAGGTTCCTGCTCCTGCTTTTGTGGCCCCAGATCGGGATATTCGTTCTGCATGCGCAGCCGGTACCTGAAGGCTTCGTCGCATGGTCTCTCCTCAGTTCCGGCTTCTACGCCTTGCGCCTGCTGGCTGTGCGAGACCTCGGGCTTTGGGCCGGATTTCTTGCCTCGTCTTCGCTTTCCCTGATCTGGCTCGGAGATGTCGCAAACGATTTCAATATGCACATTTTCGCATTCTGGTTCAGTCTGCCTGCGGCAATGCTCTCGCTGCTTGCCGGGGCGCTTGCCAGGCGCTTCGGCGCCGCCTATGCAGGCCTGTATGGCGGCCTCGCAAGCAACGCACCCAGGCTATCCGGCCTGCTGGTATTCACGCTTCTGGCAGCCATTGCCACACCGCCTTCTCCGGGATTTTTCGCGATGCTGGGGTTGCTGCATGGGGCCGGCACTGCGCCAGCGGTGCTCGTCATCTGGCTTCTCTGGGGCTGGGCTGCGATCAGGCTGATACAGGGGTTTCTGTCCGGCAACCATGACGCGCCCCCGGTCATGGATATCGGAAAAGGCGGCACCCTGTTTTTCGCCTGCTTCCTGGGGATCATCGTGGTCGCGGGCATCTATCTGACAGGAGGCGCCCTATGAAAGCTGCGCTGGGGTCGAGGCTGAAGATTCGCGCCATGGTCCATGTTGCAGGGGAAGCGATTCCCTATTTCTGGCCGATGCGAACTTTCATTCACCATAATCCGCTTTACGGATTGGAGCATCTGCCCTTCCATGAGGCCCTCCAAGAGGGCAGCCGACTTTTTCACGGCAGAGGCTATCTGCCGCGCGTCGTTTATCAACGCTATCTCGCAGAAGGCAAGATCGATCCGGCTCGCTTTTCTGCGCAAATCGGGAAATTCCTGGATGGCCAGCCGGAGATTCCGGGGCTGGACAGGCACCACCTGCTGCTCACCCTGGCAAAAAGGATCAGCGAACCTGTAGCCAGGCATGACTTTCCTGCCGGCGGCGAGGACATCCATGCCGTGCTGAAAGGCAACCCCCTTCCGCAGTCAGATGTCGATACCGGATCGCTGAAGGCCGGGCTTAAGGCGCAAACTCTCTCTACCCGGCCTGTTTATGCCATCGTCGACGAACTCTTTGGTACCGAGATCGGCAATGATCTGAACGAGCTCTTGATCAAGAGCTGTCTCGATTTCTTTGATGAAGGGCAATCCGTATGGCAGATGCCGGGGCGGGAAAAGGGGTTTTTCAGCGCATGGAGTCAGCTTGCAAGAAGTAATCTGAGACTATTCATCCGGGGCTTGCACATCAAGAATATCCTCAGCGTCGATGAAACGCCGGAAGGTATCATAAGCCATGTCATGAACGAACTGGGCGTTCCCGAAGACGACTGGCTGGATTGCTTTACCAGCGAGCTGGCGCGCCTCCATGGCTGGGCCGGTTTCATTCGCTGGCGTTCGAGCGCAAAGAGTTATCACTGGAGCCGCGACTACCCTGCGGATCTGGTCGACTACCTTGCCATCCGCCTGGTGCTGGGTCTCGCCCTGCTGCGGGAACATGCCCATCGCAAAGGCACGCCTGCCAACTTGGCGGATATCGTTCGACTCGTTGACGAATGTCCCGAGGAATTTTTCCTGCGCCAGGAATTTTATTGCGGAAAAGTTCTGCCTGAGCTCGCAAGGCAAGTCGAGGATGCTATTTCCAGCAGAGGCAGCCAGCGCACAAAGCGCCTTCTTCCGAAATATCAGGAACTGAAGCGGGAGCGGGAAGCCAGATCAGCTGCCGAAAAAATCCGGCAGCTTGCCGATGCCGCAGGCATGCTTCATCCGGTTAAACAGCTGACACCGGAAGCCTTCGGTCAAATGCTGTCGATGCTTGCAGCCTTCGAGCAGGAAGAAGGCATGATGTGGCTGAATGCGCAGGAGGCGCGTTACATGGAGCGCCTGATGTCGGGGCTGAATCTGAATGATGCGGCGCGGCGCGAAAAGCGTCCGTTCGCCCAGGCCTTGTTTTGCATCGACGTTCGCTCCGAGCGCATCAGGCGCCATCTGGAAAGGGTCGGCGATTATCAGACCTATGGTATTGCCGGATTTTTCGGCATTCCGGTCGGCTTTATCGGCCTGGAGAAGGGTAGTGAAACCCGTCTCTGTCCGGTCGTGGTCAGCCCGAAAAACTTGGTGCTGGAGCTCGCCATCGCCCGCAGCCAGGACGAGCAGGACCTCGTTTCCGTACTGGAACAGGTGTTTCACGAATTGAAAGCCTCCGTCCTCTCGCCTTTCATCACTGTGGAAGCAATCGGCCTGCTGTTCGGCCTGGATATGTTCGGAAAAAGCCTTGCACCGCTGGCCTACAACCGATGGCGGCAGCGCCTCCATCCTGAAAAGGCGGACAGCCGCCTGCTTCTCGACAAGTTGAGCCGCGAACAGGCAGAATCCATCATTCGCTCGCTTCAGCGTGCCATGATCGTCAAGGCAATCGGACGAGAACTCGGCATCCAGCGAGAAGCCATCACCGACGAAATGATCCGCGAACTCCGGGATGCTGCGCTCGACGACCAGTCAGGGTCAACCCGGTTTGCGCGCCAGTTAAACCTGAACGAGCTGGCCGAAAAGAATTTTATGGATCGCTTGCGGCGCAGCTACCGCATCAATCGAGGCTATGCGCAGATTCAGCTCGAGAGCCTGGGCAGAATCGGATTCACGCTCGACGAACAAGTCAATTTCGTGAGCCAGGCGTTGCGCTCCATCGGTCTCAATCGGGATTTCTCGCGTTTCGTGCTGCTTGCAGGGCACGGCAGCACTTCCGAAAACAATCCCTATGAATCCGCCCTGGACTGTGGCGCCTGTGGTGGAAACCATGGCATCATCAATGCTCGCGTACTGAGCCAGATCGCCAACAAGCCTGCTGTGCGCGAACGTCTGCGCGCACAAGGCATCGACATCGCCGACGACACCTGGTTTATCCCGGCCTTTCACAACACCACCACAGATGAATTGAGTCTTCATGATCTGGACCTGTTGCCGCCTGGCCATCTCGTCTATCTCGAGCGCCTGAATAATGGCCTGCGGGCCGCATCGCGCCTGTGTGCCGCAGAACGTGTATGCACCCTGGAAGACTCCGGTCACATTGAGCCTCCTGCAAAAGCCTATCGCCATGCACAACGCAATGCAATGGACTGGTCGCAGGTGCGCCCTGAATGGGGTTTGTCGCGTAATGCCGCTTTCCTCATCGGTCGCCGGAATTTGACCGAACGGATGGATCTCGATGGCCGGGTGTTCCTGCATTCGTATGACTATCGCTGCGATCCCAAGGGGCGGTTGCTCGAAAACATTATGACCGGGCCATTGGTGGTCGGCCAATGGATCAATATGGAACATTACTTTTCCACGGTCGACAATGCCCATTTCGGCAGCGGAAGCAAGGTTTATCACAATGTGGCAGGCCGTTTCGGGGTCATGACAGGCAATTTGAGCGATCTGCGTACCGGCTTGCCTTCGCAAACCGTGCTCAAGAACGGCATGCCCTACCACGAGCCGATGCGCTTGCTGACCGTGATCGAAGCCCCCTTGGCGCTCGCCAGGCAGGCCATCGAAGGGGTCTCAAAAGTCAGAAATCTGGTATACAACGGCTGGGTGCGCATGGCCATTTGTGATCCGGAGTCCCACAAATTTCACGTTTTCCAGGATGGCACATGGCTGCCGCTTGCACTGCATCAAGAAAACGGCGCGATAGAAACGAAGGAGCTCAAAGCATGAAAAACCTGAACAGGAATCCTCTCAAGAAGCTTGAAATCATTATAGAAGGCGCACACCAGGAATTTGCCACAGACCTGCTCGATCTCGCCGGCGTGACCGGCTACACCATCGTGAACAATCTTTCGGGCAAGGGGCGCCACGGCTTCCATGAGGGGCATCTGATGTTCAATGAGGACGCCGTCTTGATCATGATCATCGTGGCGGTTCCCGAAGAACTGGTAGACCCCATCCTGGAAGGGTTTGCTCCCTTCTTCAACAAGCACACCGGAGTCGTGTTCATCTCCGATATTCAGGTTACACGACTGGTAAAGTTCAAGAACTGAGTTCAATTTTTAGCATTGAGCGCGCTCCGGTCACGAAGATCGCTCAAAATTCAATCAACCATTGCAGGAAAAGACCATGAGCGACATCATCAGCCAGTACAGGATAGAGAAGGAACCCTATTATCGCGCCGTATCTGACGAAGTGGCGCTTTATGAGGCGGCCTATTCGGTCAGGATGCCCATGATGCTGAAAGGCCCGACGGGCTGCGGCAAGACGCGCTTCGTCGAATACATGGCCTGGAAGCTCGGGAGGCCCCTGATCACGGTCGCGTGCAACGAAGACATGACCGCGTCCGACCTGGTGGGGCGCTTCCTGCTGGATGCGCAAGGCACGCGCTGGCAGGACGGGCCGCTTGCCATCGCCGCGCGCTTTGGGGCGATCTGTTATCTCGACGAAGTCGTGGAAGCGAGGCAGGATACCACGGTCGTGATTCATCCCCTGACCGACAACAGGCGGGTGCTGCCCCTGGAGAAGAAGGGAGAATTGGTGCATGCGCATCCCGACTTCCAGTTGGTGATTTCCTACAATCCGGGCTATCAGAGCCTGATGAAGGATCTGAAGCAGTCCACCAAGCAGCGCTTCGGTGCGCTCGACTTCAATTATCCGGAGCATGCCATCGAATCCGAGATCGTGGCTCACGAATCGGGGGTTCAGGGCGAGGTTGCCGAGAAGCTGGTATCGATCGCCGAGCGCTCCAGGAATCTCAAGGGTCATGGTCTCGACGAGGGCGTCTCGACCCGGATGCTGGTCTACGCGGGCAGCCTGATTGCCAGGGGGGTGGAACCCAAGAACGCCTGCCGCGTCGCCCTGGTGAGGCCCATCACCGACGACCCCGACATGCGCGACGCGCTGGACGCCGCAGTAACCACCTTCTTCTAACCGAATGGGGTCTGGCGATTCTGTAAAAGGTGAAGTGAGAGCGGTGCTATCCGGGTGATGACCTGAACGCTTGTAGTGCGACCTCGCCGATCAGGGCGTTCAAAACGGCATACTGGCCGAGTACGCGCGCCGGCGTGTGGTTTGCTCGCAGAACTGCGCTCCATTACTTGCCCCGCGGTCATGAATCGACTGACTCCTGCTTTGGATTTCCTTTTGGTCGTTTGAAAGCGACTATCCTTGTAAATGAGTCGATGGCGATCATGGGAAAGCCCGGTAGTATTCCGGGTGGCCCGGTAAACCATGGGCGTTTCCATTGCGCATAGAGAGATTCCATGAGAATCCATCAACTGTCTCCAGTCGATGCTGTAGCGAGCCTGAAGAGCGCTTCGTCAGGGCTGAGCCATGCCGAAGTCGAACGCAGGCTGCACGAGTACGGCCGCAACGAGGTGGAGAAAGTGGTTCGCGGGCCGCTTTGGCTGCGCTTCATCAGGGAGTTCTCAACGTTTTTTTCGCTGATTCTGTGGATTGCCGCAGGTCTGGCTTTCTTCGCCGAATGGAACGATCCGGACCAAGGCACGGCGAAAGTTGGCTATGCCATCGTGATCGTGATCCTGGTGAGCGGGCTGTTCTCCTTCTGGCAGGAGTATCGCGTCGAACAAACGCTTGCGGCGTTACGCAAGCTGCTGCCGCAACAGGCCCGGGTTTTGCGCGAGGGCAAGATCACACGAGTTCCTGCAGAGCAATTGGTGCCGGGGGATATCGTCCATCTGGAGCAGGGCGACAAGATTCCTGCGGACTGTCGGCTGATAGAGGCGTTTGGTGCTAGAGTCAACAACTCGGTCGTGACGGGTGAATCGCTGCCCAAAGCCCGGGAGGCCGCTCCCTCCGAAGCAAGCGACCTGATCAACAGCAAGAACGTCGTTCTCGCTGGCACCTCGATGGTGTCCGGGCAGGCCAAGGCCGTCGTTTTCGCCACCGGGATGCATACCGAATTCGGCAAAATCGCGCATCTCACCCAAACGGCCGGGGCGGAGGTCTCGCCGCTACGCAAGGAGATCGCGCACTTGAGCCGCCTGACCGCGATCCTCGCAGTGCTGATCGGTCTTTCATTTTTCTCGTTCGGCTGGCTGATAGGCATCCCTATCTGGAAGGATTTCATTTTTGCGATCGGCATCATCGTCGCCATGGTTCCGGAAGGGCTGCTTCCCACGCTGACCCTGGCGCTCGTGCTGGCCACCCAGCGCATGGCAAAGCGCAACGTCCTCATTCGCTACCTGCCATCGGTCGAGACGCTCGGCTCCACGACGGTCATATGCACCGACAAGACCGGTACGCTGACCCAGAACATCATGGTGGTTCAGCGGCTTTATCTTGGAGGAACTTTCCATTCGCCTGCCGGAGTGAAACAAAATCAGGATGTTGCAGATCGCTACCGTCCATTTTTCCTGGCAGCGCGGATGTGTCACGATCTGAGGGAAGCGGGGGGACATGGAAAACCGGCCTTTCTGGGCGACCCTATGGAAGTTGCACTGGTGGAAATGGCGCTGCACTTCATTCCCGGCACTCCCGGCTATCCCCTGCTGGACGAGGTTCCGTTCGATTCGGACCGCATGCGACTGTCCACCCTGCACCAGTCGCCTGAAGGCCCGGTCCTTTACTGCAAGGGGGCGCCAGAGTCGGTGCTTCCCCTTTGCCGAAACATTCTTGTTGACGACAGGATTCAGCCTCTTGGCGTCGATGCAAAGGCAAGCATCGTCCAGGCGCAGGACGGGATGGCGCATCAGGGTCTGCGGGTGCTGGCCTTCGCCTACAGGAAGCTGGCGGCGGGTTATGACCGGGAAACTCTGGAGGAGGATCTGGTTTTCGCCGGCCTCGCGGGGCTGGAAGACCCGCCCAGGCCCGAAGTGCCGGAGGCACTCGGCAAATGCCGGGAGGCGGGGATCAAGGTCATCATGGTTACCGGCGATCACCCCCGGACCGCCACGGCAATCGCCCGCAAAATCGGGCTGGTGAAGTCCGACAACCCGACGATCATTACTGGTGAGCAGCTCAGACGCTTCTCGGTCATCCAGCTTCAGCTTGCCCTGGACGCCGAAGAGATCGTTTTCGCGCGGGTCGTCGCCGACCAGAAGATGCTCATCGTGGAGGCATTGAAGAAGAAGGGACAGATCGTGGCTGTCACCGGCGACGGTGTCAACGATGCGCCAGCGCTGAAAGCTGCGCATATCGGCATCGCCATGGGTGTTGCCGGCACGGATGTGGCCAAGGAGGCGGCCGACATGGTGCTGCTGGACGACAATTTCGCCAGCATCGTGAATGCCGTCGAGGAAGGGCGTGCAGTATTCGAAAATATCCGTAAATTCCTCACTTACGTCCTGGTCCACAATGTTGCCGAGCTGGTCCCCTACCTGAGCTTCCTGCTGTTCAAAATCCCTCTGGCGTTGACACCGATTCAGGCGCTATCCATAGACATGGGATCCGACACGTTTACCGCTCTCGGCCTGGGTGTCGAACGGCCCGACCCGCAGATCATGCAGCGCCCTCCGCGTCCGCAGGGCGAGAGGCTGATGAACTGGCCCCTGGCGTTCCGCGCCTATCTCTTCCTGGGTCTTATCGAGGCGGCTGCCGCCATGGCGGCTTTTTTCTTTGTGCTGGGCGGCGCAGGATGGAAGTATGCCCAGAACCTGGCGCCCCGGGATCCCTTGTACCTGCAAGCGACTACCGCCTGTTTGAGCACCATAATCGTGATGCAGATTGTGAACGTATTCCTGTGCAGAAACGCTACCCGATCGGTTTTTTCGACCGGGTTTCTGGGCAATAAGCTGATCATTTTTGGCGTGATATCGGAAAGCGCCATCCTCCTGCTGGTCAACTATACGCCCTGGGCAAATTCTCTCCTCGGAACAGCGCCGATCGGTGAGGCGGTTTGGGGTTTCATCATTCCTTTCGCGGCAGGCATGCTCATTTTGGAAGAACTGCGCAAGTGGTTTGCACGCAAGAGGCTGCTCGGCTCTTTTTCCCGGAGCCGCGTCTGAATCGCCCCGGCGAATTCGATGAAATTGTAGCCGACATCAAATCCATGGGAGAATAAGGCGCCACACAGGCACCTTGATTCATGCCGGAAAAATCCCAAGCAACTGCTTTCAAGAACTTCGATTAACTGGAACCGGATCGCGGTGCGTCCGCAGAGATAGCCGGAACCTTACAATTGCTTACAATTTGAAACGGTTGGCTAATCAAGGCTGACCGAACCAGAAGCTAGAATTCCCGGATCAGATCATTCAAACGGGGCAGGCAATATCAAATCAGGAAGAATTGTCATGAGACAGTCCGCCATGTCCGAGCATCCCATAGCCCTCCTGATGGCCGAAGGTCAGTTCCAGACGGCGCTGGACAGGATTGGTCTGGAAGGCGAGCCGGACGATGCCGGGTGGTGCGATCTTGCAGGCGTATGCGCAAACAGGCTTGGGAAAACTGGGCAGGCCGAGGCTTTCTGGCTGAGGGCGATCGAACTCAACCCGCACGCGTGCCAGACCCTGCTCAACCTGGGCGCTCTTTATGCGGAGCAGGGACGCCATGACCAGGCGGAGCAGTGCTTCAGGCGCGCTCTGGATATTCTTCCGGGAAGTGCTGCCGCTTGTGCGAATCTTGCCCTGCTGCTCGAGAAGCAGGGCAGGATGGAGGAGGCTCGGCAATTTCACTGCCAGGCTGTTGATCTGGATGGGGAATCCGCCGAAATTCGTTTTAATCTGGCCAATTTTCTTGCCGGAACGGGTGCCGGGGACGACATCGAAAAAGCCAAGTCGGCTTTTCTGGAAGTGATCCGAATCATGCCGACTCATTTCGGAGCATGGGTCAATCTGGGCAATCTGCTGTTCGAAACGGGATATACCTCTGCTGCTCATACGGCTTATTCTGCCGCAGTCGCTTATCATCCGGGCGAAGCATCAGCTCATGTCAATCTCGGGAATGTGCTGCTGCACATGGGAGATCCCGATTCTGCGCAAATCCGTTTCACGACAGCGCTGGGCATCGATCCCGGGTTTTCCGAAGCGCACCAGGGGCTTGCCTCGGTTTATCACCGGCAGGGAAACCCGGACAGGGCGGATTACCACAGGAACAGGGGGTTTGGCGGCAAGCCGGTATCGTTTCTGCCCTGCCGCGGAGGAAGAGAGCCGGCTTCGCTGCTGATTCTGGCGTCTTCCCGGGAAGGCAATGTGCCCTGGCGATTTTTGGTCGATCAGCAATTGTTCGAAGCCACCATCGTTGCAGTCGAATGCTTCGATCTGCAGCAAGCGCTGCCGGAGCACAGCCTGCTTTTCAATGCGATCGGGGATGCCGACCTTTGCCGTGAAGGGCTTGAAATCGCCTGCATGCTTGCCGGGAGAAGCGCGTCCCCCGTGATCAATCCCCCCGATGCGGTGCTTAAAACGGGGCGGCTGGATAATGCCGCGAGGCTGGCGCAGCTTCCCGGAGTGATCGCGCCGGACATGCGCATGCTATCGAAGGCGGCATTGCTCTCGGAAACGGATATGGCATTTCCCCTGCTGCTGCGCTCTCCCGGGTTTCATGGCGGCAATTATTTCGTGCGGGTGGACGATCACGATGCGCTTCAGCCTACCCTGAACGGACTGCCCGGGGATGAACTGCTCGCGATGACCTATCTCGAATCGCGCCATGAAGATGGTCTGTTCAGAAAATTCAGGGTCATGTCGATCGGTGGTGCGCTTTATCCGGTACACATGGCTGTTTCCAGGCAATGGAAGGTCCATTATTTCAGTTCGGATATGGCGGACAACGCATCCTCCCGGAAGGAGGAAGAGGTTTTTCTGAACGACTTTTCAGCCTTCCTGGGTCCTGCCGTGGTATCGGCACTGGAAGCGGTCGGTCAGAGCCTGGGTCTGGATTATTGCGGCATGGATTTCGGTATCGACCGGGAGGGCAGATTGCTGTTGTATGAAGCCAATGCAACCATGAGCATCGTTTCCCCGACGAGCGAAGAGAAATGGGATTACAAGCGTCCTGCCATCGCGAATGCATTGATGGCGGCCAAACGAATGTTTGCTGAACGCCTGGGAAATGTGCAGAATCGGCTTTCACGCGTTCAGCAGGAACCGGGCATATCATGAAGTCGATTCCGTCCAGCCCGCTGCGCCTGTTCCTGGTCAGGCACGGTGAAACCGCATGGTCGCTCTCCGGTCAGCACACGGGGCGCACCGACATTCTGTTGACGCAACATGGCGAGGACGAGGCGCGGGCACTGGCCATGCACCTTCGGGAGATTCGGTTTGCGCAGGTGATGAGCAGTCCGCTCAAACGTGCGCTGCAAACCTGTGAACTGGCCGGTCTGGGCAAAGACCCGGAAGTAACTTCGGATCTTGCCGAATGGGATTACGGCGATTACGAAGGGAAAAGTTCCGCAGAGATCCGCAAGCAGTTTCGGGACTGGAATGTTTACCGGGACGGTTGTCCCGGCGGCGAAATGCCGGAACAGGTTTCTGCCCGTGCAGATATTCTCATTGCGCGGCTGAAGGCAATGGAGGGAAATGTCGCTCTTTTTACGCATGGCCAGATCGGTAGTGCCATAGCCGCCCGCTGGATCGGCTTGGCGGTGGCCGAGGCAGGGCATTTCTCGCTCGGCACGGCATCGCTCAGCATTCTTTCCTTCGATCCCCATCACCCCGGCGTTCCGGTTATCGCATTGTGGAATGCGCCTCCCCGCATAATGGCCGGCTCCATTTGCGACGACTCCGCCGGCGGCAGGTAAGGCGAATGAATCCGGGCAATCAAGTTTTTGGGTCAGGTACCGGGAAGCTCATGAAAAAGCATTATTACTGGCTGGCAGTTTCCGCGATTATCCTGGCAGTTTCGGGCTACTGGTTCCTGCATCGTCATGCTGCGCGCAAGGCCGGGCCAGCGGAGCATGCAATGCGGGTAGTGACGGCCATGGCAAGAACCGGCAGCATGGATGTCGTCCTGAAAGGACTGGGTTCGGTGATTCCGGTGACGACCGTCACGGTGAAGTCCCGCGTCGACGGCGAACTCATGAAAATCGACTTCAGGGAAGGGCAGACCGTCAAAAAGGGAGATCCCCTCGCTCTGATCGACCCCCGCCCCTTTCATGCGCAGATCGTTCAGGCGGAAGGGCAATTGATGAAAGACAGGGCGCTCCTGAAGGATGCCGAGCTCGATCTCGCGCGCTACAGCGGGCTGGTGGCCCAGGATTCGATTGCCACCCAGCAGCTCGACACGCAAAAGGCGCTCGTCAACCAGTACAAGGGCGCAGTCAGGGCGGATGAAGGGGTTCTCGAAAACGACAGGCTTCAACTGATCTACGCCCATATCGATTCTCCCATAAACGGTCGCCTGGGACTCAGGCAGGTCGATATCGGGAACATCATCCATGCAACAGACACCAATGGATTGGTCGTCATCACCCAGCTCAGCCCGATTACCGTGGTGTTCACTCTGCCGGAAGACAGCCTGCCCCTCGTGCTTGAAAAAATAGCAAGCGGCATCCCTCTCAAGGTGGAAGCCTATGACCGCGACTGGACGGCGAAACTGGCCGAAGGGAAGCTGCTCACCGTGGACAACCAGATCGATACCACGACAGGCATGGTGAAACTCCGGGCGGAGTTCTCCAACAGTGACAATCGGCTCTTCCCCAACCAGTTCGTGAATGTCAGGCTGCTGGCTGATACGCGAAAAAACATGGTTCTGGTGCCTTCGGCTGCGATTCAAAGAGGCGTGCAGGGGCCGTTCGTCTACGTGGTGGGGAAGAATCGCACGGTCTCGCTCAGGTCGGTGCGAGTCGGGCCGGTTGACGGCGAAACGACGTCCGTCGAGAGCGGACTGTCCTCCGGAGAAACTGTAGTCGTGGACGGAGCGGACAAGCTCAGGTCCGGGGCCAGGGTCGAGTTTCCCGGAAATGGGAAGCATGGCGCCGCGCCCAAGCCTTCCCGTTCATGAACCCTTCGCGCATTTTCATACTGAGGCCTGTCGCCACCTCCCTGCTGATGGCGGCGATACTGCTGACGGGGATCCTGGCTTACAGGCTGCTCCCCCTTTCAGCACTTCCTCAGGTCGATTATCCGACGATCCAGGTGGTGACGCTCTATCCGGGCGCAAGTCCGGATGTGATGGCTTCCTCGGTGACCGCTCCGCTCGAACGGCAGTTCGGACAGATGCCCGGGCTTGACCAGATGACTTCCAGCAGTTCGGGCGGCGCATCGGTCGTCACCCTCCAGTTCAATCTCGGCCTCGGGCTGGATGTGGCTGAACAGGAAGTCCAGGAAGGGATCAATGCGGCAACGACCTTCCTGCCAACCGACCTGCCCAATCCGCCCATATACAACAAGATCAACCCGGCAGATGCGCCCATCCTGACCCTTGCGCTGACTTCCAGAACCCTTCCCGTATCCAGCGTTGAAGATTATGCGGACACCAGGCTCGCGCAGAAAATATCCCAGTTGCCGGGGGTGGGACTCGTGAGCATCAGCGGCGGGCAGCGCCCTGCGGTAAGAATCAGGCTGAATCCCGATGTGCTGGCTTCCTACGGCCTCGGTTTCGACGATGTCAGAACGGCAATAGCTGCGAACAACGTCAATCAGCCCAAGGGAAGTTTCGACGGTCCCACCCGGTCCTACGCAATCGATGCCAACGATCAGCTGCGTTCGGCGAAGGATTATGCCTCCGTGGTGATCGCTTACAGGAACGGAGCGCCGGTTTTCCTGTCGGATATCGCAGAGGTGGCCGATGCGGCTGAAAATACCAGGCTTGCGGCATGGTCGGACCGGACGCCGGGCGTGATACTGAATATCCAGCGCCAGCCTGGAGCCAATGTCATCCAGGTCGTCGACACCATCAAACGCCTGCTTCCCCAGTTGCAGGCAGGGCTCCCGGCGTCGATTGACGTTGCCGTTCTGACCGACCGCACCACGACCATCAGGGCTTCAGTCAGCGATACCCGCTTCGAACTGGTGCTCGCCATCGCGCTTGTGATCATGGTCATATTCGTTTTTCTGCGCAACATCCCGGCAACCGTCATCCCCAGCATCGCAGTGCCCATCTCGCTGATCGGCACATTCGGCATCATGTATCTTGCAGGATTCAGTATCAACAACCTGACCCTCATGTCGCTCACCATTGCGACGGGGTTCGTGGTGGACGATGCGATCGTCGTGATCGAGAACATCAGCCGCTACGTCGAGGAAGGATACAATCCGCTCGATGCAGCCTTGAAAGGGGCACAGCAGATCGGCTTCACCATCATCTCCCTGACATTCTCCCTGATTGCCGTGCTGATTCCACTGCTTTTCATGGGTGATGTGGTGGGGCGCCTTTTCAGGGAGTTCTCCATCACCCTGGCTGTTGCCATCCTCATTTCCGCTTTCGTTTCCCTGACGCTGACCCCCATGATGTGCGCCAAGCTGCTGCGCAGAACATCCCGCGAGACCTCCGGCGAATTCATCCCGAAGCTGATAGCGCACTATGGCGCCAGCTTGAACTGGGTGCTCGACCGCCAGAGGCAGACATTGCTCGTTGCTATGGGCACCCTGGTGCTTTCCGTGATGCTGTATGTGTTCATTCCGAAGGGATTTTTCCCGATTCAGGATACGGGCGTGATACGGGGCATATCGCAAGCGCCGCAGACCATATCCTTTTCTGCCATGGCGAAACTTCAGGAATCGCTCGCGGACATCATCCTTCAGGATCCGGCAGTGCAAAGCCTTTCATCCTTTATCGGGGTGGACGGCGAGAACGATACGCTCAACAGGGGCAGATTTCTCATCAATCTCAAACCCCTGAATGAAAGGAAGGTTGGCGCCACTGAAATCATCGACAGGCTCAATGCCAGAGTGAAGCGCATGCAAGGGGTCAGCCTGTTTTTGCAGCCGGTGCAGGATCTTACCATAGAGGACAGGGTGGGCAGGGGGCAGTACCAGTTCAGCCTGGAGGATGCCGATTCCAGAGAGCTGGCGGAATTCGTTCCGAGGCTGGTTTCGGGGCTGAATGAAAGTCCGTCATTGCGCAACGTGTCGAGCGATCTTCAGGACAATGCTCTGCAGAGCTACATTTCGATCAATCGGGATACTGCCGGGGAGTTGGGCGTCACGGTTGCCGCGATCGACAGTGCGCTATACGATGCTTTCGGTCAGCGGCTGGTTTCAACCATCTTCACCCAGGCCAACCAGTACCGCGTGGTGCTCGAGGTCGATCCGAGATACAGGCTCGGCCCCGAAGCGCTGAACCATATTTATGTGAGTGCCGCCTCCGGGAAGCAGGTCCCGCTTGCCATGCTGGCGAAAATCGCAGAGAAGCCGGCCTCCCTTTCCATCAACCACGAAGGGCAGTTCCCTTCGGTCAATGTCTCTTTCGATCTCGCGCCGGGTGCCTCCCTCGGGGAAGCGGTGAAATCCATCGAATCTGCCGAACAGGAGGCGGAAATACCTGCCGGCATGCAGACCCGATACCAGGGCGCAGCGCTTGCCTTTCGCGCCTCCCTCGGCAACGAGGCTTTCCTGCTTTTCGCGGCGATTGTGACAATGTACATTGTGCTCGGCATCCTTTACGAGAGTTTCATCCATCCCGTCACCATTCTGTCCACCCTGCCCTCCGCAGGGGTAGGGGCGCTGCTTGCGCTTGAAATCTCCCGGATCGACCTCGGTGTCATCGGCATCATCGGCATAGTGCTGCTGATAGGCATAGTCAAGAAGAACGCGATCATGATGATCGATTTTGCGCTGGAAGCCGAGCGCAGCGAAGGGAAGTCTCCCAGGGAGGCCATCCACCAGGCTTGCCTGCTGCGCTTTCGCCCGATATTGATGACGACACTTGCTGCCCTGCTCAGCGCGCTTCCCCTGATGCTGGGAGGCGGCATCGGGGCCGAACTGCGTCATCCCCTGGGGATCGCCATGGTCGGCGGATTGATGGTGAGCCAGGTGCTCACGCTCTACACCACTCCGGTCATTTATCTTGCCATGCACAGGCTTTCGCGCAGATTCTCATTGGCTACGAGGGGCGCATGAGCTTCTCATCGGTCTTTATCCGCCGCCCGGTGGCGACCACCCTGATCGGATTGGGGCTGGTCTTTGCAGGGCTGGCCGCTTTTCGCCTGCTCCCCGTTTCGCCGCTTCCCCAGGTCGATTTTCCGACCATTACGGTGTTTTCATCGCTTCCCGGCGCGAGTCCGGAAACCATGGCAACCTCTGTAGCCATGCCGCTGGAGCGGGAGCTCGGCCATATCGCGAGCGTGAACGAGATGACTTCTTCCAGTACGCTCGGGACGACCCGAATCACGCTGCAGTTCGATCTGGACAGGAACATCGACGGGGCGGCAAGGGATGTCGAGGCGGCGATCAATGCAGCCCGAGCCCTGCTTCCGCCCAATCTTCCTTCCAACCCGACCTACCGGAAGGTGAATCCGGCAGATGCCCCGATCATGATTCTTTCATTGACTTCGGAAACCCTGAACCGGGGGCAGATGTACGATGCGGCTTCCACGCTGCTGGCTCAGAAGCTTTCCCAGATCAAAGGTGTCGGGCAGGTCACGGTGGGAGGCAGTTCGCTGCCTGCGGTGAGGGTGGAGGTCAATCCTGATGCGCTCAACAAGTACGGCATAGGATTCGAGAATTTGAGGACGGCGATTGCTTCAAGCAATATCAATCGGCCCAAAGGCAGCCTCGAGGAAGGGGGGCGCTACTGGCAGATTCAGGCAAACGATCAGATGAACCGGGCCGGCCAGTACCTGCCCCTGATCGTTTCCTATCGCAACAACATGCCGGTCAGGCTTTCCGATCTGGCGCAGGTGGACGACAGCGTTCAGGATCTGAGGAATGCGGGTATTGCGGACGGCAAGCCTGCCGTGCTCGTCATCGTCAGCCGGCAACCCGGCGCCAACATCATCGAAACAGTGGATTTGGTGAGAGCCATGCTCCCGACCCTGAGATCCGCCATTCCCGCCGCCATCAGCCTGAACATCGTGATGGATCGCACGCCGACCATCCGCTCTTCCCTGCACGACATGGAATTGACGCTTTCCATTTCCGTGCTGCTGGTGGTGCTGGTTGTTTTCCTTTTTCTCAGGGATGCGAGAACCACCCTGATTCCGGCAGTTGCCGTGCCGATTTCACTGATTGCCACGTTCGCTTTCATGTATCTCATGGGGTACGGCCTCGACAATCTTTCCCTCATGGCATTGATCATCGCAACGGGTTTCGTGGTCGACGATGCCATCGTGGTTCTGGAAAATATATCCCGCCATGTCGATTCCGGCAAACCGCCTTTCGAGGCCGCCCTGGTCGGCGCCAGGGAAGTCGGTTTCACAGTGCTTTCCATGAGTCTTTCCCTGATCGCGGTATTCATTCCTATATTGCTGATGGGCGGCATCATCGGACGCCTTTTTCGCGAGTTTTCAGTGACACTTTCGATCGCCATCCTCTTATCCTTGCTGGTTTCGCTGACGATCACCCCAGCCATGGCTGCGAGACTCGCGGTTCCGGAATCGGAAAGAAAGCCCGGGGCGGTGACGAGATTCAGCGGGAAAGCATTCGAGTGGCTCATTTCCCGGTACCGGGCGAGTCTAGGCCTGGCGCTCATTCACCCCCGAATAGTGCTTGCCGTGCTTTTCATGACCATAGGCCTCAATATCTATCTTTATGCGATTGTGCCCAAGGGGTTCTTTCCGCAGCAGGACACGGGTAAAATCATCGGTTCGATCCAGGCCGACCAGAGCATTTCCTTCCAGGCGATGCGCGGCAAGCTCGCCGACTTTGTCGATATCGTGCGCAAGGATCCTGCCGTTCAGCACGTGGTCGGATTCACGGGGGGCGGCCAAATCAATTCCGGCTTCATGTTCATCGTGCTGAAACCCGTCAAGATTCGCAAGATCAATGCCGATGAGGTCATCGCGAGGCTGCGGGGTAAACTCGCCAGGGAACCCGGGGCGCGTCTTTATCTCCAGTCCATACAAGACATCCGGATAGGGGGCAGGCCCAGCAACTCCCAGTACCAGTACACGCTTCAGGGAGACGATCTGGGAGAACTTGCTGCATGGACACCCAGGATAGAGCGTGCCCTGAGCCGGCATCAGGAACTGCTGGATGTGAATACCGACCAGCAGGACAAGGGGCTGGAAACCCGGCTGCTGATCGACCGGCAGACTGCGGCCCGGCTCGGCGTAACTCCTGCGCTCATTGATGCCGCGCTTCAGGATGCTTTCGGGCAGCGGCTGATTTCGATCATCTATTCGCAGCTCAACCAGTATTTTGTCGTGCTGGAAGCCGCCCCGAAATACTGGCAGAATCCTGAATCACTGAAGGATGTCTACGTGATGAGTGCGACAGGGCAGGAGGTGCCGCTGCCGGCTATCAGCCGTTTCGAGACCACGATGACATCCCTTGCGGTCAATCACCAGGGGCCTTTCGTGGCGAGCACGATTTCCTTCAATCTCCCGGAAAGCGAATCGTTGAGCGATGCCGTCAGAATCATAGGCGATACCATGACGGAGCTTCGGGTGCCGGTTTCGATTCATGGCGGATTTCAGAGCACGGCGAAAGCTTTCCAGAAATCCCTTTCCAACCAGATCTGGCTGATACTGGCTGCCATCCTGGTAATTTATATCGTGCTCGGCATGCTCTATGAAAGCTATATGCATCCCCTGACCATTCTTTCCACGCTGCCTTCTGCGGGTGTGGGCGCCCTGCTGGCGATTCTGGCCTTCAAGATCCAGTTCACCGTGATCACCCTGATAGGGGTTTTCCTGCTGATAGGCATAGTCAAGAAAAACGCGATCATGATGATCGATTTCGCGCTCGCTGCCGAAAGGGCGGGGATGAAGACCGAGGAAGCCATCCATCATGCTGCGGTGCTGAGGTTCAGGCCGATCATGATGACCACGGCGGCAGCCCTGCTGGGTGCGCTTCCCCTCGCGCTGGTTTCGGGGGAGGGTTCCGAGCTGCGCAGGCCGCTGGGTATCGCGATCGTCGGCGGGCTGCTGGTGAGCCAGCTGCTTACCCTCTATACCGTTCCAGTGATCTATCTTTACCTCGACCGGCTCAGGTTGAAATGGTCAAGGGCAGAGGAAAAGCCAGTTCAGGGGGATGCTGCATGAGATACGGTTTGCTGATTTGCACACTTCTGGCAGGCTGCACTGTCGGTCCGGATTACGTTCGCCCCGAAGTGGACACGCCGGCCGCTTACAAGGAATGGACGACGGCGAATCCCGGAGACAGCGTGCCCAGGGGGAAATGGTGGGAAACTTTCCGGGACCCCGTTCTCAACAGGCTGGAGGAGCAGGTGAATATTTCTAACCAGAATATTCGTGCAGCCGAGGCCCAATATCGTCAGGCGCTCGCCAATGCGGATGTCGCCAGGGCGGCGCTTTACCCAACCCTGAATGCGAACGTGCAGGGCGCGAGATCCCAGTATTCGGCCCTGGTGCCGCTGTCGAACCCTACCCAGTCGATATCGGGAAGCACGCGCACTATTTACGCCATGGGTCTTAATGCATCGTGGGAACCGGATCTTTGGGGGGGCATCAGGCGGTCCATAGAGGCTGGCACTGCGAATGCAGAGGCGAGCGGCAAAAATCTCGAATCGGTTAGACTTAGCACCCGGGCAACGCTGGCACAGGACTATTTCCTCATGAGGGTGAGCGATGACGATATCGCCCTGCTCGACAGGATAACCGAAAACTACGGGCATTATCTGCAGATCGTCCAGAACCAGTACCATGCAGGCTATGCTTCCAGCGCCAGCGTCGATCAGGCTCAAACCCAGCTGGAATCGGCACGATCCCAGGCCATCGATCTTCGTCTGGCACGTGCGCAGTACGAGCATGCCATCGCTGCCCTGCTCGGAAAGGCCCCTGCCGAATTTTCGATCAAGCCAGTCAAAATGACTTATCGCATTCCCGACATTCCGGTCGGTATTCCTTCCCAACTGCTGCAGCGCAGACCGGACATCGCCGAATCCGAGCGCCTCGTCGCGGCTGCAAATGCGCAGATAGGGGTGGCGAAATCGGCATTCTTTCCCAGCCTGTCCATTTCGCCCACGGCAGGCTACCAGAGCACGAGCTTCGCGAGCTGGGTCACTGCCCCCATGAGAACGTGGTCGGTGGGGCCGGCTATCGCCCAGACCCTGTTCAATGGGGGGCTGACCCGGGCCCAGACGGATTCGGCCATAGCCGCTTACGATGCTGCGGTCGCAACCTACAGACAGACCGTGCTTTCTGGCTTCCAGGAAGTCGAGGACAATCTCGCCGCCCAGCATATCCTGGCGGGGGAAGCAAAGGCAGACCAGACCTCGGCCGATTTTGCGAAAAAGTCCCTCAATGTGGCGATCAACCAGTACCGCGCGGGGACGGTCAGTTATCTCAATGTCATTACGGCACAGGCCAGCGCACTCACCTCCGAAAAGGTGGAGATGGATCTGACCGGTAGGAGGATGACGGCCTGCGTCACGCTGATCAAGGCGATCGGCGGGGGGTGGCGAGCCGATTGATTCTGGTGCGGGCGAACTTTCCAAGATGCCGCCCATCTAAATCCGCTGAGTGCCGGAAAATGATCTCGCAAGCACAAAACTATAACAGGGAGCAGTGATGCAAAAAAAATTCATCGCAACGGCAGTTCTCGCCGTGATGGCCATGCAGGCCGAAGCGGACGATTTCACCGATACGGCAAAAGTCATTTCATCGAGACCGATATATCAGACAGTCACAGGTCAGGAATGCTATAACGTTCCAGCCCCGGCCCAGGGCTCAGGCAGTCGCCCGATGGGCGGGAGCATTCTGGGCGGTTTGGCAGGCGCGTTGCTCGGATCCCAGGTTGGCGAGGGTGCAGGGCGTGTGGCGGCTGGAGCTGTGGGTGCCATTGCCGGGGCGATCACCGGCGACCGGATACAGAATGATGGCAGCAGCCCGGGCGGAGGCACCGTGCAACAATGCAAGGACATCTCCAAAAAGGTGGTGACCGGATACGAAGTGCATTATTCTTATGCCGGACGCGAAGGCGTTACCACCATGCAACAGCAGCCCGGCAATACCATTACTGTGGGCGTGACGGCGCATTGACTGCAACTGCGTGATTGGCGGGCTCCCCAGGAATTTGCTTCCTGGCGTGCGGCAGCGTTATGCTACGCGCAACATTCTAGGAAAAACAGGAGTTGAAATGCGATATTTCAAGGAAATGCTGATGTCGGCGCCTCTGCTTGCCATGCTGGGCGGATGCGCCAGCGACCTCATCGAGGTGCGCCATGGGTCGGACCGCGTGTCCCTTGCGGATGCGAGCCAGGTGGCAAGTTGCCAGCCCAAAGGGAAAATTACCGTCAGCGTTTTGGCCAAGGTCGGGCTTTTCACCCGCAGCGTCAAGGACGTGGATGCCGATTTGCTGCAGCTGGCCAGGAACGGCGCAGTGGATGCCGGGGGCGATACGGTCGTGAAGGGGGATAGGCCGGAGATCGGCAGGCGCACCTTCTCGATCTACAAGTGCCGTCCCTGAGGATTATGCGCGCAGGATAATCCTGCTCACCGGGGCCCTCCTCCGAGGGCCTTTACCAGCAGCACACTGGCCGTCATGCGCCGTCCCTCCAGGAGGGCGAGCTGCTGTTTTGTCTGCAGAACCTGGGTTTGCGCCGTGACTACTTCCAGGTAGCTGGCCATTCCGCCCTGGTAGCGAAACCCCGCCTGTTCCGCAGCGCGTCTGGCGGATTGCAGGGCGTGCTTTGCCGATGCATGCTCCAGATTCAACTGGCGGACCGCGCTCAGGCTGTCTTCGACTTCGCGGTAGGCATTGAGCACCGTCTGCCTGTAACTGGCTACAGTCTCTTCGTAATGCTCTCTTGCTTCATCGGTCAGCGCGCTGCGCTGCCCCGCATCGAACAACACGACTACGGCGCCAGCGCCCAGAGACCACAATTCGCTGGGGACGCTCACCCAGTTGCCCAGCTGGCTGCTCTCATAACCGCCCTGTGCATTCAGGGTGAATTGCGGAAAATAGGCGGCTTTTGCGATGCCGATGGCGGCATTGGCAGCTTCTACCTGACGCTCCGCGCTGGCGATGTCGGGGCGCCGCTCCAGAAGCTTGGAGGGCAGCGTGGTTCCCATCCAGGGTTCGGGGCTGCTGTCGCTTGCAGGCACCTCGAAGCCTGTGGCAGGTTTGCCGAGCAGCAGGGCGATGGCATGGGTCATCGTCGCTACCTGCAATGCCGCATCCTGTTCCTGCGCTTGCGCGTTCTGCAGCGCGAGTTCGGCTTCGTCCACATCCGCTTCAGGGGCCGCGCCCCCGTCCAGAAGCGCACGGGTAAGCTTCAGGTATTCGCCTTCGTTTTTCACCAGGTCCTGCAGCGCTTTTTGCTGCACCCGAAGGGCTTGCAGGGTGAAGTAGTCGGCGGCGAGTTCGGCCTGCAAGGAGAGCTGCAGGGATGCAAGATCCGCCTTGGAGGCTTCCATCTGCTGGCTGCTGACGGCAACCATGTTCGCGAGGCGCCCGAATACGTCGGGTTCGTAGGAAACATCCGCAGTCAGCAGATTGTCCTGGTAGTGCGTCGGCATGCTTTTGAAATAGTAGGCCTTGTTCTGGGAAGTGTTGATTTTCTGGGAAATTGCCCCCGCACTCACGGTCGGGAAAAGCGTTGCCCGCTGCGCCTTGAGCGCGCTTTGCGCCTGCTGCAGGCGCGAAAGCGCGGCTTTCAGGTCCTGGTTCGCGCCGAGCTCGTCTTCGAGCAGATTTAGCGTCTTGTCGGAATAGATTTTCCACCAGGCCCCCTTGGGCAGGCTGTCTGCAGGCTGTGCCTTCTGAAACAGCCCACGGCTTCCGAACTGTTTCGGCATATCGACTGTCGGACGATGATAGTCCGGTGCGAGAGAGCAGGCCGTGCACAACAGCGCGATGAGGGGGACAGCCGGGCGTATCATGGTTCAGCCTTGAGTTTGCGGACCGATGCGATAACCACTTGCTCGCCTTCCGTGATCGAGTCGGGCGGATTGTCGATGACGCTGGCATGCTTGTCGAGCCCGGACAACACCTCCATGCTCTTGCCGAAGTCGCGCCCCGGAACGATTGTCACCAGATGCACATGATGGCCTGGATTAACGGTTGCCACCTGCAGCCCGTCCCCGCGGAATATCAGGGCGGTGATCGGTATGCGCAGACTGGTTGTTTCTCCCTTCACCCTGAAGCCGACACTGGCGAAATCTCCCGGATGGATGGCGTGAATTGCGTTGTCGAATAGCAGTTCGACCAGCACGGTGCGCGATTTCGGATCCAGCCCGCCTGCGATCTGGATGACTTCGGCATCAAAGCGGCTGCCGGGGTGCTCCGGGACGGAGAGGCCGGCATGCATGCCGACCTTGACCCCGTTGGCCTGGGCCTGCGGCACCTGAACGAAAATGCGCAGTTTGCTGCTGTCCACCAGATGAAACAGTTCGCGCCCCGAGGGGGAGGCCTCGACGAGGTCCCCTATGTCGACGTTGCGTGCCGAAAGGGTGCCGTCGAAGGGGGCGCGGATCTGTTCGAAGGACTGCAGCGCGAGAAGCTGGCGAAGGTGCGCCTTTGCCGAACCCAGAATGGCTTTTTTGGCCGCGGCATCCCCGAGCTTGTTTTCCAGATCCTGTTCCGAGACGGTTCTGGTCTTCACCAGAGACTGCCAGCGCACGGCTGTGGTGTACGCCAGATCGTAGTTGGCCTTTGCGGTGGCAAGGTCGGATCTGGCCTGCAGCACCTCCTGGTCCAGTTCCGGGGTTTCGATTTTTGCGATGGGGTCCCCTGCTTTGACTTCGGTTCCGATGTCGGCATACCATTTCCTGAGATATCCGGGGCTTCTCGCGTAGAGAGCGGCGTCCTTGAATGCGACAACATTCCCTGGAAGTTCCAGAATTCCGGTCGAGGATTCGATAAGCGGATTGAAGGCGATCACTTGCCGCAGGGAAGTTGCCTGAGCTTCCTTCTTAAGTTCATCGAGGTGATGCCGGCGTTTGAAAATGCCCGCTCCCGCAAGCAGGACCATGGCCAGCAGTACCAGCATGAAGGTTTTTTTAAGAGATGGGATCATGAGTTCTCCGGTGCTTCTGGCTTGTGGCGGATCAGGGAAAATATTGCCGGCACGAAAAACAGGGTGGCGACAGTGGCCAGCACCAGTCCGCCGATCACTGCGCGGCCCAGCGGCGCATTTTGCTCGCCGCCTTCACCGAGGCCGAGAGCCATGGGCACCATGCCGATGATCATTGCGAGCGCCGTCATCAGCACCGGGCGCAGGCGAGTGTAACCTGCGGCAAGCGCTGCCTGCAATGGATTGTCGCCCGCTTTCATGCGTTCGCGTGCGAAGCTGACCACCAGGATGCTGTTGGCGGTGGCAACCCCCATGCACATGATCGCCCCGGTGAGCGCAGGCACGCTGATCGTGGTATTTGTCAGGAACAGCATCCAGATGATCCCGGCAAGCGCAGCAGGCAGAGCGGTGATGATGATGAAAGGATAAAGCCAGGACTGGAAATTGACCACGATCAAGAGGTAGATCAGGATGACTGCCGCAAGCAGTCCCCAGGCAAGGCCGTGGAAGGCATTTTGCATGGTTTCGACTTGCCCGCGAATGGTGAGGGTGCTTCCCTTGGCGAGTGCAGGGGATTTTGCCACGATCGCTTCGATTTCCCGGGCCGTGCTTCCCAGATCCCTGTTCGAGGTGCTGGCGTAGATGTCGAAAACAGGTTTGACGTTGTAGTGCGTGATCACTGCCGGCCCCACGGTGCGACGGAAACTGGCCAGATTGGAGAGCAGTTGGGGCGTCTGGCCCTGGCCGCTGGTGACCGGCATCTGGGCGAGGTCGTTCAGGTTCTGCATGTCGTATTGCGGCGCCTGTGTGGCAATGTTGTATTGCACGCCTGTCTTGGGGTCCACCCAGAAAGTGGGATTGGTCTGGAAGCTGCCCGAGAGGGTGATGAGCAGGTTGCGCGCCACATCGTTTTCGGTGAGTCCGAGAAGGCTGGCGCGGGTGCGATCGACATCGACATTGATCTGCGGGTAATCGTAGCGCTGCTGAATGCGCTGATCGACGAGTCCCGGCACCCGGTTCAGCGACTGCAGCAGCTTGTCGGCGTAAAGGTGGTTGGCCTTGACGTTGAACCCCGCGATCTGGACATCCACTGGCGCTGGCAGGCCGAAATTGAGTATCTGGCTGACGATGTCTGCAGGCAGAAAGGCGAACTGGGTGTCGGGGAATCGACGGTTGAGCTCTTGGCGCAGCATCTGGATATAGTCTTCGGTCGGGCGGTGCCCGCGTTTCAATGAAATCAGGATGTCAGCATCCCCGGGTCCGATGGGAGCCGAGGTGCTGTAAGAGAGGTTGATGCCGCTGTAGGGCAGGCCGATATTGTCCACCATGCTGTCCAGATCCTTCGCAGGAATGGCCGCTTTCACTGCGGCTTCGACTTCATCGCACAACACTGCCGTCTGCTCGATGCGAAAGCCGGTCCTTGCGCGCAGGTGCAGCTTGATCTGTCCGGCATCGACAGAGGGAAAGAAATCGGAACCCAGAAAGGGAGCGAGTCCGAAGCTCAGCAGGACGAGTGCCAGAAAGCCTGCGACGAACTGTTTTGGCGCCTGCAGTACTGCAGCGAGCCCGTTATGATAATGATCGCGCAGGCGCTCGAACCCGTTTTCGAAAGCATGGTTGATGCGGGCGAAGAACGAATCGGAAGGCGGCTTCTCCATATCGTGGGCTTTGAGCCAATACATGGCGAGCGTCGGCACCAGCGTGCGCGACAACAGATAGGAGGCGAGCATGGCGAAGACCACCGCTTCCGCCATAGGCACGAAGAGGTAGCGCGCCACGCCACCCAGCAGGAACATCGGGGCGAATACGATGCATATGCACAGGGTCGACACCAGGGCGGGAATGGCGATCTGCTCGGCGCCGTCGAGTATCGCGTCATGCACGCTCTTGCCGTGCTCGAGATGCCAATTGATGTTCTCGATGGTCACCGTGGCATCGTCCACCAGGATACCCACAGCCAGCGCGAGCCCCCCCAGGGTCATGATATTGATGGTTTCCCCGAGCAGGGAAAGACAGACTATGGAGGCGAGTACGGAAAGCGGAATGGAAATGGCGATGATGAAGGTGCTGCGCCAGCTCCCCAGAAAGAACAGGATCATGGCTGCAGTCAATGCGGCCGCGATCAATCCTTCGCGCACCACCCCCGATATTGCAGAGCGCACGAACAGCGACTGGTCCGCGAGCAGCGAAATCTTGAGATCGTCCGGCAGCCCGGCTTTCACTTCCGGCATCATGTTCTTGATGCTGTCGACGATGTTCAGGGTCGATGCGCTGCCTGTCTTCAGCACGCTCATCAACACGGCGCGATGCCCTTCCATGCGTACCATGTTGGTCTGGGGCGGGAAGCCATCGCGTACGTGCGCCACGTCGCGCACGTAAATCACCGTGCCGTTGACGCTTTTGACCGGAATGTTGTTGAGTTCCTCGACCCTGGAGGGGCTGGCATTGAGTTTGATGAAGTATTCGAGATCGCTGATTTTCTGGGTGCCCGCCGGAATGATCAGGTTCTGGTTGCTGATCGCCTGCATCACGTCGAGAGCGGAAAGCCCCTTGGCCCGCAGGGCAGCAGGATCGATGTCCACCTGAACCTGTCTTTGCTTGCCGCCGTATGGCCAGGGAAGCGAGACACCGGCTACCGTCGACAGCTGGGTGCGAATGAAATTGTTTCCCAGATCGAAAAGCTGCGCTTCGGAAAGCCTCGGGCTTGCCAGCGCGATTTGCAATACCGGCACGCTGGAAGCATTGTAGGCCAGGATGAAGGGCGGGGTGGTCCCGCCCGGCATTTGCCGCAGCATGGTCTGCGAAATGGCGGTGATCTGCGCCATCGCCAGGTCTTCATTGACGTGGGGCTGGAAAAAATACTTCACTACGGCGATACCGTTCAGCGAATTCGACTCGATATGCTCGATGTCGTTGACGGTGGTGGTGGCAACCCGCTCGGTGAAGGAGACGATGCGGTTGGCCATGTCCTCGGGTGGCAGTCCGGTATAGTTCCAGACCACGGCGACCACCGGAATGCGTATCGACGGGAAGATATCCGTCGCCGTGGTGTAGAGCGCGTACAGACCCATCAGCACGATGACGAGCGCCATCACGATGAAGGTATAGGGGCGCCTCAGGGCGATCTTAACAATCCACACGCGGTCTCCAGAACAGTTTAACCATCTCAGATTTTAGGGTGAATAATCGTGTCGAACAAACGAGAATTTTTTGCCCCGCACTTAAGAAAATCTTACGAATAGATGCGGTCTCGAAGGCAATTGCCGATACTAGCAGAATCCCGGAATTTCCAACAATCGAGATTCCCGGAGAATTACAATAAATTACAATTTGTAACGCGGACGCAGTTCATGCGGTCGAGGGCCGTTCCGGAAAACCAGAAAACACAATATGCTGTGCGTACTCCACCACAAACAACAATATCTAGAAATTCTGGGCGATACATGCCACAATACTCTCCTCAGACACGATTCATGTGAGAACCATCGAACAGGGGAGACATATGCAGCGGGATTGGGCTCTGATCCGGGAGATTCTGGCTGTCGCGAGCAGTAAGGCGCCCGGAGAAAAAATGCTTCACACCGAGGTAAGCGGGTATTTTTTGATGCTGGTCGGGGACCACATCGCAGCGCTCAACGATGCAGGCTGTCTCAAGGCCCTCGTCATCCGGGCCCACGGCTACGTGATGTGGGCTGCAGTCACGGAAATGACTGCCGGGGGATGGGAATTGCTGGATACCCTGAACTGCAGCCAGACCTGGCACAGGGTCACCGAATTGGCGAAAAAGAAGGAGCTTTCCTTCGAATTCGTGAGAAGAATGGGCGGATTCCGGACCTGGAATTCCGGCGTCAGGGCTAATCCTTAGGACGGACCTTAGCTCATCGAAGACCTCGGCAGGGCGAGGTGAAAGCCCTGCACGTAGTCGATGCCCATGTCTCTGAGGGCGTGTAGAATTTCTTCCGATTCGACGAACTCCGCCACGGTCAGGATGCCGATGTCCTGACAAAGGTGGCTGAGGTTTCTCACCAGCGCATAGTCGATTTTGGAACTGAGAATGTTCCTGACGAAGGCGCCGTCGATTTTAACGTAATCGAAATGCAGTTCCCGGAGGTAATGGAAGGAATTGTAACCGCTGCCGAAATCGTCCAGGGCGAAGGAAAACCCTTTTTCCCTCAGATTCGAAAGGAATTTGCGCATGTGGGTCATGTCGCCGATGGCATCGCGCTCCAGGATTTCGAAGACGACTGCATGCGGAGGAATGTTCATTTCGATGCAGAGTTGCTCGGCAAAGCCGAGTATTCCCCTGCCCTGGATTTCCTGGGCCGAGAGATTGATGAAGAGCCGGGGAGGCTCTTCACCTTCATCCATGCGGCCTCTCATGGCTGCCAGGGCTTGACGTATGATGGCACGGTCAAGCTCCCTGCCCAGCCCGTATTTTTCTATCGTCTCGATGAACATGCCTGCAGACAGGGTTTCCCCGTTTGGCTCGGTGAGTCTTGCCAGCGTTTCATAAGCCCAGATTTTGCCACTCCTGCAGTCGAAAATGGGCTGGTAATAGGGGATGATCCTTTCGTCCTTCAGGGCATCCCTGAGTTTCTCGGCATGATCCCGGGTGTTGCGGCCGATCCGGATATAGTCCTGCGCAGACTCCAGCGTGGCGACCCCATCCTTGCCCAGTTCCTTGGCACGATACAAGCCAAGATCGACTGCGGTCATCAAATCCTGAACGCTCTGCGCGTCATGCGGATAAGTCACGAGTCCGATGGAAGTGGTGACGTGGAAATGCTTTCCTTCCTGACTCGTGAAAGTGATTTCGCGCAGCTGAATCCTCAGTTTTTCCGCTACTGCCATCGCGCCGCTTTTCCCGGTCTCGGTCAGGATGATGGCGAATTCGTCTCCGCCGATGCGGGTTGCGAGATCCCCTATGCGCATGGTGTCATGCATGGTTTCGGCTATCTGCTTCAGAGCCGAATCGCCGCAGGGATGGCCGTAGGTGTCGTTGATGTCCTTGAAGTTGTCCAGGTCCAGCATGAGCACGGTGAATTCATGCCTGTGCCGCTCCGAGCGGCCTACTTCATATTCAAGCATCTCATTGAAATAGCGGCGGTTATGCAGCCCGGTCAGGGGGTCGTGGGTGGAATAGTATTCGAGTTCGGACAAGGTCTGGCTCAGCGCCTTGCTCGACCCCACCACCATCACCATCACCGCCAGGATGGAGCGGATCACGCTTTCCTCCTGCGGGGTCAGGATGCGGCTCGATCCATAGGCAACCCCGAGCAGGCCGGCCAAATCCACCTTTTCCAGATTCAGAACCGGAACCGTGATTATTTTGACGTCGTCGACGGCATCGGATGGATTGGTGGCGGCATCGATGGTGAATTCCTCGACATCCATCAGCACATCAGGAGGAAGTCCGAGTTGCGCGACCAATTCCTGAACCAGCTGGTTTCTTACCTGCGATCTGGTTTCCTCCAGACAGCCGCCCAGATGGTAGATGAATATGGAAAGCCCGTGCTCATCGGCAAAAGCGACGAAAAAAACGTTGAAGGGGAAAATATTGTGGAGGCCGACCAGTATTTCCTGGACGAATTCTTTCCACTGGGTCACTTTTTCGTGGGAAAGGATGATGCTTTCCAGGACGCTGCTCTGTCGTTCGAGGAGATTCTTCTCGATCAGGGTGCCGGAAAGCTCGGAGGAGATCTGGTCGAATTCGAGCATGACCTGGAGCAGGTTCTTTTCGTTCTGCTGCCACTGCCTTCTGCGCTCTTCCAGCAGCAGAGCCAGGGTTTCATCGAGCCGCATGAGGGGCGCCATGGCTTCTTCGAGGCTCGCCATGAACTGCGCTTTCATGCCCGGAGCGATGTCGAACCCGTCCATCTGCCTGAAAGAAGCCTCTACGCCCTCGCGTGTT